>Ga0208825_1000055_pt1 | contig 110932 bp, 75 predicted proteins | sample AD_UKC113_MetaG_FD_184450 | JGI IMG/M metagenome (GOLD analysis project Ga0208825, IMG submission 184450) | Active sludge microbial communities of municipal wastewater-treating anaerobic digesters from Hong Kong - AD_UKC113_MetaG (SPAdes)... | ecosystem: Engineered > Bioreactor > Anaerobic >...
GTCGGTTTTGGTTGTCAAGAGCAACGAAACAAGGAGGAACGGCAATGAAGCGTGCAGTGAAGGTGATTCTCATGGTGGCGCTTGCGATTGGCGTCGGCGTCGGTGTTGCCTATGCCGCCTATTCGCAGTACGAGGGCTTTCAGGCCACGACCTATCCCGATCCCTATCCCAACGGGTCGCAAACCTATTCCGAATTCAACAAGAGAGGCGTCTTCTTCTCGAACAACGGCAGCAACGCGAACACCATCCGATTCGAGGAAGGCGACGACGCCATCAACATGGGCACCGGAAACGACATCCTGCACCTCAGCACCGGCAAGGACGCGATCTGTTTCGGTTCCCCCAATGACAATCAGCCGGGCGTGATCACCTTCGATGGCGCCGGACAGGGCATGGTGAACGTGGACAACTCGAACGAGTACATCCGTTCCGAAAATGCCGACACCAAGACGGCCTCGCAGATCAAGATCCGTTCGCACAGCGTGTATATCTCCACCCACGGCGGCGATTTCACCGTGGATCTGGGCGCGGAATTCTGATTTCGCAATAGCCAAAATAGGCAAGGCATTCGAGGAGTTACGGCATATGCGATCAGATTATCGGCAAAACAACCGAAGGTTGGCGATTGTCACACTCCATTGCGTATGGTTGGCCGTGCTTTCCTCTGCGCACGCCGACTTTCAGGAAACGATTGTGAAGAATTGTCTGGACGCTTTTCGCGCTGGAGCTGCCGAATACGGCATCATTGCGGAACCTCGTGAAGTGGCAATCTTTCCCATCTGTGCCCCGGAGATGTCTGCGATTTACAGGACGCGTACCATGCAATACGAGCCGAAAGCCTACCTTGCGCTGGTTCGCGGCACGATGACTTGTACGGACGAGGTGAAATCCGGACCTGTGCCAAGCAATGGCACGGACACAGGGTCTACAGCGCAGTTGGAGGGCTTGCTGGCACAGTTCCGATGCGGACTCGATGGGAAAGTTGGCCACGGGAAGTTCTTCTCGCGTCCTGCGGGATTGTTTGGACGTATCGGGCTGTCGCCGGAACAGGCCGCTCAGACTGCTGGACTTGAAGGACAGGTATCCTTGACGGATGCGGTTCTCATCGAGACGCGTCCATTCCACTTCTTCTGGGCATTGCCCTGTGGCGATGAGAAGTATTATTTGGATGCCCACACCGGTGAGCGTATGACGAACCAGCAAATAATCCAGCACACGATGCCCGGACTCCCGCTGAGCCTTCCCCCGCCGTGGACGCCAACGGGCACCGTCTACTACATGTATGAGAATAACGTGAAGATCCCGATCGAGTTGGTGCCAAACGAACTGGGCATCGTTCTGCCGTTGGACGCGGATGTGCAGGCATGCCGTCAAGCCCTACTTTCCTGCGAGGGAGTTGCTTCCGCCGACATCGTTTTGCCGCCCCCGTCGCACTCAAGCAGGCCGGGCAGAGTGAACGCCATCACGCTGCGGTTCGACAAGGCGCGAAGTATCGGCGAAATCGAAGAAACAGCACGAGATCTCATGTCCCGTCCCGAAGTCGATGTCGTCTCTCCGGTCTTCCGCCAGCAGGACGTGGGTGGCTACGTATTCGACTTCATCTTCACCTATCTTGTTCGCCTCTCGGTTTATCCGTCTGGCGTGGCGGGGATCGGCGACATACTCCGTGATCGCACTGAACTCGCTGTTCTCGACAGTACACAGACAGCGTCCCATAATCCGGTTCGGTATACACTGCGAGTTGACCCATACCTTATATCCACGGCGGATTTGATCGATCTCGTGAATCGCATTCATGATGCGGACAACACCAAGTTCGTTGGCCTTGCGAAGATCGTTCTTCATCATCCATACTGGGATGTTAATTACGAGGGAGTACCTCAATGATTCACAACCATAAACACTTCGGGCATTTGCAAAGCACGCCCATCATGCCCTGTATACACGCACGCATCTCTTCGCTCCCTAATCCGTTGCTGGGCATTCTTGTTTACTGTATCTCCATGACGAGTTGGGCGCAGATAGCATTACCCCGCATCGTATGGCATCCACAACTGGAGGCAGGTGTAAGTACATCTATTGTTGACACTTTTCGGACTTACCCTCTTCCTGAGGTGAAGGGCGTTCAGTTCTGTATCTGGACCCTATCTTATATGCCATGGCACGCAGACTGCATCCAGTACGTTGATATACCAGGTCTTATAAACGATGGGTACGTGATAGGAACGTTCATCTATAACAATGTCTATGAAATCAATGAGGTAGTTAACACTCAGATCGTTTCCATGGGAGCGAGAATTGTGATTGCGGATGAGTTGGCGTGGAGACAAAACCAAGCTGCAACGCCACAGGAAATCATAGATATGAGCGATGCCTGCCATGAGGCAAATCCCGATGTGCTATTTGTCTACTCAGATGTATCTTTTTCTGGTTCATGGCCAATATACCCAATCTGTGAACAAATGAAGAGTTTACTCGCACAAGAGGTTCCTGCAAGAGACTTAGCGGACGTAATTGATGTCTTAGTGAGTCAGAGCTGGTCTGATGGCCACATTCTGAGATTTTATGCAGCTCCGCAAGGGATTAAAAGTTCGGTATGGGCATCAAGTGTGTATCCAAGAACACACTTTCGATGCGCTATTCGTTGCGGTTACCACACTCTTTCCGCAGCTTTCATCTTTCATCGTCCAAATAATTATGGTTGGAACGGAACGAACGGTATGCGAGAGGAACTCTTAAATATGCTGCGTTCGCGTTTCATTATAACCTCCTCAGGCATAGATCCCAGCACCGTCATTGATTCTATGGGATATATAACTACACGCTCAGGATGTTATATTAATGCCACTACCGAACAATTAACACCGTCATCCGACAGGGAATTTATCGTTAGGAACGGTTCCGTGGTGCTTGCCTTAATCGACGAAACCGGCGTATACCTAAAGGGCAAGTTGTATCAACTTGTGACAGTGAATCTGAATCAAGTTACATCTATTCCCTGCATGCGCGTAAGAGATCCAGCAGGCACAACGGTAGCAATGATCAATAGTCAGGAGTTTATCAATTCCGCGATCGAACCTACTTCTCCATATGTCGTGCCCGCAGGGAGCCTGTTGCTGAAACAGGAAATTGTCCATTAAAGAACGAAGATACAAGTCTGTTGACATTGTAGAGCATCTGACTATGTTGAAACAATCTTGACTAGCAGGAAATACATGAAAGTTCCGAGACATGGTAACCAAGTTACAATAAAGGGAACAGCAATGACAACTTATTTGAGTCGTGTCTCGGCAAATACATTGTTCCTAATATTAATATTCACTGTGGTGTATCATCATGACCATAATGTATCTGCTACATTATTCGTAAAAATAAGGCCTATTATCCGCGTTGATGCCGACAGTACCGCTTCCGCACCGGACGGATTGTCGTGGGCGACAGCTTTTCCAACGATTCAACAGGGCATAGAAGCATCATTTCCGCCGGGAAACGGTGAGATCTGGGTAGCAGAAGGCATCTATTGTCCCACCATTGATCTACCTGTCAATATTGGCATCTATGGTGGTTTTTCGGGCGTTGAGACTTTTCGATCTGAACGGGATTGGGCCGCGCATCCAACCATTATTGACGGGAAGGGGACGGACATCTGCGTTACGGGAGCCGACCACGGCATCCTGGACGGCTTTATCGTGCGGAACGGGCGTCCGGGGATGGTAAACAAGAACTGCTGTTGCGTAATCGTGTCGAACTGCACGTTTCGTGACAACACAAGTCCGTCTGCGTTCGTCATGTACGGTAACTACGGCGCCGCCATCTCGAACGACGACACTTCTCTCACACTGACGAATTGCGTGTTTGCAGGCAATTCGAGTTTCTTCGGTGGGGCGATATTCAATCGGTTCTCCACACTCACAGCCGATACGTGCACCTTTTCGGACAATGCTGCGGCCGGCGATTCCGGTGTGCCGGCGGCATCCGGTGGCGCCATCTACAACGACCTGAATAACTTTCTTGATCTGACCGACTGCGTGTTTGTTCGGAACACGGCGAAACTGATGGGTGGCGCGATTGCCACCTATGATACGTCCGAAGGGACGATATCCAACTGCGTTTTTTCCGGGAACACGGCCACGGATGGCGGCGCCCTTGCAGGCGAGGGTTGGTTCTCGCCAACTCTGGTCAATTGCACGCTCGCCGAAAACACGGCTACGAACGGCGGCGCCATGTATATCCGTAGTAGTTGTTTTCCATCGCTCACAAACTGCGTCTTGTGGAACAATGCGCCGAATGAGCTTGCGGGCAGTCCTTATGATGTGATGTATTCCTGCGTGCGCGGCGGATTTGCGGGAGAGGGCAACATCGCCGCGGACCCGTTGTTCACGGATGCGGCCAACGGCGATTTCCGGTTGCTGCCCGGTTCGCCGTGCATGGACACGGGGACGGCCTGGGACGCCCCCAACACGGACATAGACGGAATAGCGCGTCCGCAAGGCGCCGGGTTCGACATGGGCGCCCACGAATACAAGCCCACCGGCGAGGGCGAAGGCGAGGGTGAAGGCGAAGGGTGCGACGGCACGCCCGGATGCCAAGGGCAGGCCGGCACGATGAGTTCTTCCAATCCCAACATACACGGAAGTATGCTGGCGACTGCCGTGGCTGGTATTTTTCTTCTTTCGACGATGCGACGAGTACGGCATCCCGTACAGTCGCGCTGAATAGTACATGCGACTATAGCCCGACGCATTATATGGCAAGTGAAAATGCTGGTTTTGCAGGCGCGTCGTGGTCCGTGTACTCCACAAGCCCGACGTTCACGCTTTCCGCGGGCGCGGGAACCAAGACGGTCTATTTCAAGACAAAGAACGAAATCGGAGAATCGTCTGAGATTAGTGATACAATAGTATTAGAATAAATGAAAAAATATACAATTAATATATATATTTAAATGGGCCCTCAAAATGAGATTGATCTGTAGAGAAACTAATCAAACTGTTTTCATCGTTTGCTTTGCAATATTATTCATTGCAAAATATGCAACAGCTGCCCAAGTTTCACTATGTGATTATTGGCCTCACAAGGCAGGAAATAACTGGTTTGCACGATATCCAGACGAGTACTTTGATCAAAGGTTCTCTTTTGACGAAGAATTCGAGGTTAATGGATATTGCGTCTGGAAAACACTTGAAGGAATTATGGGTGACTTCAGTTATCCTAAAGTTCTATATCGTGTTTTTATGGATGACTGGCTGTACATCACGAATAACCAAGCAGACTTGGTTCAATTGCCGAATATAACTGGCGATCTCAAACGGTTCCTGCCTTTAACGATTTCTTTGGACGAATCTTTTTTTTCGCCATACTTGAACGAGGCGATTACTCCTCGTATGGCGTCATTGTTCGAGTTCTTTCCTGAACGAGGTATTCGATTACTTGGGGGAGATTTGAGGTTATTCCCGTTCGGTAATCAGCCTGATGTCCTAGTCTTCATGTCGCAACCGGGACAGAATTTTCCATTATTTGGTTTGGGAAAAGGTCTAGGCGTGCTGTTTTATGCGTGGTTTGTTATTGACACAATTACGGTGCTGGGCGGTTGCGATTCCTCGCTTGCGATCACACGGCCGCCCGTCGGCGGGAGGCATGAGGAGGGGAGCCGGTTGGAACTGAGCGTGGAAGTCGCGGGCAAGTCGGGCGGGCTGTTGTACCAGTGGATTCGAAACGGGATCTATGCGACAGGCCAAACCGGTTCCGTCTACACCATCGAGGCGCTGGGATTTGGCGATGCCGGCCGTTACAGTTGCATCGTGTCGAATCCGGGCAAGGGAAGCGTCCAGACCCTGCCGGTGGAGATAAGCGTCGTCGAAGCCGGCACGCTGCCCGCGGCGGGCCTTTCGGGCCTTGCAACGCTGACGCTGGCAATCGGCGGCCTCGCCGCTTTCCGCCGCGCCCGGTAATCCCGCGAAACATCAGACGCGGAAGAGGAACAGCCCCACTTTTCCGCGGGATTTCCTCGTTTTGGCCGTGGACATCACGGATCAAGCCTCGCGATCCCCGACGCGTGACAGACTTCCGTGCCGTGTCCTTTGCGTTTGCGGCGCAAGGTTTATCCGCCACGGCGCCGGCCGACTCATCCTTTTGTCCTGCTCGAATCGGCCCAATGATTTTTGGTTTGCGTGAAAGCAGGCGATTCGGGAGCGAAAAAAATCGGGATCACGCGATTTTCGGGAATATTGGGTTGATTCCTCCGGTCTTTATGGCATAGGATCATTGCCTCCATTTGGAACCGCGGCGTGGATGCGATTTGCCGCGGGTTTCATGAAGAAGGGGCCGGTTCAATCACAGGAAAACGAGCGAAGACGGCAACCCCTCCCAAAGGCAATACGCGAATCGGAAGACGGAAGGCCGTCTCCGGCGAGTGAACAGCGCGTCGTTCCGCGCGGCACGGAACAACCGGGAAAGGCACATGTTGAACGCAATGAGGCTTGAGACCGAAAAAGGGCTTTACGACCCGCGCTACGAGCATGACGCGTGCGGCGTGGGATTCGTCGCGAACATTGACGGAACGGCCACGCATACCATTATCCGCCAGGGCATCCAGGTTCTCGAAAATCTGGTGCACCGCGGCGCCTGCGGATGCGACCCGGACACGGGCGACGGGGCGGGCATTCTGACTCAGCTTCCCCACCGGTTTTTCGCGGAACAGGCGGAGACGCTGGGATTCGAACTGCCGCCGCCGGGCCGTTACGCGGCGGGGATGGTGTTTCTGCCGTCCAAAACGAAAGATCGCAAGGCGTGCATGAAAATCGTCGAGGGCGCCGTTGCCGGGGAAGGGCAGACGTTTCTTGGCTGGCGCGAGGTGCCCCGGGATTCGTCGGCCATCGGCTGGCTGGCGCGGCAGAACGAGCCGGTCATCATGCAGGCGTTTATCCGGCGCGAACAGGGATTGGATGTCGAAGGGTTCGAGCGCACGCTGCTCGTCATCCGCAAGATCGCCGAAAACGAGGTCCGCCGGTCGGACCTGCCGGAAAAGGCGCAATTCTATATTCCGAGCCTCTCGGCGCGGACCATCGTCTACAAGGGCCTCATGCTGGCCCAGCAGATGGACCACTATTACCCGGATCTTTCCGACGAATTGTTCGAAAGCGGCCTTGCGCTGGTCCACCAACGGTACAGCACGAACACGCTGCCGACATGGCCGCTGGCGCATCCGTTCCGGTTCCTCGCGCACAACGGCGAAATCAACACCCTGCGCGGCAACATCAACATGATGGCGTCGCGGGAAAAGCATCTCGCCAGCACCTTGTTCGGCGAAAACATCAAGAAACTCCTGCCGATTCTGACCGAGGGGGCGAGCGATTCGGCGATGCTCGACAACGCGTTCGAAATGCTCGTGCGCGGCGGCCGTTCGGCGGCCCATGCGCTGATGATGATGATCCCGGAGCCGTGGAGCGGCCACGAAACGATGCCGGACGACAAAAAGGCCTTCTATGAATACCATGCGTGCATGATGGAGCCGTGGGACGGCCCGGCTTCGATCGCCTTCACGGACGGCGTGCGCATCGGGGCGGTTCTCGACCGCAACGGACTGCGCCCGTCGCGCTACTGGATCACCGACGACGGTTTCGTGGTGATGGCTTCGGAGGTGGGCGTGCTCGACATCCCGCAGGAGAAGATCGCGAGGAAAGGGCGGCTCGAACCGGGGCGCATGTTCCTCATAGACACCGAAGAACAACGCATCGTCGGCGACGAAGAAATCAAGGAATACTACGCGGCGCTGCGGCCCTACCGGAAATGGCTCAACCAGTACCGGCACATGCTTCCGAAGGAATGCCCGCCGATAGACCGCATTCACGAAAACGCCTCGCTCGCCGAGCGTGAAATGGCCTTCGGTTACACCCAGGAAGATTTGGACATCGTCATGGCGCCGATGGCGGCGGACGCGCACGAGGCGGTCGGTTCAATGGGGAACGACGCGCCGCTGGCGGTCTTGTCCAGCCGTCCGCAGTTATTGTTCAATTATTTCAAGCAGCTTTTCGCGCAGGTCACGAATCCCCCGATCGATCCCATCCGCGAAGAAATCGTCATGTCGCTCGAAACGACCATCGGCCGCGAGTCGAACCTCCTCGACGAAACCCCGTATCACTGCCGGCAGCTTCATCTGTCCTCGCCGATACTGAGCGACGCGCAATTGAAATACATCAAGGACCTCGACGCGCCCGGCATCAAGCCGGTGGTCATCCCGACCCTGTTCCCGGCGGCGGAGGGCGCGGCCGGCATGGATGCGGCCCTCGAACGGATCTGCTCGGAGGCGTCGGCGGCCGTGGAGGACGGCGCCACGATCCTCATTCTTTCCGACCGGGGCGTGGATGCGGATCATGCGCCGATTCCGAGCCTTCTGGCCATGGGCGCGGTCCACCAGCGCCTCGTGCACGAACAGAAACGCACCATGTGCGGCATCGTCGTCGAATCCGGCGAACCGCGGGAAATCATGCACTTCGCGCTGCTCACGGGGTACGGCGCGGGCGCCGTCAATCCCTATCTGGCCTTCGAGGCCATCTACGACATGGCCCTGCGCGGCGCGTTGCGCGTGGAAAGCCCCGCCGACGCCGTTAAAAACTACGTCAAGGCCGTTGAAAAGGGCCTGCTGAAGGTCATGTCGAAAATCGGCATCTCGACCCAGCAAAGTTATCGAAGCGCCCAGATTTTCGAGGCCATCGGCCTCGGCATGGAGGTAATCAATCGCTGTTTCACCGGCACGGCGTCGCGCGTCGGCGGCATTGGTATCGAAGAAATCGCGCGGGAGACCCTCCTGCGGCACAAGATGGCATTCTCCGGCCAGGACAAACTGCGGGTGGGACTCGATCCGGGGGGCCAGTACCGGTGGCGCCAGCGCGGCGAATTCCACCAGTACAATCCGGAGACCATCGCGGCGCTTCAACACGCCGCCCGTTCCAACGATTACGCGCGCTACAAGGAATTCGCGGCGGCCGTCAATGATCGGGACCGCACGTTGGCCACGCTGCGCGGCCTGCTGAAATTCAAAAAGGGCAAACCGATTCCCCTCTCCAAAGTGGAACCGGCCACGGCGATCGTCAAGCGTTTCTGCACGGGCGCCATGTCGTTTGGATCGATCAGCAAGGAGGCCCATGAAACGCTCGCCATTGCGATGAACCGTCTCGGCGGACGCAGCAATACCGGCGAAGGCGGCGAGGATCCCCTTCGGTTCGAGCGCGAAGCATCCGGCGATTCACGGTCGAGCGCGATCAAGCAGGTGGCATCGGGCCGGTTCGGCGTCACGAATGAATACCTCGTCAATTCGCGCGAACTCCAAATCAAGATGGCCCAGGGCGCGAAACCCGGCGAAGGCGGCCAGTTGCCCGGCCACAAGGTTTTCGCCGAGATCGCCAAGGTGCGCTACTCGACGCCGGGCGTCGAACTCATTTCGCCGCCGCCGCATCACGATATCTACAGCATCGAAGACCTTGCCCAACTGATCCACGATCTGAAAAACGCGAACGTCCACGGCGCGGTGTCGGTCAAGCTGGTCTCGGAGGTGGGCGTCGGGACCATCGCGGCCGGCGTCTCCAAGGGCAAGGCGGACCTTGTTTTGGTCAGCGGCCACGACGGCGGCACGGGCGCCTCGCCGTTGACCTCCATCAAGCACGCGGGGCTGCCGTGGGAACTCGGCCTTGCCGAGACGCACCAAGTACTGGTCGAAAACAATCTTCGCAGCCGCATTCGCGTGCAAGCCGACGGCCAACTCAAGACGGGCCGCGACGTGGCGATTGCGGCGCTGCTCGGCGCAGACGAATTCGGTTTCGCCACGGCCCCGCTAGTCGTCTGCGGCTGCATCATGATGCGCAAGTGCCATCAAAACACCTGCCCGGTCGGCATCGCCACGCAGGATCCCGAACTGCGCCTGAAATTCAAGGGCAAGCCGGAGCACGTGGTCAATTACTTCATGTTCGTCGCCGAGGAACTCCGGGAAATCATGGCGGAACTCGGATTCCGGACCGTCAACGAGATGATCGGCCGCGCGGACATGCTTGAATTCAATCCGCTGCCCGGACACTGGAAGGCGCGCAAACTCGATTTTTCGAAAATCCTGTACGTTGCCAAGCCGTGGAAAGGCGAGACGTTATATTGCAGCCAACCGCAGGATCATGGCCTCGCCGGCGCGCTCGACCACGAGATCATGCGCAAGGCGCGCCCGGCCCTCGAATACAAGGCCCCTGTCCGCTTCGAGCAGAAAATCCGAAACGTCAACCGCACCGTCGGCACGATGCTTTCCAGCGAACTGACGCGGCGGCACAAACTCGGCATGTATACCGGCAGCCTGCCCGAAGACACGATTTGGATTGACTGCAAGGGCAGCGCAGGACAGAGTTTCGCGGCGTTCGCCGTCAAGGGCGTCACCTTCTGCATCGAGGGCGAGGCCAACGACTACCTCGGCAAGGGGCTTTCGGGCGCGAAACTGATCGTCAAGCCGCCCGCCGAATGCCGGTTCAAGGCCGAGGAAAACATCCTGATCGGAAATGTGGTGCTCTACGGCGCGACCAGCGGCGAATGCTATTTCCGCGGCATGGCCGGCGAGCGGTTCTGCGTGCGCAACAGCGGCGCATGGGCGGTCGTCGAGGGTGTGGGCGATCACGGCTGCGAATACATGACCGGGGGCCGGGTCGCGGTGCTCGGCAAGACCGGCCGCAATTTCGCCGCCGGCATGAGCGGCGGGATCGCGTTTGTGTACGACCCCGACGGCACGTTTCCCGTGCGCTGCAACCAGGCCATGGTGGACTTGAAACCGCTGCACCGGATGAGCATCCCCGAACTGCGCAGCATGATCGAAAAACACGTGAAATACACCGGCAGCCCCGTCGCCCAGCGTATTCTGGACACGTGGGACCTGTCGTCGCGCCGATTCGTCCGCGTGATGCCGCGCGACTACGCCCGCTCGCTCAAGGAACAGGAAAAACGCATGACCGAGGAAACGACCCATGTGGCCCGCTAAAGAAAAAGGATTCATGACGTTCAAGCGGGAACTCCCCGCTAATGTGCCGGTGGACGAACGTGTCAAGTCCTTCAGGGAATTCACCACGTCGCTGCCCGAAATCCGCATTCGCGAGCAGGCGTACCGCTGCATGAACTGCGGCGTGCCGTTCTGCCATTCCGGCTGTCCGCTGGCCAACCAGATTCCGGACTTCAACGACGCGCTCAAGAACAACAACTGGCGGGAGGCCCTGGCGATTCTCCACTCGACCAACAATTTCCCCGAAATTACGGGGCGGGTGTGTCCGGCGCCCTGCGAGACTTCGTGCGTGCTGGGCATCAACGAGCCGCCGGTCGCCATCGAATACATCGAGCGCGAGATCGTCGAGCGAGGGTGGCGCGAAGGCTGGATTGCCCCGCAGCCGCCCGATAAGCGCACCGGCAAATCCGTGGCCATCGTGGGTTCCGGCCCCGCCGGATTGGCCGCCGCGCAGCAACTCAACCGGGCCGGTCATGACGTCACCGTGTTCGAGCGCGACGACGAACCCGGCGGCCTGCTCATGTACGGCATTCCGGCGTTCAAACTCGACAAGTCCATTCTCAAGCGGCGGCTGGATCAACTGAGGGCCGAGGGCGTCCGCTTTCAATGCGGCGCGTGGATCGGCAAGAATGTGCCCGTTGGCGAACTGGAAACGTTCGATGCCGTGCTGCTGACAATTGGTTCGACCAAGGCGCGCACGCTCGATATCCCCGGCGCGAACCTGAACGGCATCCATCTCGCCATGGATTTTCTGCCGCAACAAACCCGGCGGCTGCTCGGCAAGGACATCGAAGGCCCCGAAATCTCGGCCAGAGGCAAAAACGTCGTCGTCATCGGCGGCGGGGACACGGGTTCCGATTGCGTCGGCACGGCGATCCGGCAAGGCGCGGCGCAGGTGGTCTCGCTCGAAATCATGCCGCGTCCCCCGTTGGAACGCGACCCCGCCACGCCTTGGCCGATGTGGCCTTACATGCTGCGCACTTCTTCAAGCCATGAGGAAGGCGGCTCACGCGATTGGAGCGTGTTGACCAAGGAATTCCTCGGCGAAAATGGAACGGTCCGGCAATTGCATTGCGTCCGCGTCGAATGGATCAAGGATGCGTCGGGTCGCATGAAAATGCAGGAAATTTCCGGCAGCGATTTTCGGATTGACTGCGATCTCGCGCTGCTCGCCCTGGGTTTCCTGCACCCGGAACACGATACCGTCGTCCGCGCGCTGGAACTTGAACGGGATTCCCGCGGCAACATCAAGACCGAATCGAATTTCGAGACCAGCCGATCGCGCGTGTTTGCAGCCGGCGATGCGCGCCGGGGGCAAAGCCTGGTGGTCTGGGCCATCCGCGAGGGACGCGAAGCCGCCCGATGCCTCGACTTGGCACTGATGGGCTTTTCCAATCTCCCCAGCCTAGCCTCCTACGGCTACGACACGCTGGCCGGATAACCATTCATGGTCGGCGGATTGTTGTGCGTTGCTAAATCCGACAAAAGAATCTTATTGACAGATTTGACCGCTAATTGGTATGATAGGAGTAGAATCACGATAAACATGGGAGTTGGTTTGGACGTTGGCGCGAAAGAGTGGGTCATTCGTGTTGGAAAAGGTCCGGTCCCATGCGGAGGAAGTGGAAGTGAGCGAACAGGAAGTCCAAGAGAAGTGCAAGGGAATGGTCAAGTGGTTCAGCGATCAAAAGGGCTATGGATTCATTGCCCGTGAAGGCGGACCGGACGTATTCGTCCATCATACCGCCATTCAGATGAAAGGGTTTCGCACGCTCAAGGAAGGCGAAGCCGTATTTTACGATCTGCTCCAAGGCGCCAAAGGGCTGCAAGCGATCAACGTAACGCCTATCGAGGCGGAAACGCAGACCTGATAGCCTCAAGACGTCTTTTTGGTACGACCAATTACGCGCTACAGGTGAAGTGTTTCTTTCCATAACGATCCCTGCTCCGTTATAATGGCCTGTAAAAGGGTTGACGGGATGGGTATCGAAATCGAACGAAAATTCCTGGTGCGGGATGAGTCGTGGCGAAACGAGGCGGACGCGGGAATCGTTTGCGTGCAGGGATACCTGTGCGTGGGACCGCCCGTGGCCGTGCGCGTCCGCATTATGGGCGTGTCGGCCAACATCAATATCAAGAAGTCAACGCTCATCATCCAGCGCGACGAATTCGAGTACCCCATTCCCCTCGATGATGCGAAGGAATTGCTGGCGGGTCTTTGCGACGGATATCCTGTCGAGAAGACCCGCTACCGGCTTCCGTACGGTGGTTACACGTGGGAAATTGACGAATTTGCCGGAGTGAATGCAGGTCTTGTCGTGGCGGAAATCGAATTGCCGCGCGAGGACGCCCCGTTCGAGCGTCCACCTTGGCTGGGCGCGGAGGTTTCGGCCGATCCGCGTTATCTGAATTCCAGCCTAAGCCGCCACCCATTCACCCATTGGTCATCCAACAGCGCACGGGACTGATTGTCCTGTCTGTTGTGCGTATGTTCCGTGGGGCATTCCCGGATGCGGAAGAGGGTTTGCCCGCGTCCGCGGCGTTGGTCTACAATCTGTCCAAGAGGGAGCGGGAAACGGCATGAGTTCCGAAGTGTCCATACCGCCGGTGCGGTTGCTGCCGGAAGAACTGGCCAACAAGATCGCGGCCGGCGAGGTGGTCGAGCGCCCGGCATCGGTGGTCAAGGAACTGGTCGAAAACGCGCTGGACGCGCACGCGACGCGCATCGCGGTGCGGCTCGTTGCGGCGGGACGACGCACCATCGAAATCGTGGACAACGGCCATGGGATGTCGGAACAGGACGCGTTACTGGCCATCGAACGCCACGCGACCAGCAAGATACGCAAGGCCGAGGACCTCGACGCAATCAGGACGCTCGGCTTCCGCGGGGAAGCCCTGGCGAGCATCGCGGCGGTGTCGCATTTTGAATTGACCACGCGGCGCACCCGGGACGAATCGGCGACGCGCATCCGGGTGGACGGTGGCGTGCTGCGCGACGTGTCCCATGTGGCCGCGCCCGTGGGAACCCGCGTAACGGTCGGGCGGCTGTACTTCAACACACCCGTACGCGCGAAGTTTCTCAAAGGCATCACAACCGAACTGAGCCATTGCATAGACTGCGTGCAGCGCCACGCGCTGGCGCAGATCGGCGTAGGCTTCCAATTCTTTCACAATGACAAGCCCCTGCTCGACATCCCCGAAATGGCCAGCCTCCGTGAGCGCGCGGCGCTGATCTGGGGTCTCGGTTTTGCCAAAGACATGCTGGACCTTGAAGGCGAACAGGCGGGGTTCACGTTCCGCGGACTGATCGGTTCGCCGCGGCTTTCGCGATCCCAGCGATCGCACCAGTTCTTTTTCATAAACCGGCGGCCCGTGGTCAACCGGTCGCTCCAATATGGCCTTGAAGAAGGATACCGGGGCCTGTTGACGGTCGGCCGGCATCCCGTCGCCATTGTCCTGCTTGAAACTCACCCGCGATTCGTGGACGTCAATATCCACCCGACGAAACGCGAGGTGCGGTTCCGTGACGAACGCGTGGTGCGCGACGCCATACGCGATATCGTGCGCCACCGGCTCGAATCGGTTGATCTTCCGCGCGAAATGCGCCGGCCTGCCATGGATCCCGGCGAAGGGAACGAAATACCGGTAGCCCCTGATTCCGACCCAACCATGCGGAAAACGGAAGCGCCATCTTCATCCCGGGAAACAACCGAACCGCGTTTTTCCGGCAACGCCGTTGCCCGGGGCGAAATGCACACCGGATCGGACACCCCATCGGGGATACCGCCAATAACGCAGCCGCCGCGTCCGGTACAGTCGCAACTGTCCGAGATGTTCGGGGAGGCGGACACCGAAGACGCGACGCCGGAGGCGTTCTACGAGCCTGTCGGCATGCTTGCCGAGGCCCCCTTGCAGATTTTCGACACGTATCTTATCGTGCCCGAGGAAGATCGCCTCCTAATCATCGATCAGCACGCCCTTCATGAGCGGCTGACCTACGACATGCTTTGCGCGGATCTCGAGGATCGCGAATATGCCTCGCAACAACTGGCGGTTCCGCTGCTGGTGGATGTCCCGCCGTCCCATGTAAAACTGCTTGAATCCAATACCGCGTTGTTCGCCAAACTCGGCATCGAACTCGAACCCTTCGGCGGCAATACCTTCCAAGTCACGGCGGTGTGCACGCTGTACGACGAATCCCGCGTGCCGGATATCATCTATCGCGTGCTCGACGAACTTTCACAGGGCGATCTGTTCGACAAGGACACGCTCGTGCCGGATCTGCTTCGCCTTGCCGTCGAGGCTTGCCGCGGTTCCGTGAAGGCCGGCGATCGCCTTACGCCCGAGGAGCGGCGCGGCCTGCTCGAGGGGTTCCGCCGTCTGCGCCCGCCGTATACCTGTCCCCACGGACGTCCCATCATCACGGAACTGACCCAAATCCAGATGGAAAAGAGTTTCCGCCGGCGTCAGTGAAAAAAGGGATGAAGGATGAAAGAAGAACGCGCGTCCATGTTCGATTCCCTTTCTTTGTCGCCCCACGCCGGCGCCACTCCTTATGCTTTTCCGCAGGCCATCGTCATCGCGGGTCCGACGGCCTCGGGCAAGACCGCGCTCGCCATCGCCTTGGCCCGGCGTCTTGGGACTGAAATAATCAGCGCCGATTCGATGCAGTTCTACCGGGGAATGGCCATCGGAACGGCCGCGCCGACACGGGAAGAACAAGCCCTTGTCCGCCATCATTTCGTCGGTTTCCTCGATCCCGCCGAGGATTTTTCGGCAGGCGCTTTTGAAATTCTCGCGCGCAAGGTGGTTCGCGATCTCAATGCGCGGGGACGGCCCGCGGTGGTGGTCGGCGGATCGGGGCTTTATTTGCGCGCCTTGTGCGGAGGCCTGTTCGACGGTCCCCCGAAAAACGAGGAGATTCGCCTCCGCCTGCGCGCGGAAGCGCGCGAGCGCGGCGTGGCGGCGTTGTACGAACGATTACGGGCCGTTGACGCAGACTATGCCGCCCTTATCGGCGCGAACGACTTGCGTCGGATCGTTCGAGCGCTTGAAGTGCACGAGATCACGGGCCGCCCCCTTTCGGCGTTGCACCGCGAACACCGCGAACGCCGTGAGCCGCTCGACGCCGTCTGGGTGGGAATCGATCTGCCGCGCGAGACGCTGTATGCACGCATTGATGCCCGCGTGGATGCGATGATAGCCCAAGGATTTGCCGGAGAAGTCCGGGCGTTGCTCGATCGCGGGTATATGCCGCATATCGAACGGCTGAAATGTCTGGGATATCGCGAAATGGCCGCGCATCTTCTCGGCGAGATTTCGCTCGATGAAGCCGTCGCGCTTGTCAAGCGCAACACCCGCCATTACGCCAAACGCCAGATTTCCTGGTTCCGCCGAGAATCCGAAATATACTGGATCTCGGCCATCGGTCCGGAACAAGCGGCCGTTACGGTCATCAACGCCATCGAAGCCGGCCAAGCCAAACCGCCGGGCGCCCGTTTTGATGGATATCAAGAGGACAAAGACGATGTCCGGCTGGCATGAACACGGATTTGGGGCATTGTATCCCATCGTCTACGCGCACCGCGATGTGGCGTCGGCCCAGATCGAAGCGGCCTTCGCGGCGGAATGTCTTGGCCTGAAACCGTCCGACCGTTTGCTGGATGTGGGTTGCGGCACGGGCCGCCACCTCGTGCACCTCGCGCCCCTGGTCGGATGCGCAATCGGACTGGATTTCAGTGAAACGCTTTTGGCGCGGGCGCGCGACACCCTGCACGAGGCAATATGGGTGAGGGCCGACATGCGGCATTTGCCGTTCGGGGAGACCTTCGACGCCGCCACCAGTTTCTTCACAAGCCTCGGTTATTTTGCGCGGGAAGAAGAAAATGAGCGCGCCCTCGCGGAACTGGCCCGCGCATTGAAACCGGGCGGCCGTTTTTTCGTGGATTACTTGAACGCGCCGAACGTGGAACGTACGCTGGAGCCGGAATCGTTTCACGAACGGGACGGTTTCGGCATTCACGAGCGCCGCTGGATCGATCCGGCGGCACGGCGGGTAAACAAGGCCGTTCGCGTGACGCGCGGCGCCGATACCGTGGGCGAATGGCAGGAATCGGTTCGGATGTATACTGAAAAAGAATTCCGTGCATTGCTGGCCCGGAACGCCCTTGCCGTTATCCACGTATTCGGCGATTTCAACGGATCGCCGTTGACGGATACGCGGCCGCGCATGATCCTGGCCGGCCATAAGGAGAAGATTTGATGCGGAATCTCCTGGCGGATTATGTGGCCGAAGCACCGGATCTCATGCCGTTCTATGCGCGACCGCCCCGGGCCTTGTTTGCCTCGTTGCCGAAGACGCCCCCGTGGGATCCGGAACTGGCGGCGGCCGTGGCGGACTACAATGAACGCATCGGCGGCCATGCCGTATTCACGGGCGACGAGGCGGCCATCGTGACCGGGCAGCAGGCCGGTCTCCTGACGGGGCCGTTGTATACAATCTACAAGGCGGCCACGGCCGTTTTGCTTGCGCGCAAACTGCAGGCGCGGTCCGGGCGCCTGTGCGCGCCCGTGTTCTGGGTGGCCAGCGAGGATCACGATTTCGAGGAAGTGCGCACGGTCCACCTGCTGGCCAAAACGCACGAACTGGCTACTTTGCGATACGAACCTTCCGCGCCGGCCAGTGGTATGCCGGTAAGCCGCGTACCGGCGGAGGCATCTTTGCATGCCCTGATAGACGATACGGCGTCCAAGGCGGCTGGATCGGAACACAGGGACAGCATCGCGTCGTTTTTACATGAATCGCTCGACGCATCCGCGTCGTTCGCCGAGTGGACGGCGCGGATAATCGCGCGCCTGTTTCGCGACACGCCCCTAATCCTGTTCGAGCCGCACCTTCCCCCGGCGCGCACGCTCGCGCAACCGATCGTCGAACACGCGATACGCGAACCGCTGCTGGTTTCGCGACTCGTGAACGAGGCCGGCGAACGCCTGGAGGATCTCGGATATCCCCGCGCCATCGTCAAGGGCGGCAACGAGTGTGCGTTCTTTCTCGATGAGGACGGATGCCGCATCAAAGTCACGTTCGAGGACGGCTGTTTCCGCTTGGCCGACAAAGACCGGGCGTACGGCATGGATGAAATGCTGGCGATGGCCGCCGCCGAACCGGGGCGGTTCAGCGGAAACGTCGCCTTGCGTTGCCTCGTGCAGCAGCGATTGTTTCCCGTGGCGGCGTATGTGGCCGGACCGGGCGAACTGGCCTATTGGGGCCAGTTCAAGGCGCTTTTCGAATCGTTCGGCCTCGATATGCCGGTCGTGTACCCGCGCGCGCAATGCGTGTTGTCCACGCTGAAACTCAACCGGTTGCTGGCGAAACTGGGCATCGAACGGGACGAATTGGCCGGTTCGCCGGAGGGGCTTGCCGAAACCGTTCTGCGGCGAACGGCGGATGAAACCGCCGGGAACATCGTGGCCCGCCACCGGCAGGCCATGATGGACGCATGGCGGCAATTCGCGGACGAATTGGCGCCGTACAGCCCGGCGGCGGCGGCGATGGCCCGCAAGACGGCGGAACGCGCCGCAAACGACATCGAACGCATCGAAAGGGCGCTTCAGCAGGGCGATGCGGCGCGGGCCACGGCCATCCGGGAACAGATTGCGCGGCTATGCACGGCTTTTTTCCCCCTGCGCAAACCCCAGGAACGGGTTTTGAACATTTTTTCGTTTTTATTTGAGCATGGATGGGAATTGATTCCCCGGTTGTTGAAGGAAATTGACATCGAAACCTTTGCACCCAAGGAGATCGAACTGTGAAGAAGACCGGCCCTTCCAACACCGCTTCCCCCGACTCACAGCCCCAAGGAAAACTGGGCGCAGAGACCCCTTCAGAGACCACCACGGAGGCGCGGGAGGCCACGTTGTCTCGCGCGAAAGGCCATGCGAACTTTTCCCCGGACGCATCGTTCGATTCGATGATCCTTCCCGTCGGGGAAGACCTTGCCGTGGACGTGATGGCGGTGGGCGCGCATCCCGACGACGTCGAACTGGGCGCGGGCGGATTGCTGCACAAATTGGCCCGTCTCGGCCACCGGACGGCCATTCTCGATCTGACCCGTGGCGAAATGGGATCGCGAGGTTCCGTCGAAGAACGCATGGCCGAGGCCCAAGCCGCGGCGGCCATTCTGGGCGTGGTCCGTCGCGCCAATGCCGGACTGCCCGACAGCGCGCTTTCCAACACACACGAATTTCGCCTGCGCGTCATCCCGTTTATTCGCGCCTTTCGTCCACAAATCGTGTTGGCGCCGATGGACAACGACCGGCATCCCGACCATTCGGCGGCGCATCATCTTGTTCGCGATGCCGCGTATTTTGCCGGACTGACTCGCATTGACACGGAACAGGAACCGCACCGGCCGCCGATCATCTACTTCTATCACCCCTACCGGGAAGAAGGCATGCCATCCTTGATCGTGGATGTGTCGGATGATTTCGAGGCCAAACTCGAGGCGTTGCGGGCCCACGCATCGCAGTTTTTCAATCCCGCCTATGTTGGGCCCGAAACGCATATATCGGGAAAGGCTTTCTGGGAGAGTATCCAAACACGCGCCGCGTATTGGGGTTCGCGCATCGGCGCTTCCTACGGCGAGGCCTTCTACGCCGAGGGTTCCATCGGTGTCGGTTTGTTGCCGGGACTTGAATAATAAGGGGTCATCTCAATGCGCATAGGAATTACATGCCATCCATCGGCAGGCGGCAGCGGTGTGCTGGCCACCGAATTGGGCATCGCCCTGGCCAAACGGGGCCATACGATTCATTTCGTCGCGCCGGAAAGCCCGTTCCGCCTTGCCGACTATTACGACAACGTGTACAGCCACGCCGTCTCGACGGTCATGTATCCGCTGTTCCAGCAGCCGCCGGGGGCCTTGACGCTGGCCGCCAAAATCGCCGAGGTCGCCGAAGAGTTCGGTGTGGATCTCTGGCATGCCCATTACGCCATCCCGAACGCGTCGAGCGCCATACTCGCCCGCGAGATGCTGCCGCCGGAAAAACGATTTCCGATCGTGACAACATTGCACGGCACCGACATCACGCTGGTCGGAACGGATCCGTCTTTCTATCGCGTGACCCTTCACGCCATGCGGAACAGCGACGCGGTAACCGCCGTGTCGGATTGGCTCAGGCGGGAAACCGAACGGGAATTCGCCATCGAGCGGCCTGTCCGCGTAATCCACAACTTTTTGGATCCCGATCGTTTCAAGCCGGAACCGGCGCGCCGCTGTCGCTTGGCGGATCCCGACGAGAAAATCGTCATGCACGTGTCGAATTTCCGCCCGGTCAAGCGTGTGACGGACGTCGTCCGCGCATTCAAGCGGATACTCGACCGCGTTCCCGCGCGGTTGATCATGATTGGCGACGGTCCCGAGCGCCTTTCGGCGGTCGGCGTTGCGCGCCAGTTGGGCATCGCGGATCGCATCAAATATCTCGGCAATCAGGAGCGCATCGAAACGATCATACCGTGCGCGAATGTGGTCTTGCAGCCCAGCGAACACGAGAGTTTCGGACTCGTCGCACTCGAAGCGATGGCCTGCGAAGTTCCCGTCATCGGAACCGACAGCGGCGGCGTGCGCGAAGTCGTCGAACACGGCATTACCGGATATCTCTGCGAAGTCGGCGACATTGACAGCATGGCCGGGTACGCCATCGCGTTGTTTGAAAACCCGCAACGCGCCCGGGAAATGGGACGCCAAGGGCGCATGCGAGTCCGGGAACGTTTTTCGCAGGATCAAATCGTACCGAAATACGAGGCGCTTTATGCGGAGGTTGCGGGATAAATCCCGCCCCACGCCGCACAACCAAGGAGAAACGGCATGATCCGGGCAATCGGTTTCATTAGTGCGGCGGCTTTGGCCGCGGCGGCATTCGGCGATGGTCTCGAAGGGCTTTCATGGCGCGCCACGCCATCGGGCGCGGAGGAAAACGGCCTGCGCGTGTTGTCGGGCGCGGATGGCGCGACCACATGGACTAAACAGGATGGCGCACCGTGTATCGCGAACCAACCGGGTTCGACGCCGCCGTCCGTTTACCTCTATTTCGATATTGACGATTCGCGCGCGGAAGGAGCGGAAGGGCCGGTTTATCTTGTGATCGAGTATTTCGATCATGCGCCGGGCGGCATCATCCAGGCCGAATACGACAGCGCAACCGGAGAAGCGCACAGCGCGCGGTACCTGCACAACGAGGATCAATGGGGCGGCCTGTGCGGAGGCCGGAAAACATGGGAAAAGGCCGTATTTCTGTTGGCCTCGCCCCGATTCCGCAACGGGGAAAACCTGGGCGCGGATTTTCGGATCAGCGGCGCGCCGCTTTTCGTCCGTTCGATGTATTTGACCCGGCGCCGTCCGGATTTCGCGGACCATCTCGACACCCTGGACCTTGCCCGGGTGAAGCGGCTGGTCGAGATCGGCGATGGCGGCGAATTCATTGTCGGCGGATTCGATCCCGCGCGAAAACAGGACGTTTCACACATGGTCCGCGCGTTGCGCGGCGCGGCGCCGGCGCTGAAATCGTTGGGCGTGACGAGCCATGAGGGGTATGTCCGCTGGAACCTTTGCGAACCCGAAGAGGGCCGCTACGATTGGAGCGTGTACGACGCGTTCGTGGAAGTCTACAAACAAAGCGGCCTGAAATGGGTGCCGTTTCTCATTGTCGGTTCGGCGTACAGCCTGCCGGACTGGTACTACAAGAAACCGGGATCGCAGGGGTTCGTCTGTCTCGAACACGGCGAGACCTGCGACGTCGAATCGCTGTGGAATCCCGTATTGCGCGGCCACGTCGCGCGGTTCATCCAAGCCTTCTGCGAACACTATCGCGACACGGGCGTCATCGAAAGCATTCTGCTGGGGGTCACGGGCAACTACGGCGAGGCCATCTACGTCGCGACGGGCAACGACTGGACCGCAGACATTCACGGCCCCTACCATACACATTCGGGATACTGGGCGGGGGATCCCTATGCGGTCAAGGATTTCCAGCAATGGCTGACGAAACACTATGCCGATATTGCCGCGTTGAACAAGGCATGGAATGCGCAGATCGCGGATTTCGCCGCAGTCAGGCCCTTCCTGCGGAAGGACGCCCCAAACGACCGGGCGTGGCTCGATTTCTGCCAATGGTACATCGGCGCGATGACGGATTGGTCGCGGTTTTGGATGCAAGAAACGCGCAAACATTTTCCGAAAGGCGGCATTTATCTGTGCACGGGCGGCCACGCGCCGCCGGAACACGGCGCGGACTTCGGCGATCAATGCAAGGCGGCGGCCGAAATCGGCGGCGGCGTGCGCATCACGAACGAGGGCAGCGACTACCGCGCGAATTTCTCGCTGACGCGGTGGGTCGCGTCGGCGGGCCGCCAGTACGGCGCGTATTACAGTTTCGAGCCGGCCGGTGAGGTCAACGCCCAAGGCGTAATCGCCCGTATCTACGGCGCGACGACTTCCGGCGCGCTCGGATTGCACTACTACTATCCCAACCTTTTCGGTTCGGACGCCGCGCGGGAAAATTTCGTGCGATGGGGCCGTTTTTTCAAACAACGCGATCCAAATATCGAAGTCGCGGTGTATTATCCCGAAACCTTTATCCGGCTGAATGGAAACGAATTTCTTGGGAAAGTGCAACCCCTCCGCGACTGCTTCGATTTCGACTTCATGAGCGACGGGCAAATCCTCGACGGCGGACTGAAGTCCATTCGCGCGCTCGTGCTGGTGAACGGCAACGTGAGCGAAGCGGCCGTGTGGGCGACTGTCGCCGAATGGGTGAAGAACGGCGGGCTGCTGCTCTATCCGTCGGGCATGGGCCGCTTGCGCACCGTCGAGGGCGATGATCAATTCCACGAGGCCTTGTTCGGATCACAAGCCGAACCGGGCAAGGGCCGTGTGGTGGTTTTCGACGGCAAGGGCACACAGGCCGGTTATCGCGCGGCCGTATCCGGCGCACTGGTCCGCGCGCGGGAACTCGGCGCGGCCACGCGCGCCGTAATCGCCGCCGACGGCCGCGAGGATCAGGTGTATGCGGCGCTCTGCGGGCGCGACGAGGTCCTCTGGCTGAATTACACGCCGCACAAGGTCAAAAAGGGCAACAAGGTCTTGCCGCCGTACAGTATCGTCTCCCAACACGTTCGCGCAATCGCGGCCGGCAGGCACGACGGCTGGTAAGATCGCCGAAATTGAAGCGACAGATAAACGGGACATCACGCAAGAGGAGGAATACAGGATGAATGGCTGGATAGTGGCTATGGTATTGATGGGCGGGATCCTCTGCGCGGGCCAGGCATGCGCGGCGGACGGTAAAAAGACTTCGGAGTGGCCGGTCGTGGATTTCGGCGCGGCGGGCGATGGGGAAACGGACGATACGGCGGCCTTTCAGAAGGCCATTGACAAAGCCGCCGAAAAGGGTGGAGTCGTCCGGGTTCCGGCCGGCCGCTTCAAACTGGCGGGCAGTCTCCAGTTAAAGCCGGGCATAACCGTGAAAGGCGCCGGGGAATCGCCGATGGCCATCGAACCCTTGACGGGCAGCGTGCTGCTCGCAACGGGCGGACGCGACGACGAATCCGCGCCGGCCTTGTTCGAAATGGGCCATTCGTGCGCCGTCATGGGCGTTACCATCTGGTATCCGGAGCAACAGCCCACGGATATCCGGCCCTATCCGTGGACGTTCCACCTCGCCGGATTCGACAACACGGTCGAAAACGTCACGCTGATCAACAGTTACAACGGTATCCGGGTCGGCCCGGAACCCAATGTCCGACATCGCATCCGCAGCGTATACGGCTGCGTCTTGCGACGGGGACTGTTGGTGGACAATTGCACGGATATCGGGCGGGTGGAAAACGTGCAGTTCCACTGCCATTGGTGGAGCGCATCCGCCACCGGCGGCGCATGGGATCCCGTGTTCAATTACATGGTGGCGAATCTCGAAGCCTTCGTGTTCGGCCGCACCGATTGGGAATATGCAATGAACAATTTCGTGTTCCCGGCGAAAATCGGTTGGCGCTTCATCAAGACGGAGGCCGGCGCGTGCAACGGCCAGTTCACGGGCAATGGCGCCGACGCCTGCGAAACCGCGGTGCAGGTGGATGCCATTCAGCCGATGGGACTGCTCATCACCGGAGGCCAATTCGTCGCCTTTACCGGCGCCGATCCGGTCGAGGTGCGCATTTCAGATACCTGCAACGGCAACGTGCGCTTCGTCAATTGCGCCTTTTGGGGACCGGCCCTGCACAACGCCGTGATCAAAGGCACGGGGTTCGTCTCTTTCAGCGATTGTTATTTCAGCAGTTGGAAGGACGACGCAAAAGACAAGCCCTTGGTGATCGTCGAATCCGGACGCATTCAAGTGAACAATTCGACCTTTGCCACCGGGCAGCCCTCCATCGAATTGGGACCGCAAGTGGCTCATGCCATCATCCAAGGCAATAATGGGCATGAGGGTGTACGAGTTATAGATAACACCGGAGGCCGGGCCGTTCTTTCGAACAACGAGCCGCAAAAGTCGCCTTCCTAAGCCGACACAATATACAGTGCCCAAATCCGCAATCACCGCAACTTATTGTGTCCGTTAGGGTTGCGAAGATAGGCCTCGATCACGAAAATTTTGATGGAAAAATGGGCGGAAGGATACTATAATCTGCCCCCCGATGGGGCCGTCCGGAACTTGGTGTTCCGGCGGTTGGAGGATAGGACGCGTGAAGTTTGTGGAACCGAAAGTCTTCTTGGTCGGCGAAACGCGCGCGGTCGAAAGCGGGCTTCAGGCCTATTTCGATCATGTGGGCGTTTCGGATTGGAAGACGGATGCCCCAAGCGACGCGGAGCGGCTGTGCGAAATTTTCGGGCGGCTATGTTACCGATCCTTCGAGCCGGGCCTGAATCCCAACGTAACACGCGTGCGACAGGGCAATGCGCCGTATTTGCGGCACATCGAGGAGGTTGGCCACGGCAGCGTGCTTGAACATGCGACCGTGAACTTCATTTTTGCGGATGTGAGCCGGGTATTCACGCATGAGTTGGTCCGTCACCGCGCCGGGGTGGCTATTTCGCAGGAGTCGCTTCGATTTGTCCGGCTGGACGCCCTGTCGGCCTACGTGCCCACCGTAATCCGGGAAAACGAGGAAGGCATGACCCTATTTGCCAAAACGCTGGAACAGCTGGAAGCCATCCAGCGTCAATTGGCCGGGGTGTACGGCATCGAGGAGGAAACCTCATTCGACAAGAAGAAAAAATTGACCTCGGCCTTTCGCCGAATCGCACCGGATGGCGTGGCCACGACCATCGGCTGGTCGAGTAATTTTCGGACGCTGCGACATGTCATTGAACGCCGGACCGATCCCGCCGCGGAGGAAGAAATCCGGCTTGTGTTCGGTTTGGTGCATGAAATTCTGCGGGACCGCTATCCGAATGTGTTCGGGGATTACACGGTTGAACTGGTGGATGGTTTGCCCTGGGTAAAGACCCCTCATGGGAAAATATGATTGCGCGAAAATGAACAGTTGCGTTGGGAGGCAAGGACCATGTTTCGTGTAAGTGAGACGTTCAGGCTGTCGGACGATTTCGTGGCGTCGTTTCGCGGCAAGCAGCCCAAATGGGGGCCGCTGGGGTACATCACCTTCAAGCGAACGTACGCGCGTGTCGTTTCAGACGATTCGAATCGCACCGAGGAATATTGGGAAACGGTGCGGCGGGTTGTCGAGGGCTGCTACACCATCCAGATGAATCATTGCCGCAGCCTGAAACTCCCCTGGAACAACGCCAAGGCCCAGCGTTCGGCGCAGGAAATGTTCCGCCTGATGTGGGCCTTCAAGTTCCTGCCGCCGGGCCGCGGGCTTTGGATGATGGGCACGGACTACATCTGGGAACGCGGCAGCGCGGCGCTGAACAACTGCGCGTTTGTCTCGACCGACGAGATCGAAGTCAGTTTCGCCGAACCGTTCTGTTTCCTGATGGACATGTCCATGCTGGGCGTGGGCGTGGCCTTCGACACGAAAGGCGCGGGCAAAATTTTCATCCAGCGGCCGGTGGTGTCCGATGAAACCTTCGTGGTCGAGGATTCGAAGGAAGGCTGGTGCGAGGCGGTTCGCTGCCTGCTCGAATCGTATGCCGGCACGCGCCCCCGACCCGCCAAACTCGACTTTTCCCGGATACGCCCCGTCGGTTCGCCCATCAAAACCTTCGGCGGCATCGCGCCGGGCCCCGGCCCGCTGATCGAGTGCATCGGCAACATTGACCGCGTGCTGAAACCACGCATCGGACAACGCATCTCCTCGACGGACATCACGGACCTGATGAATGTCATCGGCAAATGCGTCGTGTCGGGGGGCGTTCGGCGGACCGCCGAACTCGCCCTCGGCGCACCGGAAGACGCCGAATACCTCAAACTGAAGGATCCGAATCTATACCCCGAACAACTCAAACTTTGGCGCTGGGCGTCCAACAACAGCGTCTCCGCCGAAACCGGCATGGATTACCAGGAAGTCGGCACGCAGACCGCAAAAAACGGCGAGCCGGGTTATTTCTGGCGCGAGAACGCCCGCGCCTACGGGCGCTTCAAGGATGGCGAAACATGGGCCGACGCCAAGGTCGCCGGGACGAATCCCTGCGCCGAGCAAAGCCTTGAATCCTACGAGATTTGCAACTTGGTTGAGACCTTCCCGTCGCTGCACGATTCCTTCGAGGAATACGAGCGCACCCTGAAATTCGCCTATCTTTACGCCAAAACGGTTACGCTGGTCCCGACGCACAACGAGCGCACCAACGCGATCATGCTGCGCAACCGCCGCATCGGCCTGTCGCAATCCGGCATCATCGAATCCTTCGAGAAACACGGACGCCGAGCGCATTTCAACTGGTGCGACAAGGGCTATGCCTACATCTGCAATCTCGACAAGATTTATTCGCAATGGCTGTGCATTCCTGAAAGCATCAAGAAAACCAGCATCAAGCCAAGCGGCACCGTGTCGCTGCTGCCGGGCGTCACGCCGGGCATCCATTACGCGCACTCGAAATATTATATGCGGACCATTCGCCTCGACAAGACCAGCCCGCTCGTCGAGCCGATCCGCCGCGCCGGCTACCGCATCGAGGAATCCGTGTACGGCGACAACACGCTTGTTGTGTATTTCCCCGTCGAACAACGCAACTTCAAGCGTTCCAAGCGCAATGTTTCGATCTGGGAACAAGTCGAGAACATCGCGCAGATGCAGTATTACTGGGCCGACAACCAAGTCAGCGCCACCGTGACCTTCAAGCCCGAAGAAGCCGACGACATCCCGAATATTCTCGAACTGTACGAAACACGCTTGAAATCCATCAGTTTTCTGCCGCTCACCGATCACAACTACCCCCAGGCGCCCTATCAGGAGATAACCCGCGAAGCCTACCTGCTGGCCGTCTCCAAGCTCAAGCCCCTCGACTTCAGCGCATTGAACACCAAAGAAGCCCAGGACATTTTCTGCGACGGCGACAAGTGCGAGATCCAGCCCACTCCGGAACATTTCCCGGAACCGCAGGAACTCCCCTTCGTCGAAACCGAACGCCGCGAAACCGTCGAGGTGTGACGCCGGATACAACAGCCGCTTTCGCGGATTTCATAAAATAGCGGCGCGACGTCATGCACCTGTTTGCCTACTCCTCGCCCCCCTGGTGCTGTTGAACCAAAGCGTTCTACGACATGCACCGTGAACAAGGCGACCGCCACACCAACATTTTGCGCAAGTTTTAAGCCGTATTGTACCAACTCCGCAAGAGAAAGCCTTCTTCGCTGGGGCGGGCAGATCAACCACGATGTTGCGGAGGTGATGCGCGTAGTCCAGCCGGAGACGTATCGGAAAAGGGTTCGACAATCCAAGCGCGGTATCGTCTTCAAACGTGCCGGTCGGCCTTGCGCCCCGATGGCCATGGTCAATCTCGTCTTGCGCATGGCGGAGGAGATCCCGCGCTGGGCTTACCGAAGGATCATAGGCGAATTCAAGAAGCTCGGCATTCGTATCGGTTCCTCGACCGTAAAGAAGATATTGGATCATCTGTGTCCAAATCACGGCTTGCAGAATGCCATTTTGAACAAATAGACAACTGCTTTTTTAGGGATAGCGTTCTTAAGACACCTCTTTCTCGCAATGAAGAAAAAATTCCCCCGAGCAAACTTATTTTGGACAGCACTGACATGCGGATTCGAATTTGGCATCGCCTGGCCCGAACATCCATCCCTGTTTTACATCTGCGTGTATCTGCGTCATCTGTGGATCGTATGATTATCCGCAGATGACGCAGATACACGCAGATATCGAACAGAATGATCGGGATAACGAGGTAAAACGTGACTCCTTGCGGTATTATGGTTTTTTACAATTCTTTTTGACAGCAATGATTTTGGACAGCACTGATATTGGATATTGAAAGATTCTGGCGTTCATCCTACGCCGGACAAGGCATTCTAAAAGTCCGAAGGCGCACGGAGCCTTCTCATCCCAATAAAGGCTCCCCGGGCAAACGCATCCGTCGAAACTTGCATCGAATCTACAAAGCGCGAGATCCTAAACTACTTCATGTGCTTTGGTTTGGAGCAACTCGATTACATTCTCTCTCTGCATGGTTAAAGCATTATCATCTCGCGAGGCCACACAGGGGCGTGGGGATGAAGAACGAAGTCCTCGATGAGACATTCTCGCCTCAGACCGAAGGCGTCGTTCGATATAGACAACAACTCGGAGGCATCCTCAAGAGCTACTACAGGGAGGCGGCATAGATCCTTTTCCGATCAGGAATCGGCAATGGATGTCGGTTTTTTGTTGCGACCTCAACTTGACTCGGCATAAGGACAGCCGGTATAATCTTATTGGTAAGATTAGAAGGAGCTATGCATGAGTCAGACCATCGCAACAACGAAGATGAGTTCCAGGGGGCAGGTGGTTATCCCGGAGTCGATTCGTGACCGCTTGCGGCTTGGTCCCGGTGTCCAATTCGCGGTGTTTGCACAAGGGGACGTAGTTATGTTCAAGGTCATCAATCCCCCATCAGCGGACGAATTCGCGCGTCTGAAACGGGAGCTTCAACGCCAGGTTCGTCAAGGCGGTCTCAAACAGTCAGATATCCCCAAGGCCATTTCCAAAGTGCGCGGCAGCCGGTGAGGATAGTCGTTGATACGAATGTTCTGATCTCGGGAGCATTCTACATGGGGTCATCGTCTCGTATTCTGGACGCGTGCGTACGGGGCGAATTGCAGATCCTTCTTTCACCCGAAATTATTGACGAATATGTTCGCGTAGGAGAAGAATTCACGACGAAGCGCCCCAATATGCCCTTCGCTCGCTTTCTCGATATATTGATAAGCACGGCGGTACTCGTGCAAGCACCGCCGTTGCCGGAACCGGTCTGCGAAGATCCGGACGATGACAAGTTCATCGCATGTGCACTGGCCGGAAACGCCAAGGTGATCACGAGTGGCGACAAACACCTCTTGTCGGTCTCTGGCTACGCCGGGATTGAAGTCCTACGCCCGAGGCGTTTCGAAGACGAATACTTGAGTTGAGGGCAACGTCTTTATTTTCGCACCCCCAATTCGCGAAGTGAATCACCACTTGGCCCAAAGTGAGCCCGAAGGCCGTCCCGAACGTCTGCCCCACAGACTTTGATGTTTTTCCCCCTTACGACCGGGACGAGATACAGGCGGCGGACGGCTCGTGCATGCTCTCGCGGAAGTCGCGTCGCCAATGCGCGGCCAGATCGTCGGGCGATCCTTTGAACCAATAGATCTTTCCGCGAATTGCCCGTTTCGCGTGCGGTGGAATGCCACCGATGTTCACGATGGCATGCAGGCAATCGGCGGGATGATGGTCGGTCACATGGGACGCGCCCTCCCAGTAGATGCCGCAGACCCATGTCTTGCCGGAATCCGTGCGCGCTATCAGGCCGTTGTCTATCGGATCGAGCATGATCGCGCGATACGGCCCGACTTCCTTCATCGCATCGAGGTTGCCGCCGGTACGTTCTTTATCAAAGACAAGACCGGACGGGGTGCGTGCGCCGACGGTTTCCGGCACAGCCGGCAGCGTTGCCCATTGGCCGTTGCGCATTACCTGCGTCAGGCTCGTTTTTACCGCCTTATCCTTTTCCGTGACATTCCACAGGTCGAATTCGCTGAAGGCCGGCGTCTCGGCAATCGCCCGGCGCCACTCCTGATTGGTCACGCCTCCCATTCGGAAACATTGCTGCACGCCGTAGTACCGGTTGAGTCCCGAATCGAGAGTTTCGACCATCCAAAGCAGTTCCACGCCGTCATCCACGGGCGCGAGATAATAGGTCCAACGTTGTTTCACCCATTCCATATCGCCGATATCGAGCGAGAATGATTTCACGCCGCGTTTGCGCGCGAACGCCTTTTCGGATTGTGCGATCTTCTTTGGTTCGATGCCCGCGTCCGCCGGATTTTCTGGGATTTCACCCCAAATCATCGGTGTATGCTCGTGAAAGCGGTAGCCAATTCGGTTGCCCGGGTGCAGTCGGTTCGTGAACGACGCGTAGCCGTTGCCGTCGTGGATCTCGATGGCGATGGGTGAATCCGCCTCGCTCATGGCCATACCGGACAACAATACGATCGCCAACATCATTTCCTCCCCGCCGTATTATCGCGGTCGGTATCAGTACTGAATAAGCGCCGCCTGCGGGCGTTTGGTCATCGTAATCGCCAAACCCGATTCCATGTGTTCACGTCCGGTTGCCTCGCGCGCTTCGGTCGCGTCCATGTCCCGAAAGATGTAGCGGGCATCCGTTTCAAGGCACGGAACAAGATCCGACACCATACCCCTTGTCTCATGCGTTTGTAGCGCGAAGAAAGCCTTATTTGGCATTTCTGATTCAGGGTGTATCGAAGGGAATCGCGCTTTTTATTCGCCGTTCCCTTCGCGATGCGCAGCACGCGAGGCCCAACGCGGCAATCGCCAGCATGAAACCGCCTCCGGGAGGCTTTGGCGGACCGCCCAAGGTCGCGGCGGCGCCCTTTCCAAAACAGCCGGGAGGCTCTCCTTCGCCTTCGCCCTCTCCCTCGCCGGTTACCGGCTGCAGGGCGATGGAAACCGGCGCCACCGCGCCAGCCGTCACGGTTGCGGTTTGGGTCTTGGAAAGATAGCCGGTCGCTTCGACGGTAATGGAATAGGATCCTGCCGGCAGGGACGTGAAGATGGCTATGCCGTTGAAGTCCGTGCGCTGCTGGAGCAGGGCGAAATTCAGCCGAAGCGTTGCGTTGCGGATCGGCAGCGACGTACCGGAGTCCGAAACGACACAGGACAGCGCGCCGGTAAGCAGGTTGCCGCTCAGGTCGCCGACCGACAGCAGATAGGTCGTGTCGGCGCCGTAGGCGGTGTCGGGCATGTTCGTGACGCGGACGAGATAGAAACCGGTTATGTCCACATCCCACAACAGATAGGAACTGTTGTCGTCCCCGCCGCCGTTGTCGTCCTCTTCGAGGAGCGTGGTTCCGTCGGACCGGTACAACTGGATGTAGGTGTCGGCGCCGGGGGCCAACTGGCGCGTCCGTATGACGACCTTGTTTCCGGCTTCGACATGGAATAGCGCCCAATCCTCGTCGCCCGGCTTGCTGAAATTATGCTCCTGTTCCGTCCCGCCGAATCCAATCCACGACGCCGTGTCGAACGTGTCGTCGGGTTCGTAGATGTCGGGTTCCACATAATCGCCGAGTTGCCGGACGGACGACTCCCGGGGCAGTGAGACGTTGCCTTCCTTGTCCATCGCGTAAGCGGTAATCTGATAGGCGCCCCTTTCCGAAAATCCGTCGAAAACCTTTTCATACCGGTTGCCGCCCATCGGGTCGAGCTCCAAGATTGTTTCCGGGGAATTGCCTGCCCCGCAGCCGTATTCGATGTAGCCGGGCGGTGTGATAATGACCCATACGGATTCGATCACGCCGGTACTGCTGACATCGGAAACCCAGATGGTGGCGGAAGTTTGCCCGCCGTTCTTGGCCATCTTGCCGCCGCCGAGAACCTGCTCCTCGCAAATAGCCCCGATCATGGGTTCGTCGCCCGCCAGCAAAATCCCCATGCCAATGTTGAACGTTCGGGCCAGTGCGCCGTCCGTGCGCGTGTCGTATACGCCGTCGCCGTTGTCGTCCAATTGCGGTTTGCGCGCATTCTTGCCAAAGCGCACCGCGTTGGCGGCGTGCTGGTATGCGTTGCGCACATGGGCGCCGTTGAGGATCTGCCTCCAGAAAAACTGGGAGAACGACAGGCCGCTTTGGATGGAAAATGCGGCGGACGCGTCCGCCTGCGTGCTTGAGACGACGATACGCGCCATTTGCGTTCCGGCGGCGAGGAAGGGAAGGAAACTGCCCGACGCGCAGGCATCGTAGATAACGACGACAGGCCCCGGCAGCGTGGCCTGGAGCGTGTCGAGCCAGATGTTCAGCGAAGCGGCCAGCAAAGTTTCGCCGCTGTTCAATTCAAAACGTCCGGCGCCGCCCGCGCCTATCATGTAAAGGACGAGATCCTGGGTTTCCTGCGCGGCCCATGTTTTTAGGGACGATTCGAGGCCGCCGAGCGACGGCGCGGCGTCCACGCCGGTCGAGACGGCTCTCGGGCTGAAAAACCGGATGTCGTCGTCCGTGTAGCCCTGAAAACGCAGGGTTTCATAGGCCAGCGTCGTGTTCTGGTCTATGATGTCGGCGGGTGCATCGGCGCGTTCGGCGCCGCCCACGATGATCGCGCGCCGCCGCAAGGGAGTGTCCACCGATACCGACGTAATCTTGGGCGTGGACACGTTCAACGAGCGGTCTTGGGCATATACGGCGATCTGATAGGTGCCCGGCGTGGTAAATCCGTCGTAGCGGCCTTCATAGACGCCCGGCGTCTCCGTCGGCCACATAATCGTCGTCGGCATGTCGAGCACGGCCTTGCCGGACGTCTGCGCCTGGGTGGGATTGAAAGGCGCCCGGATAACCGCCCAGACCTTCGCGGTATCTTCTTCGGGCGTCACATCGGACACCATGAAAGAGGCCGAGGCGGTTCCGCTGATGATCTGGCCGGAAGAGACTTGCCCGATCGCAGGCTTGTCCGAAGAAAGATCCGTTCCGCCGAGCCAGACGGCATTGGCCGCCGACAAGTCGGCGGTTCCATTGGCTTGGCCGTCGGCGTTGGCGTCAAGCATCGGCACTTGCAGCGGCACCGACGGTTGAAGGCTTTCGCTTGCTATCCGAAACGCCTCGCCCACGCTTTGTCCATTGAAAATTTCGCTCCAGAAGAAACTCGAAAACGACACGCTGCCGAGTCCGAGGAAATAGGCTGGTTGTTCCGGCGGGGTGCTCGTGACCAGGATACGATTGGCAGGGCCGTTCTTGGCCAGCAACTCGACAAAAGACCCGGAATGGCATGCATCAATCACGACCGTGACCGGTCCGTTTACGACATTCTGGGCGTTTGCCAGCATCGCGACAAAATCCGCGGCGGCCAGCGTTTCCGTTTCGCTCAGGCGGAACGTGCCCACTCCCCCGTGATCCACCAGGTAAACCACCAGGCTGTCCGAGTCCGAAGCCCATTGCGTCATTGCCGATGCCAGATTGTCCCGCGTCACGGCGGCGTTCACGTCGTCGGCTACGCCGTTATTGTCGAGATCCAGACCGAGATCGGAGGACAAATAATAAATGGTGGACTTGTCGTATCCCTGATAAGTCAGCGTGCGGTAGGCAAAATTCGCGCAAAGTTCCGTTGTGTCCCACAATTGATTGCCGGGAAAGGGTCCGCCGCCCGCCACAATGACCGCCTTGACATTCGCGGCCTGTGTTATCGCGCGGAAACGCTGCAGGCGGTTATTCAGATAATCCGCGACGAGGACCCGATCGTTATCCAAGGCAAGCACATCCCATGGACCGGACAGCAGACCCGGGCTATGGCCGAATCCGCCCCATTCCGCCACGAAGGTTCCGTCCGTCGTGAACCGCTGAATCCGGTTGTTGCCCTCGTCGGCCACGAACACCTCGCCTCCTGGTCCCACTTCGACCGTCCTCGGATTCGATAACTGGCCGGGGCCGTTTCCTTCACTTCCCCACTGGGCCACGAATACGCCGTTGGAGGTGAGTTTTTGGATTCGATGGTTGCCGCTGTCCGCGACATAGAGATGTCCGCCCGCAAAAGTAAGGCCACGGGGATACCTGAACTGGCCGGGACCGGAACCTTCCAGACCGAAACGCCCGAGATAGTTGCCGTTCGCGGTAAATTTCTGGATGCGATGGTTGAGTTCATCCGAGGCGTAGACGTTGCCGGCGGGATCCACGCAAATATACAGGCTTGCCAGGAATTGGCCTTCCCCGCCCCCCGAACCGCCGAACTCAATCTGGAATGTCCCGTCCATGCCGTAGCGCCGGATGCGCTGATCCTGCCGGTCGGCCACATACACATAGCCCTGCGAGGCAATGGCGATGTCGAACGGTTTGGCCGTCGCGCCCGGTTCGTCCGGCGCCGGTCCCCAGATGGCGTTGAAGCGTCCGTCGGCGTCCAGCCGCTGAATGCGCGCGTTGCCGATATCCGCAACGTAGATGTTGCCCGTCGTGTCCTTCGCAAGCGCCACCGGCCCGTTGTACTCGTTCGGTCCCGTAAGTTGGCTGCCCCACGTCGCCATGTGCGCGCCGTCGGGTGAAAACACATGAACATAATCATGCCGGCCCCGATCCGTCATGAAGATCTGGCCGTTCGGCGCCACGGCGATGCCGTCCGGAATATCAAATTCGCCGCGCCCGTAACCCTGCCGGCCCCACGCCGTCACAAAGGCGCCCGACGTGTCGAATTTCTGCACGCGGCACTGTCCTTCATCCGTCACATAGACATAACCTTGGGCGTCCACGGCCACGTCCGTCGGAGTGAGGAACTGGCCGTTGTCGCTCCCTTCCGTGCCCCAAACCGCCACAAAAGAGCCGTCCTTGGCAAGCACCTGGACCCGGTGATTGCCGTATTCCGCCACGTATATCCTGCCGGAAGCATCGAGTGCGATGCCGTCGGGCCTGTCGAACTGCCGGTTGCCCGACCCCCGCGCGCCCCACGAGTCCACCAGCGTGCCGTTGGAATCAAAGACCGCAATCCGGTGGTTCAACGTGTCCGCCACATAGATTGTCCCAAAGGCGTCCACCGCAATGCCTTCGGGATGGGCCAGCACACCGCCGCCCCATTCGGCGATAAAAACACCCGACGCCGTAAACCGGAGCACGCGGCTGTTGCCCCGGTCCGCCACGAGCACATGGCCGTTCGAATCCACCGCGAGGCCGGCGGGTTCATCGAACTGGCCGGCGCCCGTCCCTTCCGTACCCCATGCCGTGATAAATTCGCCGCGGGACGAAAATTTCTGTACCCGATGGTTTCGGGCATCAGCGACATAGACGGCGCCCAATGGATCGCAGGCAACCGCATACGGACTGTTGAAATACCACGGCTGCCGCAGGGTCGGCCACATCCGCTCGAATCGGTAGGATATCTCCGCCCCCGAAACTCCGCACAGAGCCATTCCCGCCAGAACGGCCCACACGACAATTCCCGCTTGTTTCTTCATGACCGCGCATACCCTTTCCCGTACGAAACGTGTTTCGCTCCCTCCGTTTTGTCGCCATGCCCCGCCACGATAATTTCCTCGTTCCAATTGATAATACCACATTTTTCTCAAAAATGTTGGAATCGCGTCGAAAGCCGGGCAAACGCACCCGAAGCGGCCAGCCGGCGTTTTACGGAACTTGAGAGTACCGTGTTCACGGAGTCGTGGAGGTCTCGGAATGTAACGCCGATTTCCAAATCGGCTTGCTGAAACACGACATGCCGATTTGGAAATCGGCGCTACAAAGTGGACATTTTCAATTTCAACAGAAGATCTCGTTGCCTGATCCGACATGAAATTGCCTGGAAATGCCAATCTTCATGAAAATTCTTATCCTTTTATCTCAAGAAATCCGTACTCTCAAGTACGGAAGCTTCAAAGGGAAAAGAACGCAAAGGACGAACGGCCAAGAGGCCGTCGGAATCACTCATTGACATAGGTATATAGCGCGTATAGGAATGAAGCCGGGGCGTGTTTATGCTACACTTCCGGCTTATGACCCAAGACGCATATAAACCCATGATCGTGCAGTCGGACCGTTCCATTCTTCTGGAAACGGACAATCCGGCGTTCGAGGACGCACGCGACGCGTTGTCGGTCTTCGCGGAATTGCTGAAATCCCCGGAGCACATCCACACCTACCGCGTGACCCCGCTTTCGCTCTGGAACGCGGCAGCGTCTGGCATGAAAGCCTCGGCCATCATCGAGAACCTCCGACGGTTCAGCAAGTACGAGGTTCCGCAGAACGTCATTGCGGACGTCGAGGACAACATCGCCCGGTACGGCCAGCTCAAGTTGTTCAAGGACGAGAAGGGCCGTCTGATCCTCGAATCCCAGAACACGCTGCTCATCACGGAACTGCTGAATCAGCGGTCGTTGCAACCCTTCATCACCGGATCGCCCGATCGCACGCGGATCTTCGTCAAGCCCGAAGATCGCGGCAATGTGAAATGCGCGCTGATCAAACTGGGTTTTCCCGTCGAGGATTTGGCTGGATACGTGGCCGGCGCCCCCCTCGAACTGGCCCTGCGGGAAAGGGCGCTGGGCGGTTATCCATTTTCCCTGCGCCGCTACCAGATCGAGTCGGTGGAGGCGTTTCACATGCGGGGATCCAACTACGGCGGAAGCGGGGTGGTCGTGCTGCCGTGCGGGGCGGGCAAGACGATCGTCGGCATTGGCGTCATTCATGCCTTGCAAACGCACACGCTTATCCTGACCACCAACACGGTCGCGCTCCGGCAATGGCGCAACGAACTGCTTGACAAGACCACCCTGACGGCGGATCAGATCGGCGAATACAGCGGCGACCTCAAGGAAATCAAGCCGGTCACGATTGCCACCTACCAAATCCTGACGTATCGCAAGGCCAAGGACAGCCCCTTTGTCCATTTCGGCCTGTTCGACGAAGGCAATTGGGGACTGATCATCTACGACGAGGTCCACTTGCTGCCCGCCCCGGTGTTCCGCGCGACGGCCACGCTGCAGGCGCGGCGGCGGTTGGGCCTGACGGCCACGCTGGTGCGCGAGGACGCGCGCGAGGACGACGTTTTCAGCCTTATCGGCCCGAAGAAGTACGATGTTCCCTGGAAGGTCCTCGAAAAACAGGGCTGGATTGCACAGGCCGTTTGCACCGAGTTGCGTGTGCGGCTGCCCGAGGAGGAACGCTTCCGCTACGCCATCGCGAATAAGCGCGACAAGTTCCGCATCGCCTCGACGAACCCCGTCAAGGAGGCTTTGTGCGAGGAACTCATCGAGCGCCATCGCGACGACAATGTCCTCGTAATCGGCCAATACCTCGACCAGCTCAAGCTGCTCACGAAACGCTTCAAGGCGCCGCTGATTACCGGACGCACATCAACGAAGGAACGGGAACGCCTCTATGGCGCGTTTCGCAACGGCGAAATCAAATTGCTGATCGTGTCGAAGGTGGCGAATTTCGCCATAGACCTTCCCGACGCCAACGTCGCCATCCAGGTGTCCGGCACATTCGGGTCGCGCCAGGAAGAGGCCCAGCGTCTGGGACGCATCCTCCGCCCGAAGGCCAACGGAAGCGTTGCACGGTTCTATTCGCTCGTGTCGAAAGATACCTGCGACCAGGATTACAGCGTCAAGCGCCAGTTATTTCTCACCGAGCAGGGATACCGGTACGAAATCATGAACGCCGAAGCGTACTGAGGCTCGGCGTTGGATTTTATTCGCCCATACTGCCGTTGCTTCCGGCGGCATGGGCCGTGCCCAGCGTTTCGACCTCGGCGTCAATCGTCTTGCCGTCCTTCGTGATGCCCTCCACATAGGCCGTCACGGCGTCGGTGAACGAGAAATCGCACGGTTCGACGGGCGGATGGACGGCGTTCTTGTCCATGACTTTCAGAAACCGGGTATCCCATTCGAGTTTGGGCATCGCGATGCTATAGGACTTGCCCGGCTTGAGGCCCGTGCGGAAGCCCCATTCGGATCGGGCGCCGCCGGGGACGATTGTCGCCTTGAAACCGGCCCATTGCGAAATGCCCTTTCCTTCCCGCAACAAACCCAGCATATAGGCCTGAATCTGCGCGCCGGTAAGGCGGGTCTTGATCAGTTCGTGTCCGCGCTGGCCGCCCGTCGCGAAGATCGCGTTCACGTCAATGTCGCCCTTGGGCAGCGGACTGCGCATGATCTGGCCGGTATTGCAGAAGGCGATGTCCGTGCCGGCGCGTTTCCGTATCGCCACGGCGGCGAGCTTGGCCATGCCGTCCGCCGTGACCGGTTTCGACGCATGCCCAACGATGCGCGCCGCCTCGGGACAGAGTTCTTGTTCGCGCGCGGCAATCCAGTCCCGCATCGCGTTGTCGCACGGAACGGCCGCGCCGTTCATCTCGACGACTTCGCCCTCGAAAGAGACGATTTTCTTCGCATCGAGGTCCACGGCCAGTTCAAGACGCCCGACGTGCCGCGCATACATGCCGGCCTGCACGATGAGGGCGCCCGTCTTTTTCGCGACCACGGGTTTTTTCAGCAACTCGTGCGTGTGAGCCGATACGAACACATCCACTTCCGGCGCGCGTTCACTCAATTCCTCCGCCGCTTTCGAGCCGAGATGACACAACGCGACCTGGATGTGCGATTCCAGCTTGAGACGCCCGGCCTCCCGCTCAAGCGCCTCGGCCGTCTGGGCCGTGTTCATCAGCGGGTGGGTCTTGGGCAGGGTCATGCCGATGACGGCCACCTTGACGCCTTGCACATCGAATATCTTGGAAGCCGGAAAAAGCAGGGCGCCGTCTTTGTCGGTCCAGTTGATGCAGAGCAGCGGCACGTGCGGCATGCGCGCCTGGCATTCACGCATATACTCGATGCCGCGTTTGGCTTCGTGATTGCCGATGGTGACGGCATCGTAGCGGATGCGGTCCATGGCCTCGTAGGTAAGAAGGCTTTTCGATGCAAACGCGGCCATGTCGCCTTTTTCGGTCACGTCGCCCGCATCGAGCAGCAACACGTCCGGACGTTCGGCCTTGGCCTTGGCGACATATCCGGCCACATACGGAAGGCCGCCCACCCCTTCGTAGCCCGTCCGGACATGATCGTGGACGTCGTTCGTGTGCAGGATAAGCAGCGACGCCGTTTCGCCCGCCGCGGACCACGCCGCCAGCGCCATAAGCCCAAGCAGCCAACTCGTGTACCGGTTTCGCATGTTGGTCTCTCCCGTTCCATCCGTAAAGGCGGCATTATTCTACGTCCCGCCCCAAACCGTCAACATTTCGACAAGTTGCGACGCCGTCGCGTTTTGGCGCATAACGGTTTCCGATGAACATGGATGCAAACGGCGAATACGATGTCGCAATCATCGGCGCGGGGCTGGCCGGCCTGTCGGCCGGGGCGCTGCTGGCGAAACGCGGCTGGCGGGTGTTGCTGCTGGAGCGATCGAGCCGCGTGGGCGGACGCGCTTCGTATATCGAGCGCGACGGTTTTGTCTTTGAGTACGGGCAGCATTCGCACCGCTTGGGCCCGGATGGAATGGCCGCCCGCGTCTTCCGCGAACTGGGCGAGACCATCCGTTGGGCCGAACCGGCGAACGCCCGCGCATACCTCTATCGCGACGGCCGGCTCTATCCGCGTCCGGAAGGCCCCCTCGGCTTTTTGCGATCGCGCCTGATGTCCTTTCCCGCCCGTCTTGCGTTTCTACGGGTGTACAGGCGGCTGTTGGGCGAAAATCCGGACCTGTGGTACGGCGCAACGCTGATGGACTGGTATCGTGAGCGGTTTCGCAATCCGGAAGTCGGGCGGTTTCTGTCTTTTCTCGGATTGACGGTCATGCTGCCCTATCCGGACCGCGTTTCGGCGGGAGAGGTCATCCACTTTCTGAAGCGCGCGGCCGCAGCCCCAGTCAAACAGGGGGAACCGCTGGGCGGCATGACGCAAACCCTCGGCACGCTCGAGCGCGTTTTTACCCGGCAGGGCGGCCTGCTGCATCGCGCCGAGCGCGTTCATGCCATCGAAATCGAAAACGGCGCGACGACCGGCGTGCGCACCGATCGCGCGCGCTACCGGGCGGCGCGGGTTGTCACGGCCTTTCCGCTGTTCCGGTTGTTCGATCTGGTTTCGGATGAACATTTCGCGCCGGATTTTGTGCGTTACGTCCGGCAGATCCGGCCGTCCCGGGGTGTCAGCATTGATTTTGTGTTCGACGAATCCTCGGCGCCCCCTCCCGGCAGCATGCTCGGTGTGGATTTGCCGCTATGGGTCAAACTGCGCAGCAACAACGCCCCCGGCATGGCCCCGGATGGGCAATGCGTCTCCACATGGGGGTTGCTGCTGCCGCCGGATGCCGAAGCAACCGCCCGCGAGGCGGATCGGGCGGAAGCAACCATCAAGCGCATCATGGGGGAGGTCTTCCCGGGTCTTCCGGGCAAAGTCCGCACGGAACGCCGCCTGCTCATCCCTGTGGTCAATGGCAATATGCTGACACCCGCCCAATCCTATCCCAACCGGCCGGATATCGTCTCGCGCGATGTGCGCGGGCTTTTTTTCATCGGCGACACGACCCGCGGCGAAGGCTGCAGCGGCGATATCGCCTTTTCGTCGGCGCTCAAGCTCGCCGAACACCTGGGAACCCCTTGACGAAAAGGGGTTCCCAGGCGTGTTTTTCTTCATCACTATTTTTTCTTTTATTCGTCGTGTGACGCTGTTGCCTTGTCAATATCTTCTTGGGTAACCAACAACGTCAACTTGGCTGGATCAATGGCATTTTCGACACTGGCGCTTTTGACATTCCAGAATTCTTTCCACTGCTCGACTGTGTCGAGATTAGCTGCCGCGCTATCGGAAGCCCAGATATCCTGCAATGCGGACTTGGAAGCGTTTCGCAATTGCGGATCCGAACTTTCCATGCCTTTCAGAAGGACCGGTGTTGCCGTTTTATGGCCACATACACCCAAGGCGCGTGCGGCTCGGAAGCGCACCGATTGTTCCAGATCGATTGTGCCATCCGCGATGGTCTCAACATCATCCGCGTCTTTGTATGTGGCCAGCAATTCAAGCACCGTCGCCCTGATGGCCGGATCTGGATTAATGGTGAAGCGAGAGAGAACATCCTTGGCGTTATCAGCATCAAGTTCCACCAGCACCCGTAAAAGTTCCGGCGCAACAGTGCCTTTCGTATAGGGAAGACTGGCATCTATATACTGGAAGACAGGCAATTCCTTGTTCAGATCGGCAAGTTTTCGGCGTGCGTCGTTCCGCTTCGCCTCGTCATCCGACCACAACGGACTCATCGCCGTGCGAACACGGTCTCGTTCTTCTTCCGTCATGCCCGTACGGACTTCCAATGCAATTTTCTGTTGTTTGGCCAGCGCTTCGGTTACCTGTGACTCGTCGCCAGTCTTCGAGTTGCTCTCGACACGTGAAACAAGACTGGTGCTGAAGGACAGCTTTCGCGTAACAATATCGATCATGATTGTCTCACTGTCGGGATAAGACACCACGCCATCCAGATACGAGCCATCCGAGAAATGGACCGTGTCGGCAAATACCCATGGCGTGACACACAACATGGCTGCCAAAATCAAGTGTTTTTTCATGATTCGCTCTCCTTTTGCTTTTCTCGTCTATCGTTGATACACCGAACGGGCGAAAACCACCTGGGTCGGATCCACGATGTTCAAGAAAGCGGTTACACGCTTGTCGTAATACACTTCAATGCCGCCATAGTAGGGGGAACTCGTAGAGGTATGTGCGTTGTCCGTTGACAACAATCCAAGGTCAGCGCAAACGATACCACCACGAATCCACAACTTTCCGTACATCTGCGACTTGTGCCGTCCGTTGCTTCGTATTACCCCAAAGATACTATTGTTTGTATACAGCAATCCATCGAACCGGAACGGTGAATAATTGACAGACTCGTTGACGACTGAAGGATTGGCGCGGCGGTAGGCTTCGTCGTCATACCAGATTTTACGCAGGGTGCTTTCACTAATCCACCCGTTCTTAGGGGCAAGGCTCATCACAGTGGCATTAGTTCCCATAAAATAAGTATCCGAAGGGTTCGTGGACAACGCAGTAACGCCCGGACTGGCATAATTTACCACGTGCTCAATGAGATCAGGGGAGGTACTACTCGTCACGCGGTACATATAGATTCCGGCATCGTCACGGAGCTTGTAATACCGGGGGGTATAATTTGGAATATAATAGTTGGGGTTATGGTCGGCACTTCCCGGCGGTGCCCATTTCTGGTACTCCATGCGATTGAACAGCATGAGTTCCGACGTGGTAAAGCTGCATTGGCTTTCCGGCTGAACCTTCACGGTGTGCGTCTTATTGTTGGAGTCCTTGTAGGTGTATGTGCTCGTAACAGTGCCGGCTCCTGCCGGAACAACGCCGGGATCCACCACGCTGGGATCCATGTAACCGACGTTCGTGGTTTTACCGTTGCTCATGGTGGCCGTCGCTACGGTCTGGTCCACGCGCGTAAATTTTCCCTGCCATACACCTGTATCAACCGAATCAATATAGCCGGTTCCGCTTTTTGTTGCTACGTAGTTGTTCTTCGCGCGTCTCGTCGTATAGTCGCCCATCAATATATTTCCGCCCGCCTCAAGCGCAAACGCGTTTTCCGTCCCATCGGCCGCTTCGCCGAATTTGCCGGGAGCATCCGCATAGGTTACATCACCGACAACGTATACATTGCCCCTAACCTGAAGGGCGCCATATCCCTTGACGACTCCCTTGATTACGACGTCCCCATTTACGGCTACATTTTTGTCAATGACGATTGGATTGCTTTCGGTGCCCACAAGGATCAGGTTTCCATCGTATGTACCATTGGCTAATTGGGTCATCGTGGTGGAATCGGCGCTGGTGGGCAATGTCGCGCCGTCATAGGCACCGTCAGGTGGCACGCCAACGGCGATACCACCCGTTATGGATCCATTGGCCGTATTCATTGTCTTTACGAATTCGGCGGTATCCACAACTCGATTATTGTTCTCATCCGGAAACGGCGGAGGAAATGTCTCTGGCAAAGGACCGTCTGTCATCTTGGTAGTTTCCTTGGGATAATTCAGATACAGGTTGGCGAATTGCTCGGGCGATCCATTGGAAACAGCGGCATTCGTCAGCGCAACGCTAGTCATCGCGCCCGTACTCGAATTCTGAGTGATTTTACCGTTTGTGCTGCTGAACGCATAGGCGCCGAACTTTCCGCTAGTGAAAGCGGCCGTAATCCCGCTAGCACTCAACAAATTGCCATTCTTGTCGTATACGTTGCCACGCGTGTACCAGCTACCTGCGTTAAACGAATCAGCTTCGTTGGTACGGATCAACAATGATTCAAGTGCGGCCACTTTGATGCGATCAGAAGTGCCGTATGCGCGTTCCGCATTGGTCTTCATGACGATGTCGCCATTGCTGGCCAGTTTATACATGTCCATGTTCAAAAATTGCGCATGGCATAAAATACAGTTGATATTGTTGGCCAGCACGGCAAACTGGAATCCCGCAAAGGGTGCTCCGGAAATCTTTACTGTCTGCGTAATGCTCTTGGTTTGTGGCTCGGGGCCGGTGATGACCTGGGCTGTGGCCACCAGTGTCAGTATCACACTCGATGTCTCGTCGCACCGCGCAATTTCCAGGCCGGTGATCACCGCGCCGTTCGGCAATAGGCGCGTGTTGTCTTGGGAATAAATAACAGCCGGTGGATTGAGTGAAATGGTTCCGTCGCCATTGTAGTCCCGTTGAACACCGTTGAGAACCTCGTTATTTCCGACGATGTTATTGATAAACAGGCGATAGGACGCCAGATTGCCTGTGGTATTGCCATTACCCACGATGTACTGGTTCCAGACGCGTTCGATGGCCATGTCTACGGCTGCCTTGCACGCCTCATCCAAAATAACGTCGTTGTTGGCGCGATTGGTAAATTGGGCCGAAGTGTGGACCATAACCATTACTATTGCCACAGCACCGGAAACCATGATAACCGCCATCAACGCCACTAGGAGCGCCATCCCTTCCCGATTATTATTGAGTCGTTGTATTGGAAAGTGCATGAGGCTGCCCTCCTTTCCCAAATTGCCTGCTCTAGTTCTGAAGATAAACACTGCTGCTGGCAGTGGCCCAGACAAGATCACGGCGGCGAGTATTTGCAACACAGGCCGAGGTAACCGTTATTGTGAGGACATCGTTGGCGGCATTCAGTGAAAATTGCACATTGGCTAAATCGTTGATTCCACCCACTACCCGCTGTGGAACGCCGGCTTGGGCTCGCATGATACAACGGGTAAGCGCGCCGTCGCCGTTGGTGTCTTCATTTGCATCCAGCAAGCCGTTCCCATTCGCATCCTCGTTGACAAAAGTATATGTAATCGGTTGTGAATATGAGGTGCCAAGGTTGTCTGCTGGCACTTGAAATCGTACAGAAGAAGCGCTCAGTAGGGTAAGGGGCTGAAGCGGGGGATTCAGGCTGGAATTCGTTTGTTTTGAGGCTTGTTCAAGTTCGGCGTTCAAGGCAACCAAAACGTCCCGCACACCCCCCTGTGCACGTGCCTTCGTTGTCGAGATTGCCACTCCCGCATTCATCGAATTTATCACCGTAATGGTCAGAACCCCCAAGATGGAAAGAAGGGCAATGGACATAGTGGTTTCCAAAAGCGTGAATCCATACATGCGTCGCTTCATTGAATTCATCCTCACTGATCCGTAATTGCCGTTGACAAGTTCACGTTCGTTGCATGCCCTTGCAGATCCTGCCATGCTATTGTCACATTCGGCACAAGCGGGTTGGCCGCAGGGTCCTCGTATGAAATAGTAAGGGTCGAATTCCTGAGCTGGGCCGGTCCGGCTGATTGACCGGGAGGAAACTGGGCAACCACAGCGGCCAATCCAGCCGCCCGTGCATTGCGCATCTGATTCAGAATTGCACGGCACTGGTTGATGGCCACCACCCGCTGATTTTGCATATCCATCACCGCGTAATATGTTATGAGACTCTGGGCCGACACAGCAATGGTCACGGTGAAAATGGCCATTGCCATGGTAATTTCCAGAAGGCTGAAACCTTCTTTAAATCTTTTCTGCTTTTTGTTGCTCATTCTATGTGTTCATCCTTATCCATGCTTGCCACCATACACCTAAGCAAGATTCATGCCTTTTAGAATATCAGGGCATTGAAATCAAAATTATCCGATTGTAACCGCCCTCTCCTCCGCATGACAACCGCGAACTTCAAATGTAAGTCCTTTTGTAACAATAACTAACTCATGGCTCTAATGATTTGGCGATCTTGAATCGGGCGTTAATCATCTACGAGTGAATGAACGATACTGGACTATGGTTTTAACAAAAAGACAACATTTAGATGCCGAAAAATGGTCACATTCCGCATTCTTAAAAAGACAGGCCTTACTTCCAGCTCTTTTCAAGTCGCACCTGCAAAAAAAGTACATTTCGACAGATTGAACTATAATCACTATTTTAACCGTTCACCGCCTTGATGTATAGTGTAACGCATTATGTTGAGGATGTAAAGAAAAAAAGTTGCTATTTTGCGGCTTAATTCTATATATTGTGCTTATGGACATTCAGCCTCACAATATATTGGGTCTGAATCTGAAGGAGGTAGATTTCAAGACCTATTTGGAGCGGCAGTTATGGGCACTGGTGCAGTGGCAGGCGCAAAAGATTGTGATGCCGGAGAAGCGGGTGGCAGAACTGCAAAAGAGAACGCGGAACTGAGTGTGACTTTCGGCGAGCCGGTTGCGCTGTAGATTGTGAAAGTTGACGGATGGCGTGGTCCGGTCATCTCAATCGGGTTGGTGAATGGTTTGGCGAGGGGGCACAACGCGGCTGAGTGTGATTTGCGGCGAGCAACGCAACGATTGTTGTCAGTTCAGTCCGATTATTCTTATACTCGTTTTACTTTCTTTGTGCATTGCCCATGTAGGGTACATAGAAATGTTGAACTAGGAAATTATATTTTTGTCCGATTCATTACGGCGGGTTTGCCCTAGAGGTTTTTCACCGATATGTCTTTATGCAAGAAAGCAGCCATGTTTACGCTTCTTATTGTCGTCTTTCATTTGTCATTGTACTTTTTGGTTCAACACGGCGTGCTCCTGCCAAGTTTTCGTGCACTGGAACGCCAAGAAAGTATGGAAGATGCAACGCGGGTCATGGCTTTGCTCCAGCGCGAGATTTATTATCTGGATTCACTCTGCCTGGACTGGGCATGGTGGGATGACACATACGATTATACGAAGAGCGGTGATGCGAATTATGAAGAGTCGAATCTAACGGATACCAGCTTTACCGACAATAAATTGAATCTTATCTTCATATTGGACATAGACGGAAAAGTGAAATTTGGCCGGATCTGTGAATTCGGCCATAAGAATAATGGCATTCACGATTTGTCGCTTCCGGAGTTTCCCAAGGGGCAATGGCCTTCCACGCACCCATTGTTACAACACAACGAATCCCAGCGTAAGATAACAGGCCTACTTCGCACGAGCCGGGGCGCCATGATGGTTGCCGCGCGGCCCATTCTAACCTCGAACAATCTCGGGCCTGTTCGCGGCACGCTGGTCATGGGGCGGTTCTGCGACGCGAAAACCGCCGCGGCCCTGGGCGAAACGGCCCGCGTTCCGGTCCGGTTGGAACTCTTGCCCGAGACCCCGGTAGCCGGCATGATGATCGAGCGCGCCGATTCGCCGCGCGCCTTTGCCTTCGCGGAAGAATCCGATCGATTGCTGCGGGTTTCGACCATCGTGCCCGACATTCAGGGCAAGCCGCTGCTGCGGCTGCACATAACGACAGACCGGAATATCATGCGCAAGGGGCAAAACGTCATGGACATGACGCTCTGGGCGATGGGATTCACGGGACTCGCGGTGTTCATCGCAGTGCTGATCTTTTTACAGCGATCGGTGCTCGGCCCGCTGATGGGCCTGACGCGGCACGTGGCGCGCGTCGGAAGGGAAAAGGATCTCGTTCATGTTGACCTGCCGCCCCGGAACGACGAGATCGGCTCGCTGGCGACGGAATTCAACCGGATGGTGCAGCGGATTCAGGACGACCGCGCGGAACGGGAACGGGCGGAAGCCGATCTGCGGGTCATGCAGGAGCGTGTCCTGCGCGCGGAACACCTTGCGACGCTAGGCGAAATGGGCGCGTCCGTCGCCCATGAGATGCGCAATCCCCTGGCCGGCCTCAGCGCGGCGCTACAAGTGTTGCGGGGCGAACTCGCGGAAAACGACTCCCGCCGGGAAGTCATGGAAGAAGCGCTGGCCCAGATTCGCCGCATGGATCATATCATCGGCCAGTTGCTCCTGTTCGCAAGGCCATGGGAACCGTGCAAGGCGCCGGTGGATTTGCGCGCGCTGGCGGAAAAGATCTCCGGCGAGGCCGCCAATGCGCATGCTTTCGCCGGAATCCGGATCGTCGTGGAAGGCGACGGGACTGTCATGGCCCCCGTGGACGCCGCGCTCGTAGGGCAGATCATGCACAATCTCATGTCGAACGCGGCGGATGCGATTCGCGCGGCCGCGCCGGACGTTCCCATGATGCGGTGGACATTCAGGGAAACGGCCGACAGCGTGGCGTTGATCCTGCATGACAACGGCGGCGGTCTCGCACCGGACGCCCGCTCCAACCTGTTCCGTCCCTTTTTCACGACGAAGACCCATGGAACCGGCCTCGGCCTTGCCATTTGCCGCAGAATCGTCGAGGCGCACGGCGGAACGATTTCCATCGAGGGCGGGAACGGCCATGGGACAACGGCAACCGTTTCATTCCCGAAGGGACTTTAATGAAATCGGACATTGTGGCCCCATCGGATTTCACCCGGATACTCAAAAGATTGAGAGTACCGTGTTCTCGGAGTCGTGAACGTTTCGGAATGCAACGCCGATTTCCAAATCGGCTTGCTGAAACACGACATGCCGATTTGGAAATCGGCGCTACCAAGCGGCCATTTTCAATTTCAACACAAGATCCCGTTGCTTGATCCGACATGAAATGGCCCGGAAATGCCAATCTTCGTGGAAATTCTCAGCCTTTTGTCTCAAGAACTCGCTACTCTCAAGAAATCAGGCTTCATAAAAAACAACAAGAAAGTCTTGGGCGATTTGTGCAACCAATTGAAGTTCCATGATTTAACGAGTGCGAAAATAGCGAGTTTTCAGTGCGAGCACGATGACGGGCACGAAGAGAAACTGGGTTGTGGGCAACGCCCACGTCAGTTCGGTACAGTCGGTTTTCCATGACGTCATGGCGCCCGCCGGCATTACGGCGCGGGGATCTTGAGCGTGAGGATATTGTCGGGGCCGTCCTTGTAACGATCCGACACGGGCGAGTAGTCCTTCACATGCACCGTTCGTCCATCGGGCAGGAATTCCATGAGGCGCAGGAAACCGCCGCCCAGTTTCGCTTTCATCTGGAAATTCACCAGCATCTGGTGGACCGTGTTGCCCGCTTTGCCGACGCTTTCCAGCCTGCCGAGTCCGTCGTTCAACACATGCCCGTTGATGACGAAAAGCATCTTTGGGTGGTTGGACACCAGTTTGGTCCACAATTCCTCGCCGTCGTTGCCTTGGCCGGGTTCCTTCGCGGCGCGATAGGCGTGTGGATTCCACATCTGTTTGGGCCCTTTGGCGGCCCAGTCGTAGCGGGTGTCGTCGGAGTAGAGGTAGGCATGCGTGATGAGTATCGCCCAACGGTCCGCATGCTCCTTCAACATGCGGTTGGCCCATTCCACCACGACGTCGCGCGGGGCGAATTCCAGCGCCAGGACAACGAAATCGCGTCCGCCGGCGCTGAACAGGTGGCAGCTGTTGTCCAGCCGGTCCGGTTCGCCGTCGAACACCCCGCCGAACGTGGGCAATCCCTTGTATTTTGCAAGGGGAAAATGGGCATTGAACAGCGTTTCCCGCGTGGCGGTCGAACCGTCCGGGCCGAGGTCGTGGTTGCCCAGGCACATCGCGTAGGGCACGACGCCGTCGAGCGTGCTCATCGCATTCTTTGCCACGGTCCATTGCGCCTCGTTGTTGTCGTCCGTGATGTCCCCCAGATGTAGGACGAACACAATGTTGCGCTTTTTGGCATTCTCCGCGATCCAGCGCGTCTGCGCCTCGAAAATCTCGGGGAAATACTCCGCATACCCCTGCGTGTCGGGCATGACGGCAATGGTGAAGGACCCCTCGACAAACGGCAGCGGTTCCGTTTCCGTGACGGGATCCTCCGGCCGTGCGGCCAACGCGGCGGCGCAACAGGCAATCAGAGAGGCCGAAACGAGCCATGCTTTTTTTCCTGGAATCATGTCGTTCTCCTTACTGGTCAAGACTTCGCCGAAATGTCATGTATTGAATGTTGACGGGCGATCTATTCCAGCCCGTAGCGCTTGATCTTGTATTGGAGCGTGGTGCGTTTGAGTCCGAGGTGATCGGCGGCCTTGGTTTTGTTCCAGTGGAACCGTTCGAGTGCGCCGCGGATGAGTTCGCATTCGAGTTCCTCGGTGCGTTCGATGATCGAGGCGCGTTCCGGCGCGGGAGGCGCGGGTATGGCGGGCGCTGAATCGGCCACGCCGAGGAGTTCCTGGGGAAGTTCATCGATCGTGATGATGGATTCCTCGGCAAGGACGGCCGCGCGTTCGAGGAGGTTTTCGAGTTCCCGGATGTTGCCGGGCCAGGGATACCGCAGGAAAAACGCCATCACGTCGTCGTCCACGCCCGTCAGATTTTTGCCGAGTTCCACGCTGAACTTGCGCAGGAAATGGTCCACGAGGGCGGGGATGTCGTCGCGCCGGTTGCGCAACGGTTCGATGTGCAGCGAAAACACGTTAAGCCGGTAATAGAAATCCTCGCGGAAACGGCCTTCTTGAATGGCCTGCGACAGGTCGCGGTTGGTCGCGGCGATGATGCGGACGTCCACGGAAATGGGCTGCATGCCGCCGACGCGCTCGAATTCGTTTTCTTGGAGCACGCGGAGCAGTTTCGTTTGGATTTGCGGGTCAATCTCCCCCACTTCGTCGAGGAACAACGTGCCGGTGTGCGCGCGCTCGAAGCGTCCGATGCGTCGTTCGTGCGCGCCGGTGAATGCGCCCTTTTCGTGTCCGAACAGTTCGCTTTCGAGGATGCCGGGGGCGAGCGCGGCGCAGTTCAGCGCAACGAAGGGCTTGTCGTGCCGGGGACTCGAATCGTGGATGGCGCGGGCGACCAGTTCCTTGCCGGTGCCGGTGGGTCCGACGATGAGCACGGCGCTTCGGCTCGGCCCGATGCGCTGGATCATCTTGAGCAACTGTTTCGTGTGCGCGCTCGTGCCCACCATGTGCTGGACGCTGGGGTGCATCCACGTCTTGGCGGACTGCGCGGGCTCCTCCCGGCGCGTCGCGAGGTACTGATCCACTTTTCGTTCGATTTCGGAGATCTTGAACGGCTTCGTGATGAAATCGGCGGCGCCGAGCCGCATCGCCTCCACGGCAATGTCAATCGTGCCGAATGCCGTGATCATGACGACAACGGTATCCGGCGAGGCTTCCCGCGCCGCGCGCAGCACGGCAATGCCGTTCTCGCCGGGCATGCTGAGATCGGTAATCACCACCTCGAATGGATTCTGCCGGATCGCCTCAATAGCATCGAGTCCGTTCGAGGCCTCCTCGACGATAAAACCGCGCGCCTGAAAAGCCGACGACAGCATGCTCCGCACGCTTTCCTTGTCGTCAACCACCAACATCCGCCGGGTCATAGGGGCCGATCCCCGGAAACACCGCCGCGAAGAGTCCGCGATGGGGGTTGTTTATATGGCGGAAGGGAAGACGATGGCCTTGGCGGCAGAGGGGCTTTCGGCTTTTCTTTGGGCAATGGGTTCATGTTGAATCCCCGAAGAGTTTGTCGAAGGCATCGCGGCCTTCGGCCTGTTTTGTTATGTCCCCCCCGAACAATTCATCCAACGCACTGCGCGCCTTGGCCAAATTTCCCGCGTCGCGCCCGGCTTCCACATCCGAATCCTTGAACTCAAACTCGTCGCAGAAATTGCAACCCGCGCGGTCGCCCACCCATTCAGTGTTCGGGATCCGGCATTCGTTGTGTTTGGCCGGGTCTCGATGGCGGCAGTTTTTGCAGCAATGCAGATAGGCGTTGCAGCGCGCGCAAACCTCTTTCACGCCCGGCTGCCGCTTGTCGCTCACCCATTCCGCGCCGCATTTGTGGCAACGTTTCATTCAAGTATTCCTGGACACCAACATCTACCGCGGATAGCCTAGCCCTTCCCCGGACCGATTCTCAAATGGAAGGCGGGCGCGGCGAAGGGACTTTCGCCCGTGGCCGATAATTTGCCGGAACCTTCGGGCGAGTGCTATGGTAGGATTGCTTTCCGGCGCAAGAAAGCATCCACGGAACCGGCGGTGAACCATGGACGATCAAGCCCCGAGTCTCGAAGAGCAGACAGCCCACCGGCTTCTGGCCCGCGGCGCGACGCTGGCCACGGCGGAATCGTGTTCGGGCGGCCTGATTGCGCATGTGTTGACCAATGTACCGGGGTCGTCGGCCTTTTTTTTGGGTGGCGTGGTCGCCTATGCAAATACGGCGAAGACCGCGCTTCTAGGCGTCGCGCGGGCCACGATCGAGGCACACGGCGCGGTGAGCGAGCCGGTGGCGCGGGAGATGGCGGAAGGCGCCCGGAATCGTTTCGGCGCGGACTACGCCGTGGCCTGCACGGGCATCGCCGGTCCATCGGGCGGAACGCCCGACAAACCGGTCGGCCTCGTCTATGTGGCGGTGGCAGGACCGGACGGCACGGAAATCCGGCGGCATGTGTTCACGGGGGCGCGCAAGGAAATCAAGCGCGCCACCGCGGAAACCGCCTTGCGGATGATACTGGAACGGGTACAATGATTTGTCGGTCAGCGGATTTGGGATTCTCTTGGACGGGAAACGAACCCCGGGGTTATTCCGGCATTTGGATCGGGCTTTCACCGGTGGTTCGGTTTCTCGCGGTGGGGTTTATTACCTTAAAATCCGGCTTCTATAAAAAACAACAAGAAAATCGTGGACCATTTGTGAAACCAATTGAAGGTCCATGATTTGGCGAGTACGGAAATCGCGGGGTTTTGAACGCGAAGACGGGCACGATGACGAGCACAATGACGAGCACGAAGAGAAATTGGGTTGTGGGCGATAACCACGTCAGACCTTTTGTCCGCGAGGCGCCGTGATGAGCGCGGGGTTTGTCCATCTTCACGTGCACACGGATTACAGCGTCCTTGACGGCGCGACCAAAATCGGCGAAATGCTTCAACGCTGCGCCGATTTCGGCATGCACGCATGCGCGATAACGGATCACGGATCGCTGTTCGGCGCGGTGGATTTTTACACGGCCGCCCAGAAGGCGGGCATCAAGCCGATTATCGGGTCCGAACTGTATCTGGCGCGGGGAAGCCGTTTCGACAAGCGCGCCCGATCCCAAAGCGAGTCCTATTTTCATCTTCTCCTGCTTTGCGAAAACGAGGAGGGATACCACAACCTCTGCCAGTTGAGCACGCTCGGATATCTCGAGGGCCATCATTACCGCCCGCGCGTGGATGAGGAACTGCTGACGCGGTACAACCGCGGCCTGATAGCGATGAGCGCGTGTCTCGGCGGCGAAATACCCCACTACATCCAACGCGATGAAATGGACAAGGCCAAAGCGGCCATCGAAAAATACATTCGTATCTACGGTCGCGAGAATTTCTACATCGAACTGATGGATCACGGCATGCCGGAAGAACGGCGCGTGAATCCGATCCTGGTCGAACTGGCGCGCAAGTATGGATTGCAAATCGTGGCGACAAACGACAGCCACTACCTCGACAAACAGGACGCCGAGGCCCACCAGGTTCTCCTGTGCATCCAAACCCAAACCGTGCTTTCGGATGAAAACCATTTCAAGTTTCCCACGAATGAGTTTCATTTCTGCAGTCCGGACGAGATGCGCGAAAAATTTGCGGAATGGCCGGAGGCGGTCGCCAACACCGAGGCGGTTGCGGCGCGCTGCAATCTCACAATCCCGCTTGGACAGCAACTGGTTCCGAAGTACCGGCCGCCGGAAGGCCTATCGAAGGAGGTCTATCTTCGCCAATTGGTCGCCCTTGGGCTTTCGGACCGTTACCATGGCAATCCGGGGCCCGAACATGTCGAGCGGGCCGAATACGAGTTGGGTGTCATCGAAAAGATGCAATTCGTTGACTACTTCCTCGTCGTCTGGGATTTGATAAATTTTGCGCGCGGCAAAGGCATTCCCGTCGGTCCGGGACGCGGCTCAGGCGCGGGCAGCCTGGTCGCCTATGCGCTGCGCATCACGAATCTCGATCCGATTCGATACAACCTGCTCTTCGAGCGCTTTTTGAATCCCGACCGTGTCTCGATGCCGGATTTCGATCTCGATTTTTGCTACCGCCGCCGTGAGGAAGTCATCGAATACGTCCACCAAAAATATGGGGCGGACAACGTCAGCCAGATCATTACCTTCGGCCGGATGCTCGCGCGGCAGGCCATCCGCAACGTGGGCCGCGTAATGGGCATGTCCTACACGGAAGTGGATTCCATCGCGAAACTGATTCCGGACGAACTCAACATCAAACTCAAGGACGCGATGCAAAAGGAGCCCGAACTCAAGCGGCGCGTCGCCGAGGAACCGCAAATCGCGCGCCTGTGGCATCTGGCGACGCGTCTCGAGGGCATCATCGGCAATTGCGGCACGCATGCCGCGGGCGTGGTCATTTGCGACGAGCCGCTCACCAATCACGTGGCCCTGTTCAAGGCCCCCACCGGGGATGTGGTCGCCACACAGGCCGAAATGAAATGCGTCGAAAAAATCGGCCTGCTCAAGATGGATTTGCTCGGCCTGCGCACGCTGACGGTCATCGCCGACGCCGTCAAGTTGATCCGTGAAAACCACGGCGTCAACCTGGACATGGACGACATTCCACTCGACGACGCAAAGACCTATGAGTTGCTCCGGAGCGGTCGCACGACGGGCGTGTTTCAACTCGAAAGTTCGGGCATGCGCGACTTGTCAAAACGCATCGGTCTCGAAAGCATCGAGGAAATCTGCGCGTTGGTCGCCCTATACCGCCCCGGTCCGATGCAGTTCATAGACCAGTACGTCGAGTCGAAACACAATGCATCCAAAATCGTCTACGACCATCCGATGTTGGAGCCGATTCTGAAAGAAACGTACGGGGTCATGCTGTACCAGGAACAGGTCATGCACATCGTTCGCGCCTTGGCCGGCTTCTCGCTGGGCCAAGCCGACATAATGCGGCGCGCAATGGGCAAGAAAGACGCGGAACTCATGGCCCGGCAGCGAAAGCAGTTTGTCGAGGGCGCCGTGGCCAACGGTGTTGACGAGAAACTTGCCGATGCCGTATTCACGAAGATCGAACTATTTGCCGGATATGCCTTCAACAAGTCGCACAGCATGGCGTATGCATTCGTGGCATACCAGACCGCGTACCTGAAAGCGAACTATCCGGTCGAATTCATGGCGGCGCTGCTGTCCAGCGAAGCCGGCGACATGGACAAGGTCGCCCTGTATGTGGAGGAATGCCGTCAGATGGGCTTCGACGTGCTGCCTCCGGACATCAACAACAGCGGTGGCGATTTCACCGTGGAAGGCAGCCGTATCCGGTTCGGTTTGGGCGCGATCAAGAATGTCGGTTCGGCGTTTGCCGAAACCGTGTTCAAGGAGCGCAACACCAAGGGTGTCTTTTCCGACATCTTCGATTTCTGCTGCCGGATGGGCACAAAAGGCGTCAACCGCCGTCTTATCGAAAGCATGAACAAGGCGGGGGCCTTCGTGAGCACGGGCTGGAATCGCCGACAGGTCGAAGCCGTAATAGACGCGGCGCTCGAAGAAGGACAAATCGCCCAGCGTGAACGCGACGCCGGCCAGACGTCTTTGTTCGACCTTATGGAAGAGGCCGGATCCGCCCCGGTGATTCATCACAAACCGGCGCTCGACGAATGGCCCGAGGCGGAAATTCTCGCGTTCGAAAAGGAAACGCTCGGCCTGTATGTGAGCAGTCACCCCCTGGCTCGACATAAGGACGTCCTGCGGCGCTTCACGACCGTGCATATCGCCGATCTGCCGCAACTCCGCGAGGGCCAGGAGGTTGTTGTGGGTGGAATCATTACCCTTGCCAAGCAACATATCACGTCACGCGGACAAAAAATGGCGTTCATTACCCTTGACACGCTCGAAGGACCGTGCGAGATTACCGTCTTTTCCGACACCTACGAACAATGCGCCGGACTGCTGGCGCCCGACATGGTCGTCATGATTCCGGCGCGCGTCAACTTTCGCAACAACACCGCCGGCCTGATTGCATCGGATGTGATTCGCATCGAGGATGCCGAGAAACGCCTTGCGCGCGTGGCGCACATCCGCCTGCGCACCGCAGGACTCGAAGAGTCGCTGATAGAACGCCTTGCGAAACTGCTGGGCGACATCCCCGGCCCCTGCGAGGTGCAACTGCATTGCATTAGGCCCGACCATAGCGAAGTCATCGTGGCGGCGAACGGGGTATGTCGCGTGGCCGCCACCCCGGCCCTGCGGAAAAAAGTCGAGGATCTGCTGGGCGAGAACACCCTCTGGTTCAGCGCATAGCGGAAACGCTGCACCGACCGGATCACGGCGGCTGCGTCGCGTTATTTCTCTTCCGGCGGGTTTCCGTTGGCGCCGGTAATCGAATTGACGGCGTCAATCGCCGCCTTTTTCATGCGTTTGAGCAGCCGCCGGGCCCAGATAAATTCCGTCGCGAGGATGGCCAGCCCCGCCGGGATGACAACCGTTCCCGGTCCGGGAACGACGAGCATGACGACGCCGACCACGATGACGCTGGCGCCCACGACGAGTATGATGAGTTTCCGGGCCCCGCGAAAAAAAGGGATGTTCACACCGCCTCCTTCCGGGGAATCATCGAGGCGCCGATGCCGATACCCACTATCGCGACGATAATGCCGAACGACACCGGCGTCGAGACGTGAAAGAAGGGTTCCGCGATCATTTTCGCGCCGACGAATCCCAGCAGCACAATCAGACACGGTTTCAGATATCGGAAACGATCCGTCATGCCCGCCAGCGCGAAGTAGAGCGCGCGCAAGCCCAGGATGGCGAACACATTCGACGTGAACACAAGGAACGGATCCCGCGTAACCGCTATCACCGCCGGAATCGAATCTATGGCGAACATCACATCGGAACTTTCGATGACAAGCAGCACCAGGAAAAGCGGCGTCGCCGCGCCGCGGCCGTTCATGCGCGTGAAAAAGCGATTGCCGTGGAATTCCGACGTGACCGGATAGAACCGCCGCGCCATGCGAAGCAGGATGTTATTTTCGGGGTGCACTTCCCCCTCGGAGAACGACATTTTCACCGCGGTCAGCAGCAGCAATGCGCCGAATACATAAGAAACCCATTCAAAATGTTTGATCAGTGTCACGCCGGCCGCAATCATGGCGCCGCGCATAATCAACGCGCCCAGAATGCCCCATACCAGGACGCGGTGCTGGTAGTGTTTAGGCACGCGGAAAAAAGCAAAGACGATCGCGAACACGATCATGTTGTCTATGCTCAGCGAGTACTCGATGAGATACGCGGTAACGAATTGGATCGCGGCCTGGCGTCCCGTCATGTGTTCCGCGGTCCCCATGCCGAGCCATTTCGTCTCGTACATCCAGTAGACACCGATGGCGAACAGCAGCGACAACGACACCCATACACCGCACCACGCGAATGCCTCGCGGGTGCGCACGTCGCGATCCTTGCGGTTGAACACGCCGAGATCGATCGCCAGCGCGCTCAGAACAAACGCGATAAATCCCGCATAAAGCCAAAAAATCATGTAATCGCCTGCCTCAACATGTCGTCCCGATGGACCAAGCCGTTTTCCGTATATGTTCCGCCGCCTGGATGTATTCTTCGGCCGTCTGGAGGTGTTCGAGCATCAGGGGAATGTCCGCATCCCGTTTGTCCAGTTCCCGCAGAAAGACCGCGTAGTCGAGCCCGCCCAGTCCCGGCCGAACCTCGTCGAGATGTGTGGTCAACCGCGGCGCCAGCGCAATGTCCTTGGCATGGCAACTGCGGATATGCGGACCCAACTTGTCAAAACACTCGCGAATCAAGTCCGCATTCCCGAAATATCGTTGCGGGCTGCAAAGCAAATTCGCCGGGTCGAGATGGACCGCGAAACGCGGACGATCGATGGCCTTCAGCAACGCCACATACGACTCCGCCGAATCCGGATACATCCACGGCATCGTTTCGAGCGTGTAATATGTCCGGGAAGGGTTCACCGCGTCAATGATGGCCCGCGTTACCTCGACAATACGGTCGAAAGTCTCCCGCGTCAGGTTCCTCGGATCGGGTCCGTCCCATTGTGCACCGCACGATCCCGAAATGTTCACGCAACACCGCGCGCCGATGCGATCCGCCAGCGCCAATTGCGCCTGGCAATGCGCCAACGCTTCCCGGGCCGTTTTTTCGTCAGGGGACATCGGATTGCTCCACGCGCCCACCTCGGCAATAACAATGTCCGCCGCGTGAGCCGCGTCCGCAAATGCCCGTACCGCCGCATCGTCCGCCTTGTTGTCCACCGGACAATATGCGGCGCGGTATCCGCACGATTTCAATGCCGCAACCCACCGGCGCGGATCCGAACAATCGCCGAACACCGGCCCGCCAAGACGCATAACCATGCCTCCGTACTTTTGGGTAAAAAACGAAAAGAATGTCGCTTACGGTACAGGAGTCGGACAAAATCTTCAACCGGACTAACCGGAACGCATGCGATCCACGTCTCCAAAATCCGATAGCGACTTCCCGGAATGTTGGTGATCGTAATCATTTTCGTAATCGCTTTGTTGATGGAGACCTTGTGGCTACGCCGCTTTAATTTCTTTGTCCGCAACTTCTGTGTGTGTTGCACAGAAGTTGCGAACAAAGAAATCATGCCCTTGATTGATGCATTGCGGCTCATCCGCGTTAGGGAAAAAAGAGGTATGATTTTGTCAATGGGAGGGCAAAGGGTGTAAGTTGGATGCGCACGCAACCAAGGAGGAGCAAGCCATGGGCGCATATCGGGATGGGCCGCATTCACGGCGTTTTACGCCGGTTCGATTCTCCGGCAACAAGACATTTGGTGATTTGGCGCGGGGCGCGTGCAGCCCGGTCTTGAAAGAAAACATCGCCTACGCGCCGTCGGGCGATTGCGTCGGCTGGGGCGTGCCGTTTGCGATCGGCGACGTGCTGGCGGCGCGCGATTCGGCGGTGTCGGCGGAATGGCCCCGCGTCAAGTCGCGCTGGCTGGTGTTCATGCACACGACGGATATCGAGCCGATCGAATGGAACCGGGACGGACTGCTGACGGCTTCGCGCGAATACGGGCGGCTGGCCGAACACGTCGCGGACTATGTGTTCCGGTACGCGGACGGTTCGGAGACCGTGTGCGCCATCCGGCGGCGGCATCACATCGGGATGCTCTCGCGGCCATGCTGGGGCGAGAACTGTTTCCAGTCGGTCGTGCATCACAAGGCGATGCCGGTGCGGCCGCCGCATGAGCAGCAACCGCCGATGCCGCCGTGGGTGGGCTGGGGACAGGCGCAGACGCGTGTCGCGGGATGTTACAACTTCCGGTGGATCAACTGGCTGTGGGCGTGGGAAAACCCGCATCCGGAAAAGGCGATCGCGGGACTTCGCATCGAGCCGCGCTCCGGACTGACGATTGTTTCGGCCATCAGCGCGGGGAATGTCGCGTCGAATCCGTTACGATGGGAGACGCGGCGCAAGGCCATCCTGGCGCTGCCCAAAGGAAAGGCCTTCGACCCTCGCTTGAATGAAGATGGGGTGCTGCCGCAGATACAACTGGACCTTGGCCAGGTCATTTCGGCGCAACCGCGGCGCATTTATCCGAACGACGCATGGGCGGACGGCCACAACAACCTGGTGCCGAAAATCTCGGATCGAGAGATTCTTGTGGAGTACACGGCGCATCCCGAAGCGGAATTCCATCTGCCGGGCGGCAAGCGGATTCCGGTGTCGCGGCTGGCGGGCGCGAAGGCCGCCGGGGCGTTGACGCCGGTCGTGTCCGCGACGCAGCGCGTGCAAATTCGCATCGTGGACGCATCGTCGAAGAAACCCGTCGCCGTGAAGTTGCATGTGCATGGCGAGGCGGGCGAATACCTTGCGCCCACCGACCGGCACCGCATCCCCAACGATGCGTGGTTCGAGGATTACAGCGTGGACTACGTCAACCAGGGCGCGCATGCGTGCGCCTATGCGCCGGGCGAAACGGTCGTCGCTCTGCCGTTGGGCCGCGTGTATATCGAAGCGAGCAAGGGATTCGAAATCGCGCCGGTTCGCAAGGTATTCACGGTGACGCGAGGCACGCGAACGATTACAATCCCGCTGCGCAAGGTGCTGCCGTGGCGCGAACGCGGATGGGTGACGGCGGACACGCATGTCCATTTCCTCTCGCCGATGTCGGCACGGCTCGAGGGCGCGGCGGAAGGCGTGAACGTCGTGAACCTGCTCGCGAGCCAATGGGGCGAGCTGATGACAAACGTCGGCGACTTCGACGGCGCGACGACGTGGGGATCGCGCGAAACCGGAGGCGACGGGGAATATCTCGTCCGCGTGGGCACGGAAAACCGCCAATACGTCCTCGGCCACATTTCGCTGCTCGGTTACAACGGGCCGATCATTGCGCCTATGACGACGGGCGGACCGGAAGAATCGGCCTTCGGCGATCCCGTCGGCGCGCTACTGACCGAATGGGCGCGGCAGTGCCGGAAACAGGGCGGAATCGTCGTGCTGCCGCATTTCCCGAACCCGCGCGCGGAACATGCCGCGGCCGTCGTTGACGGCAGCATAGACGCGATCGAAATGACGTCGTGGGGCAATCTCTACGGCGGGATCGATCCGTATTCGTTGTCGGACTGGTACCGCTACCTGAATTGCGGATACATGGTTGCGGCGGTCGCCGGCACCGACAAGATGAGCGCGAACACGGCGGTCGGCGCGGTGCGCACCTATGCGCGGATTCCCGACGAACGTCCGTTTGATTATCAAGCGTGGATGGATGCCGTTCGGGCGGGCCGGACCTTCGTGACCTATGGGCCGCTGATCGAATTCCACGTCGAGGGCAAGCCGAGCGGATCGCGCATCCGGATGAAACGGAACGGCGGGACGGTGGATGTCGTGTGGGAGGCCGCAAGCGTAACCGTGCCGATGTCGCGCGCCGACTTGATCGTGAACGGCGAAATCCGCGAGAGCCGCGCCTTGAGGAAGTGGAACGACGCCGGACATTGGTCCGTCCGCGTGGACCGCAGTTCATGGATCGCGCTGCTGGTGCGCGGGCATTACCCGGATCGGCCGGAGATCGTCGCGGCGCACTCATCGCCGATCATGGTGGAAGTCGAAGGTTCGCCTTTCTTCGCCGCGGCCGACGCCGTCACGATTCTCGACCAAATCGAAGGCGCGCTGGCCTATCTCGACACTACCGGCACGCGCGCGGACGATGCGGCCTACAAGCGCATGCGGCTAATCCTCACGTCGGCGCACCGGGAACTCCACAACCGCCTGCACGCCTGCGGGCAGTATCACGAACACACGCCGGTTACGGATCACAAGGAACATCACTGAAAGGCATTTGCGAAATGGGCAGCCGTGCCGCAAGCCGTTCTGTTGGGATGCATTCCGCATAGAAGAATAACGAAAAACCGGGGCTGACCCACTTTTCGGGCGTTTGAGCCGATTGTGTAACGCCGAATTCCGATTCGGCATAAGCATTGGCCGCGCAGCCGAATTGGAATTCGGCGTTACAAACCGTTGTCTCGAAACGGTTCACGTGCGTTGAGGTTGGATCGGGAACCGGCAGCGGCCCGCAATACCGGGCAAGATGTGCCGGGTGGAAACCGATGGCATACCCTTGAGAAGCGCGATACCGATGACGAAGGTAAAATGGCCATGCGGGGCAGGTTTGAATTATCCTCACACGGTGCGTGTATGCTTCAGAGAATGAAGGTAGGCCCTGTTCTTGCATCGAAGATTGGTTTTCAACAAAATGTTCATCTCCATTTCCCAGAAATATCCCCCTATCCCTTTTTTCACGCACCAAAGTGCGGATGAAACGCCAACAACGGAATCAACCCCAAAATAACGGAGCGAACGACATGGTTTCATTGCCGGAACTGAGACGAGGCGTTGTGGTCGTTTTTATCATGGGCTTGTCGTTGTGTCCGGCGTTCGCGCACGCCGGCATGATCTGGAAGATCGGCAAGGCGGACAATTCCTATGCCGAATTCGCGCTTGCGCCGGGCAATTATGCGAACTATTCGGCGGACCCGGTTTATGTGGCCGGGGAATCAACGCCGGAAGCGCATTGGCCGTACGTGCATCCGGGACCGGAGGACAGCTGGGCTGGAGGCCAGTCGCACACGTTCCGCGTCGTTTTCGGACTGCGGGACGCGCCCGCGGCGCCGGCTGTTCTGCATATTGACCTGGTGGACACGCACGGCGCCAATCCGCCGAAAATCCGCGTTTCCGTCAATGGTTCAGAGTCGGAATTCACGCTGTCGGCCGGTGGTTCGGCGGACACCATCGCGAATGCGCCGCATCTCGGCAAGGAATGCAAACTCGACATCCCCGTTCCGGCGGCCGTATTGAAAAAGGGAAACAATGAGGTGTGTATAACCACCGTGGCGGGCAGTTGGCTGCTCTATGACTGGCTAGGATTGAAAACAAGGGGATCCGTGAAGATGACGGCTATCGAGCAAACGATGTTTCTGGGCGAAGCGGAAGGAACGCCGCTGTGCGTCGAATCGAAGGGCAGACTGTTTCAAATCATCCGGCAAAACGTAAGCGTGTTCGGCGGCGAAGTGACGGTGCAACTGGCCGCCAAAGGCGGCGAACCTGTCGAACAGACCCTGGCGCCAGGCGCCCACAAGGTGGAACTGCTCGTGCCGCACGTGTCGGCCGCGGCCGATATCGAAATCGAGGCGCGGACCGCCGCGGGCGTCGTGGGCACGCGCCTCGTCCATGTGCAACCGGCCCGACTGTGGCAGGTCTACCTGCTGCCGCACTCGCACGTGGATATCGGCTACACGCATGTGCAATCGGAGGTCGAACAGAAACAGTGCGACTATTTCGATACGGCGATGGATCTCGCCGAAAAGACGGACCACCATCCGAAAGGATCGCGGTTCCGGTGGAATTCGGAAGTCATGTGGGCGGTGGACAGTTACCTACGCAAGGCGCCGCCGGAAAAGCGCGCAGCTTTCGTGGAAGCCGTCAAGAAGGGCTGGATCGGCCTCGACGCGCTTTACGGCAATGAATTGACCGCGTTGTGCCGTCCGGAGGAACTCGTCGAATTGACGGGGTATGCGCGGCGAATGCGCGAGACCCACGGCGTGCCGATCGAAGCCGCGATGATCAGCGATGTGCCGGGTTACACGTGGGGTATCGTTCCCGTGCTCGCGCAGAGCGGGATCAAATACTTCTCGATCGGGCCGAACATGGGCCATCGCATTGGATTCACGCTGTCGGCATGGAGCGACCGGCCGTTCTACTGGGTGTCGCCGTCCGGACAGGAAAAGGTATTGTGCTGGGTGACGGGCATGGCGTATTCGGGATTCCACGGCGGCGGCCTCGGCGACGGATCGCGCGTATTGGCCCAACTCGCGCGCCTGGAAAACGCAGGCTACCCCTACGACATGGCATGGTTCCGGTACAACATCGGCGGCGACAACGGTCCGCCCGATCCGCGCGTGGCCGATATTGTCAACGACTGGAACAAACGGTATGCCTATCCAAAATTGATCCTCGCGACGACGCGCGAGTTTTTCGAGGCGTTCGAGCGCGCGTATGGCGACCGGCTGCCATCCGTTTCAGGCGATTTCACGCCGTACTGGGAAGACGGCGCGGCGTCGTCGGCGGTCGAGACGGTCTTGAACCGCGCGGCGGCCGATCGGATCGTACAGGCGTCGGCGCTGTTCGCGATGCGCGCGCCGCAGGAATATGTCCCGAAGGATTTTCAGGAGGCATGGCGCAATGTCATCCTGTACGACGAGCATACATGGGGCGCGCACAACTCGATCAGCGAACCGTTGTGCGATTTCGTAAAACAACAATGGGCGGTCAAACAGGCCTTTGCGCTCGATGCGGACAAGCAGTCGCGCGCATTGCTCGATGCCGCGATCAGGCCGCGGGGCGCGGGCGCGTGGCTCGTCTACAACACGTGTTCGTGGCCGCGCACCGGCTTGGTAACGCTGTCCGGCGAACAGAGCGCGGCGGGCGACCGGGTCATCGGTCCCGGCGGCGCGCCCGCGCCCTCGCAGCGGCTTTCGACCGGGGAACTTGCGTTTCTGGCAAAGGATGTGCCGCCGTTCGGCGCGAACAAATACCGGATTGTGGCGGGCGAGGCCTATCATGAACAGGCTGCGGAAGCCGTCGAAAACGGCCTGCGCACCGCCTCGTTCACGTTGACGGTTGACAACAAGACCGGCGCGATTCGCAGTCTCGTCCACGCGGGCATTGAAGGCGATCTCGTGGACACCGAAAAAATGGCCGGCCTGAACGAGTACGTGTACGTCGCGGGCCGCGATCCGAATGCCGAAGGCGCGCGCCGGCGCGTCGAGGCCGCGACGGTCGCCGTGAAGGAAAAGGGACCGCTCGTCGCATCGCTGCTGATCGAATCCGCCGCGCCGGGCTGCGACGCCCTTTCGCGCGAAGTGCGCGTTATCGCCGGACTCGATTGCGTCGAAATAGTGAACTCGCTCAAGAAGCAGGACGTCTACACGCAGGAGGCGGTCCATTTCGCGTTTCCGTTCCGCGTACCGAATCCGGTTGTCCGCATGGATACGCCGTGGGCGGTCGTGCGGCCCGAAGCCGATCAGACCGCGGGCGCATGCAAGAACTATTTCACCGTGCAGCGGTGGGTGGACGTGTCGAACCAACAATGCGGCGTCACGTGGACCATGCCCGATACACCGCTTATCGAAATCGGCGACATCACGTGCGATCCGACGCGGGTCGGCTGGATGGAGCACGTGGAACCGTCGGCCACGCTCTATGCGTACGTGATGAACAATTACTGGGAGACGAACTACAAGGCCAGCCAGGGCGGAACCGCCGCATTCCGCTATGCCCTGCGCCCGCACGCGTTCTTCGATGCCGCCCAGGCCGCGCGATGGGGCGTCGAAGATGCACAACCCTTGCTAGCCGCGCCCGCGGATGCGTCCTCGCCGGACGTTATATCGAGTCTGCTTACCGTCGAACCTTCGGGTGTCCAGGCCAGCCTGCTGAAACCGGCGGACGACGGCAAGGATCTGATTGTGCGTCTCTACGGCGCATCGGGCCGGCCCGAAGAAGCCCGGCTGCTTTGGCATGGGACAAAAAAATCCAAGATGTGGTTGAGCAATCTTGATGAAAAGAAACTTGAACCCTTGGAGGGCGCCGTGTCCGTGCCGCCGTACGGCATGGTTACCGTGCGCATCAAAGCGGATTGAAGCGGATTCAGGGAGGAAACGGTCATGACCTCGCGCGAACGTGTCTTAACGTCATTGAACCATCGCGAACCGGATTGCGTGCCGATAGACTTCTCGGGTCATCGGTCGAGCGGGATCGCGGCCATCGCCTATGCGCGACTGCGCAAACACCTTGGGTTGCCCGTGAAGACGATTCGTGTGTACGACCCGATCCAGCAACTGGCCATCGTGGACGACGACGTGCTCGACCGGTTCGGCGCCGACACCATCGAATTGGGCCGCGGTTTTGCCTTGTCGGACGACGACTGGCGCGACTGGACGCTGCCCGACGGCACGCCGTGCCAGATGCCCGCGTGGGCGCTGCCGGAACGCGATGGGGACCGCTGGGTCATCCGCGCGGCGACGGGCCGTGAAATCGCGGCGATGCCGCCGGGCGCGCTGTACTTCGAGCAGACGCACTACCCCTATCTGGACCGTGCCAACCTCGACGACATTCCGGGCGCGATGGCTGAATCCATGTGGTGTGCCATCGCGACGCCGCCGGGACCGCTCGTAGCCGGGCCGGACGGTGGCAAGAAACTCGCCGAAGGCGCGCGGCAGTTGCGTGCAAAGACAGACAAGGCCATCATCGGCCTGTTCGGCGGCAACCTGCTCGAAATGGGCCAGTTCCTCTGGCGCAACGACCGCTTCCTGATGTTGCTCGCGGAAGACCCCGAACAAGTGCATACGTTCCTTGACCGGATCGTCGAAATGCACCTCGCGAATCTTGAACGATTCCTTGGCGCGGTCGGCCCCTATATTGACGTAATCCTGTTTGGCGACGATCTCGGCATGCAGTCCGGCCCCCAGATTTCACCGGACATGTACCGTGAATACTTCAAGCCGCGCCACAAGCGCATGTGGGCGCGCGCAAAGGAACTCGCGAACGTCAAGGTCATGCTGCACTGTTGCGGCGGCGTGCGGGAACTCCTGCCCGATCTGATCGACGCCGGACTCGATGCGATAAATCCGGTGCAGATTTCGTGCGCGGGCATGAGCGCCGACGGACTCAAGCGCGATTTCGGCGGCCAAATGACCTTCTGGGGCGGGGGCTGCGACACGCAGCACATATTGCTCTACGGCACGCCGGACGATGTGCGCCGCCATACCGCGCAACAAGTCCGAACATTGAAACCGGGCGGCGGGTTCGTCTTCCAGCAAGTCCACAACATCTTGGCGGGCGTGCTGCCGGAGAACATCGTCGCCATGTTCGATGCTGTTCGAGGCTAATGCGAAAGGCGTAACGGCGTGACGCTGACTCCCCTCGATATCGTCATCCTCGCTGCCTACCTGGCGTTCGTGATCGGCGTCGGATTCGTCGTGAAACGCCGCGCGGCCAAAGGCATGGAATCGTATTTCCTCGGCGGGCGCACGATGCCGTGGTGGATGCTCGCCATGTCGGGATCGTCCTCGTATTTCGACGTGACGGGCACGATGTGGATCGTCTCGATCCTTGTCGTGTGCGGGTTTCGCGGCATGTGGGTGCAATGGCTGTGGGGGTTCGTGATCGCGGCGTTCTACATGGCCTACATGGGCAAATGGATTCGCCGCAGCGGCGTGTTGACCGGCGCCGAATGGATGGTTCTCCGCTTCGGCAACGGGCGCGGCGGCGAACTCTCGCGCCTGTCGTATACACTCTACGCGATCCTGACATTGTCTGCCTTTCTCGGTTACACGGCGGTCGGCATGGGCAAGTTCGGCTCGCAATTCCTGCCGTTTTCCGACCGAATGTGCGCGGTGCTGATTATCGGCATCACCGGACTGTACGTCGTCCTCGGCGGATTCCGCGGCCTGACCATCGTCGAGTTTTTTCAGACAATCATCCTCAGCGCGGGGGCGCTCCTCATCGCGTATCTCGGGTATCAGTCCTACGGACGCGGCCTTGCGATCCAGCCGCCAGCCGACTGGTATTCGCCGTGGCCGGTGTGGAAACTCGACCGGGCCGTCGCGCCGGATTCGCCGTTCCACATCGCGCCCGATTCGATGTACTACCTCTTCGGCGCGGTCATCCTGACGTACGTCGCGAAGGGCATGCTCCTGTGTTTCAGCGGGCCGGAACAGCTCTTCGATTTTCAGAAGTTTCTCGCGGTGCGCAATCCGCGCGAGGCATCGCTGATGGGCATGCTCTGGGGCGTGTTCCATACCGTCCGGTTTCCGATGGCGATGGGCGTGGCGATTCTCGGTCTCGCGGGAATCGCCGGCGACGCGGATCTCCTCGCGCTCGTCCAGAAAGATCCCGAAAAAGTTATGCCGGTCGTGATCGCGCACCGTTTGCCCGCTGGACTGGTGGGATTCGCACTCGCAGCGCTTGTATCCGCGTTCATGGGCGCTTTCAGCGCGATGGTCAACGGCGGCGCCTCGTACCTTGTGCGCGATGTGTACCAGAACTACCTGCGACCCAAGGCGTCGGACAAGGAACTGATTTACGCGAGTTACGCCGCGTCGGTCGCACTGATTTTGACCGGCATCGTCATCTCGCAATTCGCGGATAGCATCAACGCGCTGTTCACGTGGATCATGGCGACGCTCGGCGCGGGCGTTCTCTTGCCTAACGTGTTGCGCTGGTACTGGTGGCGGCTGAACGGTTGGGGTTATTTCGCCGGAACCGCCGCGGGAATGGTCCTGTCGCTGGTCCAAGCCATCCTCGAACACCAGAAGATTCTCGTGTTGCCCGTTTTTGTAACATTTCCCGCGCTGGCGCTGGCCGTGCTTGTCATCTGTGTGGCAGCCACGCTTCTGACGCCGCCAACGGAATCCGATGTGCTCTCGCGCTTCTACCGGCTCGTCCAGCCTGCCGGCGCGTGGAATCCGGTCGCCGCATACGTCAAGCGCGAAGATCCCTCGTTCCAGCGCGAAAGCGAATTCTCGCGCGATCTCGTATCGCTGGCGCTGGCTGTGCCATGGCTCGGCACGCTCTACGTCGCCCCGATGTACCTTATCACGCATCAATTCGGCGTCGCCGCCGCCGGTGGCGCAATCATCCTGCTGCTGACCGTCGCGCTGGCCTTCACTTGGCTCCGCTGGCTGCCAAGGGAAAATCCACCTTCAACCTGAAACAGACTGTTGAACGCAGTTCCTGCGATCAAACCATGGACGAGTTGGACATCGCAGACCCGGTGGACTTCATCCGGGCGCTGAAACGCCTTGCGGAGCCATACCGACCGCAAAGTCCACCGCGTCCACGAAATAAGCCGGAAGCCTTCGGATTCTACTACCAAATCCAGGATAAATCGTTTGGCGATCCCGCGATGATTTGCTATAGTCGGAACAGGCCAATGACTTGAGACGATGCAGAGGTGTGGAACGTGACGGATGTGGGTGGTTTCGAATTGGACGTGCGGCGCGGGATACGCGTCTTGCTCGCGCTGGGCATGGCGCTCGTCGTGTTGTTGTTGTTTCCGTTGGCGCGCGACCCGACAGAGGCAAAATATCTTATCGCGGCATGGACGGCCCTCCTCGCGGGCATCCTCTTCTGCATTGGCGCATGGAACGGCCAGACGCCGGTCCGGCGTCCATCGCTGCTGACGCTGGCTGTCCTGGCATTCTGGGGCTTCAATCTGTTCTGCGCGGCGATATCGGATCATCCGTGGAACAGTCTGAACGAAATGCGCTGGTGGACCCTCGCGATCATGTTGTATCTGCTGGCGGCACACGCCTTCCGGAAACCGGAGGAATTCTGGGCCTTTGCGGCGGCGGTCTGCGTGGCGGTGGCGTTGTCGAGCATCTACGGCTTCAGCCAGAAATACGGATACGATCCCTTTCCATGGGCGACGCAGAACGTGGAGGAATACAAGCGCCTGCCGGCCACGTTCGGAAATCCGAATTTCGCGGGACATATGCTGGCGCTGTGTATTCCGCTGGCGCTGGCGCTGGGATTGCAACGGAAGTATCGCTGGTGTTGGCTGCCGGCCGGCATCATGCTGGCGCACCTGTATTTCACGCACATGCGCGGCGGGGTTCTTGCCTTGGCGGGCGGCCTCGCGTTCGCCGGCCTTGCGTATGGCATGGCCCGCTTTCGGATGAAACCTGCGCGGGCCATCGTTGCGACGCTGGCGGCGGCGGTCGTCCTCGGAACCATCGGCGCGACCGGCCTGGCGTTCTACTCGAAGGCGCGCACGGGCCATTACATGCCGCTCGACGGATCGCTCCTGCTGCGTTACCAGGGTTACTACGGCTCGTGCAAAATGATCGCCGACCGCCCCCTGTTCGGATGGGGAACGGAAAACTACCGGCTTGAAAATCCCCGCTACTGGACGCCCTACGAACAGCATTGGTACGCCGTCCAGCATAAAATGAATTTTCACGTCCACAACGATTTTTTAGAGGCAGGCGTGGACGCGGGCATTCCCGGCGCGGCACTGTACATCCTGTTTCTGGCATGCGGGATTGTGTACGGTCTGGCCGTCTTTTTCCACGCAACGGAATCCGGCCGGCGGCGTCTTGGCCTGGTGCTGGCCGCCTGCTTCACGATTTTCGCGATAGACGGCCTTTTCGGCTTCAACGCGCGCGTGCCCGTGTCGCGCATGTTCATTTTCCTGCTGGCCGGCGCGCTGGAAGGCACATCGGCCCTCCGCCGAAACAAGCCTTTTCTCCCCCGCCCCTCGTTGTGGGCATTGGCTCTGCTGGCTGTCGCGTCCGTTTGCGCGGTCGTCGAAATGCGCTATTTCATCGGACAATACCTTTATCAGCAGGCCCAGGGCGCCAAGCGGTACAACCGCCCTGATATCGCCATGGACTGCCTGACGCGGGGGCGCCGGCTCATTCCCTGGAGTTCGCACTTTCCCCGTGAATTGGGACTCTTGGAAATGATGCGGGGCCAGCCGTTGCGCGCCATTCCGCTCTTCGAGGATGCGCTGGCCCGCAATCCCTGCGAAATTCAGAGCATGGTGTGGCTGGGCCGCGCCTATCTCAGCCGGGCATCGCTCATGCAGATGCGCACGAAGCCGGAAGCGCTCGACGCGGGGGAAATGACAAAGGCCATTGACCAAGCGCTGGACATCGGCCGCAAGGCCCTCGATCTCTGCATCGAAGCGTCGGAAACGCATGAACTGATGGCGCGCGCATACCGCGTGCGCGGCGACTGGCTCGTGCGCACCGCCCCCGAATCGCCCGACATTTCCGCCGCCTCGCGCAAAATCGTCGAACACGGACAACAGGCCCTCTTCTACGGGTACGCCCGGCCGGGGGAAGTGCACCGACTCATCGCGAGCGCGTACGAACAGCTCGGGGAACTCGACGAAGCCCAAAAATCGTACCGCCTTGCGGTCGAAGCCGCCATCGGCGACGAGCGGATATGGCAGTTGTTCTTCGATTTCGCGCAAAGCAACAAGCGGTATCCGGCCTTCCTTCGCGCGGCCGAATGGGCCATGGAGCGCCTGGGGACGGTCAACGATGCGCGGGCCAGCGTGTTGGCGTCGCTGGCCATCTGGTCGGCGCAGGCCTATGTCGCAACGGACACGGAACTCGACCGGGTCCAGCGGATGATTGAACGCGCGCTGAAATGGGCCCCCGGCCGCCTCGACGCGTGGAACGCCCTGGCCGCCACAACGACAACCGGCGATCGCACCGCGCGGATTCGGGCGCGGATCGAAAAGGCGCGGGACGATCTCAAGGCCGCGGGCAAAGCCGAACTGATTCCACCGCTCCAGGCCCTCCTGCAAATCTGGCAAACGAACGGCGCCGCGCTGCCCGAAGCAACCCGAACCATCGCACAGGCCTGCCAGGAACGCGGAAAAACCATACCGCCGCAAGGTCTAGGCATCGAATTCGGCTGGATGGCGGATCTGTGCGCGGAAGCGCTGGAAACCGCCGCGCTTCAACCGCCGCAGCGTTCTGAAACGCTGGTCAATCTGGGGAAAATCTTCATGTTGATCGGCGCGTGGGAACACGCCGACAATGCCTTTGCGCTGGCATTGCCCGGACTGCGGGACGAGCCGTATGCCGATTGCCTGCTCAAGCGGGCGGAAGCGCTGGGATTCCGGGACAAGTGGGCCGAGGCCCTTGCCCTGGCACGGCAGGCCCTTCAACTCTCTCCCGGCAGTTTTCGCATCCATCTCGACGCGGCCCGGTTTTTCGCGCGCGCCGGCAACAAGGATGAGGCGAGGAAGTGCTATGCCGCGCTGCTTCAATGGCCGAATCTCGACAACACCTCGCGCCAATCGCTGAAACAGGAGGCCGGCGCGCTTGAAACCGACGAAACGTTCGGGCAGGCGGGAAAGGAATCCGAACCATGAAAAGGAACCGGAAAAATCGCGGCGTCCCGGCGGCTCCCGAAGCGCCGCCTGTTCCCATGCCGGACGACGAACCCGCGCCGTGGGAATGGACGCGCGGCCTGACGGGGATTGTGGCCGGCCTAACGCTGGCCGCCCTGATTGCGTTCATGGCCGGCGTGGGCGCTTTTGCACGGCATGGCGACGCCCTTGTGCGCGACATGGATCGCGCCGTGGCCGGCGTCGCCCACGAACAGGCCATTCGTTTCGAGCGCGCCGGTGATTACGCCAAGGCCAAGGAAGCCTACCTGCTTGCCCTTGAGGGGCGTTTCGACGACCGCAATGCCCGCGCCGACGCCCTGATGCGCCTGGGCCGCATGTTGCGCTGGCACGAGAGCCCCGAAGCGGGGTTGCCCTATCTGCGCCAGGCGCTGGCGGATCCGGGACATGACATGGCCATCTACGACGTACTGTGCGAGGCCCTGATTGCCGCCAACGCGCACGAGGAACTGACGAGCACGGCCCGCCAATACTTCGAAGACGCCGGAAAGGCCAAGGACAACGAATTGCGCGCGCAGGCCAAGTATTTCGAGGGCCGCGGATTGCTTGCGCTGGGCGAAAAGGAAAAAGCGCTCGACGCTTTCATTGAATCCGAAACGATTCGAGGCGGCGGCCTCGGCGCCTGCGAAGCCGGCATCCTGCTCTACAACATGGGTCAGATCGAACGCGCCAAAGGCTACCTTGAAACATGCGCCTACGCCAGCGGCAGCAGCCAATCCGAATACGCCGCCCAACTGCTCAAGCGCATCGCGGAGGGTTCCTAAGGCGGATCAGCCGCATTGAATCAGTCCAGTTCCTCGATTGAAACCTCGCGGTTCTCCTTGAGCGAACGGTTGACGGCCGCGAGAATTTTGACCGGCTCCAGCAATTGTTCGGGCGTAAGCGGCCATTGGCCGGTCCGAAGAGTCCGCATGATGACCTGCATGCCATCGTAATAGCACGTGGCGCTGTCCACGGTGTGCGCTTTCCATCCGTCTTTTCCAAACGCCGCCAGATGAAACACATAGGCGGCGTTGCCCAGGAAGTTCAACACGACCATCGGACCGTCCTTGAACAGGCACGTGGCCACGACGTTGCCGCCGTGAAGCGTCGCCCGGACGCGTTCGCACCCATACCCCCACACGGCGTTCATCAACTCGACGGCATGAATACCGTAGAAAAAAATCCCGCCGTATTCGCTGTCGAGTTGGGCCGGCCCCGTGGACATGCCCGCCGTGAGCACGCCCGCCGTCTTCTTCAATTCGGCAATATATTCGACGACGTTCGCCGCGTAACGGAGCGTCGAAAAGGACGTAAACCCGACGTTGGCCTTTTGCGCGGCGTCAATCAGGATTCGGGCGTCGCCGACGCTGCACGCCAACGGCTTGTCCACAAAAGCAGGGATGCCGGCTTCCAGAAAAGGCCGCACGTCCGGCATATGCCTTGCCCCGTGCCGCCAGACACAGAGAATGCCGTCCACATGGCCGATCATCGCCTCCTTGTCGCCCACGACATGCGGGATTTTGCCGGCCGCGGCAACCTCCTCGGTGCGTTTGGGATCGGTTCCGTAAATATGCGTCACGCGCACATCGTCAATACGAAGGCCATTGATTCCCTCGTCCAGATTGGCCAGCTTCGAAAACGCCTCCGCGTGGCTGTTGTCCGAACCAACGATGCCCAGGCGAAACATGGCGCCATTCCTCCCTCTGTGTCGTAAGGTCCGCATGCGCCCCGCCGGGCAGGGATAACGCCCTTGCCCGGCTTTTCATGAAAGAGGCCGCCCCTTATTTTGCGGCCGTCTTGGAACGGGCCGAAGCGCGTTTTTTGGCCGGCGCCGCGCAGGCGCATTCGCCTTCGCAGAAAAAGGTTTTCGACGCCTCAAGCAGATTGCCAAGGTTCCGCTTGTTTTCATCCGTCAACTCGACGCCGAGCGCCGCGGCCTTCCCCAAAAATCCTTCCCATTCCTCGTGGCACCACTGGCCCTTGTGTTCAATGACAAATGCCGCCACCAACTCAAGCACTTTTTGCAGCGTGGTCTTTTTAGCCATGATCCAAATCTCCTTCGTTGTCCCGGCACAAGGCCGGGATTCGCCCTGGTTGCCATCCGCGACGGTTTCGCAAATCAAACCGGTCAAACAAAAAACCGTTGCACAAAGATAAACGCCGAACCGCCGGATATCGTAAAACAGACGCCACGGGCTCCCGCAATTCAATAAACCGTTTTATCAAGCCAATTATACCCTATCCCCGACAAAATACAACCCATAAACCGCGGGTTATGCTAAAAAAAGTTCTACAAAAAGAGGGTATGATGTACTCCGTAATTTGAGACTAAACAAACTGTGAAGGAGAAGACACCATGCCCAGAAAACAGGATAGCACGAAGAGGTTGGAATGGAAAGAGTTGCTTGCGACGAATGGGGATTTCTTGCGTCCGTTAGTGCAGGCAGTGCTGCAAGAAGTTCTTGAGGCGTAGATGACGGAAACGTTACAGGCCGGCAAGTGAAGTTGCCCCCATTTGTTGGGCAGTGGCTAAGTAAAGACTCGGCGGCTTGAGCCGTCGGATCGCCACGCGGACACTGTCCAAAAAATGGGGGCAACTTCATTCCAATCCGTGGCCATACAAAGAACGACCCCAAGTAAATTGAACTTCCACGGATCCTCGCTTCTGAATAATCGGCATGGCGCCGAGTGGTCTAAGGCATCTTCGAAGGCTGGCTAAGCGTTCTAAGTACGATCCCCAGCCTCGAGATCTGTTTATTCTACTCGCGGCAAAACTATTGGCGAAATCCGCGACGCTGGCGGAACCCGCGCATCCGGGGCCCGTCTTTAAAAGGAACATTCGAGAAGAACGCCGCGTGAACACACGTGTCTTCGCAGACTAATGCTGAACCACAGACTTCGCGACCCTCGTAACGAAGATCAGATCCAAGCCCCACAGAAGGAAAGCTTGCCTCCGAACAGCCGAGAACTTGCCCAATGAACTGATGAACAACATCTGGGCTTGGAAGACGAGGGTCCTCGTCATTTCGAGGCATGGAATCAATTACGTAACTCCTCAGTAATTTGCTGTGAAGTTCGGAATACGCCTCTGGACGCGACACAAGGTCCAGTCCGACAACTGCCCTGTCAATCAAGAATACGAGACCACGTTGATTCTCGACTTTGGGAAACGCCTCCAGGCAGTCATTCAATTCGTTCTTCTTGTCTTCGAATACATCGCGCATCGCATCGGTCTCTGAGCAAACGCCAGCCGATGCGCAGAGAGCATCTATTTCATCCCATATTTCGACTTGATCGGAAAAAAACTCGTGGGACTGATTCAAAGACGCGGATACGGACCGGTTTTTCATTGCGCGAATGTTCCGCGCCATCATAACGTCAGAATCCATAAACTCCCTCGTGGCGTACGACCAGCGGCCACGTTCCGTGCAACTGACGTTGATGACCGTCTTGCTCATTGCCTTCAGAAGAACGGTCGTGTTTAGTACTCGATTCTGCTTGGCCCCCGCCAATTCCTCCCCATCAAGAAGGAGAACCGCCACCTCACCGGAGTTGATCACCCTTACATCAGGTACCGAGCCGCTTTCTGACACTTCCTCGATTTTCAAGATGCCTTTCTGTAGTGCGGAACCCATCGTGATATAGTCGGGCCCTGCGGTTCCGTTCCCCAGAATTGGAAAGGCAGCCAAGTTATGGAATGTCTGAATTTCTCCGAGACGTATACCTTTCAAAGTGGTTTCCACTGTTACGTTCATGATTGACTTCCTCCATGGCTCTATAGCCTGTAGTTCCGGCTGCGAGAACTCACCGGGGCAAATGCCTACGAATGGTCCCGGCTGTCCCAGTTCAGCGGGAATTGGACAATCGCCGATTTTTCTAAGCGACTACAGTCAGTCGTAGCCGCCGGTTCAATGGTGCGTTTTTTGAGGCCTAGGCGGTCTATCAATCCGATGAGTTGTAGGGGGGCGTGAGAGGGTTGCTCCCGCGCCCTTCCTGTCGTACGACAGGACTCATCGTCTCGATGAGTCGCACCGGGGTATCCCTTGGCCGGCTCCTCGCCAGGATTGCCGGCCTCCGTTTCGCCCGGCAGGGTTAGTTTGCCACAACGCACGGCCATGAGCAAGCGTTTTCTGCGAACACCTCCTTCTATGAGAGCCTCTATATACGTAGAGGCTGTTATGCACTCTGGACGGTACCGAAAGTGTGAAGACTCATCCAAGATGACGCCCTTTTTCCTTCTTGGTTGCTTTCCGGTAACGTTCACGCGTCGCCTTTGTTACCGTTCTGCGTTCTGCCATCGTGAACCTCATGGGGACCCTCCCTTACCGGAAGAATAATCCCGTTCGGTCAAATCGTTCAACCCATTTCGAGTAGATTTCTTCCGTGAGGCAACGAATCCCGTTCGAGTAGATTTATTATGAGGCAACTCGTGGATTTGCATCCGCGATGGAAGAGGGCTATACTTCAACGCGAAAGTGAGCGAAACCCAATGGAGGCTCAGGTATTAGTTCTGAATCGGTCGTGGGTGGCGGTGCAAATCGCTTCGGCACGTCGCGCGCTTTCTCTGCTCTACCAGGGGATTGCCCGAGCGGTTCACCCAACGGACTATTCGCTATACGATTTCGACAATTGGTGTGATTTGTCGCGCGCGGCGGAGACGGGCCATTTCATCCATACCGTCAATTTCCGCATCCGTGTGCCGGAAGTCGTTCTTCTGCGGGTATATAACGGTTTCGTGCAGCACGACGTGCGCTTTTCGCGCCGCAACATTTTCGAACGCGACAAAAACACGTGCCAGTATTGCGGACGGCGCGTCGCCAAGGCCGAACTGACCATTGACCACGTTGTGCCGCGTTCGCGGGGGGGGTACGATTGCTGGGAGAACCTTGTGCTGGCGTGCATGGCGTGCAACGTGCGCAAGGCCAACCGCACGCCCGAAGAAGCCCACATGCCGCTTATCCGGAAGCCCGCCAAGCCGACATGGCTGCCGCAGTTGGGCGCCCGCGTGCCGACGAGCCAGTTGATGAGTTGGCAACGATTCGTGGACACGGCGTATTGGGACGTCGAACTGCGGGAATAGCGCATGGCCGCGCATCCTTTCGCGGAAGTCGCCCTGCCGCTTCCGGTCGATCGCCTTTTCACCTATGCCATTCCCGACGCGCTTGCGGATCGCGCCGTCCCAGGGATGCGCGTTATCGTGCCGTTGCGCAACAAGATTGAGACGGGCTACATCGTATCCTTGTCCAATTCATCGCCAGTCGAATCGCCGCGCCGCATCATCGATCTGCCGGATCGAAAGCCGATCTTCGCATCGGACATGATCCGTCTCTGCCGCTGGATCGCCGACTACTATTGCTGCTCGTTCGGCGAGGCCCTTCAAACCGCCGTGCCGGCGGGACTCAAAATGCGCACGACGATGCGCTACACGCTTCAAACCGAATTGTTGACGGGGGGCCGCTACTCCGATCGCCAGCGTAGGGTCATCGCGGAACTGTTCAACCGCGGACCGCTGACGGACGCGCAACTCGCCGCCGCCGTCGGGCGCACATCCCTGAGCAACACGCTCCAGTCGCTCGTCGCGCGCGGCGTGCTGTTCGCCGAGCCGGTTGTCACGGGGCCGGGGGTTTCGATTGCCGCGGAGACGTATGCCCGGCTGATCGAGGAAAACGTACCCGGCGCCGAGGAACTCGAACGTCTTCAGCGGACCGCGCCAAAACAGGCCGCAGTCTATCTCGATCTCCTGCACAACGATCCGGATCAACCCGCCGCGCTGCTTCATCAAAAGCACGACGTGACGTCCGCCGTGTTGGCGGCGCTCGAAAAGCGCGGGTTTATCGAACGGTACAATCGTGAATACTGGCGTGAGCCGGAATTTCACGCCGATCCGCGCGCCCGGGAAAAATTGCGCCTGAACGCAGAGCAGCAAGCCGCGTTCGACGCCATTTCAGGCGCGATGGCGCGCGGGGAATTCAAAACCTTTCTGCTGCATGGCGTGACGGGTTCCGGCAAAACGGAGGTCTATCTTCAAGCCATCGAATATGCGTTGTCGCTCGATCGCGGCGCCATCCTGCTCGTGCCCGAAATTTCACTGACGCCGCAGACCGTCGGTCGTTTCGTCGCGCGGTTCCAGGAACGGATTGCCGTGCTCCACAGCGCGCTAGGCAAAGGCGAGCGGTACGACGAATGGCGCCGCGCGCAATCCGGCGAAGTCCGCATCGTCGTCGGCGCCCGCTCGGCCATCTTCGCGCCGCTGCACCGCCTCGGCATCGTCATCGTGGACGAAGAGCACGACACGTCGTACAAGCAGGGCGATACGCCGCGCTACCACGCGCGCGACGTGGCCGTCATGCGCGCGAAAATGGCCGGCGCCGTCTGCGTACTCGGCTCCGCGACGCCCTCCATCGAGTCCTACTATAATACCGAAATCGAAAAATTCACCCGCTTGAATCTTCCGAATCGCGCGACGCGCGGTCACCTGCCCCAGGTCCGGCTCGTGGACATGCGCGTCGAAACCAAGGAACTCGGCGGACAGGTCATTCTGTCGCGGATTCTCGAGGAGGAAATCAACCGCCGCGTGGACGCCCGCGAACAGGTCATCCTGCTGCTGAACCGGCGCGGCCATTCCCCCTTCGTGCTGTGTCCGAAATGCGGATGGGTGGCGGAATGCACCGAATGCAGCGTCAGTCTCACGTACCATGCCCGAGGCGCGTTCCTGGGTTGCCACTATTGCAACGCGCGCCGAGAGATTCCGCCCGTATGCGGCGATTGCGGTTTCAACCCGTTGCTGTTCCTCGGCACGGGCACGCAAAAGGTCGAGGAGTACCTTATGCGCGCGTTTCGCGAAGCGCGTGTCGAGCGGATGGACGCCGACACGACGGCGGGTAAGGGCGGCCATGCGAAAATCCTCGGCCGTTTTGCGGCGGGCGACATAGATATCCTTATCGGCACACAGATGATCGCCAAAGGACACGATTATCCCGGCGTAACGCTCGTCGGCGTGCTCAATGCCGACACAAGCCTGGCGCTGCCCGATTTCCGCGCCGCCGAGCAAACTTTTCAACTCATCACCCAAGTCGCCGGGCGCGCCGGACGTGGCGACCGGCCCGGCGAGGTTGTCGTGCAGACCTACCGCCCGAACCATTACGCCATCCAGGCCGCCATGCGCCACGATTACGCGGCCTTCTACGCCCGGGAAATTGCCGAACGCAGAGCCGCCGCCTATCCGCCCATCCGGCGCATGGCCAACTTCGCCGTCGAATGCGAAAAGCCCGACCTCGCCGGTCAAGCCGCCGGATTGATCAAGCGCATTGTCCGCGAACAGATCGAAACCCTCGGATTCAAGGGTGTCGAGACAATCGGGCCGGCCCCCGCCATTGTCGCGCGCGTCATGAACAAATACCGATGGAACCTCGGCGTGCTGTCGCGCAGCGCGAAACGCCTCAACGCCCTTGCCCGCGCCGCTCGCGAGGAATTTCACGCCCGGCCCGACATGGGCGCCGTACAACTCAAAGTGGATCTCGATCCCCACGGCATCTTTTGAATCCGGGCCGCCGGTTTATGACTGCCGGTCGAAGTAGCACAGGACGCGCTGTTTGAGGGTGTTGGCGTTTATGCGCAGGGGGTCGCGGCGGATGTCGGCGGGATTCACGATCTTCACGATTTCCGTGTAGGCGGCGGCCTGCGGCAGGTATTCGACAAGTTTGTTGGGCGCCGCCTTGATGAGTTCAAGATTGAACACGTTGCCTTCATGATTTGGAAACAGGGCCAAGTACAACATGTCCATTTCCACGAGTTCGCTGAAAAAATGCGTGCCCAGCGACACATCGGGCACAAGGTCCTCGCGCATCGCCACAATCTCACACAAAAACGATATCGTGTTGATTTCCGCGAACGAGACCGGCACACCGAGGGACGGGGTCGTCGTTCCCCAGCGCCCCGGCCCCAACAGCAAAATATTGTTTGCCTTGTCCGGTCCTCCGATGTGGGTCAGTTGCCCGATAAGCCGCGCGATGCGATAACGTTCGCTGATGGGCAGCCGACCGTACATTTCGGGAACCACGCAAATAATTCGGTCAATGCTGTCAATGCGGCTTTGGCCGATGACCGGCCCCGACGTGGCAAGCAACAAGTCTTCCCCGGCAATTGTCGCGGGTGGTTCCACGATGGGCAGCGAACTCTTGACCTGCAAGGGCCGGCACTGAACAAGATTGATGCGGTAATCGCCGCCGGACGGGAAATTCGCGGTGAACTCCGTGTCCACGGGGTAATGGTACGCATCGCTCAGCGTGGCCAGCATGCACCGAATGTCGTCCACGAATGAGTTGTTCGCAAGCAATTCATCAAAGGTCAGGAACCACGAAAAGACGTTTTTCTGTCCCCGTTCTCGGGCTTGACGTTCGACCTGTTCGTCCCGGGAGGCGAAGAGCCGCAGGGGAATCGCGGGATCCTGCTGGACAACGGTTGGAAAATCGGTGCTGATCAACAAATTGGCTTCCAGATCAAGCACGTCTACCCGGCGCTGGGCATACTGGCGAATCTTGTCGAAACTGGATTCAGGGCGACGGTCCGGCGCATTCAGGGCGACCACGCGCGTGTAGTCGTCATCGGCCCGGTCCACGGCCCGCGTACCCAGTCCGAATACCAGCCGCAAAAGGCCCGCCTCGGGTTCGATGTATTCGTTCCACACATAGGGGTTGAAAGAGAATCCGACACCCGCGACATGGGGGAAGTAAAATGATCCATGGGAGGAACCGGAAACCCGCTGCACAAGTAGGGCCATCTGCTCGTCGCGATCAAGCATACCGCGCCGGGCGCGGTATGACAACGCCTTTTCACTCATCGTGCTGGCGTAGATGGTCCGCACGGCGCTGATGAAATCCGCCAAGCGCTTGTGGCGCGACCCCTGGTTTGCACAGAACACACTGTCGTATTTGCCCGCGAACGCATTGCCGAAATTGTCTTCGAGCAGGCTGCTCGACCGGACGATGATCGGCGATTGGCCGAAATAATCGAGCATTTCCTCGAACTGCCGTTCGATGTAATCGGGAAAGGTGCCCGTGAGGATCCGCTGTCGTCCCATCTCCGCGCCATCGAGGAACGAGGCCGGATTTCGCTGTTTTTGCCGTACCCACCAGCAGCCGTTGCGCACCAGAAATGTGTAGAAGACATCCGATCCGATGTAAAAGGAATCGTGTTCCTCAAGCCGTTCGAGCCAGCGCGGATCCGAACGCTTAAGGATGGCGCGCGCGATGAGCATGCCGGCCGCCTTGCCGCCGATAAGGCCGGTGCCAATCATCCGATTGCCAATCTCGACCACGTCGTGAAGGGTCAAGTAGCGTTCCGCCAAATCGAGCACGCGCCTGTCACGCGAAACGGCCATCCGCAGCAGACGCTTGAACAGCGCTTCCGTTTCTTCGGCGGGGAATCCGCCTTTCAGCGCATCCGCGGCCAGGGCGAAGGTCTTCTGCCATACGCCGATCAACGACCGCGTCCAGTCCGTGGGCAGCGTCGAAGCCGCGTGCAGCACTTCCGATATGATGTAACTCTCGCTGACGGGCTTGAACGTATCCCCCTCCCAGGCATGAAGCATGTGCATGGTGCCCGAATACCGGTGAAGCACCTTGAGCGGATACAGGTAATAGACGCCTTTGTGCCGGTAAACATCCAGAAGCAGTTGCGTGGTTTCAGCGATGGGATCCGTGGCATGGACGGAATGATAGTCACGTAGAATCGCGAAATAGGTGATGGTTTCGAGATCGTAGAGGTAGGGACAGGTCAGCATGAAGAAATTGCCGACCATCCGGTCGCTGTACCAGTCAACGGCAAGATCCGAAAGACAATCGAAAACGTAGTAGGCGCCGCGGCCCGCCTCCTCGATTGAACGATGGATCTCGTCCAGAAATGTCTCGAAACCCGCCTCGGGATCCAACACACGGATTTCAATGCCCTCCGCCGGTTCCAGGAGCGGATCATGTCGGGCAAAACGGAAATAGACGAGTTTCCGGCCCTGAGCGACGGCTGTCGCACAGTACGGTTTCACAAATGCGGCATAATCCCGAACGTCCCCCACCTGAAACACGATATTGTCACCGGGCATCAGCCCGCGCAGCACGCGATCAAGGCCCGGAAGCCCCGTGCTCAATGTCGTATCGAAAACCGGCATAGACTATCCGCATCTCCTGTCGCCGCACAACGCACACGGCCTCCCGCTTGGCGCGGGAGGCCGTCTTTTGCAACCATAACCGTTTGCGAAACGCAACTCAAACGCGATCCGGGAGGGCGTGCGTCCTCGCGCGCCTGGCGCCTAATCGCGATAAGGCATCAGTCAGCGCGGACACCGACCCTCCCATTCACTCACACAAGACCCTGATCGAGCATTGCATCCGCAACTTTCGTAAAACCGGCAATATTCGCGCCCACGACGTAGTTGCCCGGGAAACCGTAATCCTCGGCCGTCTCGTACGCCTGCCGATGGATGGACTCCATAATCTGGTGTAGCCGCCGGTCCACTTCCTCGCGCGGCCAGCATACATGCTGCGAATTTTGCGCCATTTCAAGGCCCGACACGGCCACGCCGCCCGCGTTGGCCGCCTTGCCCGGACCGTACAAAATCTTGTTGTCGAGAAACACCTTCACGCCGTCGGGATCGGTCGGCATGTTGGCGCCTTCGCTGACCAGAATGCAGCCGTTCTTGACCAGCGTTGCCGCATCGGCGCCGTTGATTTCGTTCTGCGTGGCGGACGGGAATGCACAATCGCATTTGATGCCCCACGGACGCTCGCCTGCCAGAAATTTCACGCCCGGATACTTGTTCGCGTATTCGCTGATGCGTCCGCGGCGAACATTCTTGAGATCCATGACGAACGCCAATTTTTCATCATCCACGCCGGCCGGATCGAAAATCGTTCCGTTCGAGTCCGAAAGTGTCACCACCTTCGCGCCCAACTGGTTCAGTTTCTCGACGGTGTACTGCGCCACGTTGCCGGACCCCGACACCGTGCAGATTTTGCCGCGGATATCCATGTCGCGGGCGCCAAGCATGTTCTGAGCAAAATACACGGCGCCGTAACCGGTCGCCTCCGGACGAATCAACGAACCGCCCCAGTTCAAACCCTTCCCCGTCAGCACGCCCGTGAATTCGTTCCGGATGCGCTTGTACTGGCCAAAGAGATAGCCGATCTCGCGTCCGCCCACGCCGATATCGCCCGCAGGCACGTCCGTGTCCGGACCGATATACTTGCACAGTTCCGTCATAAACGACTGGCAAAACCGCATCACTTCCATGTCCGATTTGCCCTTCGGATCGAAATCGGATCCGCCCTTGCCGCCGCCCATCGGAAGCGTCGTCAGCGAATTCTTGAAAATCTGCTCGAAGGCAAGGAATTTCAGAATGCCGAGATACACGGTCGGGTGAAAACGAAGCCCGCCCTTGTACGGCCCGATTGCGCTGTTGAATTCGATGCGAAAACCGCGGTTCACCTGGATTTGGTTCTTGTCGTCCGTCCACGGCACGCGGAACATAATCACACGCTCCGGTTCCGTCAACCGCTCCAGAATGCGATTTTTCTCGTACTCCGGATGCCGGGCGATGGCCGGCGCAATCGAATCGAGCACTTCCTTGACCGCCTGGTGAAATTCCGGTTCGGCCGGGTTGCGTCTTACAACGAGATCCATGATGCTTTCCACATACGACATGTGTCATTTCTCCTTGACTCTTTTGACCCTTGTTTCTCTCGGCTCGCGGGTGGATGAAACCACGGTAACGGTATATACCAGCCGGTTTGATAAAATTCTAATGGTTATCTAAAACGATTGTCAAGAAAAAAATAACTGCAGAAAATACTGTAAAACTCAGTGTGATCAAAGCCAGGCCGCCCGGGCCGGCTCGTGGGGCGGCTCTGAATGCCTGATTGACTTATACGGCATTTTTGCCGTATAATCGTTTCAATCAAACTCCAACCGGAAAAAAGCGGCGAAGCAATCCCTCTTTTCACGCCGGTTTTCGCGGTTGACAACAAACGGGAGTAAAAACGCATGGGCGGAAAACGGGAACGGACGATGGTGGCCATACTGCGGATTTTATACAATGCGCCGGGACCCTTGGGGTCGGAACGCATTGCGCAGAATCTGCGCAATGCCGGCATGGATATCAGCGAGCGAGCGGTCCGGACCTATCTTGCCGAGGCGGATGAACGCGACTGGACGCGGAACCTTGGCCGCCGCGGGCGCCTGTTGACGGAAGCCGGCCGGTACGAGGTGGATCATGCCCTCGTGATTGACAAGGTAGGCTTCATCGCGGCAAAAGTAGATCAACTCGCCTATCAGATGACGCTCGATCCGGCCACGCGCAAGGGAAATGTCGTGCTGAACACCGCCACGATCCATCCGAAGGATCTGCGGGCGGCAATCAACGCCATGCGTAAAGTTTATGACGCGAATCTCGGCATGGGGCGGCTGTTGACCGTGGCCCCCGCCGGTGAAACCATCGGGCCTTTCCGTGTGCCGAGCGGCCGGTGCGGCATCGGCACCATTTGCAGCGTCAATATCAACGGCCTCCTGTTGCGGGCGGGCATTGCGACGACATCCCGGTTCGGCGGCCTGCTCGAATTGCGCGACGGCCGCCCGCAACGGTTCACGGAAATCATTAACTACGATGGTTCTTCCCTGGATCCGATCGAAGTGTTCATTCGCGGTTTCATGACCAGCGTGGGCAAGGCCGCGAAGACCGGATCGGGCATCATCGGCGCCAGTTTCCGCGAGGTGCCCGTGGCCGCCTTGCCCGAAGTGCGCCGCGTGGCGGTGCTGTCCGAAAAACTCGGCCTCGGCGGCATTCTGGCCCTCGGCGGTCCGAACCAGCCCCTGCTCGACGTGCCCGTCCCGCAGGGCCGCGCCGGCCTCATCGTCTGCGCCGGATTGAATGTCATGGCGGCGGTCGTCGAAGAGGGCATCGCCACCACCAGCGCCGCCATGAGTTCGATGTGCGAATACAGCGCCCTGACGGACTATCGGGAGATTCACAGCGTCGTGGCCGCCATCAAATAGGCGCATCCGGAGCAAAACGGGAATTTGTCTGAAAGTCCGCTCCGGCGTAAGATTCACGCATGCGCGCGTCGTCTTTTCACATAACCGCGGCGATTTTCTTTTGTGCCGGCACGGCGCAAGGCGAAATCCCCGCAGACCTGCGGGACTTCCTGAATACCGCCGCGATATCGAAAATCGAGGCGGGCAAAGTCGTGCAGGAGCGGACCGGATTCAAGGACGCGGAAGGACGCACCTGCGCCCAGGGACGGGCGGCCGTCCTCATCGCGAAACCGCCGGAGGCCATCTGGCCGCATATCATCTCAAACGACCGCTATTGCGAGTTCATCCCCCATGCGGTCTCCGCCGTGAAATATATGGAAAGCGAAAACCAGGTCGGATGGAAAGAAACCGTCAAGGTCGCGTTCGGAAAAATTTCCTATCACATCATCCAGACCCGCGACGAACAAGCCCATGTGGCAAGTTGGCGGCTCGACAAGTCCAAGGAAAACGGAATCCACGATACCCACGGCAGCTGGACGCTCATCCCGCATGGCGAAAACAAAACGATTCTCGTTTATGCCTCGCGCATTGACAGCGGAATGGCCGTGCCCCGCTTCATTGAAAATTTCTTCCTCAACCGGGGGCTGCCCGAAATCGTCAATGCCGTCAAAAAACGGGCTGAGTCCAACGGCGCCTACAAGCGGTAGGCGTTGGGCTTCTCGAATACCCTGAAAAGCCGAATCCGGCACGGTTTGACGTAGGAGGCGATCTTGTGGTTTTCTTGTATCGCTTCGCTTATGATTTCGTACACGGCCGCCGGCGGAAGATCGGCGGATAAACCGTCTTGGGAGGGAGCGGCGAAATGGATGCACGGACGCGGCGGGTTATCAATGCGGTGGCGCCGATTCGGATTTGCGACTTGGGCGGCTGGACGGATACGTGGTTTGCCGAAACGGGCGCGGTGCTCAACATTGGCGTGTATCCGTACGCCGAGGTGCAAATCTATGTGAGCGAAAAACCGGGCTGGAACGTAAACGAGGGTCGGGTGGCAATTCACGTGGAAAACTTCGGCGACCGATATTGGATCGAGCCGGGCACCGTGTACGACCGGCACCCGTTGCTTGAAGCGTCCATTGACATCATGGATCTGCCCGCGAATCTGGCGTTCGAGGTCAATCTCTTTTCATCGGCGCCGGCCGGCTGTTCCACCGGCACGTCGGCGGCGGTGACGGTGGCCTTGCTCGGCGCATTGGATCTCCTGACGCCGGGACGAAAGACGCCACATGAAATCGCCGCGCTGGCGCATCGCGTCGAAACGGAGAAACTGGGCCTGCAATGCGGGATTCAGGATCAGTTGTGTTCGGCCTACGGCGGCATCTGTTTCATTGAAATGTTTCAGTATCCGTATGCGAGCGTGTCGCAATTGGCGATTCCGAACGACGTGTGGTGGGAACTCGAACGCAGACTGTTGCTCGTTTACCTCGGCAAGACCCACTCGTCCAGCGATGTTCATCGCCAAGTCATAGACCGCCTCGATTGCAAGGACGCCGACAAATCGGCCCTCGAACCCTTGCGCCGGGCCGCGCGAAAAGGCAAGGAAGCCCTCTACGAAAACGATTTGCGCGCCTTTGGACGCTGCATGATTGACAACACGGAAGCACAGGCGGCCTTGCATCCCGCGCTGGTTTCCAGCGCGGCGCAGGCGGTCATCGCGCTGGCGCGCGAGCATGGCGCCATGGGTTGGAAGGTCAACGGCGCGGGCGGCGAAGGTGGTTCGCTTTCCATCCTGTGTCCTCCGGAAGGCGAACGTAAACGCGCATTCATGAACGCGCTGCCGTCGCTCGATCCGGCGTTTCAGGTCATCCCGACCTATTTGTCGCGCATGGGATTGCGCCGCTGGGAATCCGGAATGTGAATTGCAACAGAAAGAGGAACTGATCGTTTCGCGCGGGGTTCAACGCATCTATGGGGATATTCGCCATGAAGAAGATGAACCGAAGGGGATTTCTTTCGACGAGTTTGGCCGCTGCGGGTGCATTGCCCGGTTGCAAGACGGCTCGCGCGGGCCGCGCGGACAGAACGCGGCCCAACATCGTGCTCATCATCACAGACGATCAAGGGTATGGCGATCTTTCCTGTCATGGAAACCCCATCTTGAAAACACCAAACCTGGATCGCCTGCACGGCGAAAGCGTGCGCTTTACCCAATTTCACGTCTGCCCGGTATGTTCGCCGACCCGATCCAGCCTGATGACGGGCCGGTACAATTATCGGACAGGCGTCGTAGACACCTACCAAGGCCGTTCAATGATGGATCCCCGCGAAACGACGCTGCCGCAGGTTCTCGCGTCGCATGGATACCGCACCGGCATTTTTGGGAAGTGGCATCTCGGCGACAATTATCCCATGCGCGCCATGGATCGGGGATTTCAGGAAGCGCTGGTGCATGGCGGGGGCGGCTTGTCGCAGCCGTCGGATCCGCCGCCGGGCAACCGTTACTTCGATCCCGTGCTGAATCACAACGGCACATGGGAAAAACACCAGGGATACTGCACGGATATCTTTACCGATGCCGCGATCCAGTTTATCGAAAAACACCGCGATACGCCTTTTTTCGCGTATCTTGCGTTGAACGCGCCGCACGTTCCACTCGACGTCGCGGATTGCTACGCCAAGCCCTATCTGGAGCAGGGCATGGATGAAAAGACCGCCCGGCTGTACGGAATGATTGCCAACATTGATGAAAACATCGGCCGGCTTGACGCACGCTTGGAACGTCTCGGTCTCGCGGAAAATACATGGCTGATTTTCATGACCGACAACGGATCGCAGGTTGTCGGCGATACGCCGCGCTACAACGCGGGTATGAGGGGATGGAAAGGCGCCGTCTACGAAGGCGGCATCCGTGTGCCCTGTTTCATGCGCTGGCCGCGGACATGGCGGGGCGGACAGGATCGCGAAACGCTTGCCGCGCATATTGATGTGATGCCGACCCTCCTGGACGGCTGCGGCTTCGAGGCGCCAAGAGGCGCACGCATGGACGGCATGAGCCTGATGCCCGTGCTTCGCGACCCGGAGTCGGCATGGCCCGATCGTACCCTGTTTACCCAATGGCACCGGGGCAACCGCCCGGAACCGTACCGTAACTGTGCCGTGTTCAATCGGCGATATAAATTGGTTGACGGCAAGGAACTGTATGACCGCGTGGCCGATCCCGGCGAATCCGCCGATATCGCCGGGGACCATCCAGACATCGTCGCGAACATGCGAAAAGAGTATGAGGCTTGGTTTACGGATGTATGTGGACAGCGCGACTTTTCGATTCCGCCCCGGATTCACCTTGGCACGCACCACGAAAATCCAACGCTCCTGACGCGGCAGGACTGGCGATGCGAAACCAACTGGACCGATCCCCGTAGCGTCGGCTATTGGGAAGTCAAGGTGGTCCGTTCCGGATTGTACGACATCGGTTTCGAGTTCGAATTGCGCACGGCCGTCGAAACTGCGCGGTTTCGCCTTGGCGGCGCAATGCGGGAAGTCAACGTCCCTGCCGACGCGGGGGCGTGTGCCTTCAAGGGCGTCCGCCTGGAGCGTGGAGAGGGAAGGCTTGAGGCGACGGTAACGCTGAACGGCCTGCCTGCGGGCGTGCGATATGTTACAATAAGACGGACGGGAGGCCAACGCGATTGAAACTCAACCGCTATACGTGGGTTTCGGCCACGCTCATCGGGTTCGTGGTCCTTATCCTTGCGTGCGTGGCGGTTTCGCTGATGGGCGTGCGCAGGGAACCGCGCGACGCGCCCGTGCAGGCATCCCAGCGCCCGTTCGGCCTGCCGCTCTATTCGCCGGTCAAGGCCGCGGGCTCGGACTTGCGCGCGTGGATGTTTCGCTGGTTCGATCTGCCGGTCCTGATCCGGATGGCCGATTCCGAATTCTCGCATGCCTCTTATCTCAGTCATTTCGAAAAGATGAAAATCAACCCCGCACGCCTGCAACTCACGAACGAAAGCGAGGTCCGCGTTTATTTCATCGGAGAGGGCAGCGGCATCGAAACGGCCCTTGGCATCAACCTCGAAGGGATGGGCGCCGACGAGGGCAATCCGCGCATCCTGTTCCCCAACGTCAGCACGCGCCGTCAACTGGACGTTGCCGCGCGCCTCGCCAAGGTTCTTCGTCTCTTTACATGGATGGCGCTGGGCGGGCGTTCGCCGGAAAAGCCCCTGATCCCCGGCGATTTTGTGGATCTCGGCATTCTGCCGAAGGGAAGCACGCTGAATTTCTTTTTGAATTCGCCCGGACAGGGCTTGTTCAACCCCATTCCGGAGCGGAATCCCGACGGCGCCGCCCACATGGTGGCCTCGGCGGTCGAGGGTACCCCGTTCTTGTTGATCAGTTTCGAGGATCTGCTGGGCGGCGGTGATCAGGATTACGAAGATGCCGTGTTCGCCGTCGAAATCTCCGACGAAAATGTCCAGGCGCTGCTGGGGCGCCATGATCCGTGGCGGTATGCGAAACGGATGTTCGGACGCATCGCCATGGCCGCCCTCGTCATTCTTGGTCCCTTGCTTTTCGTGTTGCTTCGCCAGTATTGGCGAAGCCGGAAGGTCCGCCAAGCTCTCGCGGATGCCGAGCGGCTGGTCCAGAGCCGCAAGGCGCACGAGGCCTTGGTCACCCTGCGCAAGACGCGCGAACTCGTGCCGCGAAGCCAGATGCGCAAATGGCAGGAAATGACCTTCTCCGCGGCCACGCAAAGCGCGGATATCGCGCATCTCGTGGCGCTCGAAAACGAGTCGCCCGAACTTTTCGCGGAACGCGAACCGGAATCGCTGGCCGTCGGCCACGCCCAAATCGAAACGGACCAGTTGACCGCGTATGCCGGTTTGCGCAAAGTCTGGCAGGATCGAGAGAAAACACCGTCGGCGTGGGCCCTGCTCGACGCCGGCGCCATGGCCAAGGAAGGACGCGAAAAAGACGCGGCGAAACTGCTTGAAAACCTCAAATGCGATCCGGCACGGGAAGCCGTCCGGCTGGCCCGGCTCGCCGCCATGACCGTCCGCGACGATCCCGGAAAGGCTTCGTCGCTCATTGCGAAGGCGCTGGAAGCCGGGCCGCGCGTCGCCGAAGCCCACATCCTGGCCGGCATGGTGTTTGAAGAACTCGGCAAGGTCCAAGAGGCGTTTGCCGAACACGGTATCGCCATGCGCCTTGCCCCGCGCGATCCGTTCGCGCGCGATCGCATGGCCGATTTCTGCTGCCGGCATGGCCAGTATGCCCAAGGCGTCAAATTGTGGTACGAGGGACTCCGCCCGCCGTCCATGGATTTCGCGTGGACGAAATATCTTTTCTGGACCCGGGTAGCCGTTCGCATGGGCGAAGTCCCGCAGGGTCTCGAACCGCCGCCAGGGCCGCTCGAACCGCTGGCGGCCTTCATGCTGACATTACCCCCCGAACGTTTCTGGGACGCATCGGGATTTCATCGTGTCGCGGACAGACATCCCCATCTCGTCGCCCGTCAGGAAGTCCACTGGCTGCGCCTTCTCGAAGTGCTGCGAACCGGCCGCGATATCGAAGCCCGTTGGCTGCTCAGTTTCGAGCGCGAAGGCCGCGATTCATGGAATCCCCATCTCGAAACAGCCCTGCTCCGCATCGTTCTCTACCGTCTGACCGGCTCGCTGGGTCCCTTTGAGGTCGAAGCGGCGGAAAGTTCCTTCCGCGTCCAGCCTCACCCGTTTTTGGCCGAACTGGAACGGCAGGCCCGCAGCAGCGATCCCGATCTGCCCGCTCCCCTGCTCGCGCTGGTCAAGTCGGATTTCATTTACGCGGCCGCCTGCCTCGCTGCGGGATGGCCGGAAGCCGCCGTGCGGCTTTATCCCACCGAAGAACCGCCCGCCGAAGCCCCTGAATGGGCCAAGCCCCTCTTCCGACAGGCATGGACGCAAGCGGGAAAAAACACGCCGGCCTAGCAATTTTCCATTCCCCTCGCCGACTTCCTTTACTTTTCATGCCCTCGTGAAAAGTTGTCATACAAAACCATGGTTTTTTCAGCAAAACAATCAAAGACATCCGCATGGGAAGACCCATACTCGATTCCCGCCAAATCGGAATGCAATTCCGCAATACGCCGCCATCCATCCGCCTCTTGTGCGTCCCGTTCATCAAGTTTCACCGTCACCTGACCGGTCAACGTCTCGAAATCATGGAAAGAATCCCCTTGCGGTGTTACAAAGACCAGATCCATGAACGAATCGCAAGGCGCCCATGCGGAAATGTTGATTCGATGTCCCTTTCGATTAACAGCTTCGATTTCCCACACGCCGAATGAAATCTCAACCCGTTCGCGGTCCCCGTCATTCGGACGAAACGAATAGTCACGGCCCTCGTGCCGCAGACCCACACTCATCCCCTCGATGCTGTCAATCCGGCCGAAGAGGATCGGGTGTCCGCCGCCCGATGCCAGCGCCGTGTCCGGGTAGTGGTCGAAGTGGTTCGCGCAAATCCACGCCCACCAAGACGGAAACGTCCGGCCCCAATTGCGGTCCTGATAACCCGGAGCGTTCTCAAGGATATAGGTGCGCCCCTTGTATTCGATGGTTCCGGAGAACCGCGCGTCCGCCTGGGCCGGATACCACCCGATATTGGTGATTTCCGGCACAAACATCGCCCACCCCATCGCATTGTAGGACCACCGGTGATCAATGGTGATATTCCATTCGATGCGTTGCCCGTCGTCGTCCTGCAATGAACCTGCAATGGCCGAATCCGTGGCATGCTGCCCGGCAATCCAGATGTCCGTTTTCTCATAGGACGCCTGGAAATCGGAAACGGAAAACACAGCGGTTGCGCTTTCTTTCAGGCCAAAATTCCCCACGCCCACATACGACCGGCTTGCGGGATCGTTTTGCGCCTCGTCCCACGGGTTGACCACGCCGTAGACGAAATAGAAGGCGTCCCCCGTATCCGGCAGAACCACCTTGTAATACCACCATTCAAACCAAGGCCCCTTGTCCTTCAATCCGATCCGATGACCCGGCTGGTTTCGGTTCCAGATCAGGGCATTGTAAGGGGCCACCGAACATCCCATCGCCAGAACGACAAACACGACGAGGATGAACTGAACGGTAAACCGCGCATTCATGGCGAAAACCTCCCCGACTGCCGCCAGTATACCACATCCCACGGCATCCCGATGGCGCGCATGTCCGCCCATCGTTGCGCGCGAATATCCCGATTGGCTAGACTCTCCCCGGCCTGAAGGAGAAAAGCATGTCGTATTCGACCCCCTATCGCCCGGAGCATACGGCCATGGCGCGGGATCTCGTCCGTCAGACGCAAAGGAGCGACGGTCTCGCCCCCGTGGACCTCGACCGTTTCTGGACCGATCAGGCCGAGGCCCTGCGCGATCCGTTCGGCAAGGACATCCCGCAGGTTCCCTTCGGCGCCATCCTGACCGGCGAATGCGTGTACGACGAACTCGGCATTCCCGTGGACATGTGGCGCTATGAACACGATCATGCTTGGCGACTGTCCGTCAACAAGGCCTACAATGACAAGGCCGAACACATCGTTGGTCGCCGAATCTTGTCCGAGGACCTATTCGATCCGGACCGGCAATATCCCAAGACCAAGGGACTCCATGATGTTTTCGAAGCGGAAAACGTCTGGCGCGATCAATCATGGTGGCTCCAACAGTCCGTGCATACGCCGGATGAACTGGAATCGCTCTTGGATCGGGTGGAACGCCGCGACATTCGCGGATTCATCCTGCCTGCCGGGTGGGATCGCGAGAAAAAACGCCTTCGGGCGATGGGGGTCGAACCGCCGCTCTATCGCGGCCAGCGAGGCCCCGTCACCTTCGCAACATCAATCTACGGGCCGGAAAACCTGATATTCCTCATCATCGAACGCCCGGATCTGGCCCGCCGGTTCAGCAAGGCCATCCGCGACACCATGCTCGAAATCGCCCGCGTACTGGACGAGGAAGCCGGTTATACCCCTGAATCCGCGCCACGCGGTTTCAGTTTCTGCGACGACAATTGCTGCCTTTTGACACCCGACATGTACGAACTCTTCGGCTATCCTGTCCTGGAGGCCCTCTTTGCGCGGTACAGTCCCGATCCGCGCGACCTGCGCTACCAGCATTCCGATTCCGCCATGGGGCACCTCCTGCCCCTGCTGGGGCGATTGCGGCTCAATGCGGTGAATTTCGGTCCCACCGTCATGCCCGCCGAAATCCGACAGCACCTCCCCCAAGCCGTCATCTATGGCCAACTCGCACCCTTCACCTACAGCCGGAACGAGGAGGAAAACATCGTCCTCGAATTCCTCCGCGACTTCGATATGATCCGCGAAACGCGCGGCCTCGTGTTCGCCACCGCCGGATCCATCAACAACGGCACCCGCCTTGCCTCCATGCGGCTCGCCATGGCCGCCATACAGCGTTTCGGACGCTACTGACGCGGCACGGGCGCGAGGACACACGTCCACCCAAATATCCAGCGGAGAGACTGGCTGAAGAACCTGTCCCACGCTTTTTGGGGCGGCTGAAAACCGATGATCCAAACCTCAACGCAGGATCCCGATCGATTGGGAAAAATCCTGCAAATTGTGGGTTGTTTTTCGATTACCACAATATCTGGTGGCCGCCGAAAATAATGCTTGCGTTTTTCCGGCATCTGTGGTATCCTGAATATGTCAAAAGTCCTTGCTGATGGCGATGCGTCTTGATGGTAAGTCCGCGGGATACATCGGGCGAGGCGGAAAGGAGGTGGTCCGTCAATGGAATGTCCGGGTAAACCGGGCGCCGACAGTCGCAAGGCTGTCTGTTTGAGCGTGTCTCAATCTCCTACGATGGATCGCGAACCAACAATGGAATCTGCGAGTCAAGGGAGGGGCCGCGCCTAGCGCATAGCCCGCGATTGAAGGTAAACTATCTCACGAACGCCCGGCGGCAACGTCGGGCGTTTGTGCTTTGTGTGGAGGGGATTGATGTGCCCTGGCCACCACGGTTGAAGGGTTGTGATCAGGGTTCATACAGGATCAACCCGTCGCGGACCGTGTAGACGCGGTCGCCGTATTTGATGGTTCTCAGATCGAAATAGGGCTCGTCGGGGGGAAGTTCGGGGCGCAGTTTTTTAAGCCTTTCCGTGACCGGTTGTACCTGAAATTCGAGTTCCAGCGTCGTTTGACGGCTTTCGATGCGAAGGACCAGGGGCCATTCCTGCCGTTTTTCGACGATGTCTTTTTCCTTGAACACACGGGCGAACGTGACATGAACGACACCCCCTTTCTTGTCTGTGGAAATGCCCGCCGGTTTGAACACGCGGCCCTTGAACACCAGCCGTAGTTTGGGGCGCCCCTTGTCGAACCACGCGGAAGGCAGATGCGCGATGCAATAGTCGTTGTAGCCGTCCTGCCGGTTGATCTGGCGCCCGATGGCATAGAGGTTGTAGACCGGCACGAAATACGACATCCCCTGTGCGGCATGGGATCGCGGCGCGGTCGTCAGGGTAATGTCGGTAATCCGGCTTCCGAGGGCGCGCAATGCGTCCAGTTGCTTTTCCGGGCCAACCCGTTCCAGCGCATCGAGCGCCTCGATGTCCTCTTTTTCGATCAGGCCGTCGGCCATCTGTTGCAGGCTCGTGCGGGCCGCCCGGCTTTCCATCTCGACGAGCACGCTCTCGTGCAGTTCGACGCAGTATCCCTCGTTGATGCTTTGCCGAATCAACCGCCGGGCGTTGTCGAGGTCGCCGATCCGGTAGTACATGATGGCGGCAAACAGGATGCTTTCCCATTTGTAGTAATATTTCGTGTTCGATTCGATCGTGCGCAGGTCTTGACGGATGAACTCCTCTTCGGAATCGGGATCGAAAAGCATGAGGCGGTGCATGCACAACTGCACATAATCCTGATCCTCGCGGAAGACCTGGGGTTGAATGCGCTCGAAATGGCTGTAATACGACTTGGCCAGATCCGGCTGGTTCGTTTCCTGGGCGGCCTTGCCTATCTCGTACCAAAAGGGCGGAAACGCGTCGAAATCGTCCTTGAGCCGTTCGAGCCGTTCGAGGCGGCGCTGGCTGTCCTCGTCCGCCAGCACCTTGATGTACTGCGCGAGTTGAACCTCCTTGACGTTCAGGCGATCGGGCAAATCGTAGCGCTTGTACAGTTTGTATTCCGTGTCGAAAAACTGGGTGCGCAGCACGGTCAGCCGTTTCAATTCTTCCGCCTGCAACTGGAGCGACCGCTCGGCAATCTCCTGGCCGAGCCGCGCCTTGCTCTCACGGTACCCGGCGATGCCCGAAGCGAGATAGAGCAGGGCTTGGCAGGCCAGTGTCGCGGGCTCGTCCGCATTGATGCTGGGCGGGTTTTTGCCGCCCTTGAAAATCTCGAGCACCTTGTTCTGAATGCGTTTGTTGTACGCGTCCAGAAGATAGCGTTTTTCGAGTTCTGACAGCTTCAGCGTGTTGAGTTCGACGAGCAGGCTTTCGATCAACAGGGCCGCCTCGTCGTCCTGAATCCGCGTGATGTCTATGTTGTTGACGAGTTTGCCGTATTCCTCGTCGAGCACGGCCCGGTCGTTGTATTCGACGATTTTATACAGCGATTCCCGGCAATAATTGAGCAGCATGGCCGTCGTTTCGGGGCTGTATTTCGAGGAACTTCGTTCCGAGGCGGGATGCGGCGGCGGCACGGGAGTCACCTCGACGCGTTGCGGCGGATACGTGATGGGCTGCGAAGGCACCAGCATGGGGGCGAGGCGGTCGCGGTGGCCGTCCCCGGCGCCGAACGCGGCAATACTGGCCAAGCACACGAAAAAAAACAGCCGGCAGGACCAGGCATTGACGGGTAAAAAGAAAAAAGAAAATCGGTTACGCACGGTTTTTTTCGACTGAACCTCATTTTCATGGCCATCTGGGCCCAAACATAAGATGCTATCTGAATGATTCATTGCGCACGATTCCGTCCGGAAATGATACCGCCGCCACGAATAAAATCCGATCATGCCCCCAAAAGTTTCCACATGCTTCCTGTGCGTTCACTTCCATTCGGGGCTGTCCCAAAGGTGCCGTCGCGTTTCGGCCACGATTACGCCGCTGAGCGCGATGAGGGAAATGAGGTTTGGTATCGCCATGAGGCCGTTGGCGATGTCGGCGAAACTCCACACGGCCTTCAGCGTGGTGACGGATCCGATCATGACGAAGGCCACCCAGAGGAACCGGTACGGCGTGATCGCGCGCGGACCGAAGAGGTATTCGGCGGCCCGCTCGCCATAGTAGGACCAGCCGAGAATCGTCGAGAAAACGAATGTAAGCAGGCCGATCGTCAGGATGATCGGACCGAGCACGTGCAGTTCCTCGAAAGCGGCTTTTGTCAATGCGGCGCCGTCTTTCAGACCGTGGGTCCAGTCGCCGGAATTGACGAGGACCAGACCGGTCATCGCACAGACGACGACGGTGTCCCAGAACGTGCCGGTCGAGGAAACCAGCGCCTGGCGGACGGGATTTTTCGTTTGCGCGGCGGCGGCGACGATGGGCGCGCTGCCGAGTCCGGATTCGTTCGAAAAGAGTCCGCGCGCGATGCCGAACCGCATGGCCTGCATGATGGTCGCGCCCACGAAACCGCCCACGGCGGCCTGTCCGGTAAAGGCCGACTTCACGATGAGGGCGATGCTGGCCGGTATGGCTGAAATGTTCATCAGAAGCAGCACGGCGCAACCCAAGACGTAGGTAATCGCCATGAAGGGCACGAGTTTTTCGCACACGCGCGCGATGGATTGGATGCCGCCCAGAATGACGAGGGCGGTCAGCGCCGTCATCGCCGCGCCGGTAACCCATGGCGACACATGGAACGTTTCTTTCACCAGTCCGGCGAGCGAGTTGGCCTGGACCATGTTGCCGATTCCGAACGCGGCGACGGCGGTCAGCGCGGCGAACACGACGCCGAGCCATTTCCGGTTCATACCGCGTTCAAGGACGTACATCGGGCCGCCCGCCATGCGACCGTCCGCTGTGGTAATGCGGTATTTGACAGACAGGAGCGCCTCGGCGTATTTCGTCGAAATCCCGAACACGCCCGTCAGCCACATCCAAAGCACCGCGCCCGGCCCGCCCGCGGCGATGGCTGTCGCGACGCCCACGATGTTGCCCGTGCCGATGGTCGCGGCCAGCGCGGTCGCCAGCGCGCCGAAATGGCTGATGTCGCCCTCCCCCTCGCGCGAACGTTCCAGCGACAACCGGATCGCCTTGCCGATATAACGCTGGATGAACCGCAGGCGGAACGTGAGAAAAATGTGCGTGCCGAACAGCAAAATCAGCAGCGGAGGTCCCCAAACGATGCTGCCGACACGATCGAGCGCCTGTTCAATATATTCCATGGCTGGATTGTCTCCCTGGCCGAATTTCAACACCGCTTCTTGCGCGGCTTCACATGAGAAATCGGGCCATATTACCCCACGTTCCGATTCATCATAAAATAGTTCTGCACCTTATTTGGGCCTTGCCGCTTGTCCGCCTCATGGCGCGTCGTATGCCCGTTGGCCGTTTCGGATGGCCTCGCGGTTGCGCGCTTCGGCATCCTTCCGCGCGGCGTAGCGCTCCTCGCGTTTTTGATCGATGGCGCAGGCCTGAAATCCTTCCATGTCGGCGCGCGGCCGTTCGGACAGCATCTTCCCGCCCGCTTGGATGATGGCAAGGGCCTCCTTGTAGGAGCCGCCTTCTTTGGGTCCCGCCTTTTTAAGGCACGGGCTGAGTTCCGGCCTTTCAAAACAAACTTGCGGCCCGGGCGCTTGATCGAATTGCATTATCGGCGCGAACGGCATGCCGGTAAGGGCGACAAGGCGTTTCAATTGCGCGTCGTCGAGGGGACAGCGGCCTGCCCAATGGCCGGGATACGCGCTCGCGTATTCGGGATAATACGGGGCGTTGAGATCTATCCAGGTGACGATGCGGTCGAAACTTTCGGCATCCAGCGCTACACCGTGGTGCCCGGTCCGAAGGATGGCGACAAGTCGGCTGGCATGCGATCCCCATGTAAGGGCCTGTTGCGTCTGCGCGGGGCCCGCGCCTATCGCCGCGATGTGCTTCTTGCGCCAGAGTTCGTTGTACGACGCGTTGAATACGAGATCGCGGTCGCCGGCGAGGACAAGTTTCTTGCCGGCTTCCTTGCCGAAATCGTGGCATCGTACGCAATGCCGGTCCAAGACCGGCTGCACGTCGCGCATGTAACTGAAGGTACGGGGCGGCCCATGCCATCCCGTCAATGGGCTGGGCGGACGTTTCAAGGCCAGCGGCCTGTATCCGGCGGGAAGCGACGGGGCGCCGAGCCTGTTGTCGTGGCAACCGGCACAGGCCTGCCGTTCGCCGGGTTGGACAATCGTGCCGCTGCGCATGGATTGGACCATCATCCCGTCCGCATCGAGCAGTTGAAAATACACCCACGTTTCCGCGGGAACCGTAAAATGCGCGGAACCGTCCTGCTCGACCGGAACCACGCCGAGAATGCGCTTGTTGTTGAAATCATGCCAGTTCATGGCGGGGGCTTCCTGGCCCTGTCCCCCCCATGCCGGTTCCGTCCAATGTCGCTTTTCAGGGGATTCGACCACCCGGAGAAATTTTATGCTGCCGCGAACGACGCCTTTCATATGCGTGCCTTGATACACATCCGCGACATAGAACGTTCCATGGACATTCTCGTAATCGCGGCGGGTTGCGATAACCGGCGGACGTTCCCTCGGGGCCAAGGGCATTGGATCATAGCAGCCGGGATCTTCGACATGAAGCAACGTTTCCGTGCCATCCAAATCCACAAGGTGGATACCCATGACTTCGCCGTTTCCAACCGTTCGCGAACAGAGAAAGCGCTGGTCGTCGAGCGGATACGGATCTTCGTATTTGGGCGTCACATGTTTGAACGTGTCGAAATTGAACCGGTTCCAATCGCCGTCTCCGACAAGGTTGATCGCGTCCGGCGGCCATGTCCGCACGACCGGCGCGCGCAGGTCCATGCCCAGCCGCCGATCCACGATCGCCAGCGCGCCCCAAGGGCGATCGTGGCACGAACCGAACACGCAGATGAATTGCTGGCTGCCGGGAATGGGACGCGCATCGAACACCGCGCCGGGCGAGGCCGTGTTGTTTCCCCAGTAAAGGGCATGATCGGTGCCGTCGGGCCGGACCGTCCACAATCCCTGGGCATCGCCGAAATTCCGGTCAATGTATTCCCAGCGATAATAGAGGATGCGTCCGTCGGGCAGTACCGTGCCGTGGCCCTCGAACAGCGTGCTCTTGCCGATTTGATGAATGTTGGCCCCGTCCGATTCCATGCGAAACAGGTTGGCCATGATATGCCGGTTGCACATGCAATACTTCGGCTCGCGCGTGGACGAAAAGGCGATTGCGCCGTCCGGCAGATACAGCGGATCAATGTCCGTCACGCCCCGGGCAAAGGTCAACTGGCGCAAGCCGGCGCCGTCCGCCCCGATTTCATAAATATGGAAATCATCGTCGGCCTCGCGGCGCATGGAAAAAAGGATGGTGCGTCCGTCGAAGGAAACATCCGGGTCGCGTATGATGCCGTCCGGACAATCCAGCAGCGTCCGCGCGGCGCCGGTCGGGACGTCCAGAACCTTCAAGGCCGATCCGCCCCGAAAACTCGCCTGATTGATTTCGCCCTTCTGAAACATCGTTTCGGTATTGTGATGATCCTCGCGATACTGCGGGCGCACAACGAACAGGATGGGATCCGCGACGGATCCCGAAAGCGGGGTCTGCGCCGCCGCCATGACGGCGTACAGCATGATTGCCGCCGTTGTCGGCAACGCAAGTCCCCCCCATGTGTTTCTATGGGCCGCTTCCATTTTCACGCCGGATTCGTTCTCCGCAAACGCCAAGATCCTCAAGAGCAAATGATTTCAAACAGCGCGTATTCCACGCCGATTCGCGCATGGAGTGTACACTACCCGGTCCCGCGTTTCATCCACCGAAAGAAGCGTCATCCATAATTGTCTTCAATGATCGCCCATCATCTCCGTCCAAATTGCGGCTTGCTGAAAGCCATTTTGTGCAAATAGACAATGGTTTTTGGGGGATGGCGTTTTTGGGACACCTTCTCTTCGCGATGAAGAAGAGACTTTCCCGATCAAATTTATTTTGGACCGTTCTGACATGAGGATTCGGGTTTGGAATCGCCTGGCCCGAACATCCATGCCCTGTTTTTCATCTGCGTGTATCTGCGTCATCTGTGGATCGTGTGGTTTTCCGCAGAGGACGCAGGTACACGCCGATGTCGTAAAGAGGAACGGGATAACGAGGTAAAACGTGAGTCCTTGCGGTGGCGTTCTTTATATCCTTGGCGCGTGAAGAAAATCCGGCGGGACTCTTGCAAATCCCGCCGGAACACGCGTCACGTCGAACGGATCAGATATCGTAATACAGGAAGAACTCGTAGGGATGGGGACGCAAATTCATGGCAAGCACTTCATTGGTGCGCTTGTATTGGATCCATGTCTCGATGACATCCTTGGTGAAGACATCGCCCTTGAGCAGAAATTCATGGTCTTTTTCGAGTGCGTCGAGGGCTTCGCCGAGGCTGCCGAGGACTTGCGGAACGAGCGCCTTCTCTTCCGGCGGCAGATCGTAAAGGTCCTTGTCGAGCGGCTGGCCCGGATCGATCTTGTTCTGGATGCCATCGAGGCCGGCCATCAACATGGCGGCGAAGGCCAGGTATGGATTGCAGGACGGATCGGGCACGCGCCATTCGACGCGTTTGGCCTTCGGGCTGGGCGAGTACATCGGGATACGCGCGCAGGCGCTGCGGTTGCGGCTCGAATAGGCCAGGTTGACCGGCGCCTCGAAACCGGGAACCAGGCGCTTGTACGAGTTGGTCGTCGGATTGGTCAGCGCAATGAGCGCATTGGCGTGCTTGAGCAGGCCGCCGATGTACCATAGGCATTCTTGGCTGATCCCGGCGTACTTGTCGCCCGCGAACAACGGTTTGCCGTTTTTCCAAAGGCTTTGGTGGCAGTGCATGCCGGATCCATTGTCGCCGAACAGGGGCTTGGGCATGAAAGTAACGGTCTTGCCGGCCCGGTACGCGGTGTTCTTGATGATGTATTTGAACATCGTCAATTTGTCGGCGATCGAAGTGAGGCTGTCGAAGCGCAGATCGATTTCGGCCTGACCGGCGGTTGCGACTTCGTGATGCTGGGCCTCGATTTCAAGGCCGCATTGCATCATGATGTCGGCCATTTCCGCGCGGAGGTTATGCTGGGAATCCGTCGGCGGCACCGGGAAGTATCCTTCCTTGTGGCGGGGCTTGTAACCCAAGTTCGGCTTTTCATCGCGTCCGCTGTTCCAAACCCCCTCGACGCTGTCCAGGAAATAATAGCCGGAATGCGCGGTCTGATCGAAGCGGATATCGTCGAAAATGAAGAATTCGGCCTCGGGCCCGAAATAGGCCACATCGGCAATGCCGGTCGAAATCATGTAATTCTCGGCCTTTTGCGCGATGCAGCGCGGACAACGCGAATAGCGCTGTTTCGTGATCGGATCGAGGATGTTGCAGCAGAGAATCAGCGTCGGCAGCATGCAGAATGGATCGATCACGGCCGTCCGGGGATCCGGAACCACCAGCATGTCGCTTTCGTGAATGGCCTGCCAGCCGCGAATGCTCGACCCGTCGAAACCGAAACCTTCCTCGAACGAACTTTCGCTCAATTCCGATGTCGGCACGGAAAAGTGCTGCATCAGGCCCGGGAAGTCCATGAACCGCAGGTCCACGAACTTGATGCCCTTCTCCTTGCAAAGTTTTACCACGTCCTTCGGATTCAAATCCTTATGCATGACTTTCTCCCTCGTGTTGCGCCGCGTTTGCGCGACTCCTTGTGTTGGTTGTGCCCTATGCCGTCTTTCTTGCCGTCAGGCTCGAAATGTGAACTCAGCTAATGACAATGTCGCCCGATTCGCCCGTGCGTATCCGGATGGCGTCTTCAATGTCGTAGACGAAAATCTTGCCGTCGCCGATGCGGCCGGTCGAAGCCGCCTTTACGATGGCCTCGACCACCTGCTTCAACTTGTCGTCCGTGATGACGATTTCCAACTTGACCTTCGGAAGGAACTCGACCACATATTCGGCGCCCCGGTAGAGTTCCTTGTGGCCTTTCTGACGTCCGAATCCCTTCACCTCCGTAACGGTCAGGCCCTGCACGCCCACGCTTGAAAGCGCTTCCTTGACTTCTTCCAGTTTGAAGGGCTTGATAATCGCTTCTATCTTTTTCACGGTGCCGTCTCCATTCCTCGTTCTTTTCGCTTGCCGTCGAATCCGCGAGAATCCGCGCGAAATCACCCGGTTCCATGCGTTGCGATAATTTCAGCAAATTGTGTGCCAACGCATGGCCCCGAAAACGAATACCGGCGTTTCTGCCGGTTTCAACGCCCCCGCAACCCATGATTGGCCCTGTAACCGGCTATTTTCCTTTTCCATAAACCGCCCTTCATGCTGCGATCCGGCTATCAGTCCGCGGGAAATACACAAAGACCTACATTTTGGTAAGAAGCAAAATGACAAAGATACCGATTGGTGCGATCTCCATCCGAATGGATTCCAACCGGCAGGGCTGATTGACGCATTGCGCACACCGCCGCACTTTCATGAAAACAATTGAAGATAAAGGATGCGGACCTGGCGCGCAACGGATTCGGCAGCGCGAACGAGGCCATTGGCATGCTCGTTGCTTCACCCAATCACGCATGGACAGCCAGGAAGAATACATACCTATACTAATCGTCATGGAGTAAAGCAGTTTTAATGAGGTGTCCACCCGGCGTTCGCGGCCTGATGCGCGATTCGGGAGCAGGGACGGCAGCAGCGGAATCCACTTCCGCGAGGAGAACACGACATGAACAAGGACGGTAGGAAATATTGGTTGACAGCGGCCATCGCGTTCGCGGCGGCCGGCCCGGCCGCGGCCCAGGATGCCGCCGGACCCGCAATAGATTCGGGGGACACGGCATGGATGCTGACCTCGATGGCGCTGGTGCTGTTTATGACGATTCCGGCGCTTGCGTTGTTTTACGGCGGCCTAGTGCGAACGAAGAACGTGTTGTCGGTCTTGATGCAATGTTTCAGCATCACGGCGCTGGTGACCGTGCTGTGGGTGGTTTACGGCTACACACTGGCCTTCGATCAGACCGGAATGGAGGCCGGAACGCTGAATTTGCGCTCGTTCATCGGCGGTTTCGCAAAAATTTTCTCGAAGGGGGTTTCGGTTGAAAGCATCCATCCGCTGGCGCCCACGATTCCCGAAACGGTCTTCTACTGTTTTCAGTTGACCTTCGCAATCATCACGCCGGCGCTGATTATCGGCGCCTTTGCGGAACGCATGAAGTTCTCCGCGCTGATGTGGTTCATGGGCTTGTGGTTCACCCTGGTGTACCTTCCGGTATGTCACATGGTGTGGGCGGGCGACGGCTCGTTCATGGGCAGTTACCTTGGGGTGCTCGATTTCGCGGGGGGCACGGTGGTCCACATCAATGCGGGCATCGCGGCGCTGATCTGCGCGCTGGTACTGGGCAAACGCCACGGGTACGGGCATGAAGTCATGGCGCCGCACAACATGGGCATGACGGTGACCGGCGCGGCGATGCTGTGGGTCGGCTGGTTCGGATTCAACGCGGGCAGCGCGGTGTCCGCGGGCGCTTCGGCCGGCATGGCGATGCTCGTCACCCACGCGGCCACGGCCACGGCCACGCTGGTCTGGATGGCCATCGAATGGATCAAACATGGCAAACCGAGCGCGCTCGGCGCGGCCACGGGCGCCGTCGCCGGACTCGTGGCGATTACGCCCGCTTCCGGATTCGTGGGACCGATGGGCGCGTTGTGCATCGGGGCCGCGGCGGGCGGCATCTGCTTTTGGAGCGCCACTTCGCTCAAACGCATGTGCGGATACGACGACTCGCTCGACGCGTTCGGCGTCCACGGAGTCGGCGGCACGGTCGGCGCCATCCTGACGGGCGTTTTTGCCTCGTCCGCGCTCGGCGGGGTCAAGGCGGACCTGAACATCGTGCACCAGGTGGGCATGCAACTGTTGGGCAGCGCCATCACCGTGGTGTATTGCGGCGTGCTGACCTTGATCATTTTGAAGGTGATTGACGCGGCCGTCGGACTGCGCGCCAGCCTCGAAGACGAAGTCACGGGACTTGATCTCACGCAACACGGCGAAGTCGGCTACAACTTGTAATTTTTTGGCAGGCCGCCTGTGGATACGCCATTTCCGGCCATATACACCAATCGCGCAAAGCCACGGGAGACGTGAAAACGTCCCTTCCCGTGGCTTGTTTTTTCACGGCATTGTATGAAGCTGCGCTGCGGAGCCGTGGACACGAATACCGGAACGACAACATCCCCCGATGCAGCTACTGGCATCTCCGCCCGGGAATTGGTAGGCTGGAGGCACAATGCGGAGGCCTACAATCATGGGATATGCGCAACGGACATGGACCCGAACGGACTATGGGCTTGTCGCCGGCATCATGTGCCTGATGGGCGGTTACTATTGGGCAATTCGCGGCACATCGGGCTACGGCGGCGAGACGGGCGGCGCGCTGGCGGGTTTCGGCTGGGCGCTGCTGTGGTACGCCTTTTCGCAAATGGGCGGCGCGGAACGGCGTCCCTATGCCACGCCATGGATGCTCGTGGCGATCACCTGCGGCATCATGTTCGGCGGATTCACCGGTTACGGCGTCTACATTTCGTGGCTGAACGGCAAGTACTGCATGAACCATCCCGATCTGGAGCGCGCCGTGCCGGCATGGACCGGTTACGCGATGCTGTTCCTGTGCGGCCTGCATTGGGGCGGCAACACCGGCTGCTTCATGGCGTGGTGCGCGCCGAACCGGCCGCTCCGTTTGCAGGATTGGGTGGCCCGGATTTTTTGCGGGGTGGCGGGCGCCGTCGCCGCGCTGGCTTTTGTCCGGATCTTTCCGCAACTGTTCCTGCCATTTTATTCCGAGGGTGTCTACAACATCCCCGAATACAAGACCTGCCAGCGCGCGCTCCTGTCCATCCAGACCATCGCGCCGCACGTCGGCTCGGCGATCGGATTTCTCGCGTACGAAATCATCCGCCGCGACCGGCGCGCCGTGGCCATGATCCTCACGCTCGCCCTCGGTTTCGCCATTCCGTTCACCATCGGCGGGATCTGGCAGACGCAGCACGGTTCGCCCATCCGCATTGACTGGTGGAAAAACTGGGAAATGAGCATCGGACTCGGCGGTGGACTGGCTTTTGGGCTGGCATTCTGGCTGTTCAACCGTCCCGCGGACGCCGTACAGCCGGCCTTGGGCCGCTGGTCGCGGACCTTCTTCCGATCCGGCATCCCGCTGTGGCTACCCTGCATTCCCGTGCTCCAGGGCTGCTACGACGGCTGGTGCGAAATTCACGGCGTCGAACCGGTTCTTGCGGGTTACGCGACCCTGTTTGGATTGAGTTTCCTGCCCGTGCTGGTTCTCTGGGCAAGGCAACTCCGTCATCCGCCGGGCGGCGCGCCCTATCGCGTGCCGTGCGCGTCCATCATGGCCCTGCAACTGCTCATCGTCGCGGCGGGCGTCATCGTGAGCATCCCCCGGACATGGCGCTTCGGGAACACGTTTCTGGCAGCGGCCTACACACTCTACATCGGAACCAGCCTTTGCCTGCTGGCGATCCTGTGGAAACGCAACCGGGCTGAAAACTGAAAAGACGCCGGCGTCTTGTCATCTTCACCCCCATTTCGGGTATGCTTGGGCCGTTCCGTCGTAAACCGAGAGGATCTCATGAAAAAGCAATTTGTAGCGACCATTCAGGAAGGCGATACCGTCAACGACTATTTTCTTGCCGCCCGGAAAGACCTGCGCGAGCAGGCCAACGGCAGCAAGTTTCTCGGCATGGTGTTCAAGGACCGAACGGGCGAGATCGGCGGGATTTTGTGGAACAATGCGGCCTCGATTGCCCGGCAGTTCGAAATCGGCGACGTCGTCAACGTGCGCGGAAACGTGACCAGCTACCAAGACCGCCTGCAAATCCGCGTCGAACAGGTCGTGCCGCTCGCCGAAAACGAATTCGAGAAATCCGATCTGATCGAAACGTCCGCGGACACGGAGGCGCACCTGGCGGCCTTCAGGGAACTGATGGGAAGCATCGCCGGAGAATGGCTGTCCCGCCTGACAAAAGCCTTCCTCGACGACGAGGCATTCATGGAGCGTTTCACGCAGGCGTCGGCGGGCAAGAAATGGCACCATGCGCAACCGGGCGGCCTGCTGCGGCATTGCCTCGAAATGGCGCGCATCGCCTGCACGATGTGCGAACTGTACCCGAACATCGACCGGGATCTCCTGCTGGCGGGGTGTTTTCTCCACGACATCGGCAAACTCGACGAGATGAGCCAGGACATGCTGGTCGAATACAGCACGGCGGGCAAACTGCTCGGCCATCTCGAAATCGGCTGCGAAATGGTCCGCAAGAAGATGGACGCGATACCCGGTTTCCCGGAGCCGCTGCGCATGCACCTGATCCACCTGATTCTGTCGCATCACGGCGAACTCGTCAACGGATCCCCCGTGGTGCCCAAGACCCTCGAGGCGATGGTGCTGTGCCAATGCGACAATCTCGACGCGCAAGCCGACGCCTTTACACGAGTCATCCGCGAGACCCGCGAACGCCATCTCGAATGGTCGGACTATATCCCCCTGATCGACCGGCAAATCTGGGCCAAGTGAACCGCCGCCGGCATCAATAGCCAAAAAGACAGGGGCAATCCGGCCCGACCAAAAGACCGGACCGGTGTATCCCCGGACTGCTCCAACCGTATCCGGCCTCCGGCGCAAGGAAAACGGCAGAGCCGTACCGTGCTGTCTGTACCCCCCCCCCCGTAAAGTATGTGCAATAGCCCTATTGACAAACCGCGCCGGTTGTGCCATACTACGCTGCGGAAAGAGGGTGTTTGCCGGGTGCCGTGCAGGAACAGTCAATGGACAATGGGAGGATGCGCGATGAAGCGGGTATGGAGGTTGGGGATCGTTGCGATCTTCGCGGTAATAGGCACGGGGATCGCGCAAACGCAGACGAATAATGTTCCGGGGATAATTTCCGACAAGGTTCTCTACCTGTTTCAGCACATCTTGCCGCCGGAGCGATATCAAGACCTCTTCGGGCAAGAATATAACTCCGAGAACCAACATGAAGAAATGGATATGGCTATCGAATGCGAGCCGTCGGGCACCACCTACGAGCACGAAGACATCAGTCTTGATTGGCTTGTTTTTGGCGGTTCGGGTTCCATTTCCGGCAATGCGGCAAGCGGTTTGGATGTTTGCGCCATGGGGCCTTCCAATATCCAGTTCGGTTCGGATCTTCATGCCTCCTTGCAGGGCGATGCCGAGATGGATTTCGAGGGCAGGATGGATTGGCAAGTGAATGAAGCCTTCACCTTGCATGTGGGCGATCAACCTCTCATAGGGCTGTTCGGAACCGGGTATGACTCCGAAAACGAGGAATCGCAGCAGATATCCTTCATGCACTCGATTCTCGAAATGACGCCCTTCAGCGTTCTTGCGGCTGGGTGTCTCTCCGATCCGCCTGGAATCACTTTTCTTGGTTACGATCCCGTGGATTTCAGCGTGGATACCGCATTGGCCCTGTGGCCGGGTTTATCCGTGCCGGGCGAAGGCGAAGGAGAAACTGATCCCGTTGCGGAACTCGCGGTAGTCGAAATGATCGATGAGGAAGAGTACTCCGAAGCCGCGTACGTGAGATTGCAGGGCAAAGGCGATGCCGCAACGGCCATGCTTGCCAACAAAAAGGCGTCCCTGACCGTGGATGCCGCGGGCAATGTCGTCGTCCAGTTGGGCGAAGAATCCGAATAGGGGCATACTGCCGCATTTCGCCACCCATTCGCGGCAGAGAGGGCATGGATGATGAGGAAAAGATTTTGCTTGACGGCATCGCCCAAATGGGGCATTATGGTATCGGTGCTGGCAGGTGTGCTTATGACATCGAACGCAACAGCCCAATGGGCCGGACCGGGGCCGCATTACCCGATCGAGCCGATTTCCATCGGTCCGAAGAGCGGTACAGGCGACTGGACAGACGATTGGACCGAGGCGGAAACGGAAGCGCTTGAGGACTATATGGACACGCATGTGGGCATGCGGGAACTCATCGGGCGAAGCCAGCGTCCGTTTCATTTCGGCGTGTCCATTTCCACGCGGCCGGGGCTCTACGGCGGCCTCCGCAAATGCGCATGGAAACCTTCGGACGGCGACTGGGAGTGTTACAACACTTCTTCCTGCTACTGTAGCGAAGATCCGGCCTGCGATCCCTTTGCCGAAGGGTTGCCGGGCTATGACGCCGAATGCGCCAACACCAAGACGAGCGTCTTCGCCTTTCAGCGATACGACGCCTACCGGCAGTTGCTCGCGCACGACTTCAACTATGTCGGAACCTGCACGGAACTTGAGATGCAGGCGCCGTTCCGGCGAAAGAACGCCAATCCCTATTTCGGTTTCCCGGACGAAATCCTGGCGGATTTCGCGCCGGAAAACGACATGAAGGGTTCCGCTCAGACGCTCCTCTATATGATGCCGGCATGGATACCCTATACCATCCTGACACCCTATCCGTCGAATGCCCCAACGGTGCTGGCCAATCTCCTCTTCGATTTCATTGACATCGTCATGCCCCGCTATGCCTCGTCCGGTGTCGTCAACCGATGGACCGTGGCGAATGAAGCCGTGCGTGACGACGATCCGCCGGTTACCCTGAAATATGCCGTTACGGCGGATCCCGAAGACGACGTATGGGCGCTGAACGACGGTTACGGCCACACGCTGGGTACCCAGTTCCCGCAACAGCATGCCACCATTGACAACACCAACGTCTATGTCGATGTGCTGGGCCTCATCGACGACGAGATCATTCGGATCGAGACCGCGCCGAACAGCAATGGCCTGATGACCGTGTCTCGCGGCCAGGGGGGAACATCTGCAAGCGCTCACGCGGCGGGGGCCATCCTCTATACGATAAAGAATCTCATCAAGCCCGAATATCCCAACATGAAACCGCATACCGAGGACGAAACCGACCCCGAACTGCTGAACAAGTATTGGCTCTGGCACACCATCACCGACACGCCCAACGATCGGGCGGGCGATATCTCGGACGTGTTCCTGGTCGAGGCGTTCAAACGGGCGCGGTATTGGGGTCCCGATCTCAAGCTGCTCTATTGCGACTACGGGTGCATCTTCCCGACCAAGACGACGCTCGTCGGCCAGACGCAAGTGACGGTGGTCAACGCAAAATTCGAACGGGTAAACGCCCTCAAGAAACTGCTGATCGCCTCCGGAGCGCCCATTGACGGTATCGGCGTCCAAATGTATGTCCCCGCGTGGGCCTGCCTGACGGCCGACGCGGGTGGCGAAGATGGACTCCGGCTCAATCCCAAACAACTGCGCGGAATCGTTGAAGGCTTAACCCTGCTTGCCGAGGGTGTTTCCATAGTTGCTATCAGCGAAATGGACATCCGAATGGGAATAACCAGTTTGGGTAATTACGAGTATGATGCCATGAAAGATCATGTGGGTGAAGGAAAGTGGGAGTCCGTTTCCATTGCGGATCGTCAGAAGTGGCAGGGATATGTGTATCGCGAGATCTTGAACGCCGCGCTGGCCGTGCCGTTTCTCTACAGCGTGAATCTATGGGGTATCATAGACAACATCTCTTGGTTGAATCTTCGTGATCCCTATGGGTGGCCTTGGTGTCCCAAGTATCCCGATCCGGGCGCATGCAATCCTGATCTATTGGGTGGCACATCATATGACTCACAGACCGGAACCTGGAACGGGCGTTACCTTCGCAAGCCCGCGTACTACGGCGTGCGCGAGGCCATCCAGAACTACTTCGGCACGGCGTTTTCCGTCAAGGACGTATCGGGCAACGAATTGGTTCGATTTGTCAACAACGGCAACGTCGTCGTTTTGAAAGGGCTGTTGAACCTCAACACAAGTCAGACGACGCTCAACGAAAAGGGAACGGCGAATTCGTTCATTGTAAAGGACAGCGCCGGAGACAAGAAAGCCGTGGTCGAACCGACGGGCGAAGTCTTTCTTGCGGGTGGGCTGACTGAGGAGGTGACGAGTCTTTCCATTCCATCCGGAAAAACGGCCTTCGTCGTCAAGAATGCCGCCGGAGACGCAGTATCTCTGATCGACTGCGATGGCCATCTCGTAATCCGGGGCAAGGTGATTGTGCAAGGGGTCTCCCATACGCTCGAACACAATCCCAATCATGCGGGCGATCCGTATTCGACGTATAATTAGGAGGAACCGGAACATGAAACGGTCGAAAGCCATGGGTTTCCCGTTTATCATGGCAACATACGCTTGCTGTTATATCTGGTGTTTTACGCCGGTTTGCGCCACCGGGGAAAGCGCCAAGAGTTCCGCCGTGCCGGAGATGAATTATTCCTGGTCCTGCGCGACTACTGCCGCTCCATGGCCGCCGCGGGTACGTCACGCTGTTGCTGTATTTCACGATAGATTGTGGGTAATAGGGGGTACTTCCGACTTGTATCACGGATTGAACGACATATGGTCTTCTGCGGACGGCGTCAATTGGGAGCAGGTCGCGTCGAGTGCGCCGTGGCCGGCACGCGAGAACCATCAGGCATTCGTCTTCGGGGACAAACTTTGGGTTGCGGGTGGTATAGACTACGCCGTATCGTACAACGACGTTTGGTTTTCGGCAGATGGAAGCACATGGGAAAATCCGATACCATCAGCTCCATGGTCTCCCCGATGCAATCACAACATTTTGACAACGGGGCAAGGAATCTGGCTCCTGGGCGGCTATTATCCGGAACTGAATGATGTGTGGTTCTCGCCGGACGGTGTGCAGTGGACACAGGTTGTGGAGCATGCATCCTGGTCCTCTCGCATGGGACAAGCAGGCGCGGTCTTCCGCGAATATGTCTGGATTGCCGGCGGCGTCTATTTCAACACTAGTATTAATAGCACCACACAATTTAATGATTGCTGGTACACTGATAATGGCGAAAACTGGATCCAAGCGGTTGAGAATGCGCCATGGCACGTTCGCTTCGGACATGCGTTGGTGTCGTTTTCCAACCGGCTTTGGATTTTTGGCGGCACCTATCTGACCGGATCGGGGCATTACGCGCACTTTGTCAATCTGAACGACATCTGGGCAACGTCCGATGGCGCCGACTGGACTCGAATGCCCGATGCTCCTTGGGCGCCACGCCGCTGGCATGCCAGCGCAGTTTTCAATGGGAAACTGTGGATCCTTGGCGGTATTGCAAAGTCAGGAATTGAGGAAGCCAAGATTGTCAACGACGTCTGGTGCATGTCGCCGGTGACGGTATCCATTCAGGCAACGGGTAGTACGTGGCGGGAAGAGGGCCGTCCCTTGGATCTCAAGGCGGTTACAGACGGCATTTCAGAACCGATACGCTATCAGTGGATCAAGGATGGGTCACCCCTTGCCGGCGTGACCACGGACATGCTTCATATCGAAGCCATTGCGCCGTCCGACGAAGCCGCCTACACCTGCCAGATCACCGATCAATACGACGCATCCTTTACCGCCGACCCGGTCCTCATTCGCGTCTTCGCTTCCGGCAGTCTGCCTGTCTGTGGTCTTGGAGGCTGTGCCATTATGACGCTGGGATGTCTGCTCGCCGGTTGGCGTCTTCTGATCCGACGCGGAGCGCTTGGGAGTTGAAAGGCGCGCTATGGGACGTTGAATGAAAGAAGCGAAGGCGAAGAACCGGTGTCGCCCGGTTGTTTTGGAAGGCTGTTTTGATGGCGTTGCCGTCCGGAACAATTTGAACCACGAAGGAACGAAGGCGCAAAGCATTGTGTGTTCGCGGGAAATGCAATGCTTGGAATCATCGTTGTCCAAACAATTTCTTGCGCCAAGACAACGTGTTTGTAG
>Ga0208825_1000057_pt1 | contig 110463 bp, 105 predicted proteins | sample AD_UKC113_MetaG_FD_184450 | JGI IMG/M metagenome (GOLD analysis project Ga0208825, IMG submission 184450) | Active sludge microbial communities of municipal wastewater-treating anaerobic digesters from Hong Kong - AD_UKC113_MetaG (SPAdes)... | ecosystem: Engineered > Bioreactor > Anaerobic >...
GCAGGAGCTTGAAGTTCAGACAGATAGATATACGTCCTGAACAGCCACAGAAACAAAAAGTGCAGATAAGACGAAGGACAGCCTATATACCTCCAGCGGATCATCCATGGAGGAAGTTCAAATTTGGCAGGAATGCCTCCAAAAATGTATCTGAGGTGGCAGGGTGAAAATAGGACATTTCTATTTTGGTGAAAATAGGACATTTCTATTTTGGCTTTACAGATGTTTGACATTTTAAACAAGAGTTGATATATTAAGCCTCTGTGGGCGGGTAGCTCAGCGGGAGAGCATCGGCCTTACAAGCCGGGGGTCACAGGTTCAAAACCTGTTCCGCCTACCATTTATGCGGGGACGTAGTTAAGATGGTCTATAACGCCGGCCTGTCACGCCGGAGGCCGCGAGTTCAAGTCTCGTCGTCCCCGCCATTTTTTTATCTAATGACTGCAAATGGTTTCGGTAATCATAACCACCTATAACAGGCGTCATTTTCTCCACGATGCAGTCATATCTATCCTCAATCAGGATTATAAAGAAAAAGAGATAATAGTAGTAGATGATGGTTCAACAGATAGGTCCTACGAGATCGTAAAGGATCTACCGGTGAGATATATTTGGCAACCAAATATGGGTATAAGTAGTGCAAGAAACACCGGCATAAGATTCTCAAAAGGCACATACATTGCCTTCCTTGATGTGGATGATAGATGGCTAAAAGACAAACTCTCCATACAGATAGAAGCCATGTCCAGGACAAACCATTTAATATCTTATACAGATGAGATATGGATAAGAAACGGAAAAAGGATAAATCAAAAAATAAGACACAAAAAATATTCAGGTTATATCTTTGAAAGATGCCTTCCCCTCTGTATAATAAGCCCCTCTTCGGTTTTAATAAAGAAAGACGTCTTTTATGATGTAGGTCTTTTTGATGAATCCCTGCCTGTCTGCGAGGATTATGATTTGTGGCTCAGGATCTCTTCAAGATTTCCCATACTTTTTATCGATAAACCCCTTATCATCAAAAACGGTGGACATGGAGATCAGTTGTCAAAAAGATATGAGGTAATGGATATATTTAGGATAGAGAGCCTTATTAAGATATTGAAAGGAGATATGCTAAGTAGTGATATGAAGAAAAAGGCTCAAGAGGAATTAAAAAGGAAATGTCTCATTGTGGCAAATGGGTCATTAAAAAGGGGCAAGATTAAGGAGGCAGAATCCCTCTTTAAATTGGCAAATGCCGAATTCTGACCATATATACCGTCAATTGGCTTAAAGATCCTTAAGGCTTCAAACTCGAATAAAAAGGTCAACAAAAAATTTAATTTTTTTATAAGATATCCGATATAATACAAAGAAAGGTTTTGCTATGAAAGAAATAGACAATATTGAAAATTACTTCTCCTTCTCATTCTTTTTTTTAGAGACTTTTTGATTTCTTTAGTGACTTCTAAACCTCTTTTCTTTAGCAGCAGGATCGATTATTAAAAATTTGGTAGGGTGGCACATGGATGAAATGGATAAAATAAATAAAAGGATACTTGCACTATCCGGTGACTTAACGGTTTTGCATGCCCATGAAATAAAAAGAGAAATAACAGATGCATTGAAGATTTCCGATGGCCTTATTTTAGACCTCACAGATTCAAATGATATAGATATTACATTCCTTCAGATTCTCTGTGCTGCCCATAAGACCGCTGTAAATGTAGGTAAAAATATGGAAATAAACAAGGATTCGTATGGATTGATAAAAAAGGTCCTTTATAGAACCGGCTTTATAAGGCAGATGGGTTGCCTTAGAGAAAACAAGAATGACTGTCTATTTAAGGAGTAGATGACATGAGTAAAACCATTATGACAGTTGATGACTCTGCAAGCATACGCCAAATGGTATCGTTTACCTTAAAAAAAGAGGGTTATGATACCGTAGAGGCAGTGGATGGTGTTGATGCCATCAACAAGTTGAAAACCAAGCCGGTTCACATGATCATAACAGACCTCAATATGCCAAATCTTGACGGTATTGGTTTGATTAAAGAGGTGAGGGCAGACCCTGTTTATAGATTCATACCCATTATAATGCTCACAACAGAGTCTCAAGAGTCAAAAAAGATAGAAGGCAAAAAGGCGGGTGCAACGGGGTGGATAATAAAACCCTTTAAACCTGAACAGCTCATCGCTGTGGTTAAGAAGGTGCTGGGATAATGAATGACTCATATGAGTTAGTATTTATCTAAGAGGCAAACGAACATCTTCAAGAGCTTGAGAGTTCCCTCCTGGAGCTTGAATATGACCCTGATGATCAAGAATTGATAAACAAGATCTTCCGTTCCCTCCATACAATAAAGGGTTCAGGAGCAATGTTTGGATTTGATGACATATCTTCTTTTACCCATGAGATAGAGTCTGTTTATGATAAGGTGAGGGAAGGAAAACTAAAGGTCACCAAGGAGATAATAAACCTTACCCTCTCTGCAAGAGACCAAATAAAGGCCATGCTCAATAAGACTGCCTCAGAAGATGATGCACAGAAAAAGAATGATATCATTGCCAGTTTAAATAACATCACATCAAAACATAAATCAGATACAAAAAAGATAGAAAAGGAAGATAGAGCTTTCTCTCAAGAGAATATTCAGAGGGATATCTCAGGGGAAAATATGACATACAGAATAAGATTCAAACCTCATAAGGATATTATCTCTACAGGGACAAACCTTATTATGCTCCTTGACGAGTTGAGTTCTTTCGGTGAGTGCAAGATCGTGGCGCAGGTAGATGAAATACCTCCCATTGAAGATATAAACCCTGAATATTGTTACACCTATTGGGATATCATCCTAACAACCAACAGGGATATAAATGCAATAAAGGATGTTTTTATATTCGTTGAGGATATGTGCGAATTAGATATCACTACCATAGAGAGTGCAGCTGTTAAAGATGACGGTGAAGATTATAAAAGGGTAGGCGAGATCCTTATTGAAAGAGGGGATATAAAGAGGGAAGACCTGGATACGGCCTTGACTGAAAAAAAATATATCGGAGAGATACTTGTTGAGAAAGGTCTTGTTCCCCCTGATAAAATTGAATCTGCCCTTATGGAACAGCAGTATATAAGGGAAAAGAGACAGAGGCAAAAAGAGGACGTCCAGTCAAGCATAAAGGTTGCTGCTGATAAACTCGATAAACTTGTAAATCTCGTAGGAGAGCTTGTCACTGTTCAGGCAAGGCTCACACAGACGGTCTCCGGCTTTAATGTCCCTGAACTCGAGCTTATAGCAGAAGAGGTAGAGAGGCTCACAGTAGAGATGCGCGATAATACCTTGAATATGCGTATGCTGCCTATAGGGACAACCTTTGGCAGATTCAAAAGGCTCGTGAGAGACCTATCTAATGAATTGGGAAAAGATATTGAGATGACCACAGAGGGTGCAGATACAGAACTGGATAAGACGGTAATAGAGCGGATAAACGACCCTCTTATCCACCTTATAAGAAATGCCATTGATCACGGTATAGAGCCTCCTAATATAAGGGAATTAGTAGGAAAACCAAGGAAGGGCAAAATTCATCTCTCAGCAGTCCATTCAGGTGGTAATGTGGTGATACGGATACAGGATGATGGGAAGGGCATAGACAAGGAAAAGGTCCTTAAAAAGGCAATAGAAAAAGGCTTGATAAACAGCAATGCCGATATATCTGAAAAAGAGGTCTTCAACTTTATATTTCACCCTGGATTTTCTACTGCAGAAGAGGTAACCAGTCTTTCAGGCAGGGGTGTTGGGATGGATGTGGTCAAAAAGGCAGTAGAGGGTCTCAGGGGATCAATAGATATAACAAGCATCGTGGATAAGGGAACAACAGTTTCCATATCTTTGCCCTTGACGCTTGCCATAGTTGAAGGCTTGCTCGTATCTATAGGTGAGAGCTATTTCATCATACCACTTTCCCTTGTTCAGGAGTGTATTGAACTGACCAAAGATGATGTAAAGAAGACCCACGGTAGGAATATTGCCTATGTTAGAGGTGAATTTATCCCTTATGTAAGATTGAGGAATGAATTTAAGATAGGAGGACATAGGCCTGAGATAGAACAGATTGTTGTAATAAGCGCTAATGGCCAGAGGATAGGTTTTGTAGTAGATGCGGTAATAGGGGAACATCAGACTGTCATAAAGAATCTGGGGAGATTGTATAAGGATGTGGAAGGTATATCCGGTGCAACTATATTGGGAAATGGAACAGTTGCCTTGATAATAGATGTGCTCAAGATAATAAATAATATTGAGCTTGCAGATGCTGTTTTTAATTAAAGCAGCTTATAAAAGAAATGGAGGCAGTTATGAAAAGTTTCAAAAATTGGAAGATTTCAACCAAAATTATGTCCATCTCGATACTTACCATAGTGGTCATTGTGTGTGGTATCTTGTTTTATCTCATACCTCTTGTAGAAAACAAGCTTAATAATGAAAAGAGAATTGCTACAAAGAATATTGTTGATGTTGCCTATACACTTGTGGCATCCATGGAGGCAAAGGCAAAATCCGGTGAATTAAAGACAGATGAGGCTCAGAAAAGGGCGCTGGCAGCTGTGAAGAGCCTAAGGTATCAGGGCAATGAATATTTCTGGATAAATGATTTGAATGCAAAGGTTATCATGCATCCTATCAAGCAGGAACTTGAAGGCAAAGACATGACGAGTGAAAAAGACTCTCATGGAAAATTTTTCTTCCAGGAGTTTGTAAAGATAGCAAAAGAAAAAGGAGAGGGTTTTGTTGATTACTGGTGGCCAAAACCGAATGAGACAAAACCGTCTCCAAAATTATCATTTATAAAACTCTTCTCTCAATGGGGCTGGGTTATAGGCACAGGTATTTATGTAGACGATGTTGCCGCAGAGATATCAAAGATAAGGTGGCAGATCATCATAGCAACTATAATAATTGCAATCCTTATATTATTCATTGCCTTCCTTGTTTCTCGGATTATTACCAGACCCCTTATGAAGGCAGTAGATATTGCAAATGAGCTTTCACAGGGAAATCTTACCGTATCCATAGAGTCAGAGACAAAAGACGAGGCAGGCCAACTGCTTTCCGGGATGAGGAGCATGCTGGAAAAATTAAAATTAATAGTCTCGGATGTAAAGAATGCCTCTGATAATGTGGCCTCAGCAAGCCAGCAATTGAGTTCTTCAGCCCAGCAGATGTCCCAGGGCGCAACTGAGCAGGCAGCATCGGCAGAAGAGGTATCTTCTTCTATGGAGGAGATGGTATCAAATATAAAACAGAATGCAGACAATGCACAACAGACAGAAAAGATTGCACTTAAGGCATCACAGGATGCAAAAGAAGGAGGAAATGCAGTGGCAGAAACAGTCTCTGCCATGAAAGAGATAGCCGGCAAGATATCCATTATTGAAGAGATTGCCCGACAGACAAATCTTCTTGCGCTTAATGCAGCCATTGAAGCTGCCCGTGCAGGTGAACACGGCAAGGGCTTTGCCGTGGTAGCCACAGAGGTGAGAAAACTGGCAGAGCGTAGCCAGATAGCAGCAGGCGAGATAAGTAAACTATCCACATCCAGTGTAGAGGTGGCAGAAAAGGCAGGTATGATGCTTACAAAGATAGTCCCTGATATCCAGAAGACAGCAGAACTGGTAAGCGAGATCAATGCAGCAAGCAATGAACAGAATGCAGGGGCAGAGCAGATAAATAAGGCTATACAACAACTGGATAAGGTAATACAACAGAATGCATCTGCCACAGAAGAGATGGCATCTACATCTGAAGAGCTTGCAAGTCAGGCTGAGCAACTTCTTGACACGATTGCATTTTTCAAAGTGGATGAGGATACAAAGGATAAGGCAAAAAAGATATATGCAGCAACCAGAGTAAAAGAGACCCCTAAGCACTATATCCATAAGGCAGAACGTGAAGTATCTCCAATACCTAAAAAAGGGCAGCTTAAAAGCCCCCAAGGCCAGACTGGAGTAATGCTTGATCTTGGACAGCAAGGTCATGACAAACTCGATGACGAATTTGAGAGATTTTAGAAGAGGCATATTTTGTTTTTCCCAAAACCTGACTTAATACAGGAGGTTACTATATGAGTGTTGCATCTATAAAAGATTCAAGGCAATATCTCACCTTCAAGCTTGGTGAAGAGGTATTTGCCATGGACGTTTCGCATGTCAGGGAGATACTTGAGTTTAATACAATCACAAAGGTCCCGAAGACACCTGATTATATGAGAGGGGTAATTAATTTAAGGGGTAGCGTAGTCCCTGTTCTTGATATGCGTTTGAAATTCGGCATGTCAGAGACTGTAAAGACAGTTAATACCTGTGTGGTTGTTGTTGAGGTGGTAATTCAAGAGGAAACAATAGTTATTGGTGCCCTTGTAGATTCTGTCCAGGAGGTCTTTGAGTTAGATCCTGAGCAGATAGAACCACCCCCAAAAATCGGCATGCAGATAAAGACTGATTTTATAAAGGGTATGGGGAAAAGGGATGACCATTTTATAATCATCCTTGATATAGATAGATTGTTCAGTTCAGAGGAGTTGGCTTGTGTAGAAGATGTAAAGATGTCTGGTGAATTAAATTGATAATAAATTTCATACAGGAACCTTATGCCTAAACAAGTTGATGCGAGAGATTGTATATTATCGTGTAGGGATGCTATTGATGATGTTATAGTACGACTAAAAGGTTTAAACACCTCAACAGAGGATAAATTTCTTGCCATAGGAGAGAAGCTACAGCCTGTCTATCAAAAGGTCGAAGATATAAAAAGCCTTGCCTTATCCCTTGTCTCTTCTATAACTGGAGAACAGATTGAGGGAATCGTAGAGAATCTGAAGGGGTTTATAGCTGGAGTATACAAAAATATAGGTGATATAAACAGCGATTTTGAAAAAAACACCCATATGCTGAGGGATATAGATTCTTTTATAGGAAATATCTATAAACCAATCAATAGTTTTAAGAAGATAACAAAGACCCTGCGAATCTTAAGTATCTCAACTAAAATAGAGAGTTCTAAGATTGAGAACAACATGGATGGTTTCTTCAATATTGCCGGTGATGTGGAAAGGCTTGCAACAGATATTAACTCCAGGTTTGCCGAGATCAAATCTGATACAAATGATCTGATGACCTCATTGAGCGAGTCTCTTTCTGTTTTAGAATCTGCAGGAAAAAATTGTAGGGGTAAATTGGAAGAGATTATAAAGAAGACCCAAGCAACTATAGACACGGTATATGAGAAAAATAGGAATACACTCACCTCTGCCCAGAGATTAACTGACAGCTTGGTGTCCATATGGGATAACATAGGAGAACTTATATTATCCTTGCAATTCCATGACATAACAAGGCAGCAGATAGAACACGTAGTAGATGCATTGAAATCCTTAATTGAAAAGATCCACAAGACCTTACAGGAGAAGGATGCAGTAGATGTGGATAAGGGTTTAGGGGAAGAGATATATGTAGTTTGTGGTTTAGAGATAGAGCAAATCTTTGATGCAGAAAGGAAGTTCATAAATGCCATAACAGACATTATAGATAATTTCAAAATGATATCGGATAATATAACTAAGGTTTATAAAGAGGCAAAGAAGATAGCAGGGATTGATTCATCTAATTCAACCTTGTTTTTTTCCCGCATAGAATCTGGAGTTATAAATATTTCATCTTCTCTGAGAGAAAACATCAATATGATTAATGATTTTTTATCTTCCAGAGATAAAGTTTTATCAACCATTGCCAATATGTCTAAGTTTATAGAAGACGTGGAAGAAATAAATGCAAGTATTGAGCTCATTGCAGTCAATGCACGGATAAAGGCAGCACATACAGGAGAGATAGGCGCGCCCCTGGGCGTAATATCTGAGGCAATACAAAGATTATCATCAGATGCAAGGATAAAAAAAGATGAGATATCCTGGCAAATCAACAATATAGAAACACATATCAACAAAATTAGCTTAGACCTCAACGGTGAAATAGGCGAGATATTTAAAAATACAGATGTTATGTTTGAAAAAATGACCAGACTCACCTCTGATCTCATGGATACAAACAATAAAATTGTATCACTTGTCAATAATATAGAGGAAGAGACACATATATTGGGAGAAACAATAATAGATGTAATAGATGGTATTGATGTTCAATATAAATTCGAAAATGAAATAGAGCAGTCATTGGCTCTTTTAAAAGGTATTATGAAAAATATAGAGGATGTGATACCTCAAGGTGACATGGAGAAGAGATTGTCAAAATTAGAACGTCTCCATGACAGATATACCATGCAGAGCGAAAGGAGAGTTCACAGCAAGTATATTAAAAAAAGCCCTGTCCCTGACGAAGTTTATAAAATTAAGGAAGATGGATTGGGAGATAATGTAGAATTGTTTTAACGATGGTTTGTTATGTTAACGCTAACCTTAAATAACTCTGATTTTAACAGGCTTAAAGATTTTATTTGTTCCAATTACGGCATATCTATTACAGATAAAAAAAAGATACTTTTAGAATCAAGGCTCCAGAAACGCCTTAAGAATCTCGGATTATCCTCTTTTTCTGAATACTGTGACTACCTTTTTAGTGGTAATGGAAATGATGACGAATTGCTCAGGATGATAGATGAGATAACTACAAACAAGACCGATTTCTTCAGAGAACCACAACATTTCGAGTTCTTAAAAAGACATGCCATCCCTGAACTGAAATCCAGGCAATCAAGGCATAAGACCATAAACATATGGAGTGCTGGATGTTCGAGCGGCGAAGAACCATACACCATTGCCATGGTTTTAGAGGACTGTGGATGCAGGTTTTTTATAATTGCCACTGATATCTCTACAAAGGTGCTGGAAAAGGCAAGGCTCGCTGTATACGATGAAGAAAGGGTATTCCCCATACCACTTGAAATGAAAAGAAAATATCTCCTTAAAAGTAAAGACCCCTCTAAAAAACTCTACCGCATAATACCTGAGCTTAGGGAGTGTGTTCGTTTCAGGAGAATAAATCTCATGGATAACGATTTTGGATTTAGAGAACCCATGGATATTATCTTTTGCAGAAATGTTATAATCTATTTTGATATGCAAACAAAGGAAAGGCTGATTAAAAAGTTTTGTAATTATTTGGTAGAAGGTGGCTATCTGTTTATGGGTCATTCAGAGACTCTTTTTGGTTTTGATGCACCTTTAAAACAGGTTGCACCTACTATTTATAAGAGAGTTTAATTTATGGAGTTCAAAAACATTCTATGGAAGGTATTGTATGACTAAAATAAAGGTCCTCATAATTGATGATTCTGCTGTGGTGCGTCAGACCATGAGGGATATCTTAAGTTCAGATCCTACTATAGAGGTTGTTGGAGTCGCGCCAGAACCTTTTTTGGCAGCAGAAAAGATGAGAGAGGTAGTTCCTGATGTCATAACCCTCGATATAGAGATGCCCAGGATGGATGGCATAACCTTCTTAAAAAAACTTATGTCACAGCATCCAATACCTGTAGTAATATGTTCATCGCTGACAGAGGCAAATTCGGAGACAACCCTTAAGGCTTTAGAATATGGTGCAGTAGATATAATCCAGAAACCCAAGCTCGGGGTGAAGCAATTTCTTGAAGAATCAAAGATTATAATATGCGATTCTGTAAAGGCTGCAGCAAAGGTGAAGCCAAAACGACTAAACCTTGCACCATCCTTTAATGTGCAGCCGAAGTTATCTGCCGATGCAGTGATAAAAAAGCCTGTCAGTAAGGCTATGGTAGAAACCACAGAAAAGGTGGTAGTGATAGGTGCTTCAACAGGGGGAACAGAGGCATTAAAGGAACTTCTCGAGATGCTTCCTGAAGATGCACCGGGCACAGTGATTGTCCAGCATATGCCCGAACATTTTACCCGCGCCTTTGCAAATAGGCTCAACAACCTTTGCAGGGTTACAGTCAAAGAGGCAGAAAATGACGATACTGTCATAAGGGGCAGGGTCTTGATTGCCCCTGGTAATAAGCATACCCTGCTAAAAAGGAGTGGTGCCCGTTATTATGTAGAGGTAAGGGATGGCCCCCTTGTAAGCAGGCATAGGCCTTCTGTAGACGTCCTTTTTCGTTCTGCTGCCCGCTATGCAGGAAAAAATGCCATAGGTGTCATAATGACAGGCATGGGTGACGATGGTGCAAAGGGTATGTTTGAGATGAAAGAGGCAGGTGCTTTTAATATTGCCCAGGATGAGTCATCCTGTGTTGTCTTTGGTATGCCCAAAGAGGCCATTAAATTGAATGCCGTAGATAAGATAGTGCCTTTGAAGATGATAGCACAGCTTATATTAAACCATAGCTAATATGGCTACCAAAATGAAAGGTATGGGGAATATTTTAATAGTGGAAGATAGCGTTTCTCAAGCGCAGACCCTTACAAACATACTAAATAAAGAGGGCTATCATGTATTTCATGCCAAGGATGGTCTTGAGGGATTATATCTTCTTATGGAACTCACCCCTGATGCCATAATCAGTGATATATGGATGCCAAGGATGAACGGTTATGAATTCTGTCAAATTGTAAAAAAGGATCCAAAACTCAATAACATCCCTTTTATACTTTTAACATCCCTTTCCAGTATCGAAGATATAATAAGAGGTTTAAACGCCGGTGCAGATTATTATTTTACAAAACCTTATAATGAAGAGACATTACTCGACATATTGAATAATATCTTTAAAGAGCCTCATTTATATGTAACCGATGACCATAAGGTTCCCTATAGTATAAAATACAGAGATATTGTGAAAGATGTCCGTGTTTCCTGTCGCCAGACTCTAAATTTTCTCGTCTCCACCTATGAAAGCTTTGTCTATCAGAATAAAAACCTTCTCGAGACAAAAAAGAAATTAAAGACATTAAACGAGAATTTAGAAGAAAGGGTAAAAGAAAAGATAAAGTCTATAGAGGCTACCCTTGAGGGTGTCGTAAAGGCCCTTGCTATGGTAGTGGAATTGAGAGACCCATATACGGCAGGACATCAATTAAGGGTATCAAACTTTGCCACAGAAATTGCCAAGAGGATGGGGCTTTCTAATGAGATAGTAGATGGAATAAAGACAATAGGCCTACTTCATGATATTGGAAAGATAATAGTCCCTGCAGAGGTGCTTAGTAAACCAAGCAGGCTTACAGATTATGAGTTTCGTTTTATAAAAGAGCATCCCCAAGCAGGATACGATATACTCAAGGGCATAGAATTTCCTATACAGGTGGCATTGGCTGTCCTGCAGCACCATGAAAGGATTGATGGTTCTGGTTATCCTCAAGCTCTTACCGATGAAAATATATTGCTTGAAGCAAAGATCATTGCCGTTGCCGATGTATTAGAATCTATGGCATCCCATAGGCCATATAGACCTGCATTAGGCATAAACGCTGCCATCGAAGAGGTCACGAAGAATAAAGGCAGACTCTATGATTCAGAGGTTGTTGAGGTTGCCATAAGCATACTTAATAATGAAGAAAATAAAATAATAAGGTAATAAGATGCTTTTTTAGATAAAGGAGAAAGGACAGGGATTGATAAAAAAAATTACACTCATGCCGGGAGAATATTATGCATCAAAGGAAGATGTGGTCATTAAGACAATTCTCGGTTCATGTATATCTGCATGTCTATATGACCCTGAAAATCATGTTGTTGGCATGAATCATTTTTTATTGAGTGGAAGCTGTAGGGTTTCAAGGTCAATGCCCTTTTTTCTTTCTGAGGCAGGGAGATACGGGGTCAACGCCATGGAGCTTGTTATAAATGATATGCTAAAACTCGGCGCAAAAAAGGAAAACCTTAGGGCAAAGGTCTTTGGCGGTGCGTATATATTAAGGTTCAAAAGAAATTGTAAATTTTTTCCAGTCGGTGAGATGAACTGTATATTTATAAGGGAGTTTCTTAAAAATGAGGGCATCAAAATTGTGGCATCAAGTCTTGGAGGCGAAGAGGGAAGGGTAATATACTTCCATTCCAGCGACTTTTCTGTATATCATAGAAAGATTAAAAGGACTATTATGCCAGAGATTATAAAAGAAGAAGAAAAGCTATTGCAAAAAGGGACAAAGGATATATATAAATCACCTGAATTATGGACTTCATAGTTTTTACCCCGCCCTTGATGGCGGGGTATTATTTTATCTTTTTTCAAACCTTATAGAGCCTTTTCTGTCAATGTCTATATATATCTTATCACCATCTTTTATCTCGCCTTTTAGTATCATAAGTGCCAGGCTATCCTGAAGTCTTTTCTGTATGAGTCTCTTTAATGGTCTTGCACCATATGCAGGGTCATAACCCTCTTTTGCTACGTAATCCATAAGCGCCTCAGAATATTCAAGCTCGATACCTCTTTCCGCTGCCCTCTTTGTCAGATACATTAGCTGAAGTTTTACAATCTCTTTGATGTTTTCTTCAGAGAGTGACCTAAATATGATGATATCGTCTATTCTGTTTATAAATTCAGGCTTGAAGTGCATCTTTACTGCATCCATTACCCTTTTTTTAAGTTCGTCGTATTCATTGGTACCCAGGTCAATGAGCCATTGGCTACCAATATTGGAGGTCATAATAATAACAGTGTTTTTAAAATCCACAGTCCTCCCTTGACCATCTGTAAGCCTTCCGTCGTCGAGAACCTGGAGGAGCACATTGAATACCTCTGGGTGCGCCTTTTCTACCTCATCGAGAAGCACTATAGAATAAGGCCTCCTTCTTACGGCCTCTGTTAGATAACCCCCTTCTTCATAACCCACATATCCTGGAGGCGCTCCTATTAATCTCGAGACAGAGTGTTTCTCCATGAATTCACTCATATCTATACGCACTATTGCCTGTTCATCATCAAAAAGAAACTCGGCAAGAGCCTTGGCAAGTTCTGTCTTTCCAACACCTGTTGGGCCAAGGAAAAGAAATGAGCCAAGGGGTCTATTGGGGTCCTGAAGTCCTGCCCTTGCCCTTCTTATAGTATTGGATACTGCCTCAATAGCCTCATCCTGGCCTATGACCCTATTATGTATTCTCTCTTCCATCTGGACGAGTTTTTCCATCTCCCCTTCCAGCATCTTTGAAACAGGTATACCTGTCCATTTAGATACAACCTTGGCAATATCCTCTTCATCCACTTCTTCTTTTAACATCTTTCTTGATTTCTGTAGTTCAGCCAGTAATCTGTTACTCTCTGCAAGCTCCTGTTCAAGGCTTGTTACCCTTCCGTATCTTATCTCGGCAACACGACCGAAATCACCTTTTCTTTCTGCCTCTTCTGCCTCTGTTTTAGCCTTATCTATCTCTTCTTTTATATTACTTATCTTTGTGATAAGTTGTTTCTCCTTTTCCCAGTGGGAACGTTTTTCTAATACCTCTGCCTTGAGGGATTCCAATTCTTCTGTGAGTTTTTTAAGTCTTTCTATTGATGCATCATCCTTTTCCTTTTTCAATGCCTCTATCTCTATCTGAGTCTGGATTATCTTTCTCTCTATCTCATCTATCTCTGTGGGGACACTGTCTATCTCCATCCTGAGTTTAGATGACGCCTCGTCCACAAGGTCTATTGCCTTATCCGGGAGAAATCTATCTGTTATATAACGATGAGATAGGGTTGCTGCGGCAATAAGCGCTGAGTCTTTTATACGGACACCGTGATGGAGTTCATATTTCTCTTTTAAACCCCTTAAAATGGCTATGGTCTCTTCAACAGATGGTTCACCCACATATACTGGCTGAAATCTTCTTTCAAGGGCTGCATCCTTTTCCACATACTTTCTGTATTCATCGAGGGTTGTAGCACCTATACATCTGAGTTCACCCCTGGCAAGTGCAGGCTTTAACATGTTAGATGCATCTATGGCACCCTGGGCACTACCTGCACCTACTATGGTATGTAATTCATCTATAAATAATATTATTGTCCCTGATGCCTCGTCTATTTCTTTTAGGACGGCCTTTAACCTATCCTCGAACTCGCCTCTGTATTTTGCACCGGCAAGCATTGCACCCAAATCAAGGGCAAGGACCCTTTTGTTTTTCAATGTTTCAGGGACATCACCGTTTACAATCCTCTGGGCAAGACCTTCAACTATGGCTGTTTTGCCAACACCTGGTTCACCAATTACAACAGGATTATTTTTCGTTCTTCTGGATAGAACCTGCATAACACGTCTTACCTCTTCATCCCTGCCTATGACCGGATCGAGTTTACCTTTCCTTGCCTCCTCTGTAAGGTCACGACAATATCTCTGTAGGGCCTGATACTTTTCTTCTGGTGCCTGATCCGTGATCCTCTGGGAGCCCCGAATATCCTTTAAAACAGCATAGATACTTTCTTTTGTGACCCCATTCTGATTAAGTATTCTATATGCATTGCCTTCCTTGGTCTCGGCTATACCTATTAATAGATGTTCTGTGCTTATATATTCATCCTTTAACCTTTCTGCCTCTGAGAATGCAATATCCATTGCCTTTTTAAGACCAGGCGATATATATATCTGGACCATACCTTCTACAGTGGGAATTTTCTTAAGCTCTGTCTCTACCTGAGAAAGTATAACCCCTGCATTTGCCCCGAGTTTATCGAGGATCGGTTTTACAATGCCATCCTTTTGTGATATGAGGGCAAAAAGCAAATGTTCATTTTCTATCATCTGATGTCTTGATGACTCTGCCTTTTTCTGGGCTTCAGATATGGCCTCTTGTGCCTTTATAGTTAATTTATCCCAATTCATATTGTTCTCACCTCTTTTTATTTGTATTTTATTAAGTTTTAGCTATCACCTAAAATTACCAAAAAACTCACATACTAAACTGGATGTTGATTCTAATATAATCACTAATTTTGTAATTTCAATGAATAGAGACCTTTTTCAAAGGACTTAATTATATCTGGAAGGAGTGATGGCATCTATTTAAATACCTGTTTATCTTTTCTACTAAATATAATTGTTTTAAAATTGATATGAGGAAATAAACAGCTTTATCTCATTATCTCAAAGCCCATGCTTCTGATTTCTCTGATTTCATCCTTTCTTTTTATGCCTTTTTTATGGAGTGTTTCTATGATCTTTTCAAAGCCTTTAAGGGCCGTTGTCCCCATCTGGTCAGTAACTACTATGAAGATTTCTGAACCATCCTTTAGTTTTATACATATAGAGCCTGCCTCTGATAGGCTTGTTAGTATTGCCCTGCCTGCCCCACCTCTGCCTGATAATGCTGCTATCCAGGTGAGTATTATAAGCCATTTAGGGGGCTTAAAGACAACAGGCTGAAAAAGTTCTATTTGTTCAAACAATATATCTTTTATTCCCTTATAAGATGCAATCTTGATTCCATCCCTTAGAAGATCAATCTCATAACTGCTATACCATACGGCTATCTTTATGGTGTATATGCCCAGGAGGCTTATAAGCCAGAATACAGCACTCAGTATAAAATAAGGATATACTGCCTGGATAACGCCGCCTGTTATAAAAAAGGGCATGGAAAAGAATACAAATGTCAGGATTGTGGCTGCAAGGTCCCCAATAATAACTCGCCATCTGGGATACCTAAGGGATTTTTTTGAAATGGGCTTAACAGGTAAAAATATATAAAATATTAGACCCAATAAAAGTATCCAAAGACTGTATTTTCTATAAGGATACAGTATATATGTGGGTGGTCTTGGATAACGGGAGAATCCTGAACCGAGATGAAAATCATTGTTTGAATACATTTTGTAACTAACTTTAAGATACTTAAACTCTTCGGCGATATTTTTCTCAGCAAGCCTGAGATATATGACCTGATTATCCTCGATAAGATAATGAGATATTTCTTTCACAGGTGGTTCATGGGGTCTATAGAAGAAGACCTTGGAAGGATATTGGTCAGATGGCATCCTATCTTTGAATTGTTTTGTAAGGGGTTTTCCTTCTTTGAGATTAATAAGCTCTTTATAGATTTTATTCCATTCTTGCCATGACACATCTATAGTATTTCTTTCAATCTCAGCTATCCTTTTTTTGTTTAATCTTTCCTGCTCTTCCTTGTTTAAAAGGGATTCGGCAAATCGCCTCCCAGATGTCCTTGTATCTTTTTTAGGTTCAAAGATATCTATTATTACTACAGGCTCAGGCAATGCCAACATGAAAAGGATTATGGCAACAAAAAAGCATCCATAATATACAATCCTTCTAAAAAGTTCTCGGTGCATAAAGACCCTTTAATTGACAGTCTATCTAACTGCCTTCCATTTATATTCATCCGGTGCTATTTTTTCAGCCTCTTTTATATATGCCTTTCCTTCCATATAATCACCTTTAACCATGCCCTCCATGGAAATAACAGCCACCTTGCCTTCATAGGCATATGATACATATAGGTTTATTTCATTCCCATAAAGGGCTGTATGGGTGAATTCATGTCTTTTTTTGTCATTATCAAGGACAGCCTTTATATACTGGTATTTTTGCTTGATTGATAGCTGACCTTCTTTTTTGGCATTATCATTGTAAAAGGTAACACGCCAGTTGCCCTGAACAAGAGCAGGGACAAACCACATATATAATGTCTTGGTGTAGGCATGTAATGTCTTATCCGGTTCCCAGTCACCGAGACCCCACATATGTGATACAATCCTTGCACCCGGCTTTAACTCCTTTAATAGCTTTGGCATCAATAGTTCATTGATTTCAGGTAGCAGGTAAAGAGTTACTACTGTTGCATCCTTTAGGTCTGTTTCGAAAAAGTCTTCTTCTATGAATCTAATTTTTTTTTCTATCCCTTCTTTCTGTGCATTCTTTCTGCTTTCTGTAACAAGGTTGCTGTCGAGTTCTACGCCAACACCCTTTGCCCCAAAATCCCGGGCAGCAGCAATGACTATTCTGCCATCTCCTGAGCCAAGGTCATATACCACATCATCCTTTCCTGTATCTGCCAGTTTCAACATCTCTTTTACAACCTTATGGGGTGTAGATGCAAAAGGTGTATCAGGTTGTTTCTTTTTGGGAGACTTTGTGTCACAGTTGCAGAAAAGAAAGGATGTTATCACAAGGAGGAATATAGGCATCCACTTTTTTCTCATGGTTGTTTCAAATCCTAAAGAAGAGAAGATTTTTTGTCAATAACAAAAAAATAACTGGCAGAAATCTCCAACCCTTATTCACCATAACGGCCGTTCATCTTGAAGTTTTCGATAAGCTGCTGGTTGGGATTTGATACAAGTTTACCCCTTACCTACCTAATGATTATCACTTATGAAGGATACCGGTCATGATAATCATAAAACCGCTTGCAAGGAAACCTGCGATCAAAGATATATAGGCAAGCTTTACAAAGAAATATTTTTTCTGGAGAAATCTACCAAGGGTATAGATCTCTTTCAATGCAAGCTCGTATGTCTTTGAAGGGTCATTTAATGCATCTCCCATTTCTTTTGTAAATTCTTCATAACTTAAATACTGAAAGTCACCAAAAAACAAGAGATTGAAATTAATGTCACTTGAGTCTATCTTTTTTTTATTGTGTAATTTTAAAGGCACCTTAGGCATAACAGCATAAGCAGCTGTGATAATGGTGATGATACAGAATGCAATGAGCGTGAAGGCTACATATTTAAGTTCTGTCTCCGTGATATATCGAACAGAAAAGGTTATAACCAGGGAGGCCATGGTAAGTAAGATATTTGCCTTTAGGTCTGCCATGGAACTCAACTGTATATGGTGATTCCTCGTCATAGAGAGGAGATGATCGATGTGTGAACCAGATTGTTCTATATTCATATATACTCGATTTTTTTATAAGAAAAATTTATAAAAGTCAAATACAATCCACATGGATTTTTCTTGATGCTTAAACGGGAATAAACATGTTGACAACCCATTCATCCTCATAATATATTTCACTGAAATTAAAATATAAAAGAATTTAAGAGGCGTAAAATTGATAGGAGATAAAATAACAACAGAGGTAGAAAAAACCTATTCCATTTGGTTTGTAATTATAGTTTCTATATTTATAACCTGTCTTATTACATCCAATATAATATCCGTAAAGCTGATTCATGTCTTTGGAATTGTGCTGCCTGCAGGAGTCATAATTTTCCCAGTGGGCTATATAATAGGTGATATATTGACAGAGGTATACGGCTATTCGCGCTCAAGAAAGGTTATATGGCTCGGCTTTATGTGCAATCTTTTATTGACGATGTTTATCTGGCTTGCCGGGATTATAAAACCAGCATATTTCTGGGACGGACAAGGGGCATATGACAGGATACTTGGTTTTACACCACGCCTCCTTGTGGCTTCTTTTGTTGCCTATCTTGCTGGTGAGTTTACCAATGCCTATGTCCTGGCAAGGATGAAGATTTTAACTAAGGGGAGGTGGCTCTGGAGTCGCACAATAGGCTCAACGCTTGTAGGCCAGGCCATAGATTCCCTTCTATTCATCACCATAGCCTTTATAGGGACAGTGCCTTTTACAAATCTTATAATTGTAGTTGTCTCACAATGGCTTTTTAAGACCGCATATGAGATAGTTGTTACACCCTTTACTTACTTAGTAGTAAATTTTTTAAAGAGAAGAGAAGGAGTAGATGTATTTGATTACAACACATCCTTCAATCCCCTTAAGTTGTCTGATTGAGAGATGAATATATTTTTAAGATAAGGTCTCTTTTATCTTTCTTAAAAGCTCCAAAGGTTTTATAGGCTTTGCAATAAAATTGAATTCGTGATCCTCTATACCTTTATTCAAAATTATATCTTTTGTATAACCACTGGTGAACAATACCTTTACTTTAGGATCAATCTTTTTTATCTCTTCATATGCCTCTCTACCATTTTTTCTTGGCATAACTGAATCAAAAAGAAGTAGGTCTATTTCCTTGTTTTTTTTGAAGATCTCTATTGCCTCTTCTCCATCTGAGGCAGGGATAACCTTATAGCCAAAATCATGGAGTATCTGTATTATAAGCTCTCGCACCTCATCATTGTCCTCGGCAAGGAGTATTGTCTCGCACCCTTTTTCTTTCGCCATATTCAATGGTGATATATCCTTTTTTGATATATCATCTGTGAGCCGTATACTGTGAAGAGCCCAAGCCCTGTGCCCTTACCTACGTCTTTTGTGGTAAAGAAGGGATCGAATATCTTTTCTTTATTATCATGATCTATTCCATGACCTGTATCTGAAATATAGATGCCTGCATATAATCCAGGTTCACCACAACTCAATGCCAAATCAAGCATATTATCCAATCTTACTAATTCAGTAGTGATGGTGAGTTTACCGCCTTTTGGCATGGCATCCCTGGCATTGGTGACAAGATTGAATAGAACCTGATCCAACTGTGTAGTATCACCTTTTATATAAAGCCCTTCCTTTGTTGGCATGACATTTAAAACTATGTCCTCGGTAAGAAGTCTTTTCAATAGATTGATGGTGTTTGTTATGTGTGTGTTTACCTCAATAAGTTCAAGGTTTAATGGTTTTTTTCTGCTAAATGACAGGAGGTTTTGGGTTAAGTTGGCTGCCTTATTGGCTGCAGAGATGATCTGGTCAATGTATGTGCGTAGGGGATCATCCTCGCCTGTCTTCATCTGCATCAGGGTTCCGTATCCTATTAAAGAGGTGAGTATATTATTGAAATCATGGGCAATGCCACCGGCGAGTAGACCTACTGCCTCCATTTTTGTAGCTTGACGAAGCTGGAGTTCGAGATTTTTACGGTCTGTTATATCATTTAAGATCCCCTCGTAATATATTCTCTTCTTATTTTCATCTTTTACTATATATAACTTTAAATCTGCCCATATTAAAGCACCATCTGTTCTTTTTAACTTTGTTTCTATGGAAAGTATATTTTTCTTTGATCTTCCAAATGATATTACCTTATTCAAATCGTTTTCATCGGCAAATATTTCCATAAAGTTTATATTGGATAAAGAATCAAGGTTGGAAAAACCCAGGATCTTTAAAAAAGCCGGGTTTGCCTCAGTGAGTTTTCCTTGGAGGGAGCAAGCAAAGACACCTATAGGGACCCTTTCAAAAAGAACCCTGTATCTTGCATTATACTCTATGGCATCTTTTAAGTGTCTTGACCTGGCAATGGCAAGTCTTACGGCATTGGATAATCTTGCAAAATGTTTTTGTTTTTTAAGGACGTAGTCATCAATGCCTGTCCTCAACGCCTCTGCTACTATCTCTTCATTTCCTGACCCTGTGCACATGATAACAGGACATCTTGGCCAGCGCGTTTTTATAATCCTCAACAACTTCAAGCCATCAGTCCATTTAAGGTCATAGTCTGTTATAACAATATCATATCCTCCCTGTTGGAGGGCAGGTTCGAGTTCTTGAGGGGTGCCTACCTGGACTATACGGATACCTGGAAATCTCTTTTTCAGTTGTGAAATAGCAAGTCTTCGCATATCCAAGTCATCATCTATTAATAAGACCCTTGGGTCCTCTGATACAGGTTTTGTAAAGATATCTACCACTTCTTTTAGTGAATCTACAGAAATAGGCTTTAATAGATAGTTGTTTGCCCCTAATTCATAGCATTTTTGTATATCATCACTATCATAGGATGATGTGAGGACTACAACAGGTAAGTCTTGAAATTCTCTGTGATTTCTTATCCATGAAAGAACTTCAAAACCATTCATGCTGGGCATGTATAGATCGAGTAGGATTAGAGAGGGAAATGGGTAAGTCTCTCTGTCAGAGTAGTTACCAACTCCGGTTAGATATGATATGGCGTCTTCTCCGTTTGTTACAACCTGAAGTTTATTGTTAAGGCCGGCCTTATTGAAGATATAGCTTGTTATCTTTATGCTTGCCGGATCATCTTCAACAAGGAGGATAGTTGAAGGATTCATACATTTTTAGATTGAATATATAATAAATTTAAATACGATTACAAGTAATTTTTCATTTTTTTTGGATATTTTTTGTAAGTATTTCCACATGTTCTTAATATAATCACTAAAATTTGGAAAATGCCGCCAAGGGCACCTACATAACTACATAACCGGTAAGTTCACCAAGGATTATTTTTTGTTGTATATACTCATGGCTTTGTCTTTACCTTGATAAACAAAGCTATGAAGGGCTTCGGCAGTCAAGTCAAGGATTTCGTCAAGGGCATCCCTTTCATGGATATCAAAACTTGAAAGCACATATTCTTCTGTGGACATAGATGGGTTCCTGCCTATCCCTATCTTGAATCTATAGAAATCTTTTGTATCAAGTGCCTCTATGATTGATCTAACCCCTTTATGCCCCCCATCATTCCCATCCCATTTTATCTTTATCCTGCCGAATTCAATATCCAAGTCATCGTGGATGATGACGAGATCATCTGTATTTATATTGAACCTTTTTATCAATGATGACACAGGTCCACCAGAGAGGTTCATATATGTATTGGGTTTGGCAATTATGAGACCCTCTTTGATTCCTATGGTAGAGTTACATATCTTTTTATCAAAAGAGATGGAATATCTATGGGCAAATCTTTCTATTGCAAGATATCCCATATTATGTCTTGTAAAAAGATACCTGAAGTCTTTATTGCCAAGGCCGCATAAAAGGAACAATAAGTTTCTTATGCCTCCTTCTTTTCTGCCTCTGCCTCTTCTTCTGCTGCTGGCTTTTCCTCTGCCTCAGGTGGTATCACGGTTACTATGGCAATCTCAGGGTTTTCAAGAAATTTTAGACCTGGATAGGATATATCGCTTATGTGTATAGAATCACCTATATCAAGATTTGTAATATCTAAGTCTATCTTATCAGGTATCTGTGTTGGTAGGCACTCTACAACTATGGTCATAAGGTGCTGTTCTACGATCCCGTTGTTTATGATGCCTTTTGCCTCTCCAACGAGATGGATAGGGACTTCCACCTGTATCTTTCTCTCCATAGAAACATGTAGAAAATCTATATGAAGGATATTGTCTTTATAGGCCTCTCTTTGTATCTCTTTAACCATAACAGGCAATTCTAATGCGTCATCCTTTTTTTGTATCTTCATCTTTAGTATGGTGTTTCTTCTAAGATGCTTGCTCAATCTTTTCCATTCCCTTGCAGACACCGATATCATCTCAGTCTGTGTGTCTCTTCCATAAAGGACTGCAGGAATAATACCCTGTTCTCTTAATTTTTTTGTCACTGATTTTCCGCTCCCTTTTCTTATGTCTGCATTAATGATAGTCTCTTCCATTTTCTCCTCCCATCTTTGATGATTCTTCTATATAAAAAGTGAACTTACAGATTCATCCCTGTGTATTCTCTTTATTGCCTCTCCGAGAAGGGGAGATACATCAAGGACTTTAATATTCTTTAGTTTTTCTGCCTCCTCTGAAAGGGGGATGGTATTTGTTACAACAAGCTCTTGTATGACCGAGTCCTTTAGTTTTTCTACTGCATTCCCCGAGAGCACTGGATGGGTGCAGCATGCAAATACACTGGTAGCACCGTTTTGTATAAGTGCTTGAGCTGCCTGGACAATGGTTCCGCCTGTATCTATCATATCGTCCAATAATATAGCTGTTTTCTTTTTTACGTTTCCCACTATGTTCATAATCTTGGATACGTTTGCCTTTTCTCGTCTTTTATCTATGATGGCAATAGAGGCATTTAGTCTTTTGGCAAGTTCCCTTGCCCTTTCCACACCACCAGCATCAGGAGAGACAACTACTATATCACCTTTTATTTTCTTTAGATAGTTGAACTGAACAGGAAGGGCATATAGATGATCAACAGGGATGTCAAAAAAACCCTGAATCTGACCTGCATGGAGGTCCATGGCAAGGATACGGGAAGCCCCTGCTGTTGTTATAAGATTGGCCACGAGCCTTGCCGATATAGATGTCCTGGGGACTACCTTTCTGTCCTGCCTTGCATAGCCGTAATATGGTATCACAACGGTTATCCTTGAGGCAGAGGCCCTTTTTACTGCATCTAACATAATAAGGAGTTCCATGAGGTTATGGCTCACAGGAGGGCATGTTGGTTGAACGAGGAATGTATCCATACCCCTTACGCTCTCCTCGATCTCTACCTGTATCTCACCATCACTGAACTTACTTACCTTTGCCTTTCCGATGCCTATGTTTAGATAACTACATATACTCTCGGCAAGTTTTTTGTTGGCGTTACCTGAGAAAATCCTTAATCTGTCCAATTTAGATGCCCCCTATAAATATTAATGCTGGGGCGGGAGGATTCGAACCTCCGAATGCAGGCTCCAAAGGCCTGTGTCTTACCGCTTGACGACACCCCAATCTATATTAATAAAAATTAAACTATCCTATTCTTTTTCTTTAGCTAATTTACTCAATTCCTTTTCATATGCATCCAGGACATTTGATTCTATCTTATGTCGGGTCTCATTATTCAATGGATGCACTGTATCCCTGTATGACCCGTCCTTCATTTTCTTGCTCGGCATGGCAACAAAGAGTTTGTTTTCTCCATGTATTATCTTCAAGTCCCTTATAATAAAACAGTCATCAAATACAATGGATGCGTATGCCTTAACCCTTTTTTCATTAACAGGAAAAATTTTTATGTCTGTAATCTCCATAAACCTTGCCCCTCCTAAAATTATGCTTCTACATTATGCTTTCAGCAGTAAAGATACTGCCCAAATTACGCAATCCAGGGACTGCATTCTCTGCCTTGATATTGTCTTCAAATATCCCAAATACTGATGAACCACTGCCACTCATCATCGACCCCATTGCCCCTGCCTGGAGCATCATTTCTTTTATTCTTATTATATCAGGAAACATAGTTATGGCAGCCTTTTCGAGGTCATTATGGAGAACATTCACAACATCATGGACAGTATTGAAATTAACACTCAATTTAATATCATTTTCTTTTTTTGTCAACACGATTTTTAGTTTTTCATATACATCTTTTGTGCTTATAGACCTATTAGGGTAGATTATCACATAGGACAATTTCGGTAATTTTACAGGGGTTAACAGCTCACCTATACCTCTCATGATGCAGTGTTTTCCATATAAAAAGAGAGGGCAATCAGCGCCTACATTTCTTGCAATGTCATAAAGTCCTTTCTCTTTTGCATCTATATTCCATAATTCAACCAAGCCTTTTATTGCTGCAATGGCATTACTGCTCGGTCCGCCTAACCCACTCCCTATAGGGATATTCTTTTCTATGAATATCTCTGCGCCCTTTTTTATATTATATTGCTCCTTTAATAGCATGGCTGCCTTAAATACGGTGTTGGACATGCCTTCTGGAAGGATATCTTTATTGTCTCTCACAACAATATTGTTATTATCTGTTTCTTTTATTGTAATACTATCAAAGATGGATATTATATCAACCAGGCTTACAATATTATGATAGCCATCTTCTCTTCTGTTGATAACCTTTAGAAATAGATTTATCTTTGCAGGAGAATTTATTGAAATTATTGAGTATTTTTTCATTTTATAGTTTCAACCTGAAAACTTTCTATGCTATATTCCGGATTTGCGAATATGTTGATCTTTGTATTGTAGGCATTCTCTATAAATTCAAGGGAAGCTTTTTCTTCTTCGTATAAAAGGCTTGCCACATCAGGTGATAGATATACATTATATGCCTTTCCTTCCTCTTTTTTACATAGACTTTTTAGCTCCCTTAATACCTCATAGCATACTGTGTATTTTGCCTTGATATAACCGGCACCATCACATAGAGGACATACATCTGTTAGTATATTTACTATATTGTGTCTCATCCTCTTTCTCGTAATCTGGACAAGGCCTATCTCGCTTATGGGATAGGCGTAGGTTTTTATCCTGTCTTTTTTTAAGGCATCCACCAGGGCTTGAAAAACCATCTCCCTTGATTCCTTTTTTTCCATGTCTATAAAGTCTATTATTATTATCCCGCCTATATTTCTTAGCCTTATTTGATAAGCAATCTCCTTTACTGCCTCAAGATTTGTCCTCAGTATTGTATCCTCTAATCCCTTTTTTCCCAGATACCTCCCTGTGTTCACATCTATGACAGTCAAGGCCTCTGTATAATCAAAAACAATATATCCCCCTGATTTAAGCCATATCTTTTTCTGCGAAAGCTTGGCTATATCTATCTCAATACCAAATACCTCAAATATAGGGTCTTTCTCGTCAAAATATATAACTTCGCAGTCCTCTTCGGGAAGATATTCATTGATAAATTGTTTAACTTTTTCAAATATTAACAGGTCATCTATGATAATTTTTTTAAGGTTATGTGAATACAGGTCTCTTATGGCTCGGAAAATGATGCCTAAGTCCTGATGAAGTATAGATGGCGCTCTTGTATATCTTGACTTGTCTAATATGCTTTCCCATATTCTTTTTAAGAAATTCAGGTCGCTTTTAAGCTCCTCCTCTGGTTTGCCCTCTGATGCAGTTCTTGCTATAATACCAAAACCCTTTGGACAAATATCTTTAAGAAGGTTTGCCAGCCTCTTTCTTTCATGCTCATCCTCTATCCTTCTTGATACACCTATATGCTGTGTTGAGGGCATAAGCACCAGTAATCTGCCAGGAAGTGTTATCTTTGATGTAACCCTTGTGCCTTTCTGTCCTATAGGTTCTCTGGATACCTGGACAATGATCTCTTGCCCCTCTTCAAGAACCCCTTCTATACGTTCATTGGAATCAATGGGTATTATTGTATCGAGGTCATCGAATTCTTCATACATCGCCCTGTCGAGAATAATATCGCCTACATATAAAAAGGCAGCCTTATCGAGTCCTATATCAATAAAGGCTGCATCCATACCGGGGACTATCCTTGAAACCCTTCCTTTATAAATATTCCCTACTATATTTTTTTCATGTTTACGTTCTATGAAAAATTCTACAGGGGTTCCGTTTTCGAGAAAAGCCATCCTTATCTCGTTAAAAGTGACATTAATTATCAGTTCTGATGCCATGAATCTTATTATCCTCCACTTTTATGACCCTCTTAAATTCATCGTGTTGTACGAATCTTTTTATCCTATCTGTCTTTACTGAATAGAATATCTTCTCATTAATCTTTAAAAGCATTTTTATGTCTTCATGGAAGACATCTCTTTCAGCTATAAGGATATAAGTATACTCTTTTTTTATATTTTTTAAACTGTCATAAAAAAATTCAAAGATTTTAATACCTTTTGGTAGAAAACTATTGATCTTTTTCAACAAATCTTTATCAACCATCTTATAATCTTTTGTCTCTATCTCTATAAATTCACATATACTTTCAGCTCCTAAAGGCAATGCATCAGATAGAGTTATCTTAGGTATGGGGTGATATTTACCCCTCATTGTCAGGTTAACTCCAGAAGCCCTCAGTGCCCTGAGGAGCAGGTTCATGGTATCCAGGTGACCAATGTATCTTGAACTGCCGTATTTTCCATATCTAAAGGTAATCTTTTTTGCCTCCTCTGTTTCATTACTCAACATCTCCAATGGTCTGCATGTAGGTTTATTTTCTATATCACCTGTGTTTTGTTTGTTTATCTCTATGTTTTTATTTATACACCCCAGTCCGCATCCTGTGCATGTGGAATAACAGTTTGGGGTCAAATATGATTTTTCAGCATTTCCCAATTCTTTTATGAGAAATGATCTTTCAATGCCTGTATCAATAAAATCCCAAGGCAGTGGCAAAGAGGGGTCTTTTTTTCTCAGGTATTGATTTAGATCCAGCTCTCTTTTTTTAAACCAGTTAAAATATAGTTCTGGGTTAAAGAATTCATTCCATGCCTCAAGCCTCACATTATTCTCTGCAAGATATTCAAAAAGCCCAACCAATGCATTATCACCCCTTGCTAAGAGAGCCTCTATAATGCTTGTCTTTATATCCCTGTATTTTACCTTTATCCCTATCTTTTTTAATGAGTCTTTTATGATGCCTATCTTTTCCTTTAATATATCTTCATCTTCCATGGCCAGCCATTGGAAAGGTGTATGGGGTTTGGGGACAAATGGTGATACAGCAAGATTTATATTGATTCCTGCGCTTTTGAATTCCTTAACTATCTCTTTTATGCCTGTTAAGTCTTCTTCTTTTTCCCATGGGAAACCTGTCATAAGATAAAATTTGAGGTTTCTCCAACCATATCTTTTAAGGGTTGGTATCTGGTTTACGAGATATTCTATATCTATGTCCTTATTCAGTCTGTTCCTCAGGCTATACGATGATGCCTCAATGGCAAAGGTAAAACCGGTCCTTGCAATACTCCCGATGGCTATAATATCTTCTTCCTTCAATGAACCTATTTTTAGAGATGGAAGGGATAAAGATATATTTTTGAAATTATCCCTTATATATCTAATGATCTCAGAAAGGCCGGCATAATCACCTGTGCTCAGTGATAAAAGAGATAATTCTTCATAGCCTGTATTCTTTAGTGCTATTTCTATTATCTCTTTTATCTTATCCACAGACCGTTCTCTATAGGGTCTATACCCGAAACCTGCCATACAAAATCGGCACCCATTGATACAGCCCCTTGAAACCTCTATGTTTAGCCTATTGTGAATGCTGCCTGTAACAGGGATAGAGGGTTTTATAGGATGAAAAGAACCGTTAAGATCAGCAACAAAAAGCCTTTTAGCCCTTGTTTTTTTCAATATAGGTGAATATACGCCCTCAAGGTCTGATAATTCCTTTATTATAACCGTCCTTTTTTCTCCCTTTAGTTGTTTGTATCTCTTAAGTATTTCAGTTAAGGATTCCTCTGCCTCGCCTATGACAATAAGATCAAAAAATGCCTCAAATGGGGTAGGATTAAGCATAGTTGGTCCTCCCCCTATTATTATAGGGACCTTATCTCTCTCAGAGGATTTAAGTCTTATGTTGGAGAGTTTTAACATATTAAGGACATTTGTGACATTTAGTTCATATGTGAGTGAAAAACCTAACAGATCCATTTTATTAAGGGGGGTTTTAGATTCAAGGGTGAAAAGGGAGATGCCATTCTCTCTTAAATAATTGTCCATATCAATCCATGGAGCAAAACACCTCTCGCACCACACACCGTCTATATTATTTGCAAGCTCGTAGAGTAGAAAATGTCCGTAGTATGACATCCCTACTTCATATATATCAGGGTAACAGAGTGCAAATCTTACCTGGACATCCTTTAGATCTTTATAGACATTATTCGGCTCCACTCCCATATATCTTGCTGGTTTTATGATATGTCTTGGAATAACTTTCATAATTCTTTCAAAAAAAGGCTATAAGGTTTTGTTATAAAGAATACTGTCGATTTCTGATCTTGAGGCATTTAGTGGTATTTATTTCAACTTTAATACGACTTTGCTAACACTTAATCATCCATAAAAGATGAAGAACCGTATAATCTTTACAGTATTCTATTTCCTTGGTCTAAATTTGTTCTTTATCTTATTTAAACTCAGCCATTATCTTTTTTAAATCATCTGTTACCATTTTTTTTATCCTCTCTAAGGCATCTTCTGTGTCTGCCTCGAATCTTAGGACAAGAACTGGCTGTGTGTTAGAAGACCTTACAAGTCCCCATCCATCATTAAGCAACACCCTTACACCATCTATGTCGATGATATTGTATCTTTGTCTGTAATAATCAGTAAGTCTTTTAACAACCTCAAATTTGATATTGTCAGGGCATTCAATCCTGATTTCTGGAGTTGAGTAGAGCTTTGGCAGGTCTTTTAAAAATTCTGATACAGGTCTCCCATCTTTTTCCATGATTTCGATAAGCCTTAGGGATGCATATATGGCATCATCATATCCAAAGAACCTATCTGCAAAGAACATATGACCACTCATCTCCCCACCTAAGACAGCATTTAGTTCTTTCATTTTTTGCTTTATTAAAGAATGGCCTGCTTTCCACATAACAGGCTTTCCACCGTGTTTTTCAATATCTTCAAAGAGATTCTTCGAGCATTTCACCTCTGAAACAAAATATGCACCCTGTCTCTCCTTGAAGATATCTCTGGCAAATATAATCATGAGGTAATCACCCCAGATTATATTCCCTTCATTGTCTACAACACCTATCCTGTCTCCATCTCCATCATAGCCTATACCTATGTCTGCCTTGTTTTTTAGGACTGTCTCCTTCATGGTAATCACGTTCTTCTCCACAGTGGGGTCAGGAAAGTGATTTGGAAAATGACCATCCACATTACAGAAAATGTCAATGACTTCCTGTCCCATCTCTCTCATAATCGGCACTGCTACAGCACCTGCGACACCGTTTCCGGCATCAACGACAATCTTGAACCTTTTGCTGATCTTTATATTTTTCCTCAAGTATCTGTAATAATCTTCTACTATATTGCCGTATTCTCTGTATGTGCCTTTCCCTTTTATGAATCTTCCTGCCTCTATTATCCTTCTTATATCCTGTATCTCTTCACCAAAGAGGGTTGTCTTACCAAAAGCCACCTTGAATCCATTGAATTCAGGAGGGTTATGGCTCCCGGTAATCATTATTCCACCATCCACATCCATATTAAAGAGGGAGAAATAGAAAAGTGGGGTAGGGCACTGTCCTAAATCAGTGACATCTATACCGGATTCTATCATGCCTTCTACTATGAGGTTCTTCAAATGTTCTGAGCTAAGTCTTCCGTCCCTTCCCACCGAAGCCTTCTGCTTACCTCTTTCATGCATGTATGTGGCAAATGCCCTGCCGATATTTCTTACCACATCATCTATTAGATCCCTTTCAACGGTCCCTCTTATATCGTATTCCCTAAATATTTCCTTGTTCATCTTCACCTCCGTTTGGTTTAAAAAATCAGCATATTTTTTATCTCTATTAATAATTTTAAACACGAATATATATTGGCCTATCAAATTAAGTTGACTTATTTTTTGCTACTAAATAATATATGTAAATGCTCAAAATCTCAAGATAAAAAGGTGATATTATGGAAAAACAATACATTATAGAGGACTTTACGTTAAAAGATACATGGAGACTTTTTCGCATAATGGCAGAGTTTGTAGATGGTTTTGAAAGTCTTTCAGAGGTTTATCCTGCTGTAAGCATTTTCGGTAGCGCTAGATGTGTAAAAGGTGACGCCATCTATGAAAAGGCGCTGAGGCTTGCAAGGATTCTTGCAAAAAATGGATTCAATATAATAACAGGCGGTGGCGGTGGTGTAATGGAGGCAGCAAACAGAGGGGCTAAGGAAGGTGGTGCAAAATCTGTGGGATTAAACATCGAACTACCATTTGAACAAAAACCTAATCCATATGCCAATATAAAACTGAATTTTCGTTATTTCTTTGTTAGAAAGGTCATGTTTTTAAAATATGGGGTGGCATATATTGTGCTGCCTGGTGGTTTTGGGACCCTTGATGAAATGTTTGAGGCGATAACATTAATACAGACCAAAAAGGTTAAACCCTTTCCTGTTGTTTTAATGGATTCCTCTTACTGGAGAGGACTTTTAGATTGGATCAAAAATAACCTTTTTGCCACCAATAAAATATCACAAGAGGATATGAATATATTCAAGGTAATGGATGAGCCTGAAGAGGTGGTGGAGTATATAAAGAGGTTTGTGATACTTTGAGGCCTAAATTTCTCTTGCACATGCGCCTTATTCCTCACTCGTTACTATGTTGAGGACTTTTCTTGCAAATATAAGATAACCTGTATGGGCAACCATTCTATCAAAGGGCCTCACCCTTTCGCTAACTGTCTTGTATTTACGTAAGAGTATCTCTATTACCTCTAAATCACCGAAACCATGATATGTGTCAAATGCCCTTAGGATTTCTGATATCTGATTGGCAGTAGGGACTATCATGCCTATAGACCCGCTTGGTTTCAGCAGGTTCCATAGATGTCCTAAAAAGTGCCATGGCTCTCTCACATCTATGAATATGGAATCAAAATCTGATTCATGAAAATCCAAGATATCAGAATTTATCAGTTTCACATTGTCAAACATGGAGAAACGTTCAATATTCTTTTTTGCGTTTCTAAAATGTCTTTCTTCCTTTTCTACGGTAATAATTTTGCCTTCAGCACCCACAAAGGCAGAAAGCATAATGGTGAGGGCACCACTTCCTGTCCCTGACTCAAGGACATGGGAACCATTTCCCACATTAAGCTTCATACATATGAAAGCCGCATCCTTTGGGTATATAATTTGTGTATCCCTTTTTACGCCATACATGATTAAGTCTTCTATGGTTGGCTTGTATACCTCGTATTCACCATATATTTTTCCAAAAGGATTACCGATGAGGTCTGTGAATGACAGAATCCCACCTTTGCCGCTGAAGGTTTTTCCTTCCTCTACCTTCTTAAGATATCTCCTCTCTTTGTGACATATCAAAACAAGGTCATTATTTTTTATGGTTGCTTCTTTCATATTTTTTACAAGACTTTTATGGATTTAGAGGGCGGGTATAGATAATTTTATATCTCTCCCTATGTGCATCAAAACAAACAGTGCAGCCTTTTTCGCTACAACCTTCATCTTTTATTTCTTCTTCACCAGGGAGTGGTTCCAACAACACCTCAAAACCTATCTCTCTGTATAATTCAACCATCTCAGATAGTCTCGGTTCAGAGGCAATAAATCTCTTCTCCCAGCCTTCTTTTTTAAGGATCTCTTCCCTTGTCAATTTTTTTTCCTTTCTGGAATCTTTTTTTCAGCAAAATATTCTACAGTTTTTGCAAGACCTTCCTCGAGAGGGACTTCTGGCTGCCATTTAAGATATTTCCTTGCCTTTGATATGTCAGGGCACCTCCTTTTAGGATCATCCTCAGGGAGATTTTCAAATATTATTTCAGACCTTGAACCTGTTATGTCTATAATCCTTTTTGCTATTTCAAATATGGATACCTCATGGGGATTTCCAAGATTAACCGGACCAGGAAACCCTGAAAGATAAGGTTTTGTGTAGTCTCTGCTCCTTTCGTGTTCACCTGTCTCATAATCCATCATCCTTATCATACCCTCTATCATGTCATCTATATAGCAAAAAGACCTTGTCTGGGTTCCATCTCCATAGATGGTTATAGGTTCATTATTTAATGCCTGGACAATAAAGTTGCTTACAACCCTACCATCGTCAGGTCTCATCCTTGGACCATAGGTATTGAAGATCCTTATAACTTTTATATCGACCTTATTCTGTCTCATGTAATCGAAGAAAAGGGTTTCTGCAACCCTTTTGCCTTCATCATAGCAACTTCTTTTTCCAATGGGGTTTACATTGCCCCAGTATTCTTCTTTTTGTGGATGAATCTCAGGGTCGCCATAGACCTCACTTGTAGATGCCTGCATTATTCTTGCCTTTACTCTTTTAGCAAGACCCAACATGTTTAAAGCACCAAGGACATTTACTTTTATGGTCTTTACAGGATTATACTGATAATGTATAGGGCTTGCCGGGCATGCGAGATTAAATATCCAATCTACCTCAAGGAGTATGGGATTTGTCACATCATGCCTTATAAACTCGAACCTTGGATTATTCATAATTCTGTTTAAATTTGCTTTTGTCCCTGTAAAGAAGTTGTCGAGGGCGATGACCTCATGATTATCGTTGATGAGTCTCTCGCAGAGATGTGAGCCAATAAAACCTGCACCACCTGTTACAAGAATCCTCTTTGGTTCATTGTAAGAATGATATCTATACATTTTTTCTGCCTATGCATGTGTATTTGAAACCGAGCTCAGCTATCTTCCTGGGGTTATACTGATTCCTACCGTCGAATATGACCGGTGATTTCATAAGTGTCTTCATTCTTTCGAAATCAGGCTCCCTGAAGGATAGCCATTCTGTCACAAGAACAAGACAATCGGCGTTTTTCAGGACATCATATTGATTTGCCCCAAAGGAGACATTTTTATTCCCTTTGAATATGCCTTGGGCCACCTCAATGGCTTTAGGGTCAAAGAGGCTGCAAAAACCGCCTTTTTTTGTAAGGGTTTCTACTATGTATATAGATGGCGCCTCCCTCATGTCATCTGTATTTGGTTTAAAGGCAAGTCCCCAGATGGCAAATTTTTTACCTTTTATATCATTTTTGTAAAAGTTCAGTATCTTTTCGGTGAAGGCAACCTTCTGGTCCTCGTTTACCTTCATTACATCTTCCAATATTGTGGGTGTATAACCTTGATCCTGTGATGTCTTTATCAGTGCCCTTACGTCCTTGGGAAAGCATGATCCTCCAAAACCAACACCTGGAAATAGAAATTTAGGCCCTATCCTCGAATCACTACCAATACCCCTCATAACCATCATCACATCTGCGCCAACCCTTTCACATATGTTTGCTATCTGGTTCATAAAGGATATCCTTGTGGCAAGCATGGCATTTGCCGTATATTTTGTCATTTCGCTGGAACGTATATCCATTACGAGAAATGGTGCACCTGTTCTCACATAAGGATTATACAATTCCCTTAGGATCTCCTCTACTCTTCCGTGTTCTACGCCTATTACGACCCTTTCAGGTTTCATGCAATCATCAACAGCCATACCTTCCTTTAGAAATTCAGGATTTGATGCAATGTCAAAAGGGACATCCACCTTTCTTTTTTTTAATTCTTTTGATATGGTTTCTTTAACCATCTCACATGTTCCCACCGGGACAGTAGATTTGACTACAATTATTCTGTATTTCTCTAAACATTTACCTATATTTTGTGCAACATCCTGGACATATTTGAGGTCAGCAGAACCGTCTTCATCCTGTGGGGTATTTACACATATAAATATGATTAAACCATGTTCGACTGCTTCTTTTATATCTGTTGTGAACCTTAATCTACCTTCCTTAAGATTATTTTTCACAAGCTCCTCAAGATGAGGTTCATATATAGGGATTATGCCTTTCTTTAATCTCTTTATTTTTTCCTTATCAATATCCATACATATGACATCATTACCTGTCTCAGCAAAGCACGCTCCTGTCACAAGACCAACATAACCTACCCCTATGACTGTTATATGCATACAACCTCCACTTTTTTATTTTTTTTACCTTGCATAACTACATAAAGTCAATAAAAATGAGGCCTTGAAATTCTTAGGTTTTTATGCTAAATTAAAAAGGTCAAAGTGGGTTGAACCCGCTTTTTTAGTTTAAGGGCAGTTATAAATGATAAACGAGGCTATGGAGATAATTATAGAAAAAGTAAAAAAATGTCTTTTACCGCTTTTAGAAGAATACGGCCTTGAATTAGTTGATGTGGAATTCAAATCATCTGGTAAAAGGTGGCTTCTCCGCGTCTTTATAGATAAGGAGGGTGGAGTTGTTCTATCAGATTGTGAAAATATCAGTAAAGAGTTAAGCTCAATACTCGATGTGGAAGATTTTATATCTCATCCTTATGTCCTGGAGATTTCATCTCCTGGGCTTACAAGGCCTTTAAAGACAAGACAGGACTTCATAAAGGCAAAGGGCAAAAAATGTAAGATAATAACATCTGAAAAGATTTATAATAGGAATGAATTCAAAGGTGAGATTGTTGACGTAAAAGAAGGTGAGATTGAAATTAAAGGAAAAATAGATGTATTTAACATACCGATATGTGCTATAAAAAAAGCAAACTTAGAATTTGACCTATAATAGAACAGGTAGGGGTAAAATGGCATATTTAAATTTAAACTTTGTGATAGAGCAGGTAGAGAAAGAAAAAGGGATACCTAAAAGCACAATCATATTTGCTCTTGAAGAGGCTGTTCTTGCTGCATCTAAGAAGAAATTTGGGGCTAATCTTGATCTTGAGGCTAAATATAATGAAGAAATGGAAGAGATAGAGGTCTTCCAATTTAAGACTGTGGTGGAAGAGGTAAATGACCCTGAGATAGAGATAAGCCTTGAGGAAGCAAGGCAACAAGACCCAGATAGTCTACCAGGCGATAAAATAGGGATAAAACTTGATACAAAAAAACTCGGAAGGATAGCAGCACAGACTGCAAAACAGATTATAATGGAAAAGGTTAGGAATGCAGAAAGCGATGTGATCTATGACGAGTTTAAAAATAAAAAAGGAGAGGTCATAACAGGTATTATACAGAGGATAGAAAAAAGTTTTTATATAGTAAATCTTGGAAAAACAGAGGCTATTTTGCCGTTTAAAGAAACCATACCTAATGAGGTATTCAGGCAGAGGGAGAGAATAAAAGCCTATATCGTTGATGTGGAAAAAAATCAGAAAAAAGGTTGCACAATAACCTTATCAAGGAGTCATCCTGGTTTTCTTATAAAGCTTTTTGAAATTGAGGTTCCAGAGATACAGGAGGGTTTGATAAAGATTCTCAATGCTGTTAGGGAGCCAGGAGAGAGGGCAAAGATTTCTGTCTATAGTGAAGACAGTGACGTTGATCCCATCGGAGCATGTGTTGGCGTTAAAGGTTCAAGGGTTCAGGCCGTTGTCCAAGAATTAAGAGGTGAAAAGATTGATATAATCCCATATAGTAAAGACCCTACAAAATTCGTATGCAATGCACTGGCACCTGCAAGGGTTTCAAAGGTATACATCAATGAAGATGTCCGTTCTATGGAGATTATTGTAAACGATGACCAGTTGTCTCTTGCTATAGGGAAAAAAGGTCAGAATGTAAGGCTTGCATCAAAGCTGACAGGGTGGCGGATAGATATAAGCAGTGAATCAGAGGTGGAGAAGTCATCGAAAAAGGTTATAGAAGAGCTTATAGAAAATCTAAAGATAAGTGAGATATTGGCAAGAATATTATATGATGAATATCTAAGGGATACAAGGGATATAGCAAAGCTTTCAGTAGAGGAATTGAATAAGATAACGAGTATATCTATAGAAGATTGTCGACGCATAGTAGAGAATGCAAAGGCTTTTTCTCGTGGTGGCATTAAGTCGAGCCATGATTCTGCAGAAAGCGATAATAAAGGATTAAAAGATTTAGTGTTTAAGCCTGAGGGCTAATTTACAGAAGGAGATTATTAAATATTATTATGGCAAAGATAAAATTAACAGCCAGCTTAACCGATGAGGACCTGCTTAATAAGATAAAGGCTAAAAAGATTAATGCAAAGATTAAAGAAAAGGAAGGGCAGGAACAAGAGGAAAAGCAACAAAAGGCTTCGCCAACAAGTGAAGTGATAATAGAAAAAAGGATCTCCGCTGGGATTATAAGGCGAAGGGTTCAGCCGTCACCTGAAAAAGAAAAGTCAGATTTAAAAGAGAAAAAAATCGAGGCCAAAGAAAGTATTGAAGTAAAGCCTGAGATAAGAAGAGAGATAAGCAGCACTATTATCATAGAACCTACTGCCAAGATTGATAAAGAAATAGAGAAGAAAACTATACAGGTATTAAAGAGTGATGATGAAAAACTCATTTCATTAATTGAAGAACCTGTAGTAATTGAACCAGAGCACAGGGAAATAAAAGAAGAAATAAGACATGAAATTGAAGAAGTTAAAGCGATAGAGGTGGAAAAGGAAAAGAAAGAGGCAGAGCCAATAGTAGAGCCAATAAAAGAAAAGGCAAAAGAGGAAAGGGAGACAGATCTCCTGGCTGACCAACCAAAGGGTGATATGGAAACTATTGGCAAGGAAAAGAGCGAGGAGATTACAAAGGTTCTGGAAGAACACTACAAACAGGATCTGGAGAAGGGAATAGATTTAGGGGATGAAGGTGGAGACAGGAAGAGAAAAAAGACGGAGAAACTCCTTAAAAAGATTGAGGAACAGGAACAAGAAGAAATAAAACTAAAGAAAAAAGGTATCCTCAAGAAAAAGGTAGTTATAAAGGAAGAAGAATTTTATGCCTTTAAAAGACAGAAGCCAAAGATTGGCGGTCAATTTAAAAAGGATAAGAGAGAGAAAAGAGAAGAGGAAAAGAAAGAGACAGAGGAAAAGGCTCAGGAGCTTAAACCTGTAAAGAAGGTGATAAAACTCAGAGATGAGATCCAGGTAGGTGAACTTGCAAAGAAGATGGGCGTAAAGGCACAGGATGTTATAGCAAAGCTTCTTTCTCTCGGTGTGCTTTCAGCCATCAACCAGAATATAGACTTTGATACATCCTATCTTGTGGCATCTGAATTTGGTTTTGAGGTAGAGAAGATCACATCCATAGAGGATGAATTCCTTGCCATGGAAGAGGGACAAGAGGAGGCGCCTGATAAACTAAAGCCAAGATCTCCTGTAGTGACAATAATGGGGCATGTAGACCATGGAAAGACCCTTTTATTGGATACTATAAGGCATACTAATGTGGCAGAACGTGAGGCAGGGGGTATTACTCAGCACATAGGTGCATATGTGGTAAACGTAGATGGAAAGGATATAGTCTTTGTAGATACCCCAGGTCATGAGGCATTCACCGCCATGAGGGCAAGGGGTGCAAAGGTTACAGATATAGTGGTCCTTGTTGTTGCTGCAGATGACGGTGTTATGCCGCAAACTATAGAGGCAATAAATCATGCAAGGGCAGCAAATGTGCCCATAATAGTGGCAATTAATAAGATAGACAAGGAAAATGCTAATGTAGATAAGGTCATTAAGGATCTCTCTGAATATGGTCTTATTCCTGAGGAATGGGGAGGCACTACTTTATTTGCCAAAATATCGGCAAAAAAGAAGATAGGAATCAAAGAGCTCCTGGAACTTATAATATTGCAGGCCGAGATGCTGGAACTAAAAGCCAATCCTGATAAACATGCAAGAGGCATTATCATAGAGTCAGAGCTTGATAGGGGTCATGGACCTGTTGGGACTGTGATAATACAGGAAGGCACCCTTAAGATACAAGACCCATTCATAGCAGGCCATATGTTTGGAAGAGTTAGGGCTATGATTGATGACAAAGGTCAAAGGATAACCTCTGCACCGCCATCTACACCGGTTCTCGTAGTTGGTTTCCAGGAGGTCCCTCATGCAGGAGACAGGTTTATAGTAACCACAGAAGAAAGATACGCTAAGGAGCTTTCCAAATATAGACAGGAAAAGCTTAAAGAAAGAGAGATTATAAAGAGCTCAAGAACTACTCTGGAAGAACTCTATACAAAGATGGAAGGTTCAGAAAAGGTCGTCCTTAACGTGATATTGAAGGGTGATGTTAGGGGGACAATAGATGCCATTGTAGAGGCTTTAAAAAAGATGTCCAATGAAAAGGTGGAGATACAAATTGTTCACAGTGGTGTTGGTGCCATAACAGAGACAGACGTAAACCTTGCCATGGCTTCAGGGGCTATTATAATAGGTTTCAATGTAAAGCCTATAAGCAAGGCTCAATCGCTGGCAGAGCATGAAAAGATAGAGATAAGGACATATTCTATTATATATGAGATGATAGATGATATAAAAAATGCGATGGAGGGTTTATTAGCGCCAAAGATTGTGGAGACTGACATAGGAAAGGCAGAGGTGAGGAAGGTATTTACCATTTCAAAGACAGGTAATATTGCAGGATGTTATGTTACAGAAGGTAAGGTAACAAGAAATTCTTTTGCAAGGGTAAAAAGAAACAGTAATAATGTATATACCGGAAGGATAGACTCCCTTAAAAGATTTAAGGATGATGTCAAAGAGGTCCTATCAGGTTATGAATGTGGGATAGTCCTGGAAAGTTTCAATGACATCCAAGAAGGAGATATCCTGGAATTTTTTGTCCAGGAAAAGGAAAGGCAGACCCTTGACGGATAATTATGATTGTAGGTGTTGCAACAATCGAGATCTTTTTGCCTGATAGCCAATCACTGAAAGATAAGAGACAGGCACTGAAAAAGATTGTAGAGAAGACGAGAATGAAATTTAATATTTCTATAGCAGATATTAGTCAAAATAACCTCTGGCAGAGAGCTAAAATAGGTTTTTCTTTAGTGGGTGTGAACAGAGACCACTTAGATATAGCTATTGATAATGTCTGTAATTATATTGAATCTCTCTATATAGGCAAGATTATAAATACTAAATCTGAAATTATTATTTTGGGTAATGAGATATAGAAGATTAAGGGTTCAGGATCAGTTAAGAGAAGAGGTTTCTCAAATACTTTTTAAGGATATTAAGGACCCTGGTCTTGGTTTTGTAACAGTTCTTGAGGTAAAACTAACTGAAGATCTGAAGATTGCAAAGATCTTTTGCTCCATTTACGGCGACGAGGCTGAAAAGACAAGGTCAATGTCGGCACTCAACAGGTCTAAAGGATATATAAGATTTCTTTTAGGCCAGAGGGTAAAACTAAAATACATACCTGATATAATATTTGTTCTTGATGATACCCAGGAGAAGGCAGCGAGGATAGAAGAGATTCTTAAAAAGGAGAAGGATGTTAAGGCAAATTAAAGACAGGATAGAGCAGGGTAGTAGATTTCTTATAACTACCCATATTGACCTTGATGGTGATGCAGTAGGGTCATGCTATTCTTTCTACTGGGCACTTAAGTCTTTAAAAAAGGATGTTTTTGTCTATTTTAAGGATAAGATCCCATATAAATACAGATTTTTACCTGGTCCAGAAGGCAATCAATTGATTCAAAACAAATTACCCGCTGATAGATATGATACTGTATTTGTCCTCGATTGTGGTGATCTTCACAGAATAGGCGAGGGATATGAAAATTTAAAAAACAATGGTTTTATTATAAGCATAGACCATCATAATACAAACAGTAGATTTGGAGAAATCAATCTTGTTGATGAATATGCCTCTTCTACAGCAGAGATTATATATGATCTGTTTAGATACCTAATTATTGATATATCCCAAGACATGGCAATAAATATATACACCGCAATACTTACAGATACAGGTTCATTTAGATACGACAATACTACTCCAAAGGCATTCAGTATATGCGAGCATATGACAAAGATAGGTGTAAAACCTTCTTTTATTGCCACAAAGGTATATGAAAGTCATCCTAAGGAGAGGTTTTTGCTCCTCGGAAAGGTATTGAATACTCTTGAGACACATATTAATGGAAAAATAGCAATAGCTTATATAACAAAGGATATGTTTCAGAAAACAGACGCCACAGAAGAGCATTCTGATGGCTTTGTAGAGTTTATAAAAGAGATAGAAGGAATAGACATAGCAGTCCTTATTAGGCAACTGGATAACGGAAGATATAAACTGAGTATGAGGTCTAAAAGTGAGGCAGATGTGGCAAGTATATGTAGCTTGTTCGGTGGAGGAGGACACAAAAAGGCTGCTGGATGTTATATGGATGGAGATATAGAAGGAGTAAAGAAAAGACTATTAGAGGTAATAAGGATATAGATGAACGGTTTTCTTATAGTTGACAAGAGCCCTGGGATCTCTTCATACGATGTTATAAGGAGATTAAAAAAGATATCAAAGTTTAATAAGATTGGTTACATAGGCACACTCGATAAAAATGCAACCGGTGTCTTGCCAGTGGCAATAAATGAGGGTGTGAAATTGATACCGCTTCTTGAGGATTATGAAAAGGTTTATGATGCCAGGTTTTTGCTTGGTGTTATTACAGATACCTTTGATATAGAGGGGAAGGTTATCTCTGAGAAGATTGTGGCTGAATATAAAAAAGAAGAGATAGAGGCTGCATTAAAGGGCTTTGTAGGGGATATAATCCAGAAGGTGCCTATTTTTTCTTCAAAGAAGATGCAAAGAAAACCACTATACAAGCTGGCAAGAAAGGGTATACAGGTAGACCCTCCTGAGAAGAATGTTAGTATCTATAATATACTTTTAAAGGATTATTCTCATCCCTATGTGGATATAGAGGTAACATGCTCAAAGGGGACTTATATCAGGTCCCTGGCAAATGATTTTGGAAATATTTTAGGCTGTGGGGCAACCCTTTTTTCTTTAAAGAGGACAAAGCATGGTGAATTTACATATGAAATGAGTAAAAATATTGACGACATCAAAAATGAATCAGACCTTAAAAATTCTTTAATACCCCTTGAGGATATTTTACCCCATATGAATAAGGTTACAATAGATAACAGGCTTGAAAGGTTTTTAAAACAGGGCATGCCTGTTCCAATTTTGAGCAATGCAGGCATCAAAAGAAATGATGAGTATGTGAAGCTTTTTAATGTAAGAGGTGAATTTATAGCTATAGGTTTAACTGACATAAAGACAAATACAATTAAGGTAAAAAGACTTATAAATAATTAAGGAGGGAGAGATGGCACTTACTTCAGCCCAGAAAAAAAAGATAATTGAGGATTTTAAAACCCACGAAAAGGATACAGGTTCACCAGAGGTCCAGATTGCTATCCTTACAGAGCGGATAAGGTCATTGACGGAGCATTTCAAAAAATTTTCAAAAGACCATAATTCAAGGAGAGGGCTTCTTGTCCTTGTGGGAACAAGGAGGAGGCTCCTTGGTTACTTAAAAGAAAAGAATATTGATAGATACAAAAAATTGATAGAAAAGCTTGGATTAAGAAAATAAAGGTTTGATTGGAGTTAAAAATGGAAGAGATTATAAAGATAGACTATGCTGGAAGGGAACTGAGTATAAGCACAGGGTCTATCGCAAAACAGGCAAATGGGAGTGTAGTTGTAAGATATGCAGATACAGTTGTACTCGTTACTGCTGTCATGGATAAAAAACAATCTGATAGGGATTTTCTACCTCTTGTAGTTAATTATCAGGAGATGTCCTACGCAGCAGGGAAATTCCCAGGTGGTTTTTTCAAAAGGGAGGGTAAGCCTTCGGACAGAGAGATATTGATGTCTCGCCTTATAGATAGACCATTGCGACCTCTTTTTCCTAAGGGTTTCAATAACGAGGTTCAGATTATAGCAACTGTTCTGTCTGCAGACCAGGAGAATGACCCTGCCATATTGGGGATACTTGGTGCATCCTGCGCCCTTATGATATCTGAAATACCTTTTGATGGGCCTATGGCAGGGGTAAAGATAGGGAGAAAAGACGGCAGATTTATAGTAAACCCTACTACTGAAGAATTAGAACAGAGCGAAATAGATATAGTTATGACAGGGACAAAAGATGCAATAATAATGGTGGAAGGCTCTGCAAAGTTTATAAGCGATGAAGATTTAATAGCTGCTATACATTTTGGTCATCAGAATATCATACCTTTGATTGAGTGTCAGAATAAACTGAGAGAATTAGCAGGAAAAGAAAAGTGGATTTTCGAAAAACAGGATGAACAAAGTGAACTTAAGACAGAGATAGAACAGAAGATACAGAAGGAAATCATAGAAGCACTCACTTTTTCATCAAAGACAATGAGGGCAGAAAGACTTAATAACATATTCAACAGTATCATAAAAGAATATCCGGATTCAGATGAAATTTTGATAAAGTCATATTTTGAGGAAATAACAAGAGATATAATGAGGCAACAACTTATCGCAAATGGAATAAGGATAGATGGAAGAAAAAGCGATGAGATAAGGAATATAACATGTGCTGTGGGTATACTCCCCAGGACACACGGTTCTGCATTATTTACAAGAGGTGAGACCCAGGCGCTTGCAGTAACAACTATAGGGACATCAGAGGATGAACAAAAGGTTGAATCACTCCATGAAGGCGAGACATTCAAAACCTTTATGCTTCATTATAATTTTCCACCTTTTTCTGTGGGAGAGATAGCCATGCTCAGGGGTCCCTCAAGGCGGGAGATAGGTCATGGAAATCTTGCTGAAAGGGCATTGTCCCCTGTTCTTCCCTCAAAAGAAGAATTCCCTTATACCATAAGGATTGTATCAGAGATCCTTGAATCGAATGGTTCATCATCCATGGCTACTGTCTGTAGTGGTTGCCTATCATTGATGGATGCCGGTGTTCCCATTAAGGATACAGTTGCCGGCATTGCCATGGGGCTTGTGAAAGAGGGTGATCATGAGATTATACTTTCAGATATCATCGGCGACGAAGACCATATGGGTGATATGGATTTCAAGATTGCTGGCACAAAAGATGGTATAACCGCAATCCAGATGGATATAAAAATAAAAGGTATAACACAGGAGATTATGTCAAAGGCAGTGGCACAGGCACAGAAAGGTATCCTTCATATACTGGATATAATGCATAAAACACTTGATAAACCCAGGGATTCTTTGTCTCCTTATGCGCCGAGGATATTCACAATTCGCATAAACCCTGACAGGATAAGGGATGTTATAGGCCCTGGAGGTAAGGTAATAAAAGGTATAATAGAACAGACAGGTGTAAAGATAGACATAGAAGACTCAGGCGTTGTTAATATTGCGTCAAATGATGAGGAATCTGCAAATGAGGCTATTAAGATTATAAAACAGTTAACAAAAGAGGTTGAGGTTGGGGATATATATCTTGGAAAGGTGAAAAAGGTTCTTGATTCAGGTGTTATTGTAGACATCATGCCCAATGTGGACGGTTTTGTCCATGTGAGCCAGCTTGCCGATGGATATGTTAAAAAGGCATCTGATGTGGTAAAAGAGAGGGAAGAGATGCTTGTGAAGGTCATAGATGTAGAACCAGGTGGCAGGATAAGGCTTTCACGGAAAGCTGTCTTAAATGAAAAGCAGGGAAAGAAAAACCAATAAAGGTTTATGTATAGAAAGACAATACTTGAGAACGGTATTACTGTTGTTACAGAGTCAATACCATATTTTTCAACCACATCAATAGGTCTCTGGTGGAGGGCAGGAAGCAGATACGAGGAGGTCTCCAATAATGGTATCTCCCATTTCATCGAACATATGCTCTTTAAAGGCACTAAAAAAAGAACAGCATATGATATTGCAAGGGAGATAGATGCAAGGGGAGGTATAATCAATGCCTTTACAGGAAAGGAATACTCCTGTCTTTATGCAAAGGTCTTAAAAAAGGATATGGATATTGCCATCGATATCCTTTCTGATATGTATAAGGATTCACTTTTCAATATAGATGATATGGAAAGGGAAAAATATGTAATTGCTCAGGAAATAAAGATGGTGGAAGATAGCCCTGAGGAATATATATACGATATATTCAACGCATATTATTTCAGTAATCATCCCCTTGGTATGACAATACTCGGTAGACAGGAAAATATAGAGATATTTACAAGGGATATACTCCTGGAATACTTGAGAAAATTTTACAACACCAAAAGGCTTATAATAACTGCTACAGGCAGGGTTGAACATAATGATTTTGTGGAAAAGATAAGAAATGCCTTTGAAGGCTCCAATGGGTCAAATGCAAAAATAGATGATACAGAAAGACCTGTCCCTACAACGACAATAAGCTTAATTGACAGGGACCTTGAGCATACATATATATGTCTGGGCACTAAAGGTTTGAGTCAGATGGACGAGAAGCGATATTGTCTTTATGTACTCAATGCCATAATTGGGGGCAGCACAAGCTCACATCTTTTTCAGGAAATAAGAGAAAAAAGAGGGCTTGTTTATAATATTTACTCATACGTGAACTGTTACAGAGATATAGGGACATTCGGTATATCTACATCCACCTCTGAAGAGTCTGTCGTGGAGGTCCTAACGCTTCTTAAAGATGAAATAATAAGGATAAAAAGAGATGGCATAACTGATAAGGAGCTTGAGTTTTCAAAGAATCATATAAAAGGCAATCTATTTATGTCCCTTGAGAGCTCTGAAGCAAGGATGGGTAGGCTTGCAAAGAATGAGATATATTTTGAGGATTATATACCTTTGAAGGAAACCTTAAGGGAGATTGATAGGATTAAGAAAAGTGATGTGAATGAGATGATCGAATCTATATTTGATAATATAGACAATATATCTCTTACTGTTCTTGGTAGGGCAGACATCAAGGCAATCGAGGAAATATGGAAGAATTGAAGGTGCAGGTTTCAATAAAACAAGGAGCCACACTGCCTCTATATGCTACAGAGGCATCGGCTGGTATGGACCTTTTAGCTTTTATAGATGAACCCATAGTAATAAAACCTATGGAGAGGGCATTGATACCTACTGGTATATATATGAGTATACCGGAAGGGTATGAGGGAGAGATAAGACCAAGAAGCGGTCTTGCATACAGATTTGGCATCACTGTCCTCAATACGCCCGGAACAATAGACAGTGATTACAGGGGTGAGGTAAAGGTTCTTCTTGTAAACCTGGGAGATGAACCCTTCACTGTAAATAACGGAGACAGGATAGCCCAGATTATCTTTAAAAGTGTAGCCAGAGCAAGCCTTCAAGTAGTTTCAAATCTCTCCGAAACTTTAAGGGGGCAGGGTGGATTTGGTTCAACAGGGATATAGGGGTTAAATGGACCTTTATCATGGCCTCGATATGTTCATCAGCTACATGACTGCTGAAAGGGGTGCATCACCTCATACAATAGATGCATATAATAGAGATATCATGCAGTTTTTAGGATTTCTTGAATCGAATTCTATTATTATGCCCACAAAAAAGGATATGGACAGTTTCATGGGTTTTTTAAGAGAAAATGGCAAAAAGACAAGGAGTATACTTAGGGTCATATCTGCTTTAAAAGGCTATTTCAATTTTCTTGTCCTTGAAGGTTACATCAAAGAGAATCCTCTCGAGGATATAGAGACACCGAGGTTTAAGGCACCCATACCAGAGGTATTGAGTCAGGAAGAGATACTCGAATTAATAGATGCAGCAGCCAAGGGGAGGTCTTCTATTAGGGATAGGACAATACTCGAGCTTATGTATGCTACAGGTTTGAGGGTCTCTGAACTTATCCAGCTAAAAAAAAGCGATATAAATCTTGAGGCAGGTTTTTTGATTGCCTCAGGAAAAAGGTCAAAAGAAAGGGTAGTGCCTATAGGTTCATACTCAAAGGATGCAATAAAACGATATCTTGAGTCAGATAAACCAAAGGGTGCTTATCTGTTTCCCAATAAAAGGGGTGATAAGCTTTCAAGGCAGGCAATATGGAAGATAATAAGGAAATATGCCAGAAATATAGACAGGTCCCATATATCACCCCATACAATCAGACATACCTTTGCCACCCATCTTTTGGAAGGCGGGGCAGATTTAAGATCTGTTCAGATACTTCTCGGCCATGAAGATATATCAACAACTCAGATATATACCCATGTAGACAGCAAAAGGCTCAAGGAGATCCATAAAAAACACCACCCAAGGGGCTAATCTGTTATATGAAGGTTATTACATCCCATAACAATGCAGACTTTGATTCTCTATCATCGATGGTGGCAGCAAAGAAACTCTATCCTGATGCTGTTTTAGTGTTTCCTGGCTCACAGGAAAAGACCCTTAGGGATTTTCTTATACATTCAACCCTGTATATATATGACATAGAAAAGGCAAGAAATATTGACCTAAATTCTATTGATACCCTCATCATTGTAGATACAAGACAGAAATCAAGGATAGGTGAGTTTACAAAGATAATAAATAAAAGGGATTTGAAGATACATATATTTGACCACCACCCTGATACGCAAGATGATATTAAAGGAGATGTTGAGGTTGTCAGAAAGACAGGGGCTACAGTCACAATTCTTATTTCCATGCTAAAAGATAAGGGTATAAACATTACCTCTGAAGAAGCCACTATAATGATGCTTGGTATATATGAGGAAACAGGCTGTTTTCTTTTTCCATCTACTACAGTAGAGGATTTCAATGCAGCATCCTTTTTACTCTCCCAAGGTGCAAATGTAAATCTCGTATCAGACCTCCTTGTAAAAGAATTGACACCTGAACAGGTATTTCTCCTCAATGAACTCATAAACAATGCAACTGTTGTGAATATTAACGGTTTAGATATAGTTTTAACTGAGGCGAGCATAGAAAGGTATGTTGGTGACCTTGCGGTGGTTGTGCATAAATACAGGGATATGGAAAATATAAATGCTATCTTTGCACTATTTAGGCTTGAAGACAGGGTTTATGTGATAGGAAGAAGCAGGATACCTGAAGTGGATGTAGGTTATATACTCTCACTACTGGGAGGAGGGGGTCATAAAGAGGCTGCATCGTGCACTATAAAGGACATGACCATGCCTGAGGTAAAAGACAGGCTCCTCGAACACCTAAAATACAATGTAAAACCACTTTTTACAGCAAAGGATATTATGTTTTTCCCTGTAAAGTCAGTTGATGCCAATGCGCCTATAAGTGAGGCAAAAAATACAATGGTAAAATACAATATTAACGCACTCCCTGTATTGATGAATGAAAAGGTCGTTGGTGTCATAACAAGAAAGATTGTAGAAAAGGCGGTTTTTCACAGGCTTGAAGATATTCCTGTGAAGGAATATATGTCTACTGATTCCATATTTGCAAGACCTGATGATTCTGTTGAGAAGGTGAAGGATATACTTATAGGAAGCAACCAGAGATTCGTCCCTGTGGCAGAGAATGGAAGGCTTGTAGGTGCCATTACAAGAACAGACCTTTTGCGAGTCCTGGAAGATGAGGTAACAAAGACTGTTTATAAGTTTGATACCCATGGGCTTTATGCAAAGAAAAAGAATGTCAAGAACCTGATGAAGGAGAGGCTTGACAGGGATACATTAGAAAAATTAATAAATATAGGCAATCTTGCCGATGAGATGGGCTATCACGCCTATCTTGTAGGAGGGTTTGTTAGAGACCTCCTTTTGAGGATATATAACTATGATATAGATATTGTAATAGAGGGAGATGGTTTAAAATTTGCCAACGAACTCTCTAAAAGATATAATGCAAAGATGAGACAGCATCAGGAATTTGAGACCGCAAAGGTCATCTATAAAGACGGTTTTAAAGTGGATATAGCTACAGCAAGACTTGAGTATTATAAATCTCCTGCTGCACTGCCTACTGTTGAACATAGTTCTCTTAAATTAGACTTACAGAGGAGAGATTTTACCATAAATACCCTCGCCATTTGTTTAAACAAGAATACTTTTGGGCATCTGATAGATTTTTTTGGTGCCCAAAGGGATATAAAAGAAAGAGCAATCAGGGTCCTTCATAGCTTAAGTTTCGTTGAAGACCCTACAAGGGTTTTTAGAGCTATAAGGTTTGAACACAGGTTTGACTTTCAGATAGGTAAACACACCTTAAATCTTATAAAGAATGCCGCTAAGATGGGCTTTTTCTCAAAGATTAAAGGTAAAAGGATCTGGACTGAATTATCCTTGATACTCCTTGAAGAATCTCCTGAAAAGATTTTAAAAAGACTTCAGGAACTGGACCTCTTGAAATTTGTCTACCCTGATCTTGTTTTCAATAAGGAAAAGGAGAGACTTTTCAATCAGATGAATACTGTATTTAGATGGCATGAGCTTTTATATAGGGACAGGGCCTTCGACAGGATTGGTTTTTATATCCTGGGATTGACCGATCAGTTGAAACAAGATAAGGTTATAGATTTTTGCAACAGGCTGGAGCTTAAAGAGTCATTAAAAAGAAAGACCATAGAGAATACAGAAAAGATAAGGGATACACTAATAAAATTTGCTGTTGGTATGGCAAGCATGACCAAGAGTATGATCTATAGAACCCTTGACCAGATAACAGATGAGGCAAAACTGTTTATTATGGCAAAGACCAAGTCTGAGGAGATAAAAAAGCTCATATCCAATTACATAACCTACATAGATTCATATAAACCCCTACTTACAGGCAATGACTTGAAGAATATGGGTTTGAAGGAAGGTCCAATATACAAGGATATATTAGAGAAACTTAGAGATGCCAAGATAGATAATAATCTAAAAACAAGGGAGGATGAAATTGCTTTTGTAAAAAACTATATTGAGCACCTTCCTGTCAATGGAGCATTAAAAAGATAGATGATGTTAAATATAATCTGGAGGCTATAATATAGTGGAGCTTTTAGTGCCTACCCTTGAGCTAAAGATGGAGTGTTATGAAGGCCCCCTTGCTGTTCTAATAAATCTCATAAAGAAGAATAGGGTGAGTATATGGGATATACCACTTTCGCTCATCACAGAAAGGTTTCTTCAGTATGTAGAAATAGTCCATGAAATGAGACTAAAGATTGCTGAGGATTTTATCGAGATCGCCTCTCTTTTAATCTATATTAAGTCAAAGATGCTCCTTCCAAAAGATACATCAGTTGATGAAGCAGACCCTAAGGATGAGCTTATTGAAAGGATCATAGAATATGAAAAACTAAAGCATATGGTGGATGCAATAAATACCCTTCCTATTTTGGACAAGGATATCTTTACAAGGGAAATAAGGTCTCTTAAAGGCCAAGAAGACTACAATCTATTAGACCTATGTAATATCTTTTTCGAATTGATAAGGAAAAGAGAAGAGAGATATATAGTTATAAGAGAACTGAAGCCCACACTTGAGGAGAAACTTAATATGCTTAAACATATTCTTGATTCACAGGGTGTTTTTGAATGGGGTGAAGAGGATGAAATAGAGCACTCTGAGAAGGTGGTGACCATACTGGGGATGCTTGAGCTTACAAAGATAAACTTGGCAACCATTTATCAAAGACGACCTTTTAGCAAGATTATAATGAAGAGAAGAGATGGGGGTATTTAATATGGCAAGATCAGGTGTGAAGATAACTTTGATAATTATCTTTGTTGTAATCGTTGTTGCCTTTTCTATATCTCTTTTAGCAGGCCTTGCTGGTAGGTCATTTGGTGATAAGATAGGTGTTGTGGAGATAGATGGGGTCATTGCAGATATGAAGGATATAATGGAAGATGTGGTTAAATTCAAAGAAGATGAAGGTATCAGGGGGGTAATTATAAGGATAAATTCACCAGGGGGCTCTACTGCCCCTACTCAGGCAATATACAGTGAGGTAAAAAAATTAAGGGAAAGGAAAAAGGTATATGTGTCTATGGGCTCTGTTTGTGCCTCTGGTGGATATTATATTGCCTCTGCAGGAGACAAGATATATGCCCTCCCATCTACTATAACAGGCAGTATAGGTGTTATTATGGAGAATGTAGTGCTGGAGGACCTGATGAAGAAGATGGGTATACAGGCAAATCCAATCAAGGCAGGCGCCTACAAAGATATAGGCTCACCCTTCAGAAAGATGAAAGAGGATGAAAGGGCTTATCTTCAAGGGATAATAGATAGCATCCACAACCAATTTATAAAGGATATTGCAGAGGCAAGGAAGATGAATCTTGATGCAGTAAAGAGATTTGCCGACGGAAGGGTATTTACAGGTTCACAGGCGAAGGAATACGGTATGATAGATAGCATAGGAACCTATTATGATGCCATTGATGATATGAAGAAAGCCCTAAACATCAAGGGTAAACCAGTGCTTATTTATGGTAAAAGACCATTCTCTCTTCTTCGCATGCTTGTTTCATCTATCTACAATGAGATATATACACAATGGTTTTCCACCCCTTTCAAGTTCCTTTATACACCCAACTAAAGAATCTGCAGAGAGTCTGATGCGTTAATGGCCTAATACACCATTTAAGAAAATCTATCAGGAATTTTTCTGAGCATCTTTTCCTGTTCAATGATATAGGCAGCCTGAAGTATCCTTGGCTCATCCAGGGGCCTACCTATAATCTGGAGCCCTATTGGCAGATGGGAGCCATCAAAACCACATGGAACAGATATGGCAGGCAGGCCCGCAAGATTAATAGGTATAGTGAATATATCAGAGAGATACATCTGAAGAGGGTCGTCTGTCTTTTCCCCTATCTTGAATGCTGTGGTAGGTGAAACAGGTGTTAAAATGACATCACATACCTTAAATGCCTCTTCAAAATCCCTTTTTATGAGTGTTCTTACCTGACTTGCCTTTCTGTAGTATGCGTCATAATACCCTGAAGACAAGACATATGTTCCCAAGATGATACGTCTTTTTACCTCTTTGCCAAAACCTGCAAGTCTTGTCTTTTTATACATATCTATAATATCCTTACCATCTACCCTTAAACCGTATTTTACACCATCATAACGGGCAAGGTTTGATGATGCCTCAGCTGTGCAGATTATATAGTATGTTGCTACTGCATATTCTGTGTGGGGGAGACTTATATCCACTATGGATGCACCGTTTTTTTCAAAAATAGCTAATGCCTCAGAAACAGCTTTAAGGACATCAGGTTCTGTGCCTTTTACAAAATATTCTTTTGGTATCCCTATCTTCATTCCTTTGATATCTCTGCCAATAAATTCTGTAAAATCAGGTGTTGGTTCTGGAATAGAAGTAGAATCCATAGGGTCATGACCAGCAATGGCATTCATCATTATGGCACAGTCAGTGACATCTCTTGTTATAGGGCCGATCTGATCAAGGGATGATGCAAAGGCTATAAGTCCATACCTTGAGACCCTTCCATAGGTAGGTTTCATACCAACTACACCGCACAAGCCTGCAGGTTGTCTTATAGAACCACCTGTATCTGTGCCCAGTGATGCCACACATAAGCCTGCTGCTGTTGCTGCCGCAGATCCTCCACTTGAACCGCCTGGTATTCTATCAAGCGCCCATGGGTTCTTTGTTGTTTGATAGGATGAGTTCTCTGTGGATGAGCCCATGGCGAATTCATCCATGTTCAATCTTCCAATATGGACAAACCCTTCTTTTTTGAGTCTTTTTATAACTGTGGCATCATATGGCGGGACAAAACCCTTAAGGATCTTGGAGGCGCATGTTGTCTCAATGCCTTTTGTGCATAAAATGTCTTTTATGCCCAGAGGTATACCCTCCAGTTTACCTACATCTCCTTTCTCTATCCTTTTATCCGCCTCTTTTGCCATATCTATTGCCAATTCTTCGGTTATCTTGAGATATGACTGAACATGAGGGTCATATTTCTTGATCCTTTCAAGATAAAAACTTGTTATCTCTACAGATGTTATTTCGTGCTTTTTTAATAAATCAGACAGCTTATCTATATTGAGACTTAACAGGTCTTCCATGTATTTACTCCTCTACTTCTATTATTGGGGGAACCCGGAAGAAAGAGCCAATCTTTTCAGGGGCATTCTGTGTTGATGCATCTGTGGTAAATGAAGACTTTACCATATCATCCCTCATAACACAATTTAGAGGTATGGAATGACTTGTTGGTTCTATATTACTGGTATCAAGAGAGTTAAGGGTATCCATATATTCCAGTATACTATTCAATTGATTTGTGTATTCATTTATTTCATCCCTGTCAAGTTCAAGCCTGGCAAGATGGGCTACATACTCAACAGTCTCTGCTGTTATTTTCATATTTTGTCTCCATTTATAAATTTTTAGTGTTTATCCGCATTCTGCCACTGCCTTTATTATATCCCCCCTGGTAACAATGCCTACAATCACGCCATTCTCCACTATAGGCACCCTGTTTATGTTCTTTTCCACCATGAGTTTTGCTACTGTCACCACTGACTCGGCCGGAGAGACATAGATTACATTCTCTACCATCACATCTTTAACTGTGAGATTTTGAAAATTCTCTGATTTGACCTTCTTTAATATATCGCTCTGACAGATGATACCAACAAGCTTCCCTTTATCTACCACAGGCATACCAGCGATATTGAAGAGCTCAAACTTGTTGATTATAACAGTAAGCGGTTCTGATGGACGGCATGTAACCACATCTTTGTTCATTAGCTCTACAACCTTCATCAATCCCTCCTATGAATCATCATAATGTTTTATACAGGCTGACCAAAAAGCAAAAGTTCCTGGATATACTTCTGTAGTGTTTCAACGGTCTTCATTGCCTTACGTATCTTTTCTTTTTCTTCCATGCCCAGCATATCAGGACTTATATAATTCGGATTTGAAGGCCTTTTGCCATCTGTATCATGTCTTAAGTTAATCTGGTTAATAATCCTAAACCTCACGAATGTTAGATATGCATCTATAAGTTCATTGAATAACTCTTTTTTTAAGACGCCTGTATCTTTAAGTATCTTTATGCGTCTTAAGGTATTTGTTTCATAAATGCCATTGGCTAAGGCAAGCATTCTTACAGAGAGGATAAGAGGTGACCAGCCAGTAAGTTTAATATTGAATTTATCCTTAAATTCTCCTTCCTTTTCTGTTTTGAAGTTACCGAAAAATGTCAATGCAGTAGGCATAATAACTGCAGTCTTTATAAATTCTTTCATAATATGTTTATTTTCCGTAAGAAACTTGAAGAAATATCTCATAAGGTCATCGAAGAGCATTCTTTTGCCCTTTATGAGCCTTGCATCTGTAAGTATTATTATATCAAGGAGTTCAAATTCACTAAAGTCATTGGCAACAGTGGCTGCTATCTTTTTTTTCCACGAGGATATACTGCCAAACCATTTGGGATTTACAGGCATTACATTGCCCTTACATTTTTCAAAGCCAACTTGATCTAATCTTTCTACAGCCTTTTCTACAAATCTTTTAAAATAATATGTCACTAATCCCTCTGGTTCACGATGGTCTATACCTTCTTGCTGTGCAATCTTTTTTAGAGTATCAGGTATTGGTTTTTTGTCTGCGTTATCAAAGACTATGAGGTTATCCTGGTCTGTGACAATGGTCTGTTCATCCCTACCTTCACTTCCCAACCCTACCCATACGTATTCTACAGGAGGGTGACCTAATCCTTCAGATACCATTTCCTTTTCCACAAGGCTTAGAACCTTAATCGTGATGGCATCCCTGATTATCCTGAAAAGGTCATGAACATCTGTTATGGTGTCTTCTTCAAGGAAGAAGTTTTCAACGCCTGTCTCTGCCCTTTCATGACATTCCCTTAATTCTTCATAGGAGGTGGCATTTTCTACCCTTTCCATAACAAGGGTGTTTAGTTCAGACTCAAATGCCTCATAATCCCTTAATCCTGTTAAAAGATACTCTTTCAGTTCCTGCAGGATTCTATAACGTTCATGCCTGAGCATGGTCTTATCCTGCATTATCTCTTTGTAATCAGATACAAATTTTTCTACAATACCAAAATTTAGGGGCATCAACCTTCCATTATCTTTTTGAAAACATCTTTGCTTGTCACAAGCTTATTCAATTTTTCTATCATGGATTCATAGAGCATCTTATTTTTGTTTATCACTTCTTCAGGTGCTTTTGCAAGAAAAGAAGGATTATGGATCTTCATATCCAGTTTTTTCAGCTCATCTTCTGCCTTTGAGATCTCTTTTTCAATCCTCCCAAGCTCTTTTGGAATATCAATAAGGTCTTTTACAGGCACAAAGATTTCTATGCCATCATGGATACCAATGGCAGCTTTTTCAGGTGTTTCATGGGTTATAAAGGATAGTGTCTCTATCCTTGCAAGTTCTTTTATATAATAATTATAATCCTCGAGAAGGTCTCTATGTTTCTCTGTTCTTATGAAAACATCTATCTTTACATTAGGTGTAATGCCTGTCTCTCCCCTTATGTTTCTTATGATATCAATAACGCCTGTTAAAATGGCCATATCTGTCTCGCTCTTTTCATCTACCATGCCTTTGTCAAAAACAGGGTAGGGCGCTATCATAATGCTTTTATTCTCTTTGTGGGGTAGCCTTTGGTATATTTCTTCTGTTAAAAAAGGCATAATAGGGTGGAGGAGCTTAAGTGTATTGGCAAAGACCCAAAGGAGGGTCTTTTTTGTTATATGATTATCAAAACGATTTATCTTTCCATAGAGATTAGGTTTTATGAGCTCTAAATACCAGTCACAGAATTCCCTCCATATGAAACTGTATAATGTATTTGCCGCATCATTGAACCTATATGAGTCGATGCTTTCCCTTATTTCTTTTATGACTCTCTGAGTTCTCGAAACAATCCATCTGTCAGGGAGAAAATCTGAGTGAGGAGGCGCGTCTATCATGCCTTCTTTTGTTGGATAATCATCCTCAAGGAATGCGAGGGTAAGACGGGATGCATTCCATATCTTATTTGCAAAATTTCTCACCCCTTCTATCCTCTCTTCTGAAAGGAGTATATCCCTCCCCTGCGCTGCAAGCATGGTAAGGGAAAATCTGAAGGCATCTGTTCCGTATTTTTCTATTATTATAAGAGGGTCAATGACATTACCCTTTGATTTACTCATCTTTTTGCCTTCTGCATCTCTTACAAGGGCATGGATGTAAACTTCTCTAAAGGGGATATCGCCCATGAATTTTAACCCCATCATGATCATCCTTGCTACCCAGAAAAATAGTATATCAAAACCTGTGATAAGTAGGGATGTGGGATAGAAGTTTCTTAAGTCCTCTGTGTCATCAGGCCAGCCTAAGGTAGTAAATGGCCATAACCCAGATGAGAACCAGGTGTCAAGGACATCTGATTCCTGTCTTAATGGTCCTTTACATTTAACGCACTCATGGAGATCCTCTACAGAAACATATATATCATTACATTTATCGCAATACCAAACAGGTATCCTGTGACCCCACCAGATCTGCCTTGAAATGCACCAGTCCCTGATATTTTCCATCCAATCAAAGTATACCTTTTCCCACATCTCAGGTATGATCCTCACCCTGTGTTCTTTTACTGCATCTATGGCCGGGATAGCCAATGGTTTCATCCTCAAGAACCACTGAGTGGATAAAGATGGTTCTACAACCGTTTTACACCTGTAACATTTTCCAACACCGAGGGCATATGGCTCTATCTTTTCAAGAAGACCTTTTTCTTTAAGTTCTTCTATGACCCTATTTCTACATTCAAACCTGTCCATGCCTGCATAATGGACTGCGTTTTCATTCATCCTGCCATCATCATCCATTACCTTAACTGTATCGAGCTTGTGTCTTTTACCTATCTCAAAGTCATTTAAGTCATGGGCAGGTGTAACCTTCAGGACACCGGTGCCAAAGGTCGTATCTACATAACTATCACCTATGATAGGTATCCTTTTATTGGCTATGGGAAGTATGACATATCTTCCAATATAATTCTTATATCTGGGGTCTTCTGGATTTACTGCCACGGCAGTATCACCAAACATGGTCTCCGGTCTTGTGGTGGCTACTGTTAAAGAGTCTGAACCATCCTCCAGTGGATATCTAATATAATAAAGCGACCCTTTTGTGTCCTCGTGTTCTGCCTCCAGGTCAGACAAGGCGGTCTTACACCTGGGGCACCAGTTGATTATATAATTATCCCTGTATATGAGCCCTTCATTATAGAGTCTTACAAATACCTCCCTTACTGCCCTTGTGAGACCCGCATCCATAGTAAACCGTTCCCTTGTCCAGTCGCATGATGCACCAAGTCTTTTTAACTGTTCTATAATAGTATTGCCCGATCTTTCTTTCCACTGCCATACACGTTCTATAAATTTTTCCCTTCCCAGGGCATCCCTTGTAAGACCTTCTTTTGCAATTTCCCTCTCCACAACATTTTGTGTGGCTATACCTGCATGGTCTGTCCCCGGGACCCATAGTGTATTGAATCCATCCATCCTCTTATATCTTGTAACAATATCCTGCAGGGTGTTGTTGAGGGCGTGTCCCATGTGAAGGGAGCCTGTAACATTAGGCGGAGGTATGACCATGGAAAATGGAGAACCAGAAGGATTATTATAGGCCTTAAAAAATCCCTGTTCAACCCAGAATTTATACCATTTTTCTTCTATTTTGTGGGGATTATATACCTTTTCCATATCTCTTCAACCTCATTGTGTATTTATCTTAATTAACCGGAAAATTCCAGTATTTTCGTTTTATTATACAGGTATGTTCCATGGTAAGGGTAAAAAGATCTTTTCAAAGAGATTAAAGGCATATCTGTCTGTCATGCTTGCTATAAAATCACAGACGCAGTTTGCCGGGTCATCGTAAAAATCCTCTTTTTTTGTCTCTTTGAGAAATTCATCAGGATTTTTTAAAAAATAATCATAAAGGTCTGTTATTATCCTTGAACACTTTATAAAATCTCCATGGACTAAATTAGTGTCATAGACCCTTTCATAGAGAAAGTCCCGTAATTTAAAAATATAAAATTCAAGCTCTTCACCAAAACTTAGATTTATCTCCGGGTCATTTAAACTTTCATTTATCACTCCCCTTACCATGGTGTCTATCCTTTTGGAATGGGTGTTTCCGAGAAATCTTCTGCAATCCTCAGGGATATCTTCCTCTGTTATGACATTCCCGGCCTTTGCATCATCAATATCGTGGTTTATATAAGCAATAACATCTGCCATCCTTACGATCTCTGCCTCTTTTGTCAGAGGTTTGTCTTCCTTATCCTTTATTATGATGGCGCCTTTTCCCTTAGAGTGTTTGAGTATACCGTCTCTTACCTCTATGGTGAGGTTCAATCCTCTGCCATCCCTCTCGAGTTTGTCAACTACCCTTAAACTATGTTCATAATGTCTAAAACCGCCTTTATGGATGATATTTAATACCTCTTCACCAGCATGCCCAAAAGGCGTATGCCCTAAATCATGTCCCAGTGATATGGCCTCTACAAGATCTTCGTTCAGCCCTAATGCCTTTGCTATGGTTCTTGCTATCTGAGAAACCTCAAGGGTATGGGTAAGCCTTGTCCTATAGTGATCACCTGTAGGTGCAAGGAATACCTGGGTTTTGTGTTTTAGCCTTCTAAAGGATTTACTGTGTATGATCTTATCTCTGTCATGCTGGAATGCAGGTCTTATGTCGCATTCAGGCTCGTATCTCAGTCTACCCCTGGTATTTTTGCTCAGCTGGGCAAAAGGTGAAAGTATTTTTGCTTCTCTTTCTTCGAGTATGTTTCTTATTTTCATCATTCATGCAAGATAAGATAGGTTCATAAATTTATCAAGTTTTTTATGGATATTGAGGTAATCCAGTGAGAGATGTAGTTTCATCTATCCCTAAGGCAACATTCATATTCTGGATTGCCTGACCCGATGCACCTTTAACAAGGTTATCTATAGCAGATACAATGACGAAACTTCCGTCATCAAAGATTTTAATGCCTATATCGCAGTAATTTGAAAATCTTACAAACCTTGTGTCTGGATATATACCTGGTTCCATTATCCTAATAAATGGCTCATTATTAAATGTCTCTTTATAGAGCTTGATGATTTTTTCGGTCTCCATAGACTCTTTTAGCCTACCATATATAGTAGTGAGTATCCCTCTATTCATGGGAAGAAGATGGGGGACAAATCTGATCTTTATGTCTTGATATTTATCTACCTCTTTTTGTATCTCAGGCTCGTGTCTGTGGATACCTATATTATAGGGTCTGAAACCCTCTGAGACCTCGCAGAAGAGACTGCCGAGTTTTGCCTCCCTCCCTGCACCGCTTACCCCTGATTTTGAATCAATAAAAATATTACCTTCCAACATTTTATGCTTAATTAAGGGATAAAGCCCGAGTATTGCCGATGTGGGATAACAGCCAGGATTACCTATGAGTTTACTATTTTTTATCTTATCTCTGTAGAGTTCAGGAAGACCGAATACAGCCTCAGGTATGAGATGCGCTGCCCTGTGTTTGAGATATACCTTTTCATAGAGATTTATATCCTCAAACCTGAAATCAGCGCTTAGGTCTATTATAACTGCCCTACCATCATAGAGTTTAGCCGCTGTATCCATGGAATTTCCATGGGGTAGACATAAAAAATATACGTCACATCTTCCCCTGTGATCCTGGTCTGTGGGAACAAGGGTCTCTTCAAATATCCCTTTCAATAAAGGAAAAACCTCGGATATCCTTTTACCTCTATAGGTATTGGATGTCACAAGGTTTATTTTAATATAGGGATGCGATTTTAGTATGGATATTAATGTGAGTCCTGTATAGCCAGTGGCTCCTATTATACCAACTTCCCACATGGAGATTTATCTCTTTGAGAATTGGAAACTTGCCCTTGCAGCTTTTTTGCCGTATTTTTTTCTTTCCTTTGCCCTTGGGTCCCTGGTTATAAGGCCCTGTTTTTTTAGGGTTGTCCTGAGATTTGAATTATATTCCAAAAGCGCCTTAGCAAGTCCATGACCTAATGCCCAAGCCTGAGCCGGGATACCGCCTCCATAGATATTTGCCACTACATCGAATTTTCCTATGTTTCCTGTGAGCATAAAAGGCTTATTAACCATTATCTTGAGTTCTTCTAAAGGAAAGTAATCGTCCAGACTCCTACCGTTTATTAAAAAATTACCTGAACCAGGTTTTATCCAGACCCTTGCCACAGCAGTCTTCCTTTTACCTGTTGCATAATATCTCTTCTCAGGCAACTTAAACCTCCTTCATTAATTATTTATTTATAGATTAATCTCTTTAGGCATTTGTGCCTTATGGGGATGCTCATGTCCCTTGTAAACTTTTAGTTTCTTTATCAATTTTCTACCGAGTATATTTTTAGGCAACATTCCACGAACAGCAAGTCTGATGACATCCTCAGGTTTTCTCTCCAGCATTGTTTTGGCATTAAAGACACGTAATCCACCAGGATAGCCACTGTGACTTGCATAATTTTTTTGGGAGAGTTTTCTTCCTGTAAGCCTTACCTTCTCTGCATTCACCACCACAACAAAATCCCCTGTATCAACGTGGGGTGTAAATGTAGGTTTATTCTTTCCCCTAAGTATTGTAGCAATCTTAGCTGCAAGCCTGCCGAGAACCTGACCATCGGCATTTACCACATACCAATCTTTTTTAACTTCCTCTGATTTTGCAAAATATGTATCGTTCATTGTTCTACACCCTCTAAAAATTTGTTTAAACTAATATATTTTCAGTCGTTAAGTCAAGTAAAACTTGTTGTTTTCAAAGCAATTATAATAAGATTACTGCTTTTTAAATAACTCTTTCCATAATCTTTCTGCCTCTTCTCTACCTGATTTTTTATGAAAAGATTCAGTAAATCTAAAATATTCACAATAGTTTGCCCTGTCCTTTTCTCTTACATGGTCTGCCTGAGGTTCTCTACATGCATTATGTTTTGTAGTGTCATAAAAAACACAGTTGAGGCATACATGGAGATCTGACTTGCATGATGGACACTCTTCCCTAAACGAAATCTCCTCTATATCGATTCTTGCTTTACATCTGTGGCAGAACTTCATATAAGCCCTAAAATATCCTTTAGTCTTGTAATTATATTTTCAATTATCCCATCTGTATCATGGATACCATATAAGGGTGTATTACTTTTAAAGAGATAGGCCTTGATACCTAATGATATAGGTGCCCTGTAATCAAAGATAGGGTGGTCACCTATATGGATGATGTCATTGGGTTGAACATCCAATTCATTGCACAACATTCTATAGAATTCTTCGCCTTTCTTTACCATGCCATAATCAGTAGTGGCAGATATAATCTTTGTAAAAAAACCGTTTAAACCTGTATGCCCGAGTTCTTTATCCACAAAAATCCTTGCTGCATTAGATGCCACAATGAGTATATATCTTTTTTTGAGGCACTCTAAAACTTCGTGAACATCTTCTGAAGGGACTATATATTCTTCATATCTTTTCAATAGTTCCTCTGGTGACACTTCAAGACCAAACCTATCGAGCCAGTATTTTATATCATACCAGAGGAGGTCTCCATCCCCGAGGGTTCTATATTCACCTATAACAGATTTTTGGGCATCGTGGAAGTCAAGGGAATATTTTTTTGCATATTCCTCTGGAATACCATGATTCCATACCATATCCCCGTATCTGGCACTCACAAGGGTGCCGTCAAGGTCAAAAGATATAATCTTTCTGTGATTCCTCATATTAATCTTTCATATCTCCAGGGCCTTTCATTATAACACACTCAATGAGACCTTTGCAAAATATAGAAATAATGATGGCTGAAAGGAGTTGACTTTTACTAACGCTATAAACCCAAAAAATGCATAAAAGCTAAAAACGCTAAAAAACAAACAAAACAGACCAAATAGACCCTATAAAGCCGATTACAGTCATTTTGAACCATAAACATTTAAACGTTCAACTGTATATACAGGAAATTTTAGGTTACATTTTTCAAATGATTTTTCCTTTATTATCTGTTAAACTCTCACATCTTTTTTAAATGTTAACAGTGCATTAACATATAAAAATAATTTCAGGAGGTTGAGATGAGAATAGTTCTTTTAGGTGCACCTGGTGCTGGAAAAGGCACTGTGGCAAAATTATTGACCGATTACGATGGCTCTGTTCAGATATCTACAGGTGATATTCTCCGCAATGCTGTTAAGGCACAGTCTGAACTTGGAAAGAAGGCACAGGGTTATATGGAAAGAGGAGAACTCGTTCCCGATGAACTCATTATGGAGATTATGGAGGCAAGACTGAAAGAGCCTGATTGCGACAAAGGGTTTATCCTTGATGGTTTTCCAAGGACAATACCTCAGGCAGAGGCTTTAAAAAAACTACTTGCAAAACTAACCCTTAAACTCGATAAGGTTATAAATCTCGATGTTCCTAAAGAGGTTATACTGGATAGGCTTACCACAAGAAGAACTTGCTCTAACCCAGATTGCCAGGAGATATATAATATAAAGAGCAAGCCACCATCACCAGATGGAAAGTGTCTTAAATGTGGTGCTCCGGCAGTGCAACGTGCAGATGAAACTGTTGAGGCAATCACAAAAAGACTTGAGACATACAATGAAAAGACTGCACCACTCATAGATTTTTACTCCAAAGAAGGACTTTTAAAGACTATAAGCTCTTTGAGTAGCGAAGAGATAGTCTCTCAGATAAAAGAGGCAATAAAATAAATAAATAAAGGCTATCAGCAATCTGTCCGAATGGTTATAAGGCCTTGTGACATGCTGATAGCCTTCCATTTAGAATGAATCTAATGTGAACATATGAATTTTGGTCTTTCTACTTATTTTCTCGTGAAGATGAGATTTAGGGATGCGTTAAAGCATATTATATCCTCGGGTTTTAATACCATAGAACTTTCTTTAGAAATACCACATGTCCTTGAGATAGATAGAGATGTTATAAACTATCTTAAATATTTAAGATCAGATGGCATAGATTTTTCCATGCACGCCCCTTTCCTGGAGATAAATTTGGGAAGTTTCTTTGAGGATGTGAGGAGATACTCAAAAAAAAGGATTATCCATGCCATAAATACGGCATGCGCCATTGGATGTAATCCTGTTGTGATCCACCCATGCTACACATTTGTGAAGGATAAATCAAAATCTATTGAAGCAGAAACAAGAGAAAATTTTATTCAAGATCTAAAAGAGGTTTTAGAACTCGCTTATGAAAATGGAATAAAAATTGCTTTAGAGAATGTCCATATGCCTTTTTTCTTTTTTTATAATATGGATGATTTCAAGGCATTAAAGGAAATAATTCCAGGTCTTGGCATTGCCCTTGACCTTGGCCATGCCTTTATTGCCAAGCGCACAGAAGGCATTGATAATCCTGAACAATCTATAATAGAAGATATAGAATACATAGGGATGGAAAACATATTTCACGTCCATCTTCACAACAATTACGGCTCTAAAGACGAGCATCTCTTTCTACATGGAGACATGGATATAAAACAGATAATCTCATTTTTAAAAACAAAGGATTATTCAGAAAAGATTATAATTGAAAGTTCAGACCCGGAACTGTACGGAATGGACTCTGTGTTAAAAAAGATAGAAGAGTTAAAGGATTGTTGAAAAAGAATCCTAAAAATCGTAAAATATTTTCACATACGCCGGAGTGGTGGAATTGGCAGACGCGCCGGACTCAAAATCCGGTGGTGCTTGGCACTGTGCGGGTTCAAGCCCCGCCTCCGGCACTTTTACACAGCCCGCAGGGCATCCACAATACCTACCCTTGAAGCCCTTATTGCAGGTAGTATACCTCCTACAAGCCCCATGATAAGAGAGAATAAAATGGCAGTTATGGCTATCCTGGGCGTTATGGTGAAAGAAAAGGCAATTTCTGAAAAAGTTTGAAAATTAAGGGTAGATACTGTATAGAATCTGAGAAAGGATGCAAAAAAGAGTCCTATGAGACCACCTGTTAGACCGAGCATGAGGGATTCTATGATAAAGGAGATAAGGATACCGCTTTTTTTAAAACCCAGTGCCCTCATAGTGCCTATCTCCTGGATCCTGTTTGACACCTGAGCATACATAGTTATCATGGCGCCTATGATAGCTCCCAAAGAAAATATGATGGTCACAGATATGCCAAGGATACTGAGAAACCTTGACATTACCTCTGATTGTTCCTCATAATACACAGTCTCCCTTTTTGCTTCAAGGTTAAAACGGGGGTCTTTTTCTATCCTTTCTTTAAATTCACCAAATCTTGAAGGGTCTTTCATCTTGAAGATCAAAGTGGAATATACAGGCCTTCTGAATGCCTGTTTTAACTGATCGTTATCCCCCCATATCTCTGAACTAAAGGCAGTATTGCCTCCATCAAATATACCTACAACTTGCCATTGTCGAGTGGCAAACCTCATGATTTCACCCAAATGGGCATTCTTAAACCTCCTTGAGACGCTTGCCCCTACAGCTACCTCATGGGTGCCAGGTTTTGGCATCCTTCCTTTTATAAGTTTTACCTGGGGTCTTATGGCAAGGGACTGGGTGCCTATGCCCCTTACTGTCACATTTGACCTACTGCCATCTATGTTTTTAGGTAGTATAATAAAGACGCATAATTCCCTTGCCACAAGGGGTTTTCCGTTTGAATCGTAGGCTACTTCCTGGTCAGTCTCCACAGTGGCAGCCTGTTCATGGGTTATAGAACTCAACACCTCTGTATTTGAGCCTTTTCTTAAGATTAAGACATTATCATAAGAGCCTGTCTGAACAAGGGTCTTTCTGATACCTTCGGCCATCATCATAATAGTGGCAAATACAAACACAACAAGTGTCATACCGGTTACAGTTAAAGTGGTGGTTACCTTTCTCTTAATAAGGTTTCTTATGTTGTAAGAAAAAGGGATAAGCATTTTATATTATTTTCCTTAAGCCTTCTACAATGGGTGTTTTTATTCCCCTGTAAATGGGAATTATAGAAGCCAGGATCCCTACAATAACAGATAAAGCAAAGCCCTCGATAATGGTTGAACACGATATATTAAAAACAGGGATAATGGTCCCTACCTTTTGTTTAAAAATCTCCGAGGCAGGAAAGATAAGTATGGTCCCAAGCATACAACCTATGGTGGTGATTATGATGGATTCTCCCACTATAAGGCTGCTGATCTTGAATCCCTTGAATCCCAAAGTCTTAAATACTGCGTATTCCCCTGTTCTTTCACGGGTTGTCATATTGATAGTATTTGCCACTACAGCAAGTATTATGATTATGACTATATATGAGACTATCTGGAGCGCCATGATAATAGAATCTGACATGGAAATGAAGCCAAGCTGAAATGCCTTTTCTGTCTCTGTGAGGGTCTCTGCTATGGAATTTTGAAACATACTGTCTATTCTCTCTGACACAATAGGTGCAAGCTCAGGAAAACCTATCTCAATGATATAGAATCCCACATGGTCTGCCCTCGATGATTGTATCTTTCTTAGGTGTTCGTTCACGTAATCCCAGTGAAAGAAAAACTGAGTCTCATCCACATTTTTATCCCTGCCCCTGTATATACCTTTTATGACAAACTCCCATTGCCCTGGATATATACTCCCTTTGAGGATGATTTTATCCCCCAACTTCCAGCCAAACTGTCTTGCCAGTTTTTCGCCTACAATAGCAGACCTTTTATCTCTAAAAAAATTATCCTTTTCTTTAGGTGTTAGGATATACTCAGGGTATATCTCCAAGAAGGCCTTAGCCTCACCTGCAAAATTGGCAAAAAAGTTCTTTTCATCTATGTATATACCACCGAAAAAGACCCCGTAGGTAACATTCTTTACACCATCTATCTGTCTTATCTTTTCCTTATATGACATGGGTAGTGGCATGATAAGTGATCCGGCGTTTCTTGTTATCAGTCTTGTAGAGGATGACACCCTTACACCTTGATACCATGCATCTATTACGGTTTGTAGAAGACCATATGCAAGTATGGCTATGGCAACACTCAAGACAGTAAGAGATGTCCTGAGTTTATGTCTTAATACATTCCTTATAAGCAGCTTCAATAAGAACATTGTTATCCAATACACCCTTGTCGAGGTATTTTATAGCCCTTGCCTTTTTAGCAGCCCTCGGGTCATGGGTAACCATGATGATGGTCTTGCCGGATTCAAGATTAAGCCTTTCGAGGAGTTCCATTATCTCTTCTGCAGATCTTCTATCCAGATCACCTGTTGGTTCATCTGCTACTATAATGGTAGGGTCTGTGACAATTGCCCTTGCAATGGCAACCCTCTGTTGCTGTCCACCTGAGAGTTCACCAGGATAGTGGTCCATCCTATCTTCAAGACCCACAACCTTTAATGCTATTTCACAATGCTCTCTTCTTTCCTTTTTAGAAAGACCTGTCAAAAGCAAAGGTAGTTCCACATTTTCTATGGCATTGAGGACAGGTATGAGATTGTAAAATTGGAAAACAAAACCTACATGTTCTGCCCTCCAGTCAGCAAGCTCTGATTCTGAGAGCTTTGTGATATCCATCTCAGCTATCACAATGGCACCTTTATCAGGTCTGTCTATTCCTGCAATGAGATTCAAAAGCGTGGTTTTGCCTGAACCAGATGGACCCATAAGGGCAGTAAATTCACCTTCTGGGATGGAAAAGGTTATATCATTCAAAACAGGGACGACCTGAATACCCCTTTTATAAGATTTGCTTATGTTTATGATATCTACTATGGGAGGTTTTTCATCCATGCTTTTATGGAACTATCTTTCAAGGACCTTTATTTTTGAACCATCTTTAAGTTTTGACGGGGGATTGAGAACCACTTTTTCCCCTACATTTACCCCTTCCAACACCTCTAAAAAATTACCAAACTCCCCCTTTATCCTGATTTCCTGTTCTTTTACCACATTACCATTTACTACAAATACATTCTTTTTTCCCTTTCTATCTCTAATAGCATTCTTGTCAATAACAGTTTTTGCGTCCCTGTTGTCATTGGCATCCAATGATTTAGACAGAAATATGACCTTTGCGCTCATCTCAGGGAGTAGCCTTGCATCCTTTTCTGTAAATCTTACCCTTACCATGATGGTTGCCTTACTTCTGTCTGCCGTAGGAACGATCATGCTTATTTTTCCTGCAAGCCTTTTTTCAGGTATGGCATCGAGGGTTACCTCGCAGGGTTGACCTACATAAATCCTTGCAAGATTAGATTCAGATATATCTGCCTCTACCTCCAGGGAATCCATATCTGCCATAGTTACCACTGCTGCTTTGGCATTGGCAGCAGCACCGAGGGGTGTCACTATATCTCCTATATCTGCATTCTTTGTAAGGATTATGCCATCAAAAGGTGCCTTTATATACGTATATTGGAGATTTACTTCCATGTTTTCTATGTTTGCCTTAGATGCAGCCACAGAGGCATGGGCACTCTTCAGGGCTGCCTCTGCCTTTTTGAGTCGTGCCTCTTTGGTATCAAAAGATGCCCTGGTAGTAAACTCCTTCTCAAGGAGGAGCCTTTCTCTTTCAAAATCCTTTTTTGCATCCGCAAACTCTGCCTCAGCAGAAGCAAGATTTGCCTGGGCGAGCTCAAGATTTGCCTGTGCCATCTTTTTCTGGGCAACCATATCATCATTTTCAAGCCTTGCTATAATATCACCCTTTTTTATCCTCATCCCTTCAGTGACATATAATGCAATAATCTTTCCGGTTATCTTTGATGCCACAGATGCCTTTCTCTGAGGCACTATGTAACCACTGGCATTTAAGACAGCGTAAGCCTGGGATGGATAGACCTTTGACACTGTAGCAACATTTACACTTACAGGAAGCAATGAAAACCCATATCTATATATGAGTATCCCGCAGCTTATTATTAGAAAAAATATGATAATATAGATGAGCCTTCTTTTTTTACCCGTCTTTTGCTGCTTACCTGCTTTATCAATCTTCAATCCAGTTATATCATCAGCCATATTTTATAATATAATCCGCCTTATGTTTTTTTGCATGGCAAAAATCTCTCAATATATTAAACTCACTATTATTTAAGTTAACTATTGGCTTGTCAAGACATTTTTGTTTTAAACTTTATAGTAGGCTTGAGATACCTTAAGCAAGGCCTCTACTCTGGGGCACATCATTTTTGAATTTTAAAAAGAATGAAAGTTAAACATACTTGAAATTTCATTCTATGTGTCTTAATCTAAAGATAGTTTGTATGTTATATAAAGCTAAATGAGTAATCTCATCAAGGGTTTTTATTAAATCAGGTTTTAAAATTGACTGTTTGACTGACAAATGCATAATGCTGTAAATAATAAATAAATATTCAAAGTGATTTTAAGGAGTGACATTATGACACATAAAGATTCAGGAAATTATGGAGAAAAAAGAAAAGATATGCCTTTAAATGAAACAATTGCCAACAAAATAAAGGAAAATATACAGGGCGACAGTATATCGTGTATTGAAGCCCATACCATAGCAGAAAAACTTAATGTAGACCCCGCTGAGGTGGGTGTTGCAATAGACCTTCTTGAAATCCGTATAAATAAATGTCAACTTGGACTCTTCGGATACGAGAACAAAAAGAATATACCTTTGTTGACCGAGAAGGTAAGTCCTGATATGGAATCAACTATTAAATCCTCCCTTTCTGATGGCAAGCTTAAATGCATAGATGCATGGAATATTGCAAAAAAATATAATATCTCCAGATCCATGGTGACAGCCATATGCGAATCAATGAAAATCAAAATCAGCGCATGTCAGCTCGGTGCATTTAAATAAATATAAAATCCATTCATTTTTTTGCTAAAGCTATATCAGTTTATGTCTCAATGAAATTTTTTCTTAAAGGTGCTTGTTGTCATCTATACTGCATCCTGATTATTTATATTGTGCTTTTTAATGCGTCATGCTTTATCTTTTTGTCTCCTTTATGGTCAATATTACATATCCTTTCAAAGGTGCACTTTTTTTATATGAATAAGAAGGGTGACATTATTTTGCAATTTTAGAGTGACAGAAACATTGAATTAACACCTGATTTATCCTTGACAATATTACTTTTATATATAATAATTTCATCTACAGGTTTTACCAATCTTTCTATAGGAAATATAGGCTATGTCCTACAGGAAAAAATATCACCTATTGGAACCTTTCAAAAAACTGGCAAAACAGGAACAAGATAATCCAAGTTTTAAAAAAAGGGTTTTTTTAACCTAAGGAGGTTTACTATGGCTGAGGAGATTAAAAAACAAAAGGATTTTACGAGAAGGGATTTTTTGAAGGTTATAGGTATTTCAGGGGCAATAGCCTCCTTATCTGCATTTCCCTTCAGAAATCTTGAAGCCCAAGAGCCTTTTGGAAAACATCCCCAAGAAAAACCTTTATACCAAATTAAAAAAAAGATACCACAGGTGTGCGCAAGGGCATGTGAGGCAGACTGTGCCTATTATGTAGTAGTTGCCCATGACCCTGTGACCAATCTTGAGAGGGCTATTACCCTTGAGGGGAGACCAGAAGACCCGGTTTCGTATGGGAAATTCTGTATTAAAGGCCTTGCCTTTGTAGATTCTATGTATGACCCGGATAGACTTATGGTTGCCCTGAAAAGGACAAACCCTAAGAAAGGCACAGATTATGACCCTGGTTGGGTTGCAGTAAAGACAGATGATGCAGTCAATGAAATTATCCAGTCACTAAAGAAGTTTAAACCAGAAGAGATACTCATGTGCAGCCCTGGGGACCCTTACACCAACAAACTTGCAAAGAGCCTGGGTGTAACAAGAAGCGATCAGAGAACAGAATGCTTTGGGACACATTACTATATAAACTGTCTAACCTTGACAAACCCACCTAACAAATATTATTCAAGCACGTATACACCAACACATCATGTAGCAGGTTATGACTATGATAATGCAAAATATCAGGTATGGTTTGGTTTTGACTCATTATCGAAATGTGGAAAGGCAGGGATGCTTGTCCATTGGAAAAATGGCAAGAAGAATGGTTGTAAGATTGTGGTATTCAATCCATTACGCACACCCCTTGCCGATGCCTTCGCAACAGAGATACATTCCATAAAACCTGGGACTGACCTTGCAGTTGCCCTTGCTATGATAAACATTATAATAAAAGATAAGCTTTACAACACAAAATTCTTAAAGGACTATACAGATGCACCGGCTCTTGTAGATACGAAGACAAAATTAACAATCAAGACAAAAGAGGGTTATATGATGGCATGGTGTGAGATACACAAGAAGATTGAACCTATAGATACATGCCATAAACCTGCCATGGAAGGAGGTCCATATAAGATAAAAGTTGATGGTAGAGAATATGAGGCAAAGCCTGTTTTGCAGTATATTAAAGATACCTTAAAAGATTATACACCTCAGTGGGCCTCAAAGATATCAGAGGTAAAGAAAGAAGTCATAGAAAAAGTTGCAAAAGAGTTTGCAGCTGCAAAGCCTTATTCATTTATTCCCACCTATAAAAGAGATGCAGCAGGACCAAACTATGCCAATAGCTGGAGATTACGCCACGCAATCAGTGTTCTCAACACCCTTACGGGGTCAATTGATCATGAAGGAGGTGTAATCCTTCTCCATGATGTGAAGATACCGTGGCTTGAGGAATTGGCAAAGCCTGTAAAGCCATATCCAGAATTACCAAAAGAACCTGTAGACTTCCGCAATATGTTCCCTATAACAGACGAGATATACAGAAATAAAGATTTCTCTGCACCTGGCCACTATGGCATGGTTGGTTGGGGCCTGTATAAGACTCAAAAGACAAAGGCAGTCTTCTTTAGAAATCCATATCGGGGATTATTTGCCATGATACAGCCACAAATGGTGGAGGCAGCGCTTGAAAAGATGGAGCTTGTAGTAGATTGGAACCTGTATCTTGATGATGTAGGTTACTGGAGCGACTATGTATTGCCAGCCCCACATCAGTTTGAAGAAGGAAAATTCGATATAAGACTATACTATCCCAAATGGCCCTGCTATGTAGGTGGCTCTCCTGTGCAAAAGACCCCTGGTGACCAGATAGGTTGGGGTAGCCTTGCCTTAAAGATAGGAATGGCACTCGCCCCAGAATACTGGACTATAGACGGGAGTGGAGACCCTAAAAAAATAGTTCCATTAAATATGAGTGACCATGCATTGAAAAATGCAGGCATTGCATCAAATATGGCAGAATTTATGAGTAAAGGCGCTTTATGGATAAATAAAAAGAAATACGAAAACTACAAAACAATTAAAGAAATAGGATATGGGAGACCAAATGGCAGGGTAAGGATGTTTATAGATGAGTTTAAAAACGTAGGTTTTGAACCTGCCCCTACATGGTTATCAAGGTGGCAAAATCCAAAAGGAGATTATAAATTTTCTATTCTCATTACAAGGGCACCATGGCTAATACATGCTGACCCTAACTTTATAAATAATCCTATCCTTAAGAAAATAACAGAAAAGAACTTTATGGACTGTGTATGGATAAATCCTGAGGCAGCAAAAGAGATAGGTGTCAAAGAAGGTGATATGGTAATCCTTGAAAACAACCCTGAGTTTATGGAAGACCTTCCAAGACCTGTTAAGGCAAAGGTTCATATCACAAACAGGATATTGAGAAAAGATTGCGTTCTACTCTTTCATGGCATAGGTCATAGGGCTAAAAACCTAAAGGTTGCAGGCAATTGGGGTTATAGAGATGGTGACTTGATCCCACAGAAAAATCCCAATATAGTGAAGGATTTTGACCCAACTGGAATGGGATGGGTGGAAGATGTGTATGTAAGCATTAAAAAATTATAAAGGAAGGTGAAAGCCCATGAAAGCATATGGAATTTTAATCGATACAAACTATTGTACAGGATGCAATACCTGTTGTTATAGATGCATTCAGGAATTTAGAATTCATAGACAGGCGGCCAATGGTTTGTTCAAGACCTTTGTGGCTATAAATGACAGCGGATTATATCATAAGAGATGTATGCATTGTTTTAACCCTGAATGCGTGAAGGTGTGCCCAGTAAATGCCTTAACTAAATCAGAATACGGACCAGTACTTTACGATAAAGAAAAGTGCATAGGCTGCCAGAGTTGTGTTAAGGCATGCCCATTTTCTATACCTCAATATGATGAAAAAACACAGAAGATTGAAAAATGTAACCTATGTGCCCACAGAATCGTTGAGGGTAGGGAGCCAGCATGTGCAGAAGCATGCCCAACAGGGGCAATTCAGTTTGGTGAATTGAAGGTTATCATTGGAAAGGCAAAAGATATTGCTAAAAAGAGGAAGATGGCAATCTATGGTTTGAATGAGGCATCTGGGACAAGCACCTATATTCTAACCATAGGGAGTCCTATAAAGGCAGGCTATCCTGAAGTAAAAAAAGGACCCGCAAAGATAAAGAAATCTTCTGTTGAACCCATAGGGTTTATGCCTATCATAGCAGGTGCCATAATAGGGAGCATTAGAAGACTTGAGGAAAGAAAAAGAAAAATAGCTGAGGAGAAGTTAAAGGAAGGTTAGAAAGTGGCCAAGGGGAGATAAGATTCTTATCTCCCCTAACCATTTAAATAAATTAATTATGAAAGGAATCAAAGTTGAAAATATAGAAAAACGATTGATCTTATATAGTGTCCTCGTGCAAGCCTTCAATTATCCTGATAAAAGTCTTGCGCACAGTCTATCTACAGGGGATTTATGTAGTCTTTTGCATAGAATAATTTCTAATGGTGAAATCGATTTATCCAGCTTAGATTTTTACCAGAGAATGGATGAAGACAAACTGCTTTTAGAGCTTGAAAGAGATTATACATGGATGTTTTTTGCCTCTAAACCTAGGGTTGCCTATCTCTTTGGTTCTGTTTATGCAGAAGGTAAGTTATACCAAGATTCTACTTTCAAGATAGCAAGGCTTTACAATGAAGCAGGTCTTAAAATTAAAGATTCTTTTGGGTTACCACCTGACCATATTGCAGTGGAGCTCGAATTCATGGCATATATTGCCTTTAATCTCATAGATTCTTTTAAAAAAGAAGATACTGAAAATATAAACTACGCACAGGAACTGGAGAAACAGGTATTTGATTATTATCTATCCAGATTTGCAATAAAAGTGGGTGAATCAATAAAGGAAAAGGCAAAGACTGAATTTTACAGATGTATAGGTAATATTACGGCTTTGTTTTTTTCAAATAGGCTTCATTTCTCATTATTACATTCCAAATAGTCCTTATATTCTCTTTAATCTATTCCAGAGTTCTTATGCACCCTACGTAGTTTACTTGATAAACCTGTTTTACTATGGAAGAAACCACAAAAGCAGTATTCAAGGCAAAAATATCATTAGAAGCAAATAAAGGGGATCAGAAATTAACTGAGATCTTCCACAAAGGGAAATCTCTTTCTATTATTCTTTTTTTCGAGTCAGTTTTTTATCTTTTAAAACCAGCCCTATGGATAAAAGGATGCCTAAAAGGGTTAAAATAGCACCGATATAGAATGACATAGGTTTATATTTAAATATTATTTCATGGTTTCCTTTCGGCAGTTTAATGGCCCTGAATGTAAGGTTTGCCCTGTAAATTTCTTTTTCTTCCTTATCTACATATGCCTTCCAGCCAGGATACCAGGTATCGCTTAAATATAAAAAGGCATCGTTATCTGTTTGTGTGTGCAAAACAATCTTATTTGGTGTGTAAGATATTAATTTTATATGGCCATTACCTTCAGGATATGTTTCTATTTTATTTTCTTTTGAAGATATTAAAAGAGCTTTTTGAGGATCATTATTTACAGAATAGAGGCTTTTTATTATTTCATTTTCATCGGACATAAAATGGGCAGAATAGAATAAAATGAACCTTCCTGCAAAAGATAAAAATTCGTAAAAATATATATCTTTATCTATTATTCTATCAGTCTTCAACATTTTTAAATTCAGGGCTTTAGTGCTTCTATCATCAAACCTTTCAGAGGTTATTATATATTTAACCCCTGCTAAATAAAGAAGTTTCTTTGCACATTCAGGCGATTGTGGATTGTTTAAAAGGCTGCGGAATATTTTATAATTTTTTATTTCAAGAACCTCATTCCCAGTTACAGAATATAACCCTGTCATAGAATCAAAATGGAAAGGAAAGGAGAGTCTGGTGTGTATATCTGTTATGAAGAAAGTTTTAAAAGTTGATGGTGTAATAAAATATCTTGCTGTTTCCTGTTGTTTTAATAAAAATTCATATTTGTTAAGTCTGTCCTTGTCTCCAAAAGATGACCAAGTGGCTTTTTTATAATGACCAAAATTTATTAAAAATAAATCTGCAATTAAAACAAATATTAATATGTCTAAAAAAATAGCTTTCCCTTTTGAATGAATAAATAAAAAGAGAATAAAGCCAAAAAATATATTAAAGATTGAAAACCTCTTAATATAGACAAAATTTTTATTGTTGTCTTCTAAATTAGGCAGATAGTTTCTGAAAGAATCTATAATATTATAAGATATTTCAGGAAAGATGCACATAATAAGAAAGATTATGAGACTAATTAAACTGATTATCAGATAGCTATAAATAGCTATTTTTATTTTTTTATTTTTTTGGCAATTGAAAGAATCCTTTAGAATATCTAAACCATATCCGGCTGTTAGCGCAATAACAAAAAAGAATATAAGAATAAATTTTACAGGATATCTAATACTATTGAAAATTGGGATATTATGAAGAATTTTGTAAATGAATGTGGCATTACCAAGGGCCAATAAAATAGATATTGATAAAAGAATTAAAAAAAAGATCCTTTCTTTATTGAATGAAATAAAGTATAAAAAAGATAAAAATAAAGGTATTGAGCCAATATAAAGAGATTTCAGATAGGATTGCTTTAGCCAGTAAGATTTTTCATCGACATAGTAATCAATAGGGCCTGGCATGAAGAATTGTAAAAAATCCCATCCCTTGAGAGACCAGGTTGTTGCCTCCTCAAAACTTAAACCACTTGCCCTTATACTATATGTTTTTAATTCATAAAAAGGTAGTAATTGGATAGAAGATAAAAGAAAAAAAAGACATAAAACCAAAATAAATGATTTTGTTTTGGATACAAAGTGTTTATTATTGTTGTCTATTGCTAATGGCTCAAAAAAGATAAAAAATCCTGTCAATACAATGGAAATGATGCTGATTTCTGGTGCACCGGCAAAAAATTGAAATGATAATAAAATTGAAATGGTTACTAAAATTTTTTTTTCGGTATTGTTTATAAATTTAAGACAATTAAATATTATTAGTGGGAGCCACGCAATTGCAAAAAGAAAAGATACCTGACTGTGATTAGAAAACAGATAACCCGATAGCATAAATACCATTCCGCTTATTAAAGAACCTTTCTTTGATATTCTAATATAACTTGCCAGCTTAAACATGCCTATACCTACAAGAACAAAGTGTAATATTATCAACCAATTCCATGCCAAGTTAAACGGCAAAAAAAGATATAAAATATGAGGCGGATAAAATACACCAGATTGCAGTGTCGCTATAAGAGGTATACCAGAATAATTATGAGGGTTCCAAAAAGGTATTGTATATAATTTTATTAATTGAACCCATAAAAATTTAGGAGGAAGAAAATAAAATCCCAAATCTCCTGTTACAAAAATCTTTTCACCTGTCAACATAGGCGAGAAATACAAAAATGGGATTAGCGTCAATAGAAATAAATATTTAAATGTTTTAAACATAGCTTTGACCTTTTCAAAATATAGCAAAGGTCTAAAATAATATGAAATATTTTTTTGATTTCTCTCATAATCTAAAGAATTTACTGCAGGGATCCCACAGATGTGCCCCAATACATAAACTTTATAAACCCAAAAGACAGATCTAATCTTTTTTTGGTTTTTTTAATATTTTGCTTATGAAGTTGACATGCTGCATATTAAATAATAGAATTAATCAAATTCATAATTATTTAAATTATATTTAAATAATTTGTTTTCGCTAATTGGAGGTATTATTATGTTAAGTTTTAAAAAAAATAAAGGTTTTACATTGATCGAGCTATTAATAGTCATAGCAATTATAGGTATACTTGCTGCTATAGCGATTCCTGCCTATTCTAATTATGCTAAGAAATCAAGACTTACAAGTGTTATAAACAGTATGGGTGCTGTCAAAAATGCCATTATAGCATACTATACAGAGAACACCAGCACTACATTCCCTGCCTGCTCTGATGCAGCTGCCATTAAAACCACGTTTGGTGTAGAACCACAGACCCAGTATGCCACATATACAACGGACGCAAACGCTGTAATTACAGCTACATCTACAATCAGTGGTCTTACAGGAACACTTACCCTTACCCCTGATTGGTCAACAGGTAGATGGACATGGGGTGGGACTGTGGATAATTCATATATACCAAAGAATTGATTATATAGAAGTCTTTTTTGAATAAGAAATATTTTTTAAAAAATTGTTTACAAAATAAAAAAGAATGTTATAATAAAAATCGTAGTAATTTTTTAAATATTAAGGAGGTGTTTTATGTTTAAGGTTCAAAGAAATAGTAAAGGTTTTACATTGATTGAGCTATTAATAGTCATAGCTATCATCGGTATCCTGGCTGCAATTGCTATTCCTGCATATACAGGATACACAAAGAAATCCAAACTCTCTGGTGTTATAAACAGTATGGGCGCTGTCAAAAATGCCATTATAGCATACTATACAGAGAACACCAGCACTACATTCCCTGCCTGCTCTGATGCAGCTGCCATTAAAACCACGTTTGGTGTAGAACCACAGACCCAGTATGCCACATATACAACGGACGCAAACGCTGTAATTACAGCTACATCTACAATCAGTGGTCTTACAGGAACACTTACCCTTACCCCTGATTGGTCAACAGGTAGATGGACATGGGGTGGGACTATCGATGCCTCTTACATACCAAAGGGCTAATAAGTTTAATTCTTAAGAGGGGGGCTTTTTAGCCCCCTTTTTTATTGGCTTTCCCGCCTGAACTTGAGGCATTTGAAACATGTTACTAACACTTGATATTTTGCTAAATCGTTTAGATTTTAAAAAAATATCTCCATCTTCTAAGGCCTTTGTCTTATTTTGCAACGCTCTCGTTTTGAAAAAAATAATGTGACATTTGTCATAGAATTATCTTTGATAATAGTTTATAAATATATCTATGAGTATAATTGTGTTTATTTTTGGTGCTATTGTAGGAAGCTTTCTAAACGTGTGTATTTATAGGCTTCCTCGTAATAAATCTATTATCAAGCCAAGCTCATTCTGCCCCAATTGTGAAAAACCCATAAAATATTTTGACAATATACCCATCTTAAGCTACATAATCCTGAAAGGCAGATGCCGTAATTGTAGTTCAAAGATATCAATTAAATATCCTATAGTAGAAACTATAACGGCTTTACTATATCTAATGGTTTATAGGGTTACTGGCTTGAATATGGAATTTGCCGTATTGTTGTTCTTTGTTTCTATCCTTATAATTATATCCTTTATTGACCTGGAATTTCAGATTATACCCGACCTTTTAAGCCTCGGTGGTTTGGCAGCTGGCCTTGTTTTATCCTTTTTCAGACATAATTTCGGTTTTCTTGATGCCCTTATCGGGGTATTATTAGGTGGTGGTGTGCTTTTTATAATCGCCTATGGATACCAACTTTTAAGAAAGATAGAAGGTATGGGTGGAGGTGATATAAAACTTATAGGTATGATAGGTGCATTCTGTGGCATAAAGGGTGCTGTGTTTAGTCTCATAGCAGGTTCTTTCTTGGGGACTATTGTAGGTGTTCCTGTAATGCTCATAAAAGGCAAGGGTGCCAAATATGCCATACCTTTTGGACCATTTCTATCCCTTGCCGCAATTATATATATTTTTTATGGTAAGGTGTTAACAATAGCAGTTCTGAATATATTGAGACCATAGCCAACAAAAAAAGGTTATGAGGGGGTTTTATGGATAGGATTAAATCATTTTCAAAAGTATTTGTATTTTTTGCCATTTTATTCATATTGATTTCTTTTCCAAGAACATCATTTTCACAGGAGAAACTCAATCTAACAGGGATAATAAAAGCCGTAGACCCTATAACAGGTATTGTGAGGGTTCAGGTAACCAGCGAAAACTGTAAAGGTTTGTGGAATTTTAAATTTCCCGATTATGCCAAGGATGACCTCGATAGTTCTATGGTAGGAAGGAGGCTTCAATTTGCCATAGACAGCCCTGTATGTGACTCTAAGAGACTTCATTCAATAGTCCTTGAGAGGTAAAGATGGTAAAGATGAAAGGTTACTTTATTATTGTATTTATTGCCTTAATTATCATATTTAACCCTTCATTGACACAGGCACAGGCAATGGGTGATTACTGTCAGATGCCTTCATCTATAGGCACACCTGTAGACCCCAATCTGCTCTTACTTATTGATACCAGTGGTAGTATGGGCTGGTGTGCATATTCATCTATTACAAGCGGGACATCGTGCGATAATGGAACATATAATGCCTCCATAGTTTATGAAGGATATTTTGACCCTACAAAATACTATAAACCTGTTAATCCATCTGATGGAGTGACATATTGTGACCCTTCTACATCATCATGCCTTTGGGTGGAGACAACACCTTCTGGTGTCCCATGCACAAGAACATGCACAAGTTGGGTGTGTAAAAGAAGCACCTTTGGTTACGATTATTGTGATCCCATGGGCACACACGGATGTAGTTCAACAAGATATGCTTGTTGTTCATCATGGGCGCTTTCTGGAGATTGTAACGTAGATTCAGGAAATTATCTAAATTATAAATATATGAGGAGGATTGATATAGTAAGATGGGCATTAACAGGTGGTAAGCCGGAAAGCTGTAACAATTCCATCAGAAGCTGTGATCCTGAGGTATACCCTGATGTCCAGTTGAGTTGTGATAGCGCGGGATGCACACTCAAGGGAGCAGACGGTGTTACATTGGTTAAGGCACTATGGGAGAGAATAACTGGAACTAAGGGTGGTCTTTTATTTCAGCTTAAAGATTTTTCACCAAAGCCTATTATAGGAGCCATGTTTTTTAATAGTTCAGGGGTTCAAAGAACTGTTTACGTAGGTGATTTTACTGCTTCTGCAAGCTATGACGGGGTTAATCCTTATAAGAATGTAATAACTGCCATAAATGATGAATCAACAGGTGGCGCAACACCAACAGGACCTGCCATGTGGGATGCCTTAAATTATTTGGCCCAGAATGATGCAAAATACGGTGGCCCTCAACCACAATCAGGCGTAGGAGCCGAATGGAAGAACCCTATGTATAGATGTTTTGATAAAAACAATGACGGAAACTGCCAGGGAAATGAGTTTGAGCTTGTCCCTTGCGCCAAAAATTTTGTCCTCCTTTTATCAGATGGCCAGTGGAACAGGGGAGGCTTCCCTGTTAGTTCTTATTGTAAAATAAGCGACGATCAAGAATCAGAATCACCTGACCCTGTGGTTCCTGCCTACTGGATGCATAAAAAAGGATATACCAATCAACCAACAGGCATAAGTAGTTATGTAGAATCAGTCTATACTATAGGTCTATGGCTGGGTGGCACAGGTGAGAGGTCATTGAAAAATGTGGCTATGTATGGCGCCTTTGACAGGAACAACACCTGGCCAGGTGGAACAAGTGGATATCCTGACGGCATATGTGGACCTGTTGATGATTGTTGCACTATTTCCAATTGCGGTAGAGGTAGTTCATGCACTAATATTCCTGCATCTCAGCCAGATTGGGATAAAAACGGAGATGGTGTGCCAGATACCTTTTTCAAGGCAGATAGCGCCACAGAGTTAAAGGAAAGGATTGCCACCGTTGTATTGGATCTCCTCAGAAGGATTTCAACAGGTAGTGCAGTATCTATACTTGCCTCCAGTGAAGGAAGCGGTGCAAATCTGCTTCAGGCTGTCTATTTCCCAAAAAAGACCTTTGGTTCCACGGAGATAGATTGGGTGGGGAAGATGCATAATCTCTGGTATTTTGTGGATCCCTATCTACAAAACAGCAACATCAGAGAGGATACAACGGTGGATAAGATTTTGGACCTTAAAAATGATTATATTGTTAATTTTTATTTTGATTCCACATCTAATGAAACGCTTGTAAAAAGATACCAAGATACAGATGGAGATGGTAGCCAGGATTCATATGTAAACACCATTAATATTGAGGAGGTAAAAAATCTGTGGGAGGCAGGAAAGGTTCTGTTTGAAAGAAATGTATCTACGTCCCCAAGGTCTATATATACTCAGCTAAGCGGTTCATTGGTAAATTTTTCCACAAGCAATGCTGCAGCATTACAGTCATATCTCAATGTGGGAAGCCTAACCGATACCCAAGACCTTATAAATTATGTCCATGGTATAGATAAAAGTGGATACAGAAATAGGACGGTAACTATAAGCAGCATAACAGGAACATGGAAATTAGGGGATATTATAAATTCTACACCGAGGATACAATCGTTCTCGCCAGTTAATACTTACCATCAGAATCCGCCCAACGGTTATAATGATGCCACTTATTATGAGTTTGTAAATCAAAATAGTTATAAAAATAGGGGTGTTGCCTATGTGGGGGCAAACGATGGGATGCTCCATGCCTTTTATTTGGGGAATCTCAAACAGAACTGGTCAGGCAAGGGTCAATATGAAAGGGGTAAATTAGAGGGTTCTGATTTGGGAAAAGAAATATGGGCATTCATACCAAAACATGCATTGCCTTATCTTAAATACTTTGCAGCGGAAGATTACTGTCATTTATATTATGTAGATTCATCCACATTTCTTGTTGATGCCAGTATAAACGGCAACGATAATGATACAAAGACCGTAAATAGTTGGAGGACTATACTTATAGGTGGTATGGGTTTTGGGGGAGCCACAAGAAATTATGGGTCATCTTGCACTGACTGCATTAAAACCCCTGTCTCAGATTTAGGTTATTCCTCTTATTTTGCCATAGATGTCACAGACCCAGATAATCCTGTGCTTCTATGGGAGTTTTCACATTCTGAACTCGGTATGTCTACCTCTGGACCAGCTATAATAAGGGTAGGTGATTATTCAAAAAACGGAAAGTGGTATGTAGTATTTGCATCAGGCCCTACAGGCCCAATAAATACTGCTTATCGTCAGTTTTTAGGTAAATCAGACCAGCAGTTGAGGTTGTTTGTCCTTGATTTAAAAACAGGGAATTTAGAAAGGAAGATAGACACGGGGATAACAAATGCCTTTGGGGGTTCAATCATTAATTCTACCCTTGATATAGATAAAGGAAATACAAGCTCCTCTGGTTTTTATAAGGATGATGTGGTCTATATTGGATATACAAAATGTGCAGATTCACCATGCACCTCCAGTTCCACATGGACTAAAGGAGGTGTAATAAGGCTTTTAACTAAAGAAAGCGAAAATGTAGGTAATTGGGTGGTAAATTCGGTGATAGATAACATCGGTCCTGTTACAGCAGCGGTAGCTAAATTACAGGATAGAAATAACGGTAAATTATGGCTTTATTTTGGCACAGGGAGGTATTTTTATAAGATGGGGACAAATATAGATGACCCTGGAAGCACATCTGACTCAACTACAATACGACGGGTATATGGATTGAAAGAACCGTGTTACTCATCTTCAAATACATTAGATACCTCATGCTCTTCTTCAGTTACAGAATCAAATCTTAAAAATCAGACATCAAGCCCTTCATCCACATTGGATTCTATATACTCAGGCTGGTATATAAATCTTGATCAACCTGATTCTACCAACCTCCAGGAAAGGGTCATAACAGACCCCCTTGCAATTTTCAGTGGCGTTGTATTTTTTACCACCTTTAGACCATCTGCCGATATTTGTGCGGTAGGTGGAAATACATATATATGGGCAGTGGATTATAAAACAGGTGGCGGTGCAACAGGCTTGTTAGGGAAGGGTCTCCTTCAGGTATCCACAGGAGAGATAAAGGAATTACAGCTAAGCTCCGCTTTTTCTGAAAAAGAAGGGAGAAGAACATCGGCAATAACAGGTATGCCACCAAGGGGGCAGGGATTATCTGTGGTCATAGGGCCAAGACCAATGAAAAAGATAATCCATATAAAGGAAAGATGAAAAGGGATAAAGGATTCTCTCTTATTGAGCTTATGGTAGTTGTCATCATAGTAGGTATCCTTGCCGGCATATCTGTCTTTGGATATAGAAATTTTGTAATGAAAAACGAGATAAATAATCAGACAAGAGCCATATATTCTGACCTTATAAAATTAAGATTGATGGCAATGAGGTCTAATAGGATGACTTTTATGGAATTGACCTCCAATGATTATATAGGCTATGTGGATACCAATGAAAACGAGGTCTTAGATACAGGAACAGATGCTGTTGTCCTCCGGGCACAGAAGAATCCTGATGTACTTTTTACCTCCCATGGTCAGTTTGTTCATCCTATAACAGCCAGCGGAGGAGGTTTTATAAGTTTCAATGCAAGAGGCTACTCCAATACCACTACAACGGTCTGCATATATTCTAAAGTTAATCCTACATATGATTGTATTAAGGTCTCTCGAACAAAGATTAATATGGGCAAGATAAAAAACCAATCTTCCGGGTGTAATGATGCAAACTGTGAAACGCAATAACAAAGGTTTTACATTAACTGAGGTTCTGGTAGCCATAACTATTCTTACCATAGGGATGCTCGGTGCCCTTGAGGGCCTGCTTTTGTATACCCAATATAATTTAAATAATCTATGCAGGGATGAATCAATAAAGATTGCTGAGCAGAAGATGAACGAATTAAGGAATATATCATACACATCCCTTACTTCTGGAAGTGCCACGGTTACCAGGAAAATAAAAAATTTTGAAAGGACTTTTAACGTAGAATGGAGTGTTGCTGCCATGTCAGGAAATAGCTCCTCTGTGGAGGTATCGGTTAGCTGGAAAATTACTAATAAGGTGTGGAACCATTCTGTGCGTTCAATAATAAATAGAGGTTAAATGAAGATGAAAAAAATCTGCAACAAGAAAGGTTTTACCTTAATAGAACTCCTTGTTGCATTAACCATCCTCGCAATCATAGTGGCTATAAGTTCCGATACTTTTAAAAATGTCCTTAAGCAGGCGGGCCAGGAGATGGGTATCATATCCACACAGATGGACAGCTTTATAGGTTTTGGAATACTTGTCTATGATATTGAGCATGCAGGTTACGGTCTTCCTGAAAGCTATAAAACATCCATAAATTACAATGAGGCATCTACATCACCTTCAAGCACATATAATGATGCACCCACCGGTGTTCCAAGACCTTTTGTATTAGGTAACAATGCAGGACTTAACAATTCTGATTATCTTGTCATCAAATCATTAGTTGCTGCCACAAATAATGCATGCACAAAATGGACTTATATAACCTTTGAGAATAAACCTGTGCCAAAACAGTGGAGTTCATCGAGTCAGAATCTAAATAACGGCAACAGGGTAATTGTCATTAAACCACCAAAAGATATTTATAGCAGTAATGAATTGATAGTAGATGCAGATGGAAATTTCTACACAAACTTTAATGCCACCTCTTTTTCTTCTAATTTTTCACCACAGAATTCAGGAGAAAGATATATGATCTACGGTGTAGACACCAGCACAGACCTTAGAATGCCTTTTAATAGAACAGATTATTATATAAAGATACCTACTACATCGTCTGTTCCTAAAAGATGTGCCTCAAATACTGGTATATTGTATAAGGCAGTAGTCAATCAATCAGATGGCAACTTAGTTGAAATGCCCATCCTTGACTGCGTAGCAGACATGCAGGTTATATTCGCCCTTGATAATAATGAAGACGGTATTGCCGAAACTTATTCTAATAGTTTATCAGGTCTTTCAGCCACAACTATCAGGAAAAGGGTTAAAGAGGTAAGAGTTTATATTCTAACCCACGATGGTGGAAAGGATAACTATTATACATATCCAACAAGCACGATAACTGTGGGAGAATTCGGGCAGGGGAGGGATTTTAATCTACCCTCAATAATTGGAACAGGCTGGCAGAATTATAGATGGAAACAACATATCCTTGTTATAAAGCCAAAGACTCTATGAAAAGACAAAGTTTTAAACACAAAAAAGGTGTGGCAATGGTGCTTGTGTTAATGATTATTCTCATATCTTCTTTACTGGTAGGGGCTATACTATATTTTCTCGGAAGAGGGACAGAAGTTTCTGTTCTTGAAAAGAATTACAAAACAGCAAAAGAGGCATCATATGGCACCGTTGATTTCTTTTTAAAGGATTTTATCCCAACCTCAATCAGTATTGCAACTTCCACTCCAGGAAGTTCTATTAGTTCTGCTTTAAGCGCCTTTAATCTTTCTACAAATACTGCAGTCACAGGGGTTGCAACAAATGCATGCTTCAGCAGCAAGCTCCTTTCAGCCACATCTTCCTGGCACACAACCTGTGTTTCTGACACAAACATAAAAAATTCTGCCGACTTGAAATTAACCTTAAAGTCTACGTTAGGTGCTCCATATGATGTGTATGTAAAGATAACAGATACTGTTGCGGGTAATACTAATACAGGAGGCGTAGCACTTGAGGGAACAGGTGTAACGGAATCTGCCAGCGGTGTAATTACCCCCCAACATTTTCCATATATGTATAGTATTGAGGTGCAGGGCGAAAAACAACAGAATCCCACAGAAAGGGCACAATTAGAAGTCCTCTATGCCTATTAAAAAGACAAAACAAAATCGGTCGATTAAAAAAAAGAATGTAAGATTTAAGATAGACAGGAGATTTCTATATTATTCTATTGGCATAATAATAATTCTTTTAATCCTTTTTTTTGTATTTTATGTAAAAGATAAAGAAGAACAGAAGGAGCTTACAGGAGAAACCTCTATTCCAAAAAAAGAAACAGAAGGAAAAAGGATGGAGACAACATCTATTCCTTATGTGGAAAAGGCAAGGCTTGAGCTTATATCGTCAGATAATAAGGATATAATTAAGGTCATAATTGACAAGAAGAATCCTGCCATAAACTATAAATATCAATGGAAAATCAATGAAAAAACGATTGAAGATTATAACAATGATAGTATTTCGGGTTTTAAAGAAGGAGACACTATTGGTGTTACAATAACACCGTTTAGGAAAGACTTGATGGGTAAGCCAAGATTTTTTAGTTTAACCGTCCAATCTACAGTGCCAAAGGTATTGGGTCATACAGAACCGAAGATAGAAAACCAGATTATGGTTTTTAAGATTCTGACAGAAGAAAAGGAAGGACTGTCTTTTGCTTTCAATAAAGCCCCTAAGGACATGACTATAAATCAAGGAACAGGGGAAGTAACATGGAATGTAAAAGATGTTTCTCCAGGAAAATATGAAGCTGAGGTTATCATAAGGAATAAAAAAGGTGCGCAAGTATTATATCCTCTTATTTTAAATTTAATGTAATTTTATATTTTTATATTAATTGTTGACCTTTTTATATTTATCATTTAAAAGTAAGGACAAAAAATTTGAAAAAAAGATACATAAAAGACCTTAGTTTGAGTCGAATCATTCCGCCGCTGGCTTTTTTTCTTATTCCATTTCTCGGAGGAAACCACCTTACATTATTTTATATTACTATTGACAGATTCTGGATAGAGACCACATTCTCAATGCTCCTTGTCATTTCAGTTTTAATGATATTTTATGAAGAACATAAAAGAAATAAATCTATTTTAAATTCAGCCAATGGCCTCAATACATTAGCGATTTTCATCTCCCCGTTTATCTTCTTTAACTTATTGAGTCTTGTCTATACCTGGAATCTCTATAATAGTCTTATAGAAATTAATTCTATTGCATGGATGATGGCAAGCATTTTTATCTTTTATTTATATAAAGAAAAGGAAATTTTAATAAAAGCTTTAGTTGTATCTATGACCCTTGTGGTTTTTATAATGGTATTTCAGTTTTTATTTCTCTTTCCCAGTTTAAAGGTAATATTCACAGAAGGAAAAGAGGCGTTTTTTCTCAGTAAAAAGAATGTGCCGTTTGCATCGTTTCTCAATGAGAGCACCCTTGCAGGCTATTTTTTATTTTTTATCCCTTTGACTATCTATTATGGTTTAATAAAAAAGAGCATTTTTTTCAAGGTGACATCGATTATTATAATCTTCGGGCTTTTTTTTACCATATCAAGAATGGGTATTTTTATTGGTTTTTTGACCTTACTTATCATAGGCTTCATATTACTCAAGAAAAGGGATTACGGCAGTATCATGTTCTTAATCTTAATCACAGTCATATCCATTGGTATTTTTATTACATTTTTTTATATAAGTGGAAAGAAGGATATAGATATATCTGACCCTGAAGCACAGTATAATTATGAGATGAAAAAAAAATTAAAAAAGGTCGGTAGCGATATTAAAACACTTAATTATAGAACAGAGTCCTGGAAAAAATCTACACCTGCAATTGCTGAGAGGCCTCTTTTTGGTTATGGGGCAGGGACTTTTGAATATGCCTATAGAAAACATTACGACGGTGACTTTTATACCAAATATGCCCATAATATATTGCTTAAGGCATGGGTTGAACTCGGTTTATTTGGGGCATTAAGCTTTATTTTGTATGTCATAGGTATTTTTTTCAATTTTAAAAAGCTGAAAGACGATTTTTATAAATTTATTTTTATTTCTTGTATGGTTGGATTGTTTTTTGCCCTCTCCAACGTAACTTTTGAGACCCCAGCCTATGTAATTACTTTTTTTCTCCTTTCTTCAATATTTTTTATATGGAATAAAGAAAATGGCGATAAAAAGGTTATGCTAAGCCGAGAGCATGCTTTAATCCTGCTTTTTTGCTTTGCTATTATGTTATGCCTTTCTTTTTATTTTACCGCTAAATCAGATATGTCCAAAAAGACCATAGAAGACGGTAAGGTATTCGAGGAGAATGGATTCTGGACAGATGCATTCAAATCATACAAATGCGCCATTGAAGATATGCCTCTTAATAATGAAGGTTACATTAGTGCTATAAATATATTGATTAATTCTCTGAAAAATGAAAAAGATATCCAGATTAGAGAAAAGATAAAAGGAGGCATAATTTATTATCTAAAAAAGGTTGAAGAAAAAAAAGACAAGGATTCTGATCTTTTCTATATTATGGGAAAGGGCTATAGCACATTAGGTGATACATATAAAGCAGAAGAATATTTTAAAAAGGCGCTCTTTTATTATCCTTCTTCAGGATTCTATAGGTATCAATTGGCACAATTTTATTATCAAAATGGCGAATTGATAAAAACAAAACAGATGATTGATTATATAGAATCATATAAAGATAGATATAGAAAATCAGGTAATCTTAATGGATTTTATGTTTATATGGCACGAGACCTAAAGGCAGATATTTTTTTCAGAGAAGGTAGAAAAGATATGGCATTGATGGTAGCGCAGGAAAACTTGAACGATGCTGAAAAAGGCGTATTTATAATTTCAGATCCCCGTGCAAGAGAGTATGTGAATAGAGAGGTTTTTATCAACTATTTAAGAAATAGAGCAAATTTTTATAAATCAAAAATATAAAATATGTTTGGTCTCAAGCTTTTTGGCCATTAACCCTTTTTTTATAAAGAGAAAAATCGTATACTAAAATGTTTTTTTAAGGCTTTGACAGTAGCTATTTTAATTATTAATCTTTCTAAACAAGGAGATTTTTAGATCCAGTGGCGGTAGCCTATAAATATAAAAGATTTATTTCATTTAAAGGAGATATGGAACAGTGGCACATAAAAAACAGAAGGTATTTATAACTGGTGGAGCAGGCTATATCGGCTCAATACTGGTGCCTACCTTATTAAAAATGGGCTATAAGGTCGTGGTGCTTGATAATTTTATGTATAGACAGAACGCTCTTCTTGATTGTTGTGCTGAAGAAGATTTTCATGTTGTAAGAGGAGATGTAAGGGATGCCAATACAATCAAACCTCTCATAAAAGATGCTGATTTTATAATCCCTCTGGCTGCCCTTGTTGGGGCTCCTTTATGCAATAGGGATAAAATAGGTGCTGTAACAACAAACAGAGATGCTATTGCACTCATAGCTAAAATTGCCTCAAAAGAACAGAAGATTATCCTTCCAACAACCAACAGTGGCTATGGTATAGGTCAGAAGGGTATTTATTGCACAGAGGAAACACCCATTAATCCCATAACACTATACGGCAAAACAAAGATGGAGGCAGAATCCATAGTTCTTGAAAGAGGTAATAGTATAAGTTTCAGATTGGCTACTGTATTTGGTATGTCACCAAGGATGAGGATAGATTTACTTGTAAATGACTTTGTTTATAGGGCTGTTACAGATAGGTTTGTTGTGGTGTTTGAGGGTCATTTTAAAAGGAATTATATACATATAAGAGATGTAGTAAGGGCGTTTATCCACGCCATGAATAATTTTGAAAGCATGAAAAATGAAATATTTAATGTAGGTTTGTCTGATGCAAATCTTTCCAAATTGGAATTATGTGCCAAGATAAAAGAACATATCACTGATTTTGTTTATCTTGAGGCCCCCATAGGAGAAGACCCTGATAAAAGGGATTATATTGTGTCCAATGAAAAGATAGAAAGAACAGGTTTTAAACCAATCTATTCCCTTGACATGGGTATAAAAGAACTTATAAAAGGCTACAAAATTATTACAAACAATAGATATGGTAATATTTAGAAAGTTGACTTGATAATGTTATGTTAATTTGGGAATTGACTATATGAGTAAAGATATACTTTTTATTCATCCTGGAGATCAAAAAAAGCTTTATCAAGATCTTTCAAAAGAGTATACTGCCGTGGCAACGCCAGCCTGGACATTACTTCTATCGGGATATTTAAGAGAAAAAAGTTTTGACGTATCAATATATGATGTAAACGTTGAAGGTTGGTATGATAATACGCCAGAAAAGCTTATAAATACATATAATCCACGAGTTATAGCCATAATGGTGTATGGTCATAATCCTTCAGCATCAACACAAACTATGCCTATCGCAGGAAAGATCGCTAAGGATATAAAAAAATATAACAGCGATATCCCCATTGCCATGGGAGGTATACATCCTTCGGCGCTTCCTGAAAGAACCCTTGCAGAAGAGCATATAGATTTTGTCATAAAAGGAGAGGGTGCTTATACTTTAGAGTCTTTAATCAATTACTTAAAAGGTAAGATAAATATCAAGGCCGTAAAAGGTCTATATTATAAAAAAAGCGGCTCTATATTAAATAATGAACCTTCACCTATAGTAAAAAATCTTGATATTGAACTTCCAAGTTATCCCTGGGATTTGCTTCCTGATCTAAATCTCTATAGGGCACATAATATGCATTGCTTTCAGGACTTTGAAAAAAGCAATAAAACAGATTTTTCAGATGTTAGATCCCCTTATGTGTCAATGAATACATCCCTTGGTTGTCCTTATTCATGCACATATTGTTGTATCAATACAATCTTTGGAAAATCTGGGATAAGATACTGGTCTGAAAAAAAAGTTATATCATGGATTGATGAGCTCGTGAAAAAATACAAAATAAGAAATATAAGATTTGATGACGAGCTATTTATTTTATCTCCAAAAAGGGTTGAAAGATTATGCGATATGATAATAGAGCTTGGCTATGATTTAAATATCTGGGTGTATGGAAGGGTAGATACAATAAAAGAAAGTATGCTCCCAAAATTAAAGAAGGCTGGTATAAACTGGATTTGCCTTGGTATTGAATCTGGAAACGATAGGGTAAGAGGTGATGTAAATAAAAATATAAAAAAAGATATAAAGAGCATAGTTAAGTCGATACAGGCTCATGATATATATGTTCACGGAAATTTTATGTTTGGTTTGCCTGAAGACAATCTTAATACCATGCATGAGACCCTTGAACTTGCCATGGAGCTAAATTGTGAATTTGCAAATTTTTATTCTGTTATGGCATATCCTGGTTCTGAACTCTATCTAATTGCCTTGGATAATAAATGGGCTATTCCTGATTATTGGGAAGGATTCTCTCAATTAGGTTACGAGACAATGCCGCTCCCTACTAAATATCTATCGGCAAAAGAGGTGTTGTCATTTCGTGACTATGCCTTTTATACATACCACTCCAATCCAAGATATCTTAATATGATTAACGATAAATTTGGCAGTAAAGTAAGAACACATATTGACAAGATGCTCTATATTAAATTAAAGAGAAGATTGTTGGGAGATTAAAGATTAGGAGGATTAATGGAAGACTTGATAAGGAGGCTTGAAAAAAAATCTTTTCAAATAAGAAATGAAATGCTTGATATGTGCATAAAAGCAGGAACAGGTCATGTTACATCATCGCTTTCTTGCATCGATATCATTGTGACATTGTATTATGGAAATATTTTAAGATATGATCCAAAAAATCCAAACTGGAAAGAAAGGGATAGATTTATATTAAGTAAGGGTCAAGCAAGCCCTGCATTATATACCGTTCTTGCCGATATAGGATATTTCGAAAAGGAAAACCTTGATATTTTTGCTCAAAAAAACGGAAAATTCGGTGTGCATCTTCAGCATGATGTCCCTGGTGCCGAAATTACCTCAGGGTCACTTGGCCATGGTTTTGGCATAGCAGCTGGTATTGCCCTTGGCGCAAAGATAGATAGAGATTTATATCTTGTTTTTACGCTCTTGGGTGATGGAGAGTGCTATGAAGGCTCAATATGGGAGACTGCTATGTTTGCAGGATACAATAGATTGAATAATTTAATAGCTATAATAGACAGAAACTATCTTTGTGTAACAGATTTTACAGAGAATCTTATTGAATTAGAACCCATGGAGGATAAATGGAAATCCTTTGGTTGGGAAACTGTAAGGCTCGATGGCCATTCGTTTAAGGATTTACTTAAGGTCTTTTCAGATGTGAGATCAAGAAAGAGGGCAAAACCACTTGTTATCATTGCCGATACCATAAAAGGCAGAGGCATTGAATCTCTGTGCTTTAATCCATTGTGGCATGGACTTGCCCCAAAGGATGATATGGTGGATGTATGTAAACTGGAACTTGAGAGGTATAGAAGATATGGAGAAGAATAATAAAACGCAAAGAGATGCTTTTTGGGATAGGATCTATGAGATTGCCAAGATAAATAGAGACATTATCATAATATCAGCAGATATGGGTGCGCCTGCATTAGATAAGATTAGAAGGGAATTGCCATCACAATTTATCAATGTAGGTATAGCTGAACAAAATGCGATTACCCTGGCAGCAGGACTGACTATGACCGGCAAGAAGGTCTTTGCATACGCTATAGCTCCTTTTATAACCCTTAGATGTCTTGAGCAGATAAGGGTTGAATGTTCAATAATGAATTTACCGATTACCATAGTCGGTGTTGGTGGTGGATTTGGCTATGAGGATTCAGGCCCAACACATCATATTATAGAAGACATAGCTATCCTCAGATCTATGCCTAACATAATGATAAACAATATTACAGACATCGTAATGGCAAGGGCTTTTGCTGATATATCCTGTAGTCTTAGACAACCAAACTATATAAGACTTGATAGGCAGGTTTTACCGATTATCTATACCGAAGAAAATAACTTTGATAAAGGGCTTTCGGTCATTAGAAAAGGAAAAGATTTTTATATAATATCAACGGGTTGTATGACGAGTATCGCCAAGGACATATCAGAAGAATTATCAAAAGAGCAAAAAAATATAGGTTTAATAGACCTTTATACGCTCCCTATAAATGAGAATGAGCTTATTGAGACCATTAAAGAGGCAAAAAAGGTAATTACCATAGAAGAACATTTTTTACCAGGTGGTTTTGGTAGTGCTATTTGTGAAGTATTAATGGATAATAATATAAATATTTCTGTCAAGAGAATTGGTCTTAGCCCTAAAATAGGGTATTCTTATGTTTACGGTGGAAGAGATGAGATAAGGAAACACTATGGCACTGATAAGGCATCTATGATTAAGCAAATAAAAGGTTTTTTAAATGAATATTGAAGATAGAGTTAGAGTTGTTTTAAAATCAATAGATAACCTTGGAAAGGTCATCTACACCATTAAAAAAAACAATACAATACAATCAACTATATTAGATATTACCGGAGAGATTGTTAATGCTTTAAGAAATGATAAAAAGGTCCTTTTATGTGGTAATGGTGGAAGCGCTGCAGATGCCCAACATATAGCAGCGGAGTTTTCAGGTAAGTTTTACAAAGATAGAGAGCCATTATATGCAGAGGCACTCCATGTGAACACCTCATACCTCACAGCTGTTGCCAATGATTATTCCTATGATGAGATTTATTCAAGATTAATAAAGGCAAAGGGAAGGCAGGGAGACATCCTTATAGCCATATCTACATCAGGTAATTCAAAAAATATCGTTAATGCCATAAATACTGCAAACCATATAGGTATGATTACCATAGGACTGACAGGGGCAAAAAAATGCCTTATGGATACCGTATGTAAATATCTCATAAAGATACCTTCAGAGGACACACCAAGAATACAGGAAAGCCATATATTAATAGGTCATATAATATGTGAAATAATCGAAAAGGAAATATTCGGATGATTATTACAAGGACACCTTTTCGCATATCTTTTTTTGGTGGCGGGACAGATTTTCCTGAATGGTATAACAAGAATGGCGGCTCTGTATTATCCACTACAATAGATAAATATTGTTATATTTCTTGTAGAAGGCTGCCACCTTTTTTTGAATATAAGCACAGGATTGTTTATTCAAAATATGAACAGGTAAACAAGATAGACGAGATCGTCCACCCTGCAGTAAGGGAAGTCTTTAGATTTATGGATATAAAAGAAGGTCTTGAGATTCACCACGATGGTGACCTGCCAGCACGCTCTGGACTTGGCTCAAGCTCGTCTTTTACTGTAGGTCTATTAAATACCCTTTATGCTCTAAAGGGAAAAATGGTAACAAAGAAAAAGCTTGCCCTTGATGCAATATATGTGGAACAGGAAATGATAAAAGAAAATGTCGGTTCCCAGGATCAGGTAGCAGTGGCATATGGCGGTATAAACAAAATAAGCTTTTCAGGTAAACACGATATTGAGGTTACGCCTGTAACTCTGACCAATAAAAGGGTCGAGGATTTTGAAAATCATCTTATGCTATTTTTTACAGGATTTTCAAGGATGGCTTCAGAGATTGAGGCTGATAAGATTAAAAATATAGGAAGAAACAAAAAGGAATTGTCCACCATGCAGGCGATGGTAGATGAGGCAATCTACATATTAAGCGAAAACAGGGATTTTGAGGGTTTTGGTGAATTACTCCATGAATGCTGGAAAATAAAAAAGAGATTATCCCATAAAGTAACTACAGCTTTTGTGGATGAGATATATGAAACCGCAATGAAAAACGGTGCCATAGGAGGAAAGTTACTCGGTGCAGGTGGTGGTGGCTTTATTCTTTTTTTTGTAAAGCCTGAAAAAAGAGATAGTTTGAAGAAATCTCTATCAAGTTTACTCCATGTTCCTTTTGCATTTGATAACACAGGCAGTCAGATAATCTATTACAATGAATGAGGAAAATATGAAGATACCCTTTGGAACTATTTCTATAACCAATACAACGAAAAGATTAATAAATGAAATACTTGATTCAAAAAGGATCTCCAGTGGGAGATACGTAAGGGAATTTGAAAAGAGATTTGCCGAATTAATAGGTGTTAAAGAGGCAGTTGCAGTATCCACAGGGACCGACGCAGATGCCCTTGCCCTTGCAGTATTATATGATTTTGGTGCAGAAAGAGGTGATGAAATAATTGTTCCTGCCCTTTCATTCGTTGCCACAGGAAACTCTGTTTTACAGGCAGGTTTTAAACCGGTCTTTGTGGATATAGATAGAAAAACATTGAATATCGCGGTAGATAAGATTGAAGAAGTGATAACCGAAAAAACAAAGGCCATTATGCCTGTCCATTTGATGGGCAAGCCTGCTGATATGGATAGAATTAGTGAGATTGCAAAGAAACACAACCTATATATTATTGAAGATGCTGCAGAGGCACATGGAGCAAGATATAAAGATGAAAATATAGGAACATTAGGAGATATGGCTGCATATAGTCTTTATATAGCCCATATTATATCCACTGGAGAAGGTGGTATTGTAGTAACAAATAATTCTGATTTTGCTGAAATATTGAGGTCTCTGAGGAGCCATGGCAGGGCATGTAAATGCGAAACCTGTGTATTAAATACAGCATCAGCCTATTGTCCAAAAAGATTCACCTATGGTGATGATGCAGATATAAGATTCATTTTCGAAAGAATCGGTTTTTCATCAAAGATGAACGAGTTGGAGGCAGCAATAGGAATAGGGACACTGGAGATATATCATGAGGTGTTAAATCAAAGAAGAAAAAATCTCTACTTTCTCTTAGAAAATTTTGATAGATTCAGACCTTATCTTGAAACTATAAAAAAAGAACCATATGAAGAGATTGGACCTCATGCATTTCCAATAATAGTCCAGGAAAGTGCAGGATTTACAAGAAATCAACTTGTTAAATATCTTGAGGCAAACGGTATAGACACAAGGAGCCTTTTTTCGTCCATGCCTACCCAATGCCCTGGCTTTAGTTTTCTGGGTTATAGACTAGGTGAATTCCCAAATGCTGAGTATATAGGGGAAAACGGTATCCATACAGGTGTCCATCAGGACATGGGCATGAATGAATGTAATTATTTACTTGAAGTAATAGATAGATTTATCAAAGAATATGGTTCATAATGAAAAATAAGACTGTTTTTATTGACCGTGACGGGACAATAAATATTGATAAACACTATATAGGAGATCCTCGGTTGTTTCATATATATCCTGGAGTTGGTGAAGGCACAAAGATATTGAAAGACGAGGGATATAAAATCATTGTCATTACCAATCAATCCGGTATTGCAAGGGGGTATTTTACAGTAGAGGATCTAAACAATGTCCATAAAAAAATGGAGGATGAATTTGCAAGATTTGGCGTTAAATTTGATGCCATATACTACTGTCCCCATCACCCTGATGAAAAATGCATGTGCAGAAAACCCAACACTGCCTTGTTTGAACAGGCGATAAAAGAACATGATGTGGATGTTTCCAGATCATTTATGATAGGGGATAAAGAATTAGATATTATAGCAGGTAAAAAAATGGGTTTAAAAACTATACTCGTGCCAGAGGAACATGAAAGGCAAAGTCTAATAAAAAACATCAAAGATTGGCCATATCAACCTGATTATATAGCAGATAATTTTTTAAAAGCCGTTGGATGGATTAGAAATAGATTTAAAGATGAATCAAAAGAAGGCTGAAAAGTTATTTTATCCAAAGACTCAAAAAAGTTTAATATAATGCATACGATTATAAAACCATCTAAAGGCTTTAATTTCTATGGTTTCAAATATCTTTGGGATTATAGAGATCTTTTCTATTTCTTAACGATGAGAGATATAAAGGTCAGATACAAACAGACAATACTTGGAGGTTTATGGGCTATAATACAACCGTTTTTTACAATGGTAGTGTTTAGCCTTTTCTTTGGTAAATTGGCAAAAGTTCCTTCTGACGGCATTCCTTATCCTATATTTAGTTTTGCAGCCCTCGTTCCATGGACCTTTTTTGCCCAGGGATTGACAAATTCATCAAACAGCCTTGTGGGTAGCGCCAATCTTATAACAAAAGTGTATTTTCCCCGTATTATTATTCCCCTTTCAAGTGTAGTATCCGGTATTCTTGATTTCATTATTGCATTTACAGTTCTCATAGGAATGATGATTTTCTATGGGATTTACCCTACTATAAACATCATCTGGTTGCCCTTTCTTTTACTCCTTGCCTTTATTACTGCTTTAGGTGTAGGAATGTGGTTTTCTGCCTTGAATGTAGAATACAGAGATGTTAGATATGTTGTTCCATTCCTTATTCAGATCTGGCTTTTTGCCACACCTATTGCCTATCCCAGTAGCCTTCTGTCAGAACCGTGGAGGACATTATATGGAATCAATCCAATGGTTGGGGTTGTAGAAGGATTTAGGTGGGCACTTTTGGGAACAGAAACTGCACCTGGACCGATTATTATTGTGTCCTCGCTTATTTCATTTTTTATATTAATTACAGGAGCACTTTATTTTAACCGAATGGAGAGAACATTTGCAGATGTGGTGTGAATTTTTATGTCCAATACTGTAATAAAACTAAAAAATTTAGGAAAAAGATATTTTATAGGTAGCTTAAAACCAAGGTATAAAACACTTAGAGATACCATTACAGAGTCATTGAGTATTTTTAATAATATAAAAAAGAAAACAAATAACTCAAAAAATGAATCAATATGGGCGCTAAAAAATATTTCTTTTGAGATAAATAAAGGGGATGTATTAGGAATAATTGGAAGAAACGGAGCAGGTAAAAGCACGCTCCTGAAAATACTTTCACGGATTACCGAGCCAACAGTAGGTTATGCAGAGATAGAGGGTAGGGTATCAAGCCTATTGGAGATAGGCATTGGGTTTCATCCAGAATTAACAGGCAGGGAAAATATATTTTTAAACGGTGCTATACTCGGAATGAAAAAAAATGAAATAAAATCAAAGTTTGATGAAATCGTTGATTTTGCAGAAATAGAAAGATTTATCGATACCCCTGTAAAATATTATAGTAGTGGTATGTACGTCAGGCTTGCCTTTGCAGTAGCTGCCCATCTTGAAACAGATATTCTTCTTGTAGATGAAATATTATCTGTAGGTGATGAGGCGTTTCAGAAAAAATGTCTTGGAAAGATGCAGGAAGTTGCAGGAGGGGGAAGGACTGTTTTATTTGTAAGCCACAACATGAGAACTGTAGGTACTTTATGTAATAGTTGTATAAGGTTGGAAAAGGGTGAAATAGTAGATATAGGAAATACAAGAGATGTTATTAATAATTATTTAAAAAGTTTCGAGATCTCAAGCGAGGAAGATTTTATATCTGAAAACAAGCGTATAAATGAATACATACAAAATGATAAGGTCTTAAGGATTACAAGGGTATCATTAAAAAATTCAAAGGGAGAAAAGACAAAAAACTTATTTTTTAAAGAACCCTTTTTTTTAACGATTATATTTCAAATAATGCAATCTACTGAAGGCGCAAGGATAGGCATTGACCTTTATACTATGGATGGCGTGCGTATATCTACGTCGCACCACACCGATAGTGGATTAGAGCCATTACGTTTAAGCGAAGGGTTTTACTCTATACAGGTAAAAGTTAAAAACAATCTTAATCCTGGTGATTATGTTTTAGGTGTTGGAGCACATGATATAAAAACAAAGCTTGGTCTTGAACACATACCCCGTGCTATTCTTTTTAGTGTAAATGAGTTTTCCAATGAAACCCATGAAATGCATGATGCATGGAATGCAGGATATGTGCAAATGGAAACTCAATGGTCAGAAATTAAAAATATATCAGATAGTTAATAAAATAAATTAATACAATGTCACGGATTTATTGTGCACTTCCCTGGTATTCAATGCATTTCCATTCTGACGGTAGTTTTGGTAGCTGCTGTCACTTAACATTCAGTAATAACAGCATTCCTGCCACATATAGCGAATTAATGGCTTTATGGAATTCAGATAATTTGATTCAATTACGCAAAAGGCTCATAAGTGGTGACACAAAGGATACCAAATGCAGTAGCTGTTATGACAGGTTTTTTACAACAGACCACGATATATTTGGCATGGTGCATGATTTACCTAGATATTCCAAACATGATGAGGCTTTTAATAAGCATTATTCAGAGATGAATAAACAATATAAAGATGGTGCTCTGCATTTAGAACTACCACCCCTTGAATTTTATATATTCACGTCTGAGTTATGCAATCTTAAATGTAAAATGTGTAGACAAAATAAAGATTTTAATGAATTCCCTGTTGATACCATAGAATCTCTTGTTCATGAAATTGGATGGGAGAAAATAGATCGCTTTGGCTGGGTTGGTGGAGAAACACTTTTGACAAAAGATGCTTTAAATCTTTTGGATTTTGTATCCAATGAAGATGTAAAAGGGACCTGCATTTATATTACTACAAATGGGATTTTAATAGATAGATATATGGATGCAATCCACAAGATTGATAATCTTTTTTTAACTGTAAGTATTGATGGCAAAGAAGACATTTATGAGAATATAAGGGTTAATGCAAAATGGGATAAATTAAAACAGAACCTTGATTTAATCAAAAGTTACAAAAAAAACCATCCTAACTGGAGGATAAATTTTAATTCTATTGTGATGAAATCAACACTACATTTACTAAAAGATATGATTGATCTGGCAAATTATTACGAAGCGACAATCTTTTTTGCACCTATTAATGGTGGACACCCTGAAGAGGACTTTTTTCTGAATCCATCAATACTTGATAATGTGAATGATTTTTACACTATAGTTGATGAAGCAATAAAATATGCTGATAATCAATCGTCATTTAAAGCAAAGGACAGTCTTGAAAAGCTAAAAATTTTAATGAATACAAGAAAAAATTTTATAAAAAACCATTCTCTAAAAAATAAATTAAACATAGCTATTGCAAAAATCTTTTGGCAATATTTAAATAAAAAGAGGCTTGGTTTAAGTATGCGGGCTTTTAGGAAATTACTTAAAATAATTGGCATAACCTTTGATTAACACATGAAAATACTTTTTTTCAATCCTGAACAGTATGTAAGCTTTGATAAAGAGCCTTCTAACTATGAATTAAGACTGCCAATAATAAATTGCGGTATTGTGTCGTCTTATTATGATTATATTTATCAACGCATCCTTTTAAATGAAGGCAGTAAAATCATGAATAGAAAGGCGCTTGAAATTGCTTTTGATTTAAAACCTGACCTGATTATATATTCAACAACATGGGATGACCATTCATTAAAAAGAGATGTAATAAAAAAAATTACTAAAAGAAAGATACCTGTCTATACACATGTATGGGATACATTAACCATTAATAGGCCAAAAGAAATAGCTTGGTTTCTTGATTCTCATTATTTAGGCATAGCTGATTCTGTATTGAACTATTTTTTTTATAGGTATCACTTACGATTTTCAAATGCAAGGGCCGTATTATTTACACCTGGCCATAATGTTTTCACCGATATAGTAAAAAAGATGAACCTTGAGAAAACGCTGGATGTTACTTTGCTGGGTAGCAATGAAGGTTTACGTGTGAGATTAATACAATATTTAAAAGAAAAGCTTATAGCACAGGGCATTGAAATACATAAAATAGGTGGATTGGTTGACGACACAAAAACTAAACCAGAAAAAGGGCTAAGACTTACGGATAACTGGATACCATGGGAAGAATACGTAAAGACCATAAATAAGTCTAAGATTTGTTTAAGCTCACAGACTGTTTCTTACAGAACACAGATTAAAGGAAAGGTCTTTGATATACTTGCATGCGGGACATTCTGTCTTACAGATAGGAATAGAGAGATAACAAAGATCATCCCTGATGAATGCGTTGGATATTATACAGATTTTGAAGATTGTTATAAAAAGATAATCTATTATCTTGAAAATGAAGAAGAAAGAGAAGCCATTGCGAAAAAGGGCTATGAGTGGTATCACAGTAATTTTAATTATAAAAAATTCTGGTCAGAGTTCTTGCTATCTGCATCAGAGATGAAAGAAAATGTCCCCACATTACCTATATTGGAATATGAATACAATAGATTTTTAGATGAGAAAAAGGAAGACCGTTTTTTTATATTTTTAGGCATCAACCCTTTAAGACTTTATATATTAAGGCATATTTCTATTTTAAGGTTTATTCTTGAACCCTTTAAACCCATATTAAAAAGGGTTTTAAATAAAATAAACGAAACTTTAGGACCAGATTATGGCCCAAAAATCTCTGGTATTTTAAAAAAGATATGGTATGTAACCCTTTTTAAAGGAAAAATATTTTAGAAAAAGGTTAATGAATAATGTTGGTTTCTATCGTTATGATCACCCTTAATGCAGAGAATTATTTGAGGGAAAGCATCGAAAGTGTATTTGGGCAGACTTATAAAAATATTGAACTGATTATCATTGATGGCAATTCAAAAGATAATACCTTATCAATTATCCAGGAATTTAAATCAAGATATACTGATAAAATTAGATATATATCAGAACCAGATAAAGGCGCCGGAGATGCATGGAACAAGGGTTGGAGAATGGTAAAAGGGGATATTATAGGATGGCTTGGAGCTGATGATATCTATATGCCTGATACATTAGAGACTATAGTAAATTTTTTCAATGAGCATCCTGAGGCCTATTTTGTCTATGGAGAATGTGAATATATTGATGCTCATGGCAATATAACAGGTAAGGCTAAGACAAGGGATTTCAGTCTCAAATACGCACTAAATAATGATAACCCCATCCCAACCATGTCGGCTTTTTATAAAAGAGAGGTCATAGAAAAGATAGGATGGATGGATACTACAATAAATGCCTGTGATTATGATTACTGGATAAGGGTTGCAAAACAATTTCCCATGCATCACATAAAAAAGGTTCTATCCAGGTTTAGGATACATGAAGGTTCAGTGGGAGGTAAGTTGAAGACATTTAAAATCTATGCAAGAGAGAGATACATAATAAATAGAAGGCACAGGGGCAGTTTGTTATCCTATCATGTCCTTGGATATATCCTAACCCATTATTTGCCCACATTTATTGTAAATACCTTGATTAGGTCCCTATGGGAATTTAAAAAAGGAAGGCTTTTTAAAAGGAAGACCCGCTGAAAAGGTTATTCGATATATTTTTTTCAGGCATTGGACTTATAATATCCTCTCCATTATGGATAATATTTGCCATATTGATCAAAAGAGAGGATGGGGGTTCAGTATTTTATTCACAGAAGAGGGTGGGAAAAGATGGAAGAATCTTCAATGCCTTGAAGTTTCGCTCCATGATTCCCGATGCAGAAAAAAATACCGGTGCTGTCTGGGCATCAGAAAATGACCCAAGGGTAACCAAGATAGGGAAGATTCTCAGGGCAACAGCAATGGATGAGCTTCCTCAGCTATGGAATATATTCATAGGCGAAATGAGTTTTGTAGGACCCAGGGCCGAGCGACCTGAACTTGTTGAAAAATTTGCAAACAAGATCCCTGGCTATATGAACAGATTCGTTGTTACACCAGGACTTACAGGCATTGCTCAGGTATATGGAAAATACGATACACCACCTCAGCATAAACTTAAATACGATCTCCTGTATATAAAAAAGAAAACCTTCTGTCTTGATATGAAACTTATCTGCCTTTCATTCTGGATAACATTTAAAGGCAAATGGGAATCGAGAGGAAAAAAAATTTAATTTTTTTAAGGAGTGTTAAGGTTATATAAATATGGGTAATCAAAAGATATACGATGTTGTAGTGATCGGTGGAGGACCATCAGGACTAAATACGGCAAGACTTTTGGCAGATAATGGTTTAGATGTTATTATTCTTGAGGCAAAGGATTCAATAGGAAAAGATGTAATTTGCACTGGTATAGTAGGCATTAATGTATTTGAAAGATTTGATTTATCAAAGAAATCTCTATTATACGAAACCAAAACAATAGAACTCTTATCGCCTTCAGGCAATAAAATAACTTATAAACATCCTTTCGCCTTTGCCTCTGTTGTTGATAGGAAAATATTTGATAGTCATTTATTGGAACTCGCTATAAATAATGGGGCTAGAATTAGCCTAAATTCAACGGTATTTGATATAATTTATGGAAAAGATTGTGTGTCAATTAAATATACCAAATCAAAAATAGACACAGAAATAGTCAAAGGAAAGGTTGTTGTTATTGCAACAGGGATAAATAATAACCTTAATAAGATAGTGGGTCTTGGTTATCCCAAGTATTTTTTAAAGGCAGCTCAGGGATATATTAAAAACACCGGCGAGAATATAAAGATTTTATTTGGTAATAATATGGCAAAAAATGGATTTGGGTGGATTGTGCCCATAGAAAACCATATTGCCCGTGTTGGTTTGATTACTGATGGAGACCCCAAAAAAGGTTTTGAATCTCTTATAAACACATTTAATTTTGAATCTTTAGATTTAATTCAAGATTCTATAAGATACAAACCCATAGCCCAGGGTATAGTATCTAAAACCTATAGTGAAAGGGTTATTGTTGTAGGGGAGGCAGCAGGTCAGGTAAAGACAACAACGGGAGGTGGTCTTTATTTTGGATTATTATGCTCTGAATTGGCAGCAAGCACGATAAAAAACGCATTCGAAGAAGATGATTTCAGTGAAAACAAGCTATCATTATATGAAAAGAGATGGAAATCTCTTATATCAGAAGAGATACGAAAGGGAATGTTTGTCCGTAAACTTTGCGGTAGATTAAAGGATAATAAGATAGAAAATATATTTAAAATAATTAAATCCGACGGATTTTTTGATTACATAGCTAAAAATGCTGATTTTGATTGGCATGGCATGTTTGTCTTAAATCTTTATAGAAAGATTGCAAGTTTTTTGTCTTAATTTATAAGGCCTTTATAAAGAATCTCATGTTTTGTGGCACAGACACACACTCAAACAATTTTACGTACTCTTATAATATTCATTTTTTAAAAATTTTGATAAAAATGCTTGTATTTTTTTAAAATAAAATGTATCAAATAATCAAAATGCAGGATTTATAAGGGTTAATTGGGTTATTATGACAAATATGAAAAATAAGTTAAAAGAAGAAATAATTGATGAATATAAAAAAGAAGCAGAAGATGTTATAAACCAAAATCAAATGGTAGAAATAGAAAAAGATGTTGCTTCAGAGGCATATAAAGAATTATCGGAAAATAAACATATAACCCCTATTGAAGTTCCCGATGAAAAGCCAGGCCCCCAGAAAAAACAAAAAAAGGAGAAGAAAGGACTAAAACTGCCATCAAGGGTTGAGATATTTAGTAAGATTGGTCTCAGTAGGTCAGGAGAACTGATCGGCATTGATATAGGCACATCTGCCATAAAGGTTGGGGTAATAAAAAAGACAAAAGAGGGATTTGAACTTATAAACTTAGCCAGAAAAACATATAAAGAAAATCTATTAAGCGATGGAGTGATTATAGATGACATTTTTGTGGCTCGAGAGATAAAAAACATAATCTCCACCAATAATATCAAAAGTAGTATTGCTGCATGCGCTCTATCCAGTTATTGTGTAATCATAAAAAAGGCAAGGCTCCCTATTTTTGAGGAAAAAGGTATAACAACAAAAAAATCTTCTAAATTGGTATTTGATGATACAGCCTTAATTGAGGCGGAGATAGAAAATGCAATACCATTTCCATTAAAAGAGATTAATTATAGTTATCATGTGTTAGGTTTAGACAAAGAAGATGAAAATTTTGTGAATGTTTTATTTGTCGCTGCAAAAAAAGAGATAATAGATGGTTTTGTTAATACCTTTAGAGAGGCCGGGCTAAATCTTGTGATGCTTGACATAGATATCCTTTCTCTTATAAATCTTGTTGAACAGGCATACGGATATATCGATTCTCCAAATCTAATAGTAGATATAGGCGCTTCTGTGATGAATATGGCTATAGTAAAGGGAGAAAGCATTGAGTTTACAAGGGAGATAATGCTCGGTGGAAGGTTCTTAACAGAACAGATAGAGAAAGCATTGAAGATTCCTTTTGAAGAGGCTGAAAAGAAAAAGATTGAAGCGGATCCTGAAATAACCTATCTTTTTGAAGACTTTATCTTTAACATCTCCTCCGAGATTAACAAAACTATCAATTTTTACCTTTCAACAAAACCCAATGAGACAATAAGTAAGATCTATATGACAGGTGGATGCTCTTTGCTTGCAGGATTAAAAGAAAAGGTTTATGAAGATACTAATACAGAGGTTGAGATGATAGACCCATTTATCCTTGTAGGTGGGAAAGATGTAGTTAGGGCCGATATCTATAAAGAATATAGGGATTTCAGTGCTATTTCTATGCAACTATCCACAAGGATTGATGATATAGTAAGATGATAAAGATAAACTTAATACCAAGTCAAACTGAAAAAAATCTTTTCAAAGAGGATATCTATCTATTTATCTTTATCACTTTCCTTTGTTTTATTGCAGTCGCTGGTTTTTATTACAAAAACCATAAAGATATTGAGGAAAAGAAAAGATTGATTCAACACACAAAAAACGAAATAGCAAGCCTGCAAAAGATATATAAAGAATACCTCGCAATGGAGCAGCAGAAAAAAGAGATTGAGAGAAGGATGAAGGCTATAGAAAGCATAAAAGAGGGTAGGGCACTTTCGGCAAGGATACTTTTTGATATTACAAATATTGTTAAAGATAATGTATGGTTTAAAAATTTCAATAAAACAGATGATAAATTCGAGATCGAAGGTGTATCTCTGGAGAATGAATCTATCTCTGATTTCATAGAAAAAATGGCAAAGATACCATATATGAGAAATATAGAATTGTTGAAAGTTGAAGATGAATTGGATAAGCAAACTAATGTAATCATTAAAAAATTTATTATAAAAGGTGATATTGCCCTTTGAAAACACCTGAGATAAATTTTAAAGCAATTGAGAAAAAAATAGTAAAGATACCAAAGGTTTATAAGCTAATCTTCTCTCTTGTCTTTAATATGGGAATATTTGCCTTATGCTTTTTTTTGATTATAAGTCCTCAACTCGATGAAAGAAATAAATTGAACAGGGAATATGATGAATTAAAGAAAGAGTTGGATAGGATGATTACAATAAAAAGCAATATGAATAAATATAAGCAAGAATTTGAACGTATAAATGCCTTATATCAGGAGTCTTTAAAACAATTACCTGAGCATAAAGATATCCCAAACTTATTGAGAAACATAACCAATCTTGGCACAGAAACAAGGATGAAGATAACCTTTTTTGAACCAAAGTCGGTTCAAAATAAGGAGTTTTTTGCAGAACTACCATTTGTTATAAGGTATAGTGCACCGTTTCACAATGTAGCATATTTTTTTGACGGCATAAGGAGGCTCGAAAGAATTATGACTATTACAAGCTTCAAGATGTCACCAGATCCAAAGAGCCCACCAGGTAGATTAACGCTTAGTGGTGAATGCATGGTAAAAACATATGTATACCTTAAAGAACAGCCTAAAAAGGGTTCACCTAAAAAATAGGATTAGGGATATAATAAATGAAAGTAAGAAGTAAATTAAAAGAGGAAATAAGGTGAGCAAATGAAATGTTTCAATTACTTTATGCTCATATTAATAATCTTTTTAATTATATGCCCTGTTAGCTTTAGTGCTGAACCTAAACCACAGCCAAAGCCTGAACAAAGGCAATTGGGTAGTCCTCCAAAATTTAATATAGGAGATTTTACTTACTCGGCAACAAATAGAAGAGACCCATTTGAATCAATCTTTTACACTAAGGTTCAGAAGTCAATACATGCTTACAAATCAGATAAAACTCTAAAAAAAGGATATGAACTTGAAGAATTAAAGTTAGTAGGGATTTTGAGAGCCGTCAATACAAAGATTGCCATGATGGAAGATATGCAGGGCAGGGGAATATTATTCAGAAAAGGAGACTATCTAAATAAGAACCTATGGATTGTCGAAATCCTTGACGCCAATATTATTTTAGGATACAAGCTAAAGGGGGAAATCAGAACATTTACCTTAGATATCCCAAGAAAAAAGGAAGGGATGTGAGCATGAAAAAGATATTTTTATTTATATTTTTAGTAATTTTGATATGTCCGCTAATCTGTTATAGCCAACCTTTAATTAAGAAACCACAGAAGATGTCTTTTGATTTTGTAGATGCTGACGTAAGAAATGTCTTAAGAGGTCTTGCTGAGGTAATGGGTAAAAACATTATTATAGGAGATGACGTAAAAGAACTTAAAGACAAGACAATTACCATGAAGCTTGATAATGTCTCCATGGAAGAGGCTTTGGATGTAATTGTAAAAAATAAAGATCTGGCAAAGTATGAAGAGGGAAATGTTATAAGAATTATCACACTGAAAAAATCGCTGGAAGAAAAGAAACGAGAGGCAGATGATAGGGCAGCCGCTCAAAGAGAAAGATTGGAAAAGCTAAAACAAGGAGAAGAGTTTGTAACTAAAACTATATTTTTAAATTATGCAACAGCGGCAGAAATAGTAAAGGTTATTAGGGGAGAGGTTACCGGTACTGCAGCTGGTGCAGGAGCCATACAACAAAAAGGCCTTCTCTCAGAATACGGCACAGTAACCCCTGTATCATGGAATAATGCGATAATTGTTAAGGATACAAAAGAGAATGTGGAAAAGATAGAAAAAATGATTAGCGAGCATGATTTGATTCCTCATCAGGTTCAAATAGAGGCAAGAATTGTTCAGGCTCATTCAGATTTTTCAAAAGAACTTGGCATTCAGTGGGGTGCTTCTTATAGTGCACATAGTAATGTATTAGGTAATAGACAGGTAGAGATGGGTGCAAGTAAAAATTACGGGGCATCTTCTGGAGCGACTTCTTTTACATCTCCAACAGGCATAACAGGTGTAAGAACTGACGGCACAAACAGGGCTGATTTCCCTTATAATGTAAATCTTCCAGCTGCAGTAACAGCCGGATCTGGAGGTACCTTTGGTATCTTTATTGGCTCTGCATTGGATTCCTTTAAGCTTGACGTTCAATTGTCAGCCCTTGAAACCTCTGGAAAAGGTAAGATAATATCTAATCCAAAGATTATTACGTCTGATAATAAACCGGCCATAATAAAACAAGGTCAGCAGATACCATATCAGACTGTTTCTCAATCAGGGACTCAAACAGAATTAAAAGATGCAGTCCTATCCCTTGAGGTAACGCCACAGGTAATAAAAGGCAAACACATAAAGTTGAAGATAAAAGCCACAAAGGACAGACCTTTAGCTGCAGTGGCAGCAGGTATACCTATTGATAAAAAAGAGGCTTCTACTGAATTAATTGTTGAAGATGGAGAGACTGCAGTACTCGGTGGTATTTATGAAATTGAGGATGATAATTCTGAATCTGGCGTTCCATTTTTTAATAAAATACCTTTATTGGGCTGGTTGTTTAAAAAAGAATCCAAGACTGATACTAAAAGAGAATTGTTGATTTTTGTTACCCCGAAAATAGTTAAAAATCCTTATAAAAAATAGGGGGAAGATGTGAAAAAAAATGCATTTTTAATTGCAGTTATATTTATTTTGATAATTATTTCAAGCACAAGTTCTTTCTGTGATGTCGTAAAAACAACTATAATAGGTACAACGGATGATAAGCTTTATGTTGCCACTGGCGAGAATATAGTTATAAATGCTGGTAAAAACTATGGAATTACAAAAGGTGATATACTTTCTATTTATAAAAAGGACGAAAAACCTGCCATGGTTAATGAAATCAGCAGATGTGTTATAATTAAAACTGAAGAAAATATAAGCATATGTAATATAATTAAATCAAGGATTGAAGCAGGTAAGGGCGATTATGTTTTTTTAAAAAGGCTCGAATATGCAGACTCACAATTATATCCAATGATATATACAACTTTAAATGAATTGCTTGCCCCTTATGAAGATTACAGGGAAATAAGAATCTATGTTCATGATATATATGATGAAAAAAATAATGTTACAGAGTTTTCTCGGTTAATAAAAGAGGAGATTCTGAATATTTTTAAACAAAAGAAAAGGCTATTAGTTGATACAGTAACCTTAAAAGAATATATGAATTTTCAGGATCATTATTTTTATTCAGATATTGATAGATCAAAGCAAGAAAATATCTATGCCCTTAAAAAAAAGATGGAGCAATTCAACATCGATGCTATTATAACAGGTTATTATAAAGTAAAGAATGATGATATAATGGTAAAACTCTTCCTTGTAGATAAAAATCAGGAAGATAAATCAATAAAGATATTTACTAATCAAAAAGATTATTCCAATAAAATTGCTGAGATCATAAAACCATATAAACCTTTTAAGGAAAAAGAGTTTGTAGATTATAAATTTATTTTAAATATAAAAGACTATTTGCCTGATAGAGATGAACAAAGAGAAATAATAAGACTTGAATCTGATAAAGAGATGAGCTTTAGATTTAAATTTGCCGAAACTAAAAATAAGTTTAACAGGATTAGCCCAAGCGATATAAACATAAAAATTAATGATGTTATGATAAGTGATATTCAAAGAGGTGATGTATATGAAAAGTTATTCGAGAAAGGAAGAAAAAGGGTTCTTGTTTCATTTATTCCCACCCTTTATGATAATGAACTTGAGGTAATTTCTTTAAAAAAGGAGATTAAGAAAGAAATATTATTAGATTTAAACGATGAGAAAGATATATTCATTGAGGTTTTGCTTGATGCCACATATGGTAAAGAATTGGCAGAAATAAAGGTTTTTAAGAAAAAAATAGATGAAAAAATTAAGGTAAAACCGGTTGAAATAATTAAAGAAAAACTGCCGAGTATAGAATTATATAGAGATTAAGGAGGTAAAGACCAATGAAGATATTGTTTTGTTTTATAATCTTTTTTTCTTTGGTTTTCCCATTTAATGTATTAATCGCCGATGAATATCTAAATGAAATAGATGCAAATGAATATAAAAAGTTTTTAAATGATATGAGAAAAACTGACCAAAAAAGAAATTTTATAGATTATAAAGAGGATAGGGAAACAAAATATAGAAAATTAAGAGAAAGCGCATATCATGAAGAAAGAGAGGCTGCAGCTCTCAGTCAAAGGCTATGGGAGCAAAGATATGCAGAAAGATGGGATAGGCAGTCAAGTTTAATAGAAAAGGTATACTCAGGTTCGAGTTTCGAATCTGATAGGGCTGCCAAGGCTTTAAAATACGGTTATCCGGCAAAACGTATAAGATAATATATAATATATAAACACAGCTTTCGATAAATCAAGGCGTTATGTCATTTAATAAAACACCAAATCATTTAAATAAGGAGGGTTTATGGGGGAAGAGATAAAGGTAGGATGTGCTCGTCCCACAGGCGGGCCAGTGGGAGAAAAAGTTCCTGAACAAACACCTGAAAGAGAAAATATAAAAAGGGAGGTAATAAATATGATACAGGTCGGAAAAAAGGCACCGGATTTTATGGCGCCAGCTTATCATAAAGGTAAATTTGTCAATGTAAAATTATCAGATTATTTAGGAAAATGGGTTCTTCTTTGCTTTTATCCAGGTGATTTCACATTTGTCTGAGCCACTGAAATTTCAGCAGTTGCTGAAAAATACCCTGAATTCCAGAAATTAGGAGTAGAGATTTTATCTATGAGCATTGACAGTATATTTGTCCACAAAATGTGGGATGATTATGAATTATCGAAAATGGTAGACGGAGGTGTTCCATTTGCCATGCTGTCTGATGCAGGTGGACGAGTAGGAAAGGTTTACGGTATTTATGATGAGGATGCCGGCGTGGAGACACGTGGAAGATTTATTATCGATCCTGATGGAGTAATTCAAGGGTTTGAGGTATTAACGCCACCAGTAGGGAGAAATGTGAATGAATCATTACGTCAAATACAGGCATTTCAGCTTATTCGAGAATCCAAAGGAACAGAAGCCACGCCATCTGGCTGGAGACCAGGCAAAATGACACTTAAACCTGGACCTGATCTGGTCGGTAATGTGTGGAAAGTATGGAAAACAGAAATGGCGTTTGATTAAGGATAAAATATATAATAACCGCATTAACCTGGGCTGGCAATTCTTCTATACTCTATTGCCAGCCCTTTTATGTAGAACATTAGTCATAATGAAGCATTAAATAATACAAATAAAGCAAAGAGGTGAGTGAGTTATAATGACAAAGAGAGCAAAAGGCAGAAATTGGATGCTCCTATTTGTATTAGGTGGGCTGGTGGTATTAGTGTATGGTATTTCACTCATATATGAGGCCATATCAAGCTACACCTGGCCTGTCTGTAAAGGAAAGATTATCACTTCAGAAGTAAGCCTAAGGAAAAATATCAAAGGCGGAAGTATAGATAAAACATATACTGCCCATGTAATCTATGAATACAATGTAAATGATATATTATTTACAAACGATAGAATCTTTTGGGGCCAATACAATTCAGGAATTAAAAGCCTTATGCAAAATATAGTGGATAAATACCCTGTGGGCAAAGAGGTGTCCGTGTATTACGACCCGAGGAAACCAAAAAACGCTGTTTTGGAGAGGAACATAAATTGGGCCACCATAGCCATTCCCTTTTTTGGCCTTATTTTCATCACCATAGGTTTTATTGGTTTTAAATATTGGGATTTACTTAACAAGACACAAGAATCTGTAAAAAGAGAAGACCTATCATGACTTCTTGACATTTTTAACCTATTTTTTAAAATATAAAAAAAACAAAAAAAGGAGGTAAAGGAAGATGAAAAGAGTTTTGGTAATTTTTGCTCTAATGTTTTGTCTTGGTATTGCATTTCAAGCCCATGCTATTGATCGTCTTTTCCTCCACGATGGTGACAGCATAACCCTCAAAAACACAACTGGTGACCCTGTTGAATTTCAAGTTTATAGCATAAGTGGCAGGTCCAGAATTGACTATACAGGTCCAGGGTGTGGAGGTAAACTAATCTTTAGAAATACTGATGGCTGGCAAACAATAGCCTGTAGTGGGGGCATGGTTACTATTACAATTAAGGAAACAGGCGGTGCGCCACAAGGTGATATCCCGGGAGACTCTGATGTGGTTGTAAGATACAGTAGTGGAGTTAAAGAATCCAATTTGAAACACTGTGACGACAATTACAAAGGTAAAAAATGCAATACCTGTGGTAAAGTGTTAATTTGGTAAGCCATTTGGAAAATCAAGGCATGCAACAACAATATTCAAAAGATATCTTAACCAGATAAAAAAGGGCATAAAATAGACAATCAATTTATAGGGGGTTAACATGAAGAAATGTTTGCTTTTTTTAACAGTGTTAATTTTCATTACCTTCATTAATTCCTCCAATGCGGAAATAAAACAGCAGAGAATAAATTTTGTTTTAGACCAAACTAAGAATATCCCTTGGGAAGCAAATACTGGCTGGTTAGAAATTCCAAATACTGGTGTCAAAATAAGATCATATGCTTTCGCCACTCCAACTATTCTCAAATACCAGTTTCCAGTAATCTTTACCATTGATATATAATGCTTTTCGTGGATACCAAAGTTGATGTACAATACAGAACGGAGGTATTAGCATGGAAAAGATTCCTAACGCAGTTTACACAAGAGAACTCAGGGAAGAAGCAGTGAAGATGATCAC
>Ga0208825_1000061_pt1 | contig 105609 bp, 82 predicted proteins | sample AD_UKC113_MetaG_FD_184450 | JGI IMG/M metagenome (GOLD analysis project Ga0208825, IMG submission 184450) | Active sludge microbial communities of municipal wastewater-treating anaerobic digesters from Hong Kong - AD_UKC113_MetaG (SPAdes)... | ecosystem: Engineered > Bioreactor > Anaerobic >...
GATGGATTGAAAAAGCTGGGCTTCTGATGGACTCGCGAGTTCAAATCCTTATTGGATCGGCCTCACCCCAACCCCTCTCCCCGGGGAGAGGGGCTTAAGAAGGTGAATTTTAATGACATTCGTTAGTATTGAAGAAATATTGTTTGTAATCGAATTTAAAATCAAGCAGTTTTTATCCCCATCTCCTCCGGGAGATGGGGATTACAGGGGGTGAGGCCGAAGGGGAGTTGGGGCATATTCTAAAAAAGATTTGGAAATTTCGTACTAATATATTTACTTTGTAATTCAAAGTACTTTTATATGGAAAACAACAATTCGTCAGCTGAAGATCTGAGGACCATCAGGAAGATCATGGAGGAATCGACAAAATTTCTTTCTCTGAGCGGTTTCTCGGGAGTATTCCTTGGCTTGTTTGCAATTGCCGGGGCGGTGATTGTCTGGTTCATTATCCCCGAAGGCGGAAATATCTGTTCTGAACAGTATCTAAGCAATATGCCACAGAATGAAGCTGCAACCATTAAATGGCAACTGGCGGTTACGGCTCTTGCTGTATTAATCTTCTCAGTGTCAACAGCTTTGTTCTTTTCTTTCAGAAATGCCTTACATTCGGGGAAAAGCTTCCTGACACCTGCCTCGAAAAGACTTCTTGTAAATCTTTTCATTCCTTTGGCAGCAGGCGGTATCTTTGCCCTGATCATTGCATTTCAGAACCATTTTCAGCTTATAATACCGGTTTTTCTCATATTCTATGGTCTGGCCCTCATAAATGCCGGGAAGTTTACATATAATGAAATATTCTACCTTGGCATTCTCGAGATTATTACCGGTCTGGTTTCAGCTTTGTTCCCCCAGCAAGGGTTGTTGTTCTGGATCCTCGGATTCGGAATTCTCCATATTGTATATGGAGTAATGATGTATAGAAAATATGAAGTATGAAGGATCTCATAGCCGGTTTGAATAAAGTCTTTGAAAGCAGGGTCAGACTTGGCATCATGTCGATCCTGATGGTGAACGACTCATTCGATTTCAACAGTCTGAAGGAATCGCTCAATGTCACTGACGGGAATCTGGCCAGCCACCTGAAAGCCCTCGAAGACAAAGGCTTAATAAAAACCAAAAAACAATTTATAGGACGCAGGCCAAATACAAGCTATTGCATCACTGAAGAAGGAGCCAGATCATTCAGGGAACACCTTGATGCCCTTGAAAATCTAATAAAGAACCATTGATTTTTTTACTCATTCACTTTGTGCCTCAAAGTACTTTAATAAAACAACTACCGCCATGTCCGACACAATTAAATCAAACCTCAGCAATCCTGAAATGCTCGAAGAAATCTACCGTAAAGACAGAAAAGCCTTCAAATCAGCATTCGACAGGATCTATCCCGAAATTGAAACCACTGAAGCCGCAAAATTCTGGAAAGCCCGGCTTGACGCTGACAGTAAATCAGACATAATGAAGACTTTTGCCCTTTCAGAAATAGCAACGGTCGGTGCCATTTGCATCATAGTTGCATTTCTGATAAAGATCCCGGCATTGTTCAGCCTCGGGTATTCCGATGAAGTATTCTATATGAAAAATGCAGCAATAATCGTTTTTGCCGGTCTGACTCTCTACTCCATGTGGGTTAACAGGATCACACAGAAGGCCCAAATAATCATGGCTGCAATGGCTTTTCTTGTACCTGCCGTCTACATAAACCTGCTTCCTGCGGATAAACCCGGTGATGCCATGAATCTGGCCTATATCCATCTCCCTCTGTTAATGTGGTTCATTTTCGGATTCGTATTTACGGGCTATGACTTCAGGAACCTGAGCAAACGCATCGACTTTATAAGGTTTAACGGAGATATGGCAATTATCTACGCCCTGATTGCAATAGCGGGAGGCATTCTTACTGCAATAACAATCGGCCTGTTCGAATCGATTGGATTGAGGATCGAAAAGTTCTATAGCGAATATATAGTTGTGGCGGGTGCAGCGGCAGCGCCAGTAGTGGCAGCATTTTTAATTGAAAAATTCCCGTCTCTTGTAAGCAGAACTGCCCCTTTGCTGGCAGCCATCTTCAGCCCGATCGTCCTTCTGACATTGGTCATTTTCCTGATAACTATTGCTGTAACTGGTAAAGATCCTTACAATGACCGTGACTTTCTTCTGATATTCAATATTATGCTTCTTGGCGTAATGGTGATAATCATCTTTTCAGTTTCAGAAACTTCAGTAATAAAGAACCAGAAATTCAATGCAGCTGTTTTGCTTGCACTTTCACTTGTTACAATAATCATCGACCTGATTGCCCTTTCGGCTATCTTCTACAGGCTTGGAGAATACGGACTCACTCCGAACAGGCTGGCGGTACTTGTTTCTAATATCCTTGTCCTGATAAATCTGGCACTCATAATGGCCGACCTCTTCAGGATCAATTTTCAGAAAAGAGAATTCAGAATTGTTGAGACAACAGTATCAAAATACCTTCCGGTCTACCTCATCTGGATCCTCATTGTGGTCTTTGCCTTTCCGGCTGTTTTTGGCTTTAATTAAAGGTAAAACATTGATCAGTCTGAAGTAAAAGTTCTGAACAGCCTTTTTCTTTTTGTACAGGTCTTCACAGGAAGTTATCTTTACACATTATTATTCTTCTTCCATGTAAATAATAATTTCCCTGATGAAATCCTTATTTCTCATTTGCACAGTATTTATGGCAACCTTCAGCGGCGGTAATCGCCCTGATGAAAAGATCCTCTTCAACGGTGTCTCACTGGACCACTGGGAGATCCTGGATTATGAAGGACACGGAGAGGTTTTGGTTGCCGATAGTTGCATTATTATAGGGAAAGGTGAACTGATATCGGGAATCAGGTGGACAGGTGATTTTCCAACCTCAAACTATGAGGTGACTCTGAAGGCAAAACGTGTGAACGGCAATGATTTTTTCTGCGGGATGACGTTCCCTGTCAGGGATTCATTCCTGACCCTGGTTCTTGGCGGATGGAGAGGCGCCCTGTCGGGGCTGAGCTGCATCGATGGCTATGATGCCGCAAATAACCAGACAGGCATTGTATATGGCTTCGGAACAGGCTGGTGGTATGATGTACGTCTCAGAGTTACTGACGAAAAAGTTGAAGCCTGGGTAAGCGACGAAAAGATTGTCGATTTTACGATAGGCAAATCAAGACTCTCGTTAAGAATGGAAGTCGAGTCATCAGTACCTTTTGGCATTACCACCTATAAAACTACCGGAGCCGTACGTAATATCAGGTTAAAATTTCTCAATGAATAAAAGCCAGATATTATGTTTACGAGGTAAATTACGTAGTTGATTACGTAGTTGATTACGCAGGTAACTACGTAGTTAACTATGTAGTTCATAATATAGTTTATATCACATCATGCCAGCCTGCACCAATCATTCATATTTAAGCGACTGTGCCGGATTGACACTTGCAGCTTTTATCACGCGGTAACTTATTGTTAAAAGAGCAATCCCCAATGCAATAAGTAGTCCTGCAACGAAACTGAAGAAGCCCGGATTTATCTTATAATAAAAGTTCTCAAGCCATTTCCCGGCATAGTAATAAATTAAAGGCCAGGAGATAAGTGATGAAACAGATACAAGCACAATTATTTCCTTTGATATCTGAAAATAAATACCGGCAACTGATGATCCCATTGCCTTTCTTACTCCGATCTCCCTGGTTTTCTGTTCCACGGTGTATGATGTAAGGCCGGATAGTCCAAGAGCGGCTATAAAAATAGCAAGTAACGAAAAGATCATGGCCATTTTGGCATTTTGCTGCTCCTCGCTGTACATCTTTTGAAAATCCGCATCCAGAAAGTAATACTGAAGCGGAGTGTTTGAAGTATATTCCTTCCATATCTTTTCAATAGCACTGATGGTTGATGCATAATTTGCCGGCGAAAGGCGTACCGTGATGTACCCCCAGTAATTGTTTTCACCCTGAAGCAGAAGTATATACGGCTGAACGGGATTACGGAGTGACTCAAAATTAAAATTTCTGACTGCTCCGATAATGGACAGATATTCCAAACCATTCTCTCCTGGTCTCATTATTCTTGTTTTTTCCATGTCGGTGATGCCGAAATTCTTCATGGCACTTTCATTGAGAATGCATGCCTGCCTGTCGGTCGTGTACGACTCACTGAATACCCTTCCGGAATCAAGCTTCATTTCATAAGTATCAAGGAAATCATAATCAACCCAGCTTGTTGTCATCAGAAAAGTCTCATCTTTTCTTCCCTCAATCATATAGCCGTTATTGTTATTGGTACGGCCGGGGAGAGCCGTAGAACTTGCTATGTTTATTACTCCGGGTATGCTTTTCACCCTCTCCTTGAACGATTTCATCCTGTTGCCTATGACATGGGCTCTTTCGATCACAACAAGCTGTTCCCTGTTAAAACCGACATCTTTGTTTAGCATGTATTTTATCTGCTTATTCATTATTAGTGTGCCCACAATCAACAGTATTGATACTGCAAACTGGAAAACTACCAGAATCCTTCTGAGTTTTCCGTTGCCTGAATTGTTCCTCGCGCTTCCCTTGAGCACTTCATAAGGGTTGAAAGAAGAAAGAAAGAACGCGGGATAGCTTCCCGACATAACCCCCACCAGCAGCGCGAATAATATCAGTCCCGGTATAGTATACCAGGCTGAAAAAAGGTTAAGCGAAAGTTTTGTTCCAAGAAGATTGTTAAAATATGGCAGACTCAGTTTCACAATCAGCAGGGCAAATATCAGGGAAACAAAAGCAAGGATAAAGGATTCTGTCAGAAACTGGGCAATAAGCATCCCGCGTGTTGATCCTCCGATTTTTTTTATCCCGACCTCTTTTGCCCTTCGGGAGGCCTGGGCAGTTGCGAGGTTCATGAAGTTTATAGCGGCTATCAGAACTATCAGGATGGCAACACTTCCAAAGATAATGAGATACTTCGGATCGACAGGTGCTTTGAAATCGCCCTGTACTGTATTGTCGAGATGAATATCCGTCAGTTTCTGAAGATAAAACCTGTATATGTTGCCTCTCTTTAGAAATTCTTCAATTGTTGTCCCCATAAATTTCTGCACTTCGGGCCCGACATATTTGACAATCAACTCATTGAACCTGGCGTCCACCGTGGCAGGATTTGAATTTTTTTTCATAAGCAGATAAAGGCCGAAGCTGTTGTTAAGCCAGATATCATCCTTTGATCTTGGATTTGTCATAAAGGAAGTCACCATGCTGGCATCAAAATGCGAATTTGAAGGAACGTCTTTCATAATGCCTGAAACGACATACCTTATCGAATCGGATCCAATTTTTAAAAGTTTGTCGACAGGATCCTCATTGCCAAAAATCTTTCTGGCCGTGGTCTCCGATAAAACGACTTTATGAGGGCTGTTCAGAAGGTTTTTCGGATCGCCCTTTATTACCGGAATTGTGAAGAAATTAAAAAAGGATGAATCAGCTTCAATTATGTCATTATCAGTAAAGATCTGCTGTTCATATTCCACTGTTGTCGGGCCCATGCCATTCATCCTCAGAAAGTCTTCAACCTCAGGGAATTCCCTGGGCAGAGTCGGACCCATTACCGCTGGTGTAAATGCTCCCGTGATCGTCTGGCTCCCGATCTTACCGTTAAGGATAACCCTGTATAACCTGTCTTTCTTTTCATTGAACCTGTCATAACCTGCCTCGTTTATTACATAAAGAGTTATGAGCAGACTGCAGGCAATTCCGATAGCCAGCCCAAGGATGTTTATCACAATATAAGCACGCTGTCTTTTAAACGACCTGAGACTATGCTTTAAAAGATCAATAATCATATTTTTAATTGTATTAATGCTATTGCTTTATCAGACCCGCGTAATGATTTTAACAGGCTTTTTTCTACAGTAAAGACAGCAAAATCAGGGGATTGTTGCAGGAGACTGTTCATGAAAAATCATGTCACGCTGTACTGTTATCATCATTCACGTTAATCGGGCCGGTTACTTTATGCAGTCTTTTTCCCGGGTGCCATCATTTTGTATGCCAGTGATATTTTCAAGTAAGTATATTTGCAGAATACTATTATCAGAATGTTCAGATCGGGCAAAAAGGCCGGGGCAGAAGTTAAAAAAGAAGCAGGATTGTTCAGTGTGCTTGTTCCTTACGGCGGTTTTGTAACATTGCTGGTAATAATGTCACTTGGCGGAAGCAGTATAAATCTTCTGATCCCAAAGATCATTGCCCGTGCCATCGATGCATTTTCAGCAAACAGTTTCAATGCCGGAACCATCATAACGGAGTTCCTTGCCGCTGCAACCGGAGTATTTGTTTTCACCTTTCTACAGGGTGTTTTGCAAACCTCAACGGCTGAGAGAGTGGCAAAGGATCTTCGAAATAAGCTTGCCGATAAGATATCTGACCAAAGCTATTCATTCATTTTAAATTCCAACCCTGCAAAGCTTCTTACAAATCTGACATCCGACATGGATTCGGTCAAGATGTTTGTTTCGCAGGCATTTGTCAATATCATTTCGTCGCTATTTGTCATAATCGGAGCTGCTGTGTTGATGATAATGATAAACTGGAAGCTGGCTGTTGCCGTCATGCTGATTGTTCCCGTAATTTCCGCAGCCTTTTATGTTGTTTTCAGGAAGGTCAGGGTTATCTTCAGAAAAAGCAGGGAGGTAATAGATGCTCTCAACAGAATAATAAATGAAAGCATCCTTGGATCGGCACTTATAAGAGTGCTGAACTCCCGGCAGCCTGAGTGCCGGAAATTCCTTGAAAAGAACATTGAATCGCGCGACCTTGGATTGTCGATAGTGAAGCTTTTCTCTGTCCTTATCCCAGTAATTATGTTCACATCAAATATTGCCGTAGTCACCATCCTTGCACTGGGAGGGCATTTTGTTGTAACAGGCTCTCTCACTCTTGGAAATTTCGCGGCATTCAACAGCTACCTGATTATGCTCATCTTCCCCGTAATGATGATAGGGTTCATGAGCAACATTATTGCCTCGGCCACTGCCTCGTACGGGAGGATAAAACAGGTCCTTGGTTCACCTCCTCCCGGAGAATCAGGAACAATAAACTCTGCGATAAAAGGTGATATTGAAGTCAGAAATGTCAGTTTGAGATATGGCGACAAGACTGTTTTAAAGAACATCTCGTTTTCAGTCAGAGCAGGAAGCATGACAGCACTAATCGGGCCCACGGCAGCAGGCAAGAGCCAGATGCTATATGTCCTGTCAAACCTTGTCAGCCCTGATTCAGGAAGTGTTGAATTTGACGGAGTTTCTGCAGGGAAGTATGCAAGGGAAGTGTTCCACAAACAGATAGGATTCGTATTTCAGGACTCTGTTATTTTCAACATGAGTCTGCGGGAAAATATTGCATTCAGTGATACGGTAACAGAGGAATCACTAAGGAAAGCAATAGACACAGCCGAGTTGAACGACTTTATTGAATCGCTGCCTCAGAAACTGGATACAATAGTTTCGGAAAGAGGTGCCAACCTGTCGGGCGGACAAAAGCAAAGAATAATGCTGGCCCGTGCTCTGTCCATTAATCCCGTGATATTATTGCTCGACGACTTTACCTCGAGGGTTGACAGGATGACCGAGAACAGGATCCTGTGCAATATCCGTAACAATTACCCGGGGATAACACTTCTGTCGGTCACACAGAAAATTTCTCCCGTAACCCATTTTGACCAGATCATTCTTATGATGGAGGGCGAAATTATAGCTAGCGGCTTACATAAGGATCTGAAGGAGAGTTCTCCTGAATATATTCAGATTTACAATTCACAAAGAAGTACCCGGCATTATGAATTATAATCTGAATCGTCAATCAATAAAAGATGCTGGGAGACTTCCGGTTTTTGCCTCGCTCAAGAAAATGGTTTCCATAATAAGCGGTGAGCGCCGGAATGTCACAATCGCATTTGCAGCGATATTTCTCAATGCAGGGCTGAGCCTTCTCGGACCATACCTTGTAGGTTACACGATTGACACCTATGTCCGGTACAAAGAATACCACGGGGTTCTTGTCTTTTCCGGCATCCTGCTTGCAATGTATATTACGGCGTTTGCCGTAAACTATCTACAAATGCGTATGATGGGCGGAATTGGCCAGAGGATGCTTTTCAGCCTGCGCAATTCGGTCTTTAACAAGCTTCAGGAACTTCCCCTTGATTTCTTTAACCAGAATAAGGCTGGTGATCTGATATCGAGAATCAACAACGATACGGACAAGGTGAACCAGTTCTTTTCACAGTCGCTTATGCAGTTCATTGGCAGCCTTATTACCATGACCGGAGCCGGCATCATCCTCATGATAATCAACCTTCCCCTGGCTCTTGCAGCACTTTCTCCCGCTCTGATTCTCTGGATTTTCACCAAAGGTGTTTCACCATGGATAAGGAAGAGAAATGAAGAAAGCCTCAGGAGCCTGGGTGATCTGTCAGCCGAAATACAGGAAAGCCTTGCCAACTTCAGGGTAGTCATTACCTTTAACCGGAGGGACTATTTCCGAAAGCGTTTCAGGGAAGTAAACTTGGAAAATTACAGGAAGTCGGTGAAGGCAGGCATTGCAAACAATATTCTTTCGCCTGTCTATACCTTTGCTTCAAACATGGGTCAGCTGATAGTTCTTTCACTTGGCATATGGCTCATTATCAAGGGATATTTTTCGGTCGGACTGCTTATCAGTTTTATCGCATATATTGCCAATTTTTACAATCCCCTGCGTCAGATGGCTGCCCTGTGGGCCAATTTCCAGCTTGCGCTTGCAGCATGGGACAGAATTTCGCTGCTTCTCTCTTTTGAAAACAATCTTGTGACAGTTGATGATCCAAATGGTCATAAAGACAATTCACTGGTACATTTCCGAAATGTCTCTTTCAGGTATCCCGATGGCAAGGATGTACTGCATAATGTAAGTTTCGCCCTGCAAAGAGGGAAAACTTATGCTTTCGTCGGTCCGACAGGGGGAGGCAAAACGACCACAGCTTCACTCATGGCCAGATTATATGATGCAACAAAGGGCACAATACTTCTCGACGGGAAAGACATCAGGTCATACTCCCCATGCGAAAGGGCCTCGAAGATAGGGTTTATTCTTCAGGATCCCATTCTCTTTTCAGGTACCGTGAGAGACAATATTCTTTACGGAAATCCTGAATGTTCGGGGCTCACGAATGATCAGCTTGAAAGTATCATAAGTGAATCGAGACTTGACGGCCTGATCACAAGGTTCGACAAAGGGCTGGATACCGAGATCAGGACAACAGGAGACGGGATAAGCCTTGGCCAGAAGCAGCTTATTGCATTTATGCGGGCAATCCTGAGAAAACCGGAATTGCTGATCCTTGATGAAGCGACAGCCAACATAGACACTGTCACGGAAAAGCAGCTTGAAACCATATTGAACAATCTTCCTGCCTCAACAACAAAGGTCATTATAGCCCATCGTCTTAATACAATTGAAAATGCTGATGAGATTTTCTTTGTCAATTCAAGGAAAATCATTGCTGCCGGATCGTTCAGCGAAGCACTGGAAATGCTTATGAAAGGTAAATCAGAAAGCTGATCATAATTGCCATTTCATGATCACCCCTTAAACATCCTTGTAATTTCGTGATTTTCATAAATCCTGCTATAATAGTCCCTGGCGGCCCGCGACCAAAGAAAATACAGCATTATACCTGAGAATATCTATAATCAGGTGTTTCTAAACAATTCCGGGATTTTAACTGATAAGTGGACGGATCAATTCAAACAAGTAAATTGGTGATTTATAGCTCTCTGCAGTTATATACTAAGCCTGCAACATGAAAAATCCTGCAGTTTTCCCTATAAGTTTTTATCCTCTTTCCGGCCTTTGAATGTTTTACCGCGACCATTCCAGGAGCAGCCTGGTTTTTTCAAAATGCAGGAAGCGGAGTCACTATTACATTAACTCTGTATTTGGCCGGGAGAAGCGGTTGCTCATTTTGATCCGATCACTTCGTACGGAACAGCCCCTCACAGCGATGCGGAGGAAACAAAAGCGATAATTTCCCTGATGCCTGTTGATGCAATAAAGAACACATGGGAGCCAGATGACAGAACCTTTAAAAAGACATGATCTGAGCCAAAAAATCAAAACATAAACAGAATAGTTGAAAAGGATAATTAACTTTAGCCGATAGAATTTCTATTTAATACAAAAACAGAGTTAAACCCAAAAATAAAAATGAAACGACGTACTTTTATTAAAAATGCCGGAATCGCAGGTGGTGCGGTTTTGATTTCACCTCATTTTATGGATAAGGATTCATCGGGTCAGGATGGTTTCCCAGTTATGGATCTGCATGTCCATACCACACAAGTCCATACTATTGACAAGATAATGGAGATATCCAGAAGCAAAAACATCCGTTTTGGAATTGTTGAGAATCCCGGCCCGGTCGTAAATGATGATGCCAGCCTTCTTTCTTATATCAATAAACTACGCCAATACCCTGTTTATATTGGCCTGCAGCCCATGTCTCCGGGGTGGTCAAAGAACTTTTCGAAGGAGACAATTGCCCTTCTGGATTACGTTATTATGGATGCCCAGACAATTCCTTCGGGTAATGGCTATGGCGACACCTTGCGTATCTGGAGTTTTGACACATACATTGACAATCCTGAAAAGTTTATGGAAGTCTATGTTGCCCATAAGCTTGAAGTCCTTAACAATGATGAACGCCTTGAAATTTTCGGCTGGCCGTTATTTCTGCCGGTTTGCATAGCGCGTGATTATTACACCCTCTGGACAGAAGAAAGAATGCAGAAGATAATTTCGGCGGCCCGAAAACGCAATATAGCATTCGAGATTAATGACCTGGCCCATACCCCACATGAGAAATTCATCCTGATGGCAAAGGAACAAGGCCTGAAGTTTACCTTTGGATCTGATACCCGTGATACAAAGACCGGCAGACTTGACTACTGCAAATACATTGCAGGAAAATGCAATTTGAAAAAAGACGATTTCTTTATCCCGAAAAGGCAGTTGCCTGTCTGAAAAGCAGAATCCGAATATTTTTTCAGTGCTCTTCATCTCTGGCCTGATTAATAAATTTGGCAGCCTGAGCCAGAAAGGTTCAGGCTGCTTTTTTAGCGCATTATGCTGTACTCCTTATTTCAGGTCGCGGCTCATAATACGGCAGGCAGTAAGGCGCCTGGCATCCCTCAGTTGTTGATTTTCAATAAATTTATTAAATTTAGGTTTCAAAATCATCATATTATGAAACGACGGTATTATTCAATAGCATTTCTCCTGCTGGTATTCCTCCAGGTGAAAGCCCAGACCGACAGGCAGATGGATACCTTCATCGACAAGCTGATGTCGCAGATGACGCCGGACGAAAAAATCGGGCAGTTAAACCTTCCTGTATCAAGTAGTTTTATTGCCGGTGAGAAGAAAGACGGTGAACTTAGTCCGCTCGAACAAAGAATAGCCAGAGGAGAGATTGGCGGCCTTTTCGGTATGAAAGGGGCGAAACAGATAAGGGAAAAACAACAGATTGCAGTCGAAAAAAGCCGGTTGCACATTCCCTTGCTATTCGGCCTTGATGTAATTCATGGTTACGAAACCACCTTCCCCATACCTCTTGCACTTTCGACCTCATGGAACCTCGAACTGATTGAACGTGAGGCACGGACAGCAGCGATCGAAGCAAGTGTCGACGGGATAAACTGGGTCTTCAGCCCTATGGTGGACATCTGCCGTGACGCCCGCTGGGGACGGATCGCAGAAGGTGCCGGCGAAGATCCATATCTGGGGGGTGAGATAGCCAGGGCGCTGGTAAAAGGCTATCAGGGTAAAAACAACGACTTCTCGGCGGCAAACACCGTAATGGCCTGCGTCAAGCACTATGCGCTCTACGGTGCTGCAGAGGCCGGACGGGATTACAACACTGTTGACATGAGCCGCCAGAGGATGATGAATGAGTTTATGCTCCCGTATAAGACAGCCTGCGAACAGGGCGCGGGAAGCTTTATGGCGTCATTCAATGAATTCGAAGGTATCCCCGCTACTGCAAACAAATACCTTCTGGATGACATTCTCAGGAAACAATGGGGATTCAAAGGATTTGTAGTATCAGACTATACAGGGGTTCAGGAAATGGTAAACCATGGCATTGGTGATCTGCTTACGGTAAGCGCAAGGGCTCTCGACGCCGGCATCGACATGGACATGGTAAGCGAGGGATTTTCACAAACCCTTAAGCAATCGCTGGCGGAAGGAAAAATCACACAGGCACAGATCGACAAGGCATGCAGAAGGATACTTGAAGCCAAATACAAACTCGGATTATTCAGCGATCCCTACAGGTTCTGCAACGAAGAGCGCGCATCAAAAGAGCTTTTCAGCCTCCAGAACAGGGCAATCGCCCGTGAAACGGCAGATGAATGCCAGGTCCTTCTGAAAAATGAGAACAACCTGCTACCCCTTAAGAAAAGCGGCAACATTGCAGTCATCGGCCCCCTTGGCGATGCGGCTGACGATATGCCAGGATGCTGGTCGATTACAGGCAAAGCGAGCCAGTCTGTATCACTTTACCAGGGAATAAAGGCTGCAATGGGTTCAAATGGAAGTGTCAGATATGCAAAAGGAAGTGATCTTGTTTCCGATTCCCTGCTCGAGACAAAGCTTAACGGCATGATGGGGTTTGTCATCCCGGGGATGCAGGCAAAGAAGATTCATGACCGCAAACCGGAAGAGCTTTTAAAAGAAGCACTCGATATTGCCGCAGGATCTGATATCATAATAGCGGCTCTTGGAGAAAATTCAAATATGAACGGAGAAGGCGCATCAAGGTCGGTTCCTGATATTCCTGAGCCACAGAAAGTATTGTTAAAATCGCTTGTCGCCACAGGGAAACCCGTTGTTCTCGTGATCTTTACGGGGCGGCCTCTGATACTGTCATGGGAAGATGAGAATGTTCCGGCCATACTAAACTCATGGTTCCCCGGCTCTGAAGCCGGAACCTCCATAGCAGGAATTCTTTTTGGCGATGTCAATCCAAGCGGCAAGCTGACGACCACTTTCCCCCGCAATGCAGGACAGCTTCCACTGTACTATAACCATAAATATACCGGTCGTCCTCATGGTGATTATGAAAAATATGCTCGTTTCAGAAGTAATTATATCGATGTCATAAACGCTCCATTGTATCCTTTCGGATATGGACTGAGCTATACCAGGTTCGACTATGGAGATGTCGTTCTGTCAGCACATGAGATGGCAATGAACGGAAAGGTGACGGCAAAAATCAAAGTTACAAACTCCGGGCAGAGAGACGGAAAGGAGATAGTCCAGCTTTACATCCATGATGTTTACAGTACATCGACCCGCCCGGTAAAGGAACTGAAAGCTTTCAGAAAGGTTTTTCTAAAAGCAGGCGAAAGCAGGGAATTATCCTTTGAACTGTCGGCAGATGATCTGAAATATTACAATCACGATCTGGAATTTGTTTGCGAGCCGGGTGATTTTGAAATAATGATTGGCCCAAACAGTCGCGACATAAAGAAGGCCGTGCTGACCGTGAAATAAATTGTCAGTGAATTATCAGGAAATATCAATATCTTTGGATTCGGATACATGAAATACCTGACCTGATTGCAGCATAAAAGCAGGCAAGACGTTGCACAGGATCATCGTGGTGATGAATTTTAACATTGTTATACCACCTGAAAGGAAGGCAAAGTTTGAGAACTTTGTGCTGCCCGGTTTTGAAGGAGTCCCTATCAGTCAGGTTATTTCTTTCATTATAAAAGGTTTCCGCAAAGGAGTACTGGTGACCAGGGCTTCATCAATAGCCTTCAACCTCCTGCTGGCGCTTATGCCTGCTTCAATTTTTCTTTTCTCCCTTATCCCGTTCATCCCTGTTCCTAATTTTCAGGAGGAAATGATAAAGCTTTTTGAAAATATCCTTCCGGCCAACGTTTACAGTTTCTTAGAATCATCTATTGTTGAGATTGTCACAAAGAAAAGTGAAGGCCTCCTGATAATCATGTTGATAGCTACGATAATATTTTCAACAAACGGGATCCATGCTGTAATAAATGCATTCGTTGTCTCCGCGCATAATTTCCCGGCAAGATCATGGGTTAACCAGCGAAAAATATCACTTGTCCTGCTTTTTATTGTTGTATGCATGTTTTCACTTGCCGGATTCATGGTGATTTTCGGGAAACAATTGTTAAATTTTCTTGTCGAAATTGATTTTATAAGAAAAAGCAGCGTTATGACTCTTTTTATTTTTACCAGATGGATAATTGTCATATTGCTCCTATTTCTTGCAATCTCTTTCCTTTACTATTTTGCTCCGGCAAAAAAGCGCGATTTCAGGTTTTTCTCCCCCGGGTCAACGATGGCAACAATACTTTTCATCATTACATCCCTGGGATTCTCCGCTTATGTTAACAATTTCGGATTGTATAACAAGTTCTACGGTTCACTCGGAACATTGCTCGTCATAATGTTGTGGCTGTACCTCAATTCAATAGCTATCCTTATTGGGTTCGAGCTTAACGTAAGCATTAAGGATGCTGTGGAAAACAGCAAGGAGAAAGCATTTGCCTGTCGGGGTACAGCCTAAATGATCATTTATCATCATGCTGATTAATCAGCGGCCAGGTCATATGAATGGCTTTAGCCAGAACATTTTTGCCATTCCGGCTTTATCTGCAATCCATTTTTATGCAATCGGATATAATCATTCAGGATTAACAAGCACACCTCTTAACTGGACGGCAGGAGGCTGGGCTCTTCCAGAGCCTGCCATCATTCCTGGCATTGGTTTAGGACCCAGGGTTACAGTCGTTGTGCCATTCACCTCTGAGAATGTACAGACAACCGCCTGGGAACCGAGACTCTCTTCCACAAACCGTGATGTGATCTCAAGAGTTTTGGGATCATTCCACGAATAGCACGACGCGACCTTTATAACAGGCTGTACAACAGAATAGTTTGCATCTATTGACTTAGGCTGCAGGGGTCGTGGAGGAGCCAGAACAGAAGCAGATTTTGTATTTACTGTCTTCCATACGCCTGAACCTGCCTTAAGAACTGAAATCTGATTATCTCTTTTTATGGCAAAGCTTAACTCCTTATTCTTAAAAGTCAGATAAACCGACTGTATGTGATAATCATTATCCTGAAGAAGGAACTCCCTGCCCGATATTTTTTCCTCAAAAGCAGAAACGTCAGTGGCTGAAACGGGTGATTTGATACCCAGGGACATTTGTTTTTTCTGCAGTTCGGCATATTTTGCAGGATCTTCAGGGATAGCCTTTGCCGATTTTATTGCCGGAACCAGATAATTATGTACAAGATTCAATTCCTCCTGAGTGTTCCTTGCATTTGCAGTAAGAACAACTATTGCATCTTTGTCGGGGAATAAGACCACAAATTGTCCGGCCATGCCATCAAGCCTGACGCTGTTGTTTCTTCCCCTCCACATCTGGTAGCAATAACCCTGGGCCCAGTCATTTTTATCCTTAGGTGTCTTATTTGAAGGATCGCTGCTATCAATTTTGAAAGAAGTCGCTTCTTTCACCCAGGCTTCAGGGATTAACTGCCTGTTGTTCCATTTCCCGTTCTGCATCAGCAACTGACCAAACCTGGCCATGTCTTCGGTATGAAGTCTCAGACCTATCATTCCAAGGTTTATTCCCTGAGGGTTCCTGTCCCAGTCGATGCCTCTTATTGACAGAGGGTCAAAAATTCTTGGCTTCAGATAATCAAAAAGTGTCTGGCCTGTTACCTGCTGGACAATGGCCGAAAGCATGAATGTTGCCATATTGTTGTAGAGGAAGACGGTCCCCGGTTTGTGAACCGGCTCATTACCAATGAAAGTTGTTATCCAGTCATCTTCGCTTCCTCCTCCCATTCCGGCAGGATCCTGGCCAACCGACATGGTAAGAAGGTCCCTTACTGTAAGTTCTTTCATGTTTTTACCGATCGTATCAGGCAGGGAATAAGGGAAGAATGAAATAACTTTATCAGTCAGTTTCAATCTGTTTTCCGACACTGCAAGGCCGATTCCCGTTGCGGTGAAAGTTTTGCTTGCGGAATACATCAAATGCTTCAGATCGGGACCATATGGGGCCCACCATCCTTCTGCAATTACTTTTCCATGTCGGATGAACATGAAACTGTGTATTTCCTGGCGGCCGGTGTCAATGGCATTTAAGAAGTCAACAATTCCTGCTGAAGAAACACCTTCAAGTTCGGGAATACTCCTGGCAAGATTACCAGGACCTTGTCCTGCAAGGCTGAGATTAAGCACTGATAATGACAGAAGTAACAAGAATAAAAAAGGCAGTCTTTTCATTTGAGTCTTTATTTTTAACGTTAAAATTTAACCTGCATCAGTATTTTTATATGTTGTATTACAATGGCAGTGATTTCCTGGCTTCCCTGTCGGGATCATTCTGAACCACTGATGTGTCGTCAAGTATCATTGTCTCGCCGTTTTCTGAAGAATACCTGGGCCATTCAGGCAAACCACCGCCGTTTGGATTTCCGGTCCTCATAAACCGGGCAAGAGAAGCTGACATTGAAGAAGCGAGTTTCCTTGGTCTTGCGCCTCCTCCCGTATGTGATATCTGGACATCAGTATTATAGAACCAGAAAGATATATCCATGGTATGGAACGCCCTCAGACGGCCGTCAAACAAGGGAGTGTTCCATCCGAACCAGGCAAGGTAAACCGGGGCAGGCTGTCTTGATTTCACATTGCAAAGTTCTATGGCGCTCTTTCTGTTGCTGAGCACCATTGAAAGGATTTCTATCGGTTTCCTGTCGGGGAAGCTCGAAGCATATGCATCAATAGCGGCAGAAGCGTTTTCGCCGAGTGCCGGCCCGAAGCCCCGCATGGTTTTGACAAGCTCTTTTGCCTTATCCAGGGTTATATCTTCAAGTGAAGAATCAAAAGAGCTGGGAGATCTTTCATAAAATGTACTGCATACTATCATCGGGATGTCTGCAGCCAGTTCGGAAGCTTCTGGTGAGAACGGGTGCTGCTTTACAAAAACGCCGTCTGCGACAGGGCTGAATCCGCCCATCATTCCTGCTGCCGCACCGGCTTCCTCCCTGAACTTCATGCTTGCTGCCCTTGTCAGGAGATAATAATCTCTCCATGTCATTTCCTGGAGTTTATCAATTTGTGAAGCTTTTAATCCGGCCTCTCTCAGGATATAGTCAGCCAGTTTTTCCGAATTACTCTTCTCTCCCACTTTCAGTCCTGTTCCGCTTAATGCCACAGCTTTATGGAACAGTCCTTTTGCTGATGGCATAGCTGTGAGAGTACACACCTTTGCACCCCCTCCTGACTGGCCGATTATTGTTACATTAGCAGGATCTCCGCCAAAATTCGGAATGTTATCCCTGATCCATTCGAGTGCGGCCACAATATCGAGCATACCAACATTCCCGGAAGCAGCATATTTTTCACCTCCTATACCGGCAAAGTCTGAAAAACCAAGGGGGCCGAGCCTGTGGTTCAGCGAACAAAAAACGACATTCTCCTTCCTTGCAAGGTTCTCTCCATGATATTCGGGATGTTCTATTGAATTCCCGCTTGTAAATCCTCCTCCGTGTATCCATAATATCACCGGACGTTTTGTATTGTCATTATAACCGGGGGTCCATACATTAATGCCTAGGCAATTTTCGCTTACATCGTCATAATGCCAGTAATCTGTAAATGCAAGATATCTGTTGGCATAGAAATTATCCAGCAACTGCGGAGCAGCATTTGGCCAGTACACAGCCGGAAAAACATCTGTCCATGGTTCAGGTTTTTGCGGTGGCATAAACCTGTTCTTTCCACCGGTGTCCGCGCCGTAAGGTATCCCAAGAAAGTTATAAATATCCTTATGTATAAAGCCTCTCACCTTACCGTTTGTTGTTTCTGCAACTGCAATTTTGTCCCCGATAAAGATCACCTGTCCGTCTTCTTCATCTTTTTTGGCGGATTCAGACGTGCATGATGTAACTGAAAGAGTGGCAGTCCCAAGAGTAAGGCCGGCTGCCCCGGCACCCATGGTCCGGATAAATTTACGACGGTTTGTTTTCATGACTGGTAGTACTGGTTTTAGAGTTTATTGTTTTATTGATGTATTGTCTTTTGGCTATTTGACAGATCCGGAGTTTAGTGATTAATGGTTGTAAAAAAGCATTGTTAAAATATTAACAATCAGCCTGAATCAGCATCAAAGACCTTGTTCATTGATTTTCATGATCAGAATGGTGAGAGATATTAAAATTACATCAACAATTCTGAAATAACAATAGGCCGTGACAGAAAGAAACAAGGATTTAACAGGTAAAAATCAGGGTGATCAATAACCTGAGATCATTTTGTGAGTTAAAAATGCCGGATATTGAGGTATCAGAAAGCTCTAACAGGGCGGACAAGAACTCCCTGCCTGTCCCTGACCTGGTTGCTTTTGTTGCCGTAATAAAAGTTCACCACCCAGGCCCCGTATTTATCCTGGGTTGAGCTCCAGTAATAAGTTTCCTTAAAACCGCCCAGACCTTTTTCATGAAGGTTCCTGTACATCAGTTGCAGTTCATCAACAGACGGAAGGAACCAGTCATTATATCCGTTCAGCACAAGCTCATGGCACAAGCCTGCTGCAGTTGATGTTTCATTGCAACCTCTCAGTATTTCTTCTGTATTGGCCCTTCCGGTTCCCGGGGCCTTGCCGGCAGCACCGGCAGGAATGCAATTGCCCCATACAGATGCCTGCTGAAGATCCGCTGGTGCACATACAAGACCATGTTCACCGGTTTCGTCGATATAGAATACATATCCACCGTTAATGAAATCACCAGGCACATACTGTGCCCTGAAAATACCATCTTCACTCTTGGCGGTTCCTTTTTCATTTTTCGCGATCATTCTGAAATGGTAGAGTGTCCCGGCATGCAAACCAGTGACTACAGCACTGACGCTTACCGGAACACCTCCAGTTATCCGGTCCCGCAATGCTGCAACCGTCATGCCGTAGTTTAAATCCGTACCATACTCAAAAGTCACGCTGGTTGGAATGTCGTGGGGATTGACTGTGCCGTTCAGTTGAGCCGACTGGGGGGTTGTATTTGTTACACTTATGTTTCCAGCTTCCGGTATACCTCCTTTTGTTGTAAAAGCAATGTTATAACCTGTTCCCTGGCCAAAGGAATTTGATGCCACAACCCTGTAGTGATATGTGGTTCCAGGCTTCAGGCCATCTATCATTGCTGTCACGCGGGCGGATGAATCACCTGTAACGGGGTTTTGAATTGCCTGAACCTTGTTACCGTAATCTGTATCAATGCCATATTCAAATGTCACAGTGGCATTTTTGCCGTTGGGATTCACCAACCCGTTGAGAATTGCCGATTCTGCCTGAACATCAGAAGCCGGACGGGTATCAGCGAAGGGTACCCTAATGGACTGCAGAACCATATTTTTCTCTGTTTCAGACGCTTCTGTAAGATCGACAAGAATTACGCCGTTCGCTCCTCTGGAACCATATATTGCCGCGGCAGGTCCTTTTAAAACCTCTATCGACTTTACCAGCCTGGGCGAAAGGTCATCAAGTGAGCTTACAGGTATTCCATCAACTACATATAATGGCTCATTGCTGCCGAACATAGTGGTGAATCCCCTGACAAGTACCTTGTTGCCATTTACCATGACCCCCGGCACAGTGCCTTTAAGCATCTCATACACCGAGGTATATGAAGCGAATCTGCTTTCTGTGCCATCTATTGAGCTTACTGATGTGGTAAGGTTCTTCCTGTCGATTTTACTATATCCGATATTTACCTTTTCGCTGCCTGTTGCAAAGTCGGCCTTAACAGAAGTGGTTTCGGCAGATAACGTGACAGAATACCTGAAGTTTATCCGTGTTCTGCCTCCTATCATTTCCGTTATTATCCCGCAGGCTGGTGAATAGATCCCGATTGATCCGGAACCATTTGTTATTCTGACTTTATAAAATCCCTTTTCATCGGTCGTAATGTTGGTTGCCTTCTGATCGATCATCACAAGTGCCCCGACCACCGGATAATAATCACGGTCTGTGACATATCCGGTAATAGTGTTTTTATTTGCCTTTGACTGTCCCTCTGTTGTGACAGTGGTTCCGGTGGCGGAAAGAAGAAATATAAATATGATAACAGGTTTCATACTTCTTCTGCGGTTTTTATTTTGCGTCGCCATAAAGACCCCCGGGGTAACCGTTTACCCTATATAAAATCGCCAGTTTCAGCAAAGTTATCAATTATTAACGATTCCGTCATAAGAAAGAAAAAAGGGGACAGGGTGCGAAAGAGAGAGCCGGGATGTTGATACATTAACTGATCTGTGGATATCTAAACCAAACAATCAGGTTTTAAATATATATTTTTAAGGCCATTTTTACCTGGTATGCATATAAAGAGGATTCGCTTAAGGAAAGAATACAGGGTTAAAGGAAGGATCACATTATTTGTGATATTTCTTCTTTGCTTAATCTTTTTTCCTCAGCCGAACAGGGCACTGATGGCATCATTTTTCAGCAACAGATGCAGGGATGAACAGCAGATTTTCAGCAGAAGGCTGACCGACAGGATAGTTGATTACTCACCGGCTTCCAGCGCAAAAGGAATAGAAAGATGCGCCAGTGCGGCCGACATAAGCAAAAGGGTAATGAAAGGACAACTGACCAGGGTAAAAGGAAACAGGAACTACAAAATTGAGACAATGACATACAGTTATCCGTATCTTACGCGCGACGGGAAAAGACTGCTCAGGGAGATTGGGAAGAGATTCAGGGAAAAGACAAAAAGAGATGGGCTAAAAGGTTCGAGGTTCATTGTTACCTCTATGACCCGCACCACCGAAAAAATAAAAGGACTGGGAAAGACAAACACGAACTCATCCGGCAACAGCCCCCATCTTAACGGGAATGCTTTTGATATCTCCTATGCCCGGTTTTCAATAATGAAATTCAGGGTAAATGAATGCGACAAATGGTATATGAAAGAAGCTCTTGCCGAGGTGATCTGGCAACTCAGACAGGAAAAGAAATGCTGGGCAACATATGAACGGCAGCAGGGCTGCTTTCATATTGTCGCAAGATAGCCTGAAAAACCGATGCTTTTACAGCAGGGCGACGAACGATACTAAACCTCTTTCGGAATATTATACGGTTTTCTGCCTCCATCGCGACGCGACAGATAGGTATCCGCTTCTTTATCGTTGACGTATCTTTCAGCTTTTCCGTCAAAAACAAGTTTACGGCCCGTATGATATGCTGTGTTACCCATGTGCATCATTGCCGTTGAAATGTGGCCTTGCTCAATATCGGCCAGCAGCTCATTCCGGTTCCTGCTTTTTACGCAATCAACGAAATTCCGGAAATGAGGATCGATCTTTGCTTTTATAAGTTCGTCATATACAGGATCCGGCTCAAGATCTGCCTGCGTCACAACAAGAGATGGCTTATCTGATCTGTCCTGCTGTAGTCCGGTACTAAATGCGGCCGTGCTTGTCTGGCCATTAATGGATGCCCTTTCGTTTCCGCTCAGGAACACCTGAAAATCATTTAGCATTGTTGCGTATCCTTTTGTACCCAGCCAGAGATTGCCCCACGGCTCATTGGGAGTGGGAAGGCTCCTGACCTCTAATTCAAGGATTTGTCCGCTGGCATATTCAAATGTGGCGACCTGGAAGTTTGGGACATCCTGATCGGATTCCTTGTTATATGCATAAAAACCACCGCAACAGGAAATTTTCCGAGGATGTTCATCAATCCCCATCCCCTGCCGTATTATGTCCATGTAATGGATTCCGTTATTGCCGAATTCTCCGGTGCTTGTATCCCAGTACCAGTGCCAGTTATAAAAGAAATGATTCTCATTGAAAGGTATCATTGGAGCAGGTCCTCTGAAAAGATCCCAGTTAACACCCTGAGGGACGGGGGCATCAGGTTTTTTACCTATGCTTGGCCGTGAACGGTAAACAGTTCCCCTTCCCATATAAATATCACCAATGATCCCTTCACGAAGCAGTTTGATGGCATGCCTGTTAAGTCTGTTTGCCCTTCTTTGTGTTCCTGCCTGCACTATCCTGTTGTATTTTCTTGCGGCCTGTACCATTTTCCTGCCTTCATCAATAGTATAGGATATCGGCTTTTCAACATATACGTCTTTGCCTGCCTGGCAGGCATTTATAGTCATCAATGCATGCCAGTAACCAGGTGTGGCAATTGATACAACATCAATATCCTTATTCTCGAGCATTTTCCTGTAATCAACATAGGTTGCCGGAACTTCTCCGCCGAGGTTCTGAATATCCTTAATAGCTTTAGGATACAGGAACTCAACACAGTCGCAGATTGCGGCCACCCTTGTTTCCTTTATCCTGGTAAAATTAGCAGTATGCCCTGATCCACTATAATATCCGCCGCGGTCGTTTATCCCTATCACTCCGACATTTATCCTGTCGCTGGGTTTAACCTGCTGAAATCCCTTTATATAAGCAGGCGCTCCGAAAGCAATTCCTGCAGAAGCCAGTGCCGACTTCTTAATGAATGTGCGTCTTTTCTCTGTTTTCATCTCTGAATTGTTTGCATAAAAATAAAAAATAAAGTAACAACTGTCACAGTAATTTTGACATTCCAGGACATAGTCAGCTATTGCCTGTTAAGTAAATGATAGTACATTTGAAAAAATCATAAAAAAACAGTAAAGATGAAAAATCTGCTTAAGTCGTTTTCAGCCATCATACTGATGCTGACCGCATACGGTAATTCCATGGCACAGCAGGCTCATGTAAACCTCGACTGGGCGCCTCAGAAAAACACACAAGATCTGGTACCTTTTGGGGCCGGTGTAATATCTCCCGAGGTCAATGACAACCATATGGTAACCTTCAGGGTAAAAGCGCCTGAAGCAAATTCTGTAATGCTTTCCGGCAGTGTCCTCCCGGAACTCAAAGCCGACAAGCCGATACCCTTCATAAAAGGGCCGGAAGGTGTATGGACCCTTACTGTCGGTCCCATGACACCGGAAATATATTATTACAAACTGATAATTGACGGGGTGAGTGTCGATGATCCGGCAAACACCCTTACAGGATTTGCGGGTCAGCCCGGATTCAGTATACTTGTCGTTCATGGCGACGGACCGGCCTTTTATGATGCAAAGGATGTACCCCATGGAACCGTGACCCGGCACATATATTACTCGCCCGTAACAAAAGGAGAAAGGGAGATGTACGTTTATCTTCCGCCCGACTATAACAGCGGTAAAAAATATCCCGTGCTTTACCTCTTTGGAGGATCCGGTGAGCTTGCTTCAACGTGGAGCCTGTTCGGAAGGGTTAATTTTATTGAAGATAATCTTATTGCAGAAGGGAAAGCTATCCCGATGATAATAGTAATGCCAAACAACCAGGTAGTTCACCGTAGCGATCCCAGGCATACCGAATTAACGTTCAACATTTTCGATGATGAGCTTACAAAGGTGGTGATCCCTATAATTGAGAAAACATACAGCGTCAGGACCGACAGGCACGGAAGGGCGATCGCAGGATTGTCGATGGGAGGCAGGCATGCACAGGTTGTCGGTTTCAATAATCTTGATCTCTTTGCCTCATTCGGGCTTTTAAGCTCAGCCGAATCGCTCACTCTTACTCCTGAGATCGAGAAGCCTGATTTCAACTCAAAAGTCGACTATCTTTTCGTCGGAGCAGGGACCAAAGAGACCAGGCCTGGTGCCAGGCATGAGGTACTTCATAATGAACTGGTAAAGCGTAACATAAACCATGAGTATTATATCGGAAGCAATGGGGCTCATGATTTCATTACCTGGCGCCATCTTCTTTATTATAAATTCCTTCCGGGATTATGGAGAAAGTAACAACACCCAAAATATTAAACCAATGAACCAAGGAAGAAAAATCATTACTCTCCTGTTCCTCTTCACAATTTTTCCTTTGCAGGCACAATTGCCATATCTTCAGAAAAAAGGAGCAGTCACACTGATGATCTCGGACGGCAAACCTTTTCTGATGATCGGTGGCGAATTCCATAACTCGACCAGCTCGAGCACAGCCCATATGGAAAATATCGATATCTGGAGTACAATAAAAAAGGGCAACTATAACACAATTATTGCTTCAGCATCGTGGGAACTCGTCGAGCCGGCTGAGGGCAAATTCAATTTTGAACAAATAGATTACCTTATACTCAAAGCACGGGAGAATGATTTGAAAATCGTACTTATATGGTTTGCCAGCTGGAAAAACGGCATTTCAAGTTATGCTCCGGGTTGGGTAAAACGCGACCAGAAAAAATTCCCTCTTGCCGAGCTGCCTGACGGCACAAAGCTGAATGTCCTTTCCCCAGTCGGCAACGACAATGCAATGAAAGCTGATGCCGCGGCTTTCTCAGCACTGATGCGACATATAAAGGATACTGACACCAGTCATACGGTAATAATGATGCAGGTCGAGAATGAAGTTGGTGTTATTTCATCACCGCGCGATTTTTCGCCGGTTGCCCGGAAGGCATGGGAAAGCGATGTACCCAAGAAACTTATTGATTATCTCATTGCCCATAAAGGAAATCTGTTCCCCGAACTTGAAAAGGTCTGGTCGGCAAACGGATATAAAACCAGAGGATCATGGGAGGAAGTCTTTGGGAAAAGTCATACAAATACAGATAACTGGCAGGAATATCCATATTATACTGAAGAGATCTTTATGGCCTGGCATTATGCCTTGTATATAGGATTTATCGCTGCTGAAGGGAAAAAGGAGCTTAATATCCCGATGTATTGCAATGCATGGCTTAAATCACCGGATAGCAAATATCCGGGGAAATTTCCATCAGGAGGACCTCTTCCGGAGGTGGCCGATATCTGGAAAGCCGCGGGCCCGGCAATTGATTTTCTCGCACCGGACATCTATATTGATGAATATGACCGGGTGCTGAAACAGTATTCACTTAACGGGAATCCCATATTTATCCCCGAATGCACTTTTGATATCGCCAAAGAGCTCTATGCAATCGGCGAATATGACGCCTTGGGCTTCAGTCCTTTCGGGCTCGATTTAAAAAGCAGGATGATAAATTTTCATAATCCCGACTCGGCTGCTGTGAGGAACCTTTATAAGGGGAACAGCATCCTCAGGGGTATGGATCAGTTGATTTTAAATAACTATGGTTCCGACAAGATGAGGGGACTGTTTGTGGATGAGGAGACTTCGCAGCAAAGTGTCGCTTTGGGTGATTATGTAATCAAGGCATCACTCATGAGGAATCAACAGCAACAACCGGAGGATAAGCCCGGTACAGGTTCAGTATCAAGGAAGACAGGAGGTGCATTGATAATCCGGACCGCTGATGAGGAATTTTATATTATAGGGAAAGATGTGATGATAAGCTTCGACCTTAAGGATAAAAATTCAGGTTTGCATGCAGTAACGGAATCAGTCGATGAAGGTACTTTCTCTGAGGGGAAATGGGTGCCGGGAAGACGTCTGAATGGCGACGAAGGATATGTGGTTCGTTTTGGCGAAGTAAATGTTCAGAGGGTTGTACTTTTCAAATCACAATACGACAGCAGAATTCTGTATTAACCGTATACTTTTGAATTTTTAAGCTAAATCACAGGAATCTCAGTATCTTTTTCTCAGGATGGGAGAATTTATAGTTGCCGTACCAAAGGCATAAAGGATACATAAGAGCCACAACCGAAATCCAAACAATATAAACACCTGCAAGTCCTATGCCTCCGCCGGTTTCGGGCCTTCCGTTCCTGAATGCTCCGAAAACAAAATCCTCAATCCCGAAACCCTGGGCAAAAAGCATTGGGAATATCAATGCATGTATTATAAAAAGATGAACGACAAAATAAAACAGTGGAACACGACCGTAAACAGACAGTATCTTCGAGACAATAGTTTGTTTTTCTCCTGATAACGACAGAATTACAAGCGTTGTTCCGATGAAAAGAAGGGAGAACAGCAGTGAAGGAGGATATTTTGTTACGTTAATAAAGGAAAGAGCCGTAAAAAAGTATGATTTCTGAACTTCCCACTTTGATGGATCCCCAAAAGCATTGACAGCTCTGAGAGCAATGAAAGCCAGCAGTATCAAAGCTCCTGACTGAAGAAGGATCTTCTTCCTTTTTACCGGTGACATTCCGAATAATTCACCGGAAGCAAAACCAGTAAGCATTATTCCCAGCCAGGGAATAAGCGGATAAGCCGAGAAAAACGAGTGTGACGATGACATCTGAGTCAATCCCGGACGGAATAAAACCGAAAATAAAAAAGCTCCGGCAGGGAAGGAAGGGGCAGCAATATTCTGATGAAAGGCACCTGAAATTATAAGAAGTATGCCAATTACACCGACAGCCCTTGATGGCAGCCTGATCAGGAACGACAGTACAATAAAGCTGAGTCCGATGGCAGCTATCACTTCCATTAGCAGTAATCTGAAATGTATGTCGAACCAGAGTGCAAAACTCACAAATGTGAATTCAAGAACCAGGAGCCAGAGACCTCTGTATAAAAGAAACCTGCGGCTTTCATTAACGTTGCTGCTTTTTTTTAATGACAGGTAAGCTGATGCACCTGCCAGAAAAACAAATGCCGGTGCACAAAGATGAGTTACCCACCTTGTTAGAAATAAAGCTGCAGTAGTGGTCTGCAGGTTTGTCGGATCCTGTGTCATGGAAGATCTGTGCAGGAATTCCCTGACATGGTCGAGAGCCATGATTATCATTACAATACCCCTTGTTACGTCAATGCTTGCGAATCGTTTCATTTTCTGAAATTCAGAATCCTCTGGCATGAAAATTACAAAATTATTGAAAGCCTGTAACAGAAAAGGACTCAAAGTTCTTACGCAAAGTTCTATAATTCATAAAATTAAACTATTGACTAAGCGACACCTTTGAGCCCTTTGCGGTAAAAAAACCCTGTAAACTTTTCTGACTATTTAGGGGCGGGAACCGGCATTCTTGATTCAAGCCATTTTTTCTGTTCAGGATTAAGAATCTCAAGCATTTTTTCTCTGTGCTGTTCCCTCATTTTCCTCATCGATGCCGCAGTTTCATCTCTTAATCTCTTCATCTCCGCCTGATTCTTATCCCTCAGCTCTTCAAGTCTTGCTTTCTGGCTGTCGGTGAGACCAGGAATCCTTTCCTGAATAAAACTACCCCTTCCAGCAAATGGGCCTGGCATCCTGCCAATAAAAGCAGAATCGGCACCTCTGTGAAAAGGAGCTGGCTGCAGAGGATTCATCCATCTTCGGCCAGGTCCCTGCCGGTAAAACTCATGTCCCCTACCCATAGGACCATATTGTGGAAAACCTCTCCATCCGGGGAAATTCCTCATATGTTCCATACCATACATTCGATTTTTTTCGGATGCCTGTCCTCTGTTCATCCGCATCCTGTTCATCATCGTTGTATCTGTCCGGTTCATCCTTACAGAATCCCTCATAAACCCTCCCTGTCCTCTCTGTGCATTCAGACTGCTGTTGGCTGCAACAAATGCCATCAGAATAATCGTTACTATGATCTTAATTCTTTTCATTTTGCTTAACTTTTTGAGTTCCTGATTTTGATTTTTTTATACAGGCAATCAATACCCAAAACTTCATAATTAAGACAATTTAACGAATGATTTTATTCTGTACTGATGCCGGTTTCCGTTAAATAAGAATTCATGTGCCGGAAATAAACCAAAACCTCATCATTATCTATTTATTATAGTGTAAGATATTCCGGAGAATTTAATAAATTGGATGCTTTAAACAAACAGTAAGCCATAAAATCCAAATCCTTTTCACATGAAATCAATTTTCAGATCATTCAGATTATCTGCAATTATTCTTTTGCTTGGTGTTATAACAGCCCAGGCTCAGGACTGGCCTCAATGGAGAGGTGTTAACCGGGATGGAAAAGTCACAGGATTCAAGGCGCCCACGACATGGCCTCAGCAACTTTCCCAAGAATGGAAAGTCTCCGTTGGGACGGGCGATGCCACACCTGCCCTTGTAAATGGCAGGCTGTATATAAGCAGCAAACTTGGAGACAATGAGGTACTTCAGTGCCTCGATGCCTCAACGGGAAAAAAGATCTGGCAATCAGACGGATATCCGGCAACCGTAATTACAGGTCCGGCAGCGTCCCATCCGGGTCCCAGGAGTTCTCCTGCTGTTTCTGAAGGCAAGGTTATTATGGTTGGCGTTGCCGGTGAAATTTCCTGTTACGATTCTTCGACAGGCAAATTGCTTTGGAGGAACGAAGAATTCAAAGGCGCAGTGCCACAATTCTTTACAGGCATGTCGCCTGTCATTGCAGGAGGAGTATGTTACACTAACCTCGGAGGGCCGCAAAATGGTCAGTATGTTGCATTTGACCTGTCGACAGGTGCTGTAAAATGGAAGACAGCCGGAGAAGGTCCGTCTTATGCTTCTCCAATGCTTCTGACTGTCGATGGTTCAAAACAGGTAATATTTCAGTCACAAACAAAGCTTGTCAGTCTGAACATGGCAGATGGGAAAATACTCTGGGAATATGCAACACCTGTTGGCACCGGGAGGGTGCAGATAGCCTCAAGTCCGGTCATTGATCAGAACAGGGTGTATTTTACCGGGCTGAATAACGGGGTCAATGCAATTGAGATAAAGAAACAGGGAAATGAATTCACTGTGAATAGTTTGTGGAAAAATCCCGATTTCAGCACCGCATATTGTACCCCTTTGCTGAAAGGCGGATTTCTTTATGCATTTTCAAACAACGGGAGGCTTTTCTGTGTGAATGCCGTAAACGGGCAGACAGGCTGGTCGGATGACAGGGCTTTCCAGAATTTCGGATCATTAGTTGACGCAGGATCCGTGATAATTGCCTTATCAAGCAATTCAAACCTTGTAGTTCTGAAACCGAACGGACAAAAGATTGATCAGGTAATGCAGACCAAAGTATCGGATAACACTGTTTATGCCCATCCTGTTGTTTCGGGAAACAGGATCTACATTAAAGACAACGGTTCACTTATATCGTACAAGGTCGACTGATCAGGGCTCGTTAATCCTGTAAATACCTAAGATAAGCACAGGTTTTTCAAGATATTGTGATGGAGCTTTAAGGGAATGGATTTTCATAACGACATTCATTCCCTTTACAACTTTGCCGAATGCCGCAAATCCCTGGCCGTCGGGGTTCCTCTTGCCTTCAAAGTCAAGTTCGGGCTGATCTCCGATGCAGATGAAAAATTCAGAAGTGGCAGTCCCAGGCTCTGTTCTGGCCATTGATATTGTCCCGTTCCTATGTTTCAATCCCGTGGTTTTGGTGGTCTCATGGCTTATTGGCGGAAATCCGTTATCCTCATCCTCATATCTGCCACCCTGGATAACCTCAATTTTAACAGGACTGGCAGGCTGATTATCATTTCTGACCACCCTGTAGAAACATGTACTGTCAAAAAGACCAGCATCAACATATCTGAGGAAATTTGCAGACGTGACAGGCGCTTTTTTAAGGTCGATCTGAACGTATATTTCACCAAATTCAGTACGTATAACAACAGTATCATCTTTTCTCACTGATTGTCCTGAGACATCAGTAAGCAATAAGGTGAATATAACAGTTGCAAGAATTCCCGGACACATTTGGACGGTTTTAGTATTTTCTTTGTTTAATCGGCCCGAATTTATTTATCATCAGAATAAGCCATATCAGAAGGATCAAAGCCACTGAATATCCGGCAACAGATATTAAAGGGATTCCGGCAGTGGAATGAGGTATAAAAAGCAGGACTGAAGAGGTTACTATCAGGACTGATATAATTATGCTTAGTGATAAGTATGTTCCTGACCGGTCTATTGATCCTGCTATCTTCTGGTAATCTTCTGAATCGACAACGAATCTGAGTTTCCCCTCCCTGGCCTTATTTAAAATAACATTCAGGTTCCCGGGCAGTTGCCCAACAAACTCGGCACTATCACGAATTATTGAATCAGCGGTTGCTGACAGATTTTCTGAAAAAAGCTTCTTCCCTGACATCCGCTTCACAAATTTTCTTGCTATTGTCATCATGTCAAGCTCAGGATAAAGAGCCTTTCCGGTTGATTCCATCATTGAAAGTGCCTTTATCATAAGTACTAAATTTGACGGGAAAGTGAGTCTGTGCCGCGAAATGACCGCCATTATATCAAGTCCGACTTCCCTGATCTCGATTTCTTTCAATGGAAGATCGAGGTAACTTGCAAGAAGTTCGCTGATATCCTGGCCCAGGAGATCCCTGTCAACGTCGCCGGTAATTATACCAAGATCCTCAAAGCATGAAATGACAACATCAACTTCATTGTCAACCAAAGCCCTGATTATTCTTGTCCCGAGCGCCTTAGTCCTTTTATCAAGATACCCGACCATTCCGACATCAAGCATCACGATACTGGCAGGAGCTTGTACAAAAAGATTTGCAGGGTGCGGATCGGCATGGAAAAATCCGTCTTCGAAAATCTGTTTCAGAATAGCTTCTGCACCTCGTACAGCAACCAGTTTCGGATCATATATGCCTGAAAATTGTTCCCGAGTAATTTCATTTATCTTGATCCCTTCAATATACTCCATTGTAAGGACAACCGATGTTGTCAGATCGCGGAAAACTTCCGGCACTCTTATGTAATTGATATCTCTGAAATTGGCCTTGAATTTTTTAAGATGATCTGCTTCCCTTGCAAAATCAAGTTCTTTCCTTATTGCTTTCCTGAAAACCTCAACCATCAACCGTGGTCTGAAATTATAGCCGTTATGAATCCGGTTTTCGACAATTCCTGCCAGATCCTGGAGTATGTCAAGGTCAATTTCAATAGTTTTCCTGATCTCCGGCCTCTGGATTTTTACAGCTACAATCCGGCCATCGGGCAGTACGGCTCTGTGAACCTGGCTTAGTGATGCTGCGGCAACCGGTTCTCTGTCAAATGACCTGAACAACTCATCAAGAGGCTTTTCGAGTTCTCTTTCGACAATTTCAACGGCAGTTTCACCGGGGAATGGAGGGCTTTGGTCCTGAAGTTTTTCGAGCTCGGCAATAAATTCCGGCGGCAGCAGGTCGGGTCGTGTGCTCAGAATCTGACCAAGTTTAATGAATGTCGGTCCAAGTTCCTGGAGGGCAAGGCAAAAGCATGTTCCGGCGCTGTGCTTTCGTAATGAATCATCCTTTTTCGTAATTCCGGATAAAATTCCGGCCTTGCTCCTGTCAAAGAAATAATCAAGGCCATATTTTGTAAAAACCCCTATGATCCTCCTTGTTCGCCCGAATTTGTCGAATATCCTGAACATTTGCATTTCAGAAAAACTGCCGGAATAATCCGGATTACTCTGGCTTTATTTGCTTTTTTTCGAAAGCTTTGAGATCTCCGCTTTTAATTCCTCGATCTCCCTTCTTGTCGGAATGTCGAGTTTCGCCACGACCTTTTCGATCGCTTTCTCAATTTTTTCTTCAAGTGTGGATTTGTTTTTTTCGGCCAGATCAAGAAGATCCCTGACAAATTTTGCTTCATCAGTTTTCGCCAGTTCGCCTCTTTTTATAAGATCATTTGTAATCTCCTGGGCTTTTTCGCGTGTCAGTGACATGGCGCCCAGACCGGCCAGAAACGTCTTTTTAAAAATATCTGACATGGCCTTATGTTTTACCTGTTAACTGACTATAATTGTTTTTATCTATCAAATTTAGTGATTTTCGGGCATTTAATTAATCATTTTAAACATTATATATCATTGATTTCATGGATTAATCTGTGCCGGGTACAAAAATGTTGTCACTCGTGGAAGAAACTCGGATATCTCACAAAGGCTGTTATGCCTGAGACTGACAGGATCGGAATTAAGCTTTCAATGCATCCTGATGATCCCCATGTGGATGCTATCAAGGGAATATCACGAATAATGAACAATGTTGAGAATTTCGCTAAGCTTCCTGCAATGCATAAAACAATAGTAAACGTAATAAAAATGTGTAAGGGCAGTTTCAGTCTGATGGGTACCGGCATGACATTGCCTGTAAAAATATGAGGCAGCGAAAAAAATAATTCCGTTCATTTCAGGAATGTGCCCGACCTAAGCGGTTCCGTACCGGGCACCCGATTAACAGGAACCTTTCACGATGAGGGACAGATCGACATGTACGAAGCAATGAAGGCATACTTTGATATTGGGTTTACAGGCCATGTGAGGCCTTAACATGTGCCTGCCATGACGACCGAAGCGAAAGCCCGACAGAGCGGCGGTTATACAACGCCTGGCAATTTGTTTGCCAGGCTGCATGAGTTGGCTTTGTGAAGGAGTGGACAAAAGAACAGGTTAACGAATCATCAATTAAAGAATTTCGGGCAATAAAACAGTAATTATGCTTTAAAAAGCAAAGGACTATTAAAAATTGTTAAACTGCTATAAGATAATCTGAAAAATTGTAAGTTTACGCTCCTTATGGGGTATGACAGTAAAAGTAAAACTCCTGACGTAAATCCTTTTTAATAGCAATTAACAAACTGCTTTTTAACAGTTTTAAAATTTTAGTATCTGATATGGAAAACAACTATTCAAAAGCCCAACTATCATGGTTGCTGGTTTTGCGCATCTTTGTAGGGTGGCATTTCCTTTTTGAAGGAATGGTTAAGGTCCTTAATCCGAACTGGACTGCTGCTGCTTATCTCATGGATTCACAAGGTCCGTTTCGCTCCTTTTTTGTAAGCATGGCAGGCAATGCCGGACTTATGAATTCAGTCAATTTTTTAAATGAATGGGCCCTGGTGCTGGTCGGGCTTGGACTTATAATCGGAGTTTTTTCAAGGCTATCGTGTATTGGCGGTATTTTATTACTAATACTTTACACTCTTTCCCATCCTGCCCTTATTGGCGCGAAATATGCAATGCCATTCGAAGGATCATATTTCATTATAGATAAAAACCTTGTTGAGCTTGCAGCACTGGGAGTCCTTTTTGTCTTCCCGACTGCAAGGGAGATAGGAGTTGACAGGTTACTGGTGAGAGTGTTACCTTCCGGTTTTCAAAAATTCATAATCTGATGCCATGGAAAAAGAAAATAATAACAAGACAAATGATCAGCAGGAAGTAAAGAAAACTTCTGCCGTCGGACGCCGCGATGTTATAAAAACCCTTGTAACGGTGCCGGTACTCGGTGCTGTGGCCTACGGGCTTGTTAAGACCAGAAAAGTTTCAGTTCTTAACAGGGATATTTCAGATGTATTCAAGTTAAGTGATAAAAGTGCTGTTTTCCTTCAGCCGATGGCAAATGGAAAACAGATACGCCTCGGGCTGATCGGATTTGGGATCAGGGGGAAGCAGCTTATGAGAGCCCTTGGATTTGCCGAACCATCATATATCGACACCCTGATAGAAGCCAAAAAGAAAAATCCTGATGATACAAGGTATGATGCATTCCTGGAACAGGATGACCTGAATGTCGTTATAACCGGGGTATGCGATATATTTGACAAATACAGCGAAGCAGCCCAGCTTACAGGTTCAAATATACACCGGGAAGGCACCAACGGGAAATTCGGTCAGGCTCCAAAACGTTACAAGACCTACCAGGAACTGCTTGCAGCCGATGATGTTGATGCTGTTGTTATTGCAGCCCCTGACCACTGGCACGGGACTATCAGTGCAGCGGCAGCAAAAGCCGGGAAACATGTATATTGTGAAAAACCAATGACCTGGACCGTACCTGAAACGTATATGGTCAGACAGGTGGTCAAGGATTCAGGGATAGTGTTCCAACTTGGCCACCAGGGACGGCAGACAGCATCCTATCAGAAAGCCGAGGAAATCATTTCTAACGGCCTTCTTGGAAATGTGAACCTGATCCAGGTCTGCACAAACAGAAACAATCCCAATGGAGCATGGGTTTATCCTATAATTGAAGGTTCAAATCCACAGACAATCGACTGGAAACAGTTCGAAGGCGATCCTGAACGCATCAAGGAATATAACGATTACATGCTTTCGAACAAGCTCGACAAATATATGGGCCCGGATGACAGAAGCAAATTCAGCCTTGAGCGTTTCTTCCGCTGGCGCTGCTGGTGGGATTACAGTACCGGTTTATCGGGCGACCTGCTGACACACGAATATGATGCGGCGAACCAGATAATGCATCTTGGGATTCCTTATTCAGCTACCTCATCGGGAGGCGTATATTTCTTCAAAGACGGGCGCACTGTTCCTGATGTTCTTCAGACAACATTTGAATGGCCCGACAGGAACATGACAATGCTTTACAGTGCCACTCTTGCCAGTTCAAGAAACAGGGGCAAGGTCTTCATGGGACATGACGCGTCAATGGAGGTTGCAGATGTCCTCAGCATTACAGCCGACAGGGAGTCGGAACGCTACGCTGAAAAAATAAAGCAGGGTATCATACCTACAGACAAACCATTTTTCACATATGTGCCGGGGCAGAGCAAAGTCGACGCTGTCACCTCTGCCACTGAGCTTTACTTTGCCCAGCGCGGCCTGCTTTATACCTATGTAAACGGGAAGCGTTACGACACCACACACCTTCATATGAGGGAATGGCTTGAATGCATAAGGCAGGGCAAAACACCTTCATGCAACATCGACCAGGCATTTGAGGAAGCCATGACCGCCCATATGGGAACAAGGGCATATCTTGAGGGACGCACAATGTACTGGGACAAGGATAAGGAAGAAATTACCAGAGGGTAATAATCCAATCAACATATATAATTCAATTCTTAAATTGTGGTATAAGGTAAGCAGATCAATAGATTTGCTTACCTTTATATCATGCATGAATTATCACTTGCAGAAGAAGTAATCAGGCTTGCCGGATCTGAAGCCATAAGCCGCAATGCCGTTTCAGTAAGTGAAATTACTCTGGAAATCGGCAATCTGAGCGGGATAGATGCAGATGCTTTTGAACATGCATTGTTAATATTATCAGAGAATTCGATAATTGATAAAAGCGGAATAAAAATTATAAGGAAAAAAGGGACAGGGATTTGCCGTTCATGCGGAACTGAATTTGAGATGGAATGCAGAATTACCGAATGTCCCGGTTGTCATTCACTGCCTGGGGAAATCAGAGGTGGCAGTGAGTTCCGGGTTGTTTCTTTGGTCGTTGAACTGGAAGACAGCACTTAAGGCTGCTTTAAGACTCATAGTCAAATTTTAAATGAGCATCCATGTGTGAAACCTGCGGCTGCGGAGAACATAATCATGATCATGGTCATGATCATGGTCATAATGACCATCAGAACCACAAGAAAATCATTGACCTTAATATTGATATAATGACTCACAACAATATTGAGGCAGCCCTGAACCGGGGTTTTTTTATGGGCAGAAAGATCTTCTGCATCAACATGGTAAGCTCACCGGGGTCGGGAAAGACAACAATACTTGAAAAAACGATAGGCAGAATTGTTACCGGATGCAAAGCATATGTCATTGAAGGTGATCAGCAGACATTCCTCGATTCAGACCGGATAAAAAAAGCAGGAGCTCCTTCATATCAGATAAATACAGGCACCGGCTGCCATCTTGATGCCCATATGGTAAGCAAAGCCCTGAAAGAAATGGATCCCGACCCTCAATCTGTTCTTTTTATTGAAAATGTCGGTAACCTTGTTTGCCCTGCAATGTTCGACCTGGGTGAAGATAAACGTGTGCTGATTACAAGCGTGACCGAAGGCGAGGATAAGCCGCTTAAATACCCCCTGATGTTTGAAACGGCACACCTTTGCCTCCTCAATAAATCTGATCTTTATCCCTATGTTGATTTTAAAAGGGATGACTTCACAAGGAACGCCCTCTCGGTAAATCACAACCTCCGGATAATTGAACTGTCGGCTAAGACGGGGGAAGGAATGGATTTATGGTTTGAATGGATCCGCCAGCAGGCACCGCAAATTCTGTTCACTTCTCCCTGACAATTTCGCGGGAACCCTTTATTGTGTTACCTGTTGCTGTAACATCCGCCGACTTCTTCCCGATCAGAATGGCAATACCCTGTTTGCCCTTGCCAGATGAACTTATCACATTATCGGTAATGGTAATGCCGCGTGTTTCGCCTCCGATATAGAATCCGGCTGATTCTTCAAGTGTTCCATTATTTTCAATCACATTGTTCTTAAAGACGTTCCGGTGTCCGCTGTTCTGCTCATTTTCATTCCTGAAAAGAACTCCGTGATGCGCGTTTTCATAGACATGATTGTTCTCAAAAATATTATCAGTATCCTTATGCCCAATTGAAAATCCGTTTCCCCCATTTCCATATACAGTATTGTTTCTGAAAATCCCGTTCTGAACCCTCCAGCAAAGAAAGATCCCGTCACCCTTGTTGTTATGGCTGATACAATTCTCAACTATTGAATGATCGGAACCTGTTCCCGGATGGAATCCAAGGCCGTCTCCATCCGAAGCTTCACAGCCTCTGACTGTTATGTTTTCAGTTATCTGCCAGCTGAAAGTATCACCATTGAAATCGTGTATTTTGACATTTTCAACAAGACAGTTTTTTGATCTGTGAATATAGACACCCCCTCCCCTGCATCCGTTTATGTAATCATTTGTACTCTTGTTGCCGTCGATGACAAGATCAGAAATCTTTACATTTTCGGCATCCACTGCTTCAATTATCGAGCACCCGTTTGTAATTGTGCCATCGAGCGATGCCAGATAATCATTTACCGTCCTGTTGTCAAAATAAATAGTATTATCCTGAATATCAGTAATGACGGCTGTTGTAACATCCCATCCCTGATCATGCTGGCTGTCATAAAGTTGTATCCCCATCCCTATCCGGAATCCACCGGCGTCCTTAACAACGGCTTTCAGCATTCCCCAGTCGGCATCTACAATAAAGCTGGTTTTAAAACCATCACATTTCCTCAGAATTGTAGATGCACCGGAACCAGTAAGCAAAATATTATCCGAAAGCCTTACCGGGCCTATGATATCATAAGTTCCCGGATTCAGTTTTACGGTACCTCCTCCTCTTTGCTTAAGCGCATCCAGTGCGATCTGAATGGCACGGGAGTCATAGCCCGGGATATCGGCTCCGGTTCCGCCAACTGTTATTATGCTGCCGGCATATCTTATATCGACAAGACCGATATTTTGTGGTAAAAGGGCACTAAATGAAGCCAGTAAAAGAAAGCCAGTAACTATTCCTTTTTTCATGCTGAGGATTTTTAAAGATGAGAAAAACATATATTGTTTGAAGTTAAGCCTCAACCGGAGGGCCCCTTTAAACTATACTAAAGTTACTTAATATTGTAATATTTCAAATAAATACCGGTAAGAATATATCTTTCATATGCGGTTTTTGGGCCGGAAATCTGCTTTAATAATTTGGTGAGAAGAGAATACCTAAAGATCATAAATTCATTTACTCGACTTTGCGGGCTCAATAACACGTTCTGCGATCATTACAGTATAAGTAATCCAATTCTGGCTACAATCACACGTAATTTACAATCAATAACCTTTGACTTACAATGTCTTTTATCACCTGAGTAGGGAAATCTGCCTTTAAACTGTATCATAAAGTACAAATATCCCGGTATCGATCATAATTTTGCACTATGAATAAAAGAATCACCAATTTACTTGCTTCAATTGTCGTTTTGGTATCAATGATGTCAGGCTGTGAAAAATTTAGCGAAACAGATCATGACAATGGTGTACAGGAAGACCCCGCTGATTATTCATGGGATACATCCGCTGTGGTAAGGATAACGCTAAATGGATCATCAATAAGCTGCGAACCCAAAGTGGCGTCGATAAACGGCAGTATTCTTACAATATCCTCATCCGGAACCTATGATATATCAGGATCACTGACAAACGGGCAGATAATTGTTAACTCAAAAGGTGACGCGAATGTAAGATTAATACTTGACGGAGTAAACATAAAATGTTCTGATAATGCACCAATTTATATTAAGAATGCCAAGAAAGCAATAATCATATTAAAGGAAAACACTAACAACATACTCTCCGACGGAACAAATTATAATATCCAGAATAGCGAACCAAACGCTGCACTATTCAGTAATTCTTATCTGACAATATCCGGAGAAGGTTCACTGACTGTAAATGCAAACTACAACGATGGGATCTCAACCGACGATGGCCTGCTGATAAAAAGCGGAAATATTACAGTAACAGCAAAGGACGATGGTATCAGAGGAAAAGATTATGTAAAGATCGATAATGGCAATATATCTGTCACATCCTCAGGGGACGGGATAAAATCGGACAACACATCTGACATTTCTAAGGGTTGGATATCAATCGAATATGGCATATTCAATATTGTTTCGGAAGGAGATGCCCTTGATGCTGAAACATCTGTCGAAATCAATGATGGGATTTTTAATCTTACCGTCGGAGGTGGTTCAGCAGGAACATCCGCAGGTACCGGGGGAGGATTTCCAGGCGCACCGGGTAGTGGAGGCTCGGGTGGTTATACCGGGGCAATATCGGCAAAGGGGATAAAATGTGCAACAGATCTTAAAATCAAATCCGGTACCTTTGTTATCAACTCGGCTGATGATGCACTACACTCAAATGCAAATATCACCATCAACGGAGGTAATTTTTCATTATCTACAAAGGATGATGGTATACATGCTGAAACATCAGTCATAATAAATGAAGGAGATATTAATATTTCAAAATCGTATGAAGCCATTGAAAGTGCATCTATCACCGTAAACAAAGGGAATGTTATTCTGAACGCGACGAATGATGGTTTTAATGCCACAAATGGATCGGGTGGAGAATTCAACGATGGAAGCATTTTGCAGATAAACGGAGGAAACATTGCAGTCAGTGTCACATCAGGTGACGGACTCGACAGTAATGGCAACATTGAAATGACAGGAGGCACAGTCATTGTCCACGGACCACAGTCCGCTCCAGAGGTGGCATTTGATTTCAATGGAACATTCAGCATCTCGGGAGGTATTCTGGTTGCAGGGGGACCCAATTCAGGCAATATGATTGAAGTCCCGGGTCAGTCATCATCCCAGTTTTGCATAAAGGCGACAAGTACAGCTGTCATCGCCTCCTCTACCCTTTTCCACATAGAGGATACGCAAGGGAATGAAGTACTGACATTCAGACCGGTAAGGAATACTTACTATTTTGTGTTTTCCTCACCCGAACTTAAAAACGGTTCGACCTATAAAATATACACCGGAGGAACTACCGACGGAACAAATAATAACGGCTACTATACAGGCGGAACATATTCCGGCGGCGTTTTGAAGAAAACTTTCACCATCTCTTCCAAAATAAGCAGCATATCTTTCTGAGCTTTCATGGAATTATAGTTAATAATCAAAAAAAATACCACTTTCATCAAATTCTGAATCTGTATTCGGGGGAAACTGATATTTTTGGAAATATGAAAAAAATCATTATTAATTTAAAATTCGTTTTTATGAAAGCTAAACTATTAACTTTCCTCCTTTCCGGAATTATTGTTGTTTCATCCTGCAAAAAAGACAACGGGACCGTTCTTGGAGGAGACCAGTCTCCAATGGGCGAAGTTGGTGTGACTGTTGGTTCAACATCAGCTACGGTTGCCGGTGTAAGTAACATTGCCGGAACAGTTGTGACTCTTGAGGACGGTATCTCTTCATTCACAGGAACAGCGGTAATAACGAACAGTACAATAAAAAACATTCTTGCAAATCATCCTCTTACTACAATAAATGGCAACAATGTTACAGTAAGCGGCGTAGAGCTCAAGATAACCACTGAAGGTATTGAAAGCATCACCGGGCTTGCCCCAGGTATAATTGTCAAGTATGATGCCAAGGTGGGCGACACATATGACAGCAACAGGACAGTCACAAGCAGGTCGACAGATGACGATTATCCTTACGGTTTCATGGAAATCAAGGTTATCAAGGTTGAAGAGAACACGAATAAATACGGAGTGAAGAAAACAACATACTGGGCAAATCACAGATTTGGTCTTGTCGGGATTGAATTCACTTTTGATGACAATTCAACGGCAAAATTCCCGGTTTACACAAGTGCTGAAAATATCTGACAGGCATTCTTCATTAATTCAGCAAAAACCGGATGAAACATCTTCTTGTTCAGGGAACCATGGAGAAAATACCAGGGTTCCCTCACCACAAGGAATTTGTGTACAGATGTTACAGGTTCTTTGAAGTAAAAAGTCTTTTCAGCTTTCTGACCGTAGATGGTCTGATGTTCGTTCCGAAAAGGCTTTGGTTAAACAGGAAATACCGGACAGTAACGCCAAGGCTTTTGCTTGTCGACCCGACGAGCAGGTGCAATCTCAGATGCACAGGCTGCTGGGCTGCAGACTACAAAGCAAACAGCGATCTGTCGTATGAGAAGCTTGATGAAATATTTACTGATGCCCGGAAACTTGGAGTTCTCCAGATCATTATGAGCGGAGGTGAACCAATGCTCAGAAAGGATGACATCCTGAAACTTTGTGAAAAACATAACAAACTCACATACGGCATCTTCACAAATGGAACACTTATAGATGAAGATTTTGCCAGGGAGCTTGCACGGCTTCAAAATCTGAATGTGTTTATAAGCATCGAGGGATTCAGGGAAGAAAATGATTTCAGGCGTGGTGAAGGAACATACGATAAAGTTATAGCAGCTATGGATCTCCTTAAAAGGCACAGGATAGGCTATGCTTTCTCAATGTGTTATCATTCAAAAAATTACAAGGCGGTAACAAGTGAGGACTATCTTGATTTTTTAAGAGAAAAAGGCGCGTGGTTCGGCTGGATGTTCAATTATATTCCGATCGGAAAGGATGCAGATATTTCTCTTTGCTGCACTGCTGAGCAACGCGCTTACGTAAAGGAAAAAATTGAAGCTTACTGCAAAAAACACAGGTTTCTCATCATAGATTTCCCAAACAGCGGGCATAAGTCGATCGGATGTGTTGCAGCATGCAACGATTTTGCGCATATAAACTCGAACGGCGATCTTGAGCCGTGTGCCTTCTGTCACTATTCCGACTCCAATGTCAATGAGATGCCATTACTGGAGGCGATCAGATCACCATTTTTTAAGAATTTCAGAAAACACAAGCCTTTTTCAACGAATCTTCTGCGGCCCTGCCCCATGATGGATGTTCCCGATGCTTTCATTGAGGCCACAAAAGTCCCGGGTGTAAAATCGACCCACCTCCGGCATCCGGAAACACCTGAAGAACTTGCTGAAAAAACAAGGCCGCTGGCCGAAAAATGGAGACCCGTTGCAGAAAAGCTGCTTGAGGCTACTCCCAAAGGTGAAAAAAGACGTTTCGGAATACTTACAAAAGTAATGTACTGGGGAAACGGACAGATAAAAAAATGGTAAACAAGATGCTGCCGTACAAATTTAAAACACCCGGGTATTCCCTAATAATCGCAGGGTTCGTGCTGACATACCTGTACTTTGTTGTCAACATCAGGATTGAAATACCTGTCCTGGCAATTGTTTCATCATTTACCGAAACGAAATTCTTCACGGTTTACAAGACGAATATCGCTGACGAACTCATTATTTTATTGTTGATTGCAGGATTTTGCATGGTTGTATTCTCAAATGAGAAAAATGAAACAGATCAAATAAAGAGAACCAGGATAAAATCGCTTTTGATGACCATCAGAACTGAAATATTCCTTTTACTGTTTTTTACTCTCTTCATTTATGGAGGAGGCTTTATGGTGTTTATCGTAATAAATATTGTTTTGCCTTTTATCATATACCTTATTGTCTTCAATATTCTGAAATACAAAGAATTAAAACAACGCGGCCTCTGAAATTCCCAAATCCTGCACTTTAAGCCGGTTTGTTCAATGAGATAAACCCTTTATTTTTGTACGGCCATCAGACAGGCTTCAAATAAAAAAACAAGGGAAATCATGGAAGAGAACATCGTAAAATGGACAGAAAAGATAATACCCTGGCTCCTTGATCACGGGATCAGAATAATCCTCATAGCATTCGTAGCCTATGTACTGAACATTTTGCTCAGAAGGATTGCCACCAGGGCGATCAGGATTGCTGTTGTGGCTGATGAGACGATGTCGAGGGAAGCCGAGAAAAAACGCGAAGACACTCTGATCCATATCTCTGACGGAGCCATCCGGGTGGCACTTATAATAATTGCATTCCTGATGATCCTGCAGGAAGCTGGCATCGAAATAGGGCCGATCCTGGCAGGTGCAGGTATTGTAGGGCTGGCAGTGGGTTTCGGAGCTCAGTACCTCATAAAAGACATTATCACCGGATTATTCATTATCCTTGAAAACCAGTACAGGATTGGTGATGTAATCAGGATCGACTCAACTGAGGGCACGGTTGAGAAGATAACGATGAGACTCACCACTCTCCGGGATATGAGCGGGACAGTTCACCATATCCCTCATGGAGAAATAAAAAGGGTGTCGAATCTGTCCAAGACCTTTGCAAGGGTAAATCTTGATATCGGAATATCTTACAGTGCAAACCTCGAAAAGGTAATAGATGTCATCAACCGGACAGGCGAGGAACTTTCCAGAGATCCGGCCTTCAGGGACGCCATCCTCTCGCCTCCGAAGTTTCTTAGAGTCAATGACTTTGCCAGTTCCTCGGTAATTATTAAAATCCTTGGTGACACCAAACCTCTCAGGCAGTGGGAGGTCATGGGGGAACTGAGGAAACGGTTAAAAATCGCCTTCGACAGGGAAGGCATTGAAATACCATTTCCTCAGGTGGTCGTTCACCGTCCGGAAGAATGAAAAATTACCTGAATTTCCCTGACTCACGAAATGATGATTTTATTGGATAATATTTGCTTTCCCCGGCTTTGAATAAAAAAGTTTACCGGGCAAAGCCATAAGGATCATTTAAGTTGAAAATTCTGATTTCACCGCGGCCGGGCCCATAAGGCAAAAACAAGTTTTCCGCCAAGGTGGCCCGGAAGGTTAGAGGCGGCCAGGTTGTTCATTAAACCCTCAAGGCCGCTCTGAAAGAACAGAAAGAATACTATATACCCCGAATCCTGCTGCTGTCAACATCTGAAGCTTCTCTTTAAGCACGGGAGCAATTGATCCCTGTACTGTCGATGTAACACACCCGGGCAATCAGGCCGGGAAACTGTCTTTTGCCGTAAATTCAGGATGAACAAATTGAAATGCAACTATTTAGCCTTTAAAGCATTCCCGTCAATAAATACCTCCTGAATTTCGAATTCATCATTGAACATGATAAGATCAGCCCTGAAGCCTGGTTCTATTTTTCCCCTGTCTTGATATTTCATTACCCTTGCGGGATAGGCAGAAGCCATTCTGAGAGCTTCCTCAAAAGATATTCCTGCATTCAGAACACAATTTTTTACTGCGCTGAGCATGGTCAGAGTTGACCCCGACAACGTGCCGTCGGGAAGAGTAAACCTGTCGGACCGCCTTACATGCTGGTAAGCGTCAACAAGGTTTTCCTCAACGGCATCAGAAACAAGGAAAAGACGCTCACCCATGATCTTCTTGGCTATAATAACCATATTGTAATCGACATGTATCCCGTCGGCAATTATGCTTGCATATGCTTCAGATGAATGAAATACGGCACCGGGCAATCCAGGATCACGGTGATGAAGGGGCGACATTGCATTGAAAAGGTGGGTGGCGGTCCTTATTCCATTATCAAAACCGGCACAAGCTTCCCAAAATGTTGAATTGCTGTGGCCAGCAGCCACTGTTATACCATAGCTGACAAGTAATCCGATAATTTCCGGATCGCAGACTTCCGGCGCTATTGTCATCATCTTAATGGACCCTCCGGCCTCATCAACAAGGGCTTTCACATCATCTATGTGAGGGACTTTAATACATTCCTCAAGATGTGCCCCTTTTTTTGCCGGGCTTAGGAAAGGTCCCTCAAGATGTATTCCCAGAAGCGCGGGGTGGCTGAATTCCTTCACTGCCCTGAAAGCTTTCCTGTAAACCTCAAAGGTGTTTGTGGGAAGTGTGATCAGAAAACCTGTAGTACCTGTGCTTACTATGTCGTTTGTAATACTTACGAGAGCTTCCTTTGTCGGAAAAGATGAAAAAAGATACCCGCCTCCTCCGGCAATCTGCAGATCAAGCAATCCCGGAGCGAGATAATTACCCCTGCAATCAACAACTTCGACACCTGAAGGAAGGTCTTTATCATAAGTTACCGAACTTATCCTGCCGTTGTCAGCTATCAAAATCCTGTCTCTAAGCAACTCCTTCCCTGTAAATAATACCGAGTTTATAAATGCTTTTGGCATATAATAAGATTTTATTCTATGCTCTGCACCGGTAGCATGCCAGTGCAGAATTCAATATAAGCCGGCCAGATATTTCTATGGCAATGAAATCTCTGCCGGACTTACATTCCACCCTGAAATTTTCAGTGCAGGCGATTTGCCTTTCAGTTCTGCTGCCGGACATGTTACAATCACGTTTGTGCTTTCGCCCGGAGCAAGAGTGAAATAGCTTTTCGACCAGAATGAAGGCAATATCTCCTCTCCGTCAGCAATGATCTGTGGCCGTATGAAAAATGCTATCCTGTCGGATTTGTTCGAAACCTGGATTTCCCATGAGTTGTCGGTTTTCCCGTTAATCTCACCTGTGACTGAAGCATGGAGGCTTGCGGTTTTCATGCTTCCGAGTGATTTGTATTCATTGTCGGGAGAGAACCAGTAAACATTATGTGAAATAACCTTTCCTTCTGAATTCATCAGGTTAAGAACCACAAATGAAATTCCGTCGGAATTTTTCAGGACCTGATCGAGGGAGGAAGTCTCTTTTACATCTGTTGATTCCATTGCTACATCAATGGTTTCATGGAATACTGACTTTGAGTCAAGATTGTAAACATCAGCAACTGCTTTCAGTCCGGATACTTTTTTATAAGACCTGTTGATCACCATCACCTTATGGTTGTTCTGGTTAAGCTGTATATGCACAGGTTCGCAGGCATTTTGCATAAAATAGTATCCGGCGTTAGGCATAAGGAACCAGTCGTAGACCTGCCAGACCACGCTCGGGAATGCGGCGTTCAGTTTCCAGAGCATTACACCGCCTATGTCATTCAGCTTATGTCCGGCAGCTTCAAAGATTCCCTGATACCCGATTGCATTCATCAGCTGCATTTTATTGCAGAAATCCTCCATTCCCGAAGGTTCACCGAATCTTCGGACCATCTCCCTGTAGTAAAGGTCCCAGCGTCCGTTGCCTGTGGCAGCATCGTGATAACCCCAGGTATTGTTTAAGGGGAACGGAAGGGATTTGTCCCATACAAGGTCAGGTATTATTTTTGGCAATACATTATAGGGTGGCTGTGAAGGCAGGCCGGTCTCATCCTTGAACACCCAGTCACGGCCGGCTACAGCTCTTTTGTACGATGCTGCCGGATCCTGCCAGGTATAAGGGCCTCCGCTATAAACACCGCCGGGGAGATTATCCGGCCATGATGCCGGCCATCCCTGAGGCAGTTTTGCAAATCCCGAGGAACTTGGAATGAACGGTCTTGTTCCGTCGAGTGATATGACGCAGTTTCTCATGAAATCATACAGTTCCCTTCGGGCATGGCCCTCGTTTCCTCCTGTCCACAGAAGAAGGCTCGGATGGTTCCGTATTCTCAGGATGGTACTTTCAACATTCCTTTTAAACACTTCAGTTTCAAACGGCCAGTCGGGAGATCCCTTGAATTCACCCTGAGTGTCGCCTGTAACCCAGAAATCAGACCAGACGAGCAGGCCATACCTGTCGGCAGCATCAAAGAACTCATCGCAGGGAGTTACTCCGCCTCCCCATATTCTCACCAGGTTGATATTCGCATTCCTGCAAAGACGCATTTCGTAATCGTATCTAAGGGAGTCGCGGTTCAACATAAAATCGGGCACCCATGCTCCTCCTGTAATATGTATTCTTTTGCCATTGACATAGAAATCACGCCTCAGGCTTCCGTTCACATCAACTGCTTTCGTTGAGACTGTTCTTATTCCGAATAAAAATGTAGTGTCGTCAGAGATTCCCGACTGGCTTATGTACCCGATCCGGATCCTGTAAAGATTTGGCTTTCCGTAACCGTTCGGCCACCATATGGCTGGTTTCGGAACATTAAGTTCTTTCGTGTTATCAGCATTAAGTTCGATCAGATTTGAATTTAAACTGCCTACAGAAATATTCTTGGAGAACTGTATGGATTTGCCGCTGAAGTTTTCAGGTGTTATTTTAACAGTGAGCCTTCCGGCCTCATTGACATCCGAATGATTAAAAAGTGTGGTGCTGATTGAGATTTTTGCCGAAGTGGTGTCCTGTTCGCCAGCCAGATCAGTCTTAATCCTTGTATTTCCAATCGTGACATTTCCGGTGGTCCTGAGATAAACGGGGAGCCATATCCCCATATTGCGGTCGCGTACCGGCGGCACCCAGTCCCATCCTACGGAACAGAGCATTGTGACATTTTTTCCAATATCCCCGGTGGGTCCTCCATTTGGATAAAAGTCTCCCAGGGCTTCAAGCTGCTCTGTCGACGGCAATCCCGGGTAATCAAGAGGATAAATTTTAACAGCAAGAATGTTTATTTCTCCCGGTTTAATATACTTACTTACATCTATACTGTATTGGGCGAACATCCCGGCCATTCTTGACGAATCGCTCACCTGGCTTCCATTGATCCAGACACCTGCTCTGTAATTTATGCCTTTGAATATGAGCTGAAAACACTTTCCCTGGTCAGAGGCCGGAACAGAAAACCGGGTCCTGTACCAGAATGGTTTCTTCCATGGATTGGGTTCACCGGGAAGGAAACTGAACTTTTCAAGATCATACTTTTTGTTGAATTCGTCGGATGCGTCTGGTATCAGCATATTATTCATGCCGACATAGGGGTCAGGATATACCTTGTTGGCAACAAGTCCGGTGAGGACAGTTGAAGGCACCTTTACAGGGAACCAGTAAACATCTGTTTTGTAGCCGGGAGATGAAATCTCTTCGCCGGAGGCCTTGACAACAGCTGAAGACTGGAGGGCAAAATCAGCAAGTTTCACCTGTTTTACAGGGTTTTTCTGCGCAACAGTAACCGGGGCGGCAATTAAAAGGGCCAGTAGCTTCAGACAAATAATCTTCTTCATTTTATAAAGTAAATTGATTTAAAATCTTTCTTAAAGGAATTAAATATCCTGAAAATAATAAAGCAAAATCTGTTTTTGTTGAGCTGAATATCCGGTTCAACCTGAAAGCTGACTCTTTTCTGCGGGAGTCGCCTTATCCACGGTGATCATGTTGCCGATCATCATTATGAATATTGTGAAAAGAATAACAATAGTTATGACCTCCTCATTTATCAGCGGCAAACGTGAAGCAGAAGGTATGCTTATGAAAAGCAGAATTGTGATAAGGCCGCGCGGTGCAAAGAGCATTAACGGGAAAAGCTTTGTCCGGATGACAGTTTTGAAAAACAGGAATCTTATCAAAATGATTAAAAGAGTTATTGCGCCACCGGTCAGAAGGTTATGAGGGTTGAACAATCCTTCAACCTTTGCGTAGAATCCAAACATTATGAAGAAAAACGACCTTACGATGAATGTAAATTCGGTCAGAATCACCCTGAACGATTTTATATCCGCCCTGAATTTTACAAAATCGACGTACTTGCTTACTTTATTGTTTTCAAGCAGATGATTATTCGAAAGGACCATTCCAAAAATAAGGACAAGCAGCAGGCCGGGAAGGTGATAGAGCTTGGCAAGAATATAAAGAAGTATTATCGAGGTCATTATAATGACATAGTTCACATGGTAGGTTATTTTATGGAGAAGCATGGCCAGGATCAGGGTTGTGATCAATGCCACAATTATCGTTATGATACTTTTCAAACCCAGCTCCATTATGCCCTGGCTAAGCGAACCATGGCTGAGGAGGATAAAATCAAAAACTATGATCCCGAAGATATCTGAGAAAGAACTTTCATAAATCACAAATTCCTTTTCTTCGGGTTTAAGATGGATTGCAGATGATATAGCAACTGAGCTGCTTATTATCCCAAGAGGAATTGCATTCAGGAGGGCATCGCGGAGGTTGTAACCTGAAAAATCAACAAGGAAAAATGTTAATGCAATACAAAACACGGCGAATAAAACAAAAGCAGATGAAACCGACCTGGCAATCAGGCCTTTCTTTCTTCTCTCAAGTTTGAGGTCAAGACTTGCCTCGAGCACTATCATTATTAGTCCCACGGTCCCGATTACAGGCAGTACCGGCTTAAGATCAGGGACCTCCAGACTGATTGATTTTACCAGATACTGCATTCCAATCCCGAGAAAGATCAGCAATATCACTCCGGGAATTTTCGAATATCGCCCTGAAATATCGAAGATGTAGGAAATAATAACAATTATGCACAGAACCAGAATGATATAATTCGTCATTGTCAGTTAAATTTCAGACTAACTTTCCGTAAATCTTTTTATATCAGCAATTTTCCCTGCCACAACCAGGACATCCTTTTCGCCGAGCGGGGTAAACTGATCAAATTCCAGGTCGACTTTATAATTCCTTCTGAATATTGAAGTAAGCAATCCTTCCTTTGGAGCGACTTTGACACCTATCAGCTTCAGGTTAAACCGTTCCCCGATACTTACCGTATCAAGTGCATGTCCGGCGTATTTTGCGGGCACAAGGATCTCAGTCACTGCATAATCATTGCTTAATTCTATCAGTCTCAGAGTGTTCCTGAATTGGAGCATCGAAGCGACATGCATTGCTGAATCTTCAAGTGGAAGCACCACTTCGTCGACACCAATCTGGTTCAGGATGTTCTGATGGACCTGATTTATTGCCCTGCCAATTATCCTCTTGACCTTCAGGTTTTTCAGGATGGAGGCTGTCAGAATAGAAGAGCCCACGTCTTCTCCTATTGCGACGACTACAGCATCGGTATCCTGCAAAGGAAGAGAACTGACGGCATTGATATTTGTCGTGTCCATTTTAATGACGGTGGTCACTGAATCCTTCAGCTCATCGAGCCGGTCATAATGATTGTCAACTCCTATTACTTCATGGCCCATACCGGTAAGGTTAGAAGCGAGCTTCGAGCCGAAATATCCCAATCCTATTACAATGTATTTCATTTATCCCGCTTTTTTAATTACATTCAAATCTTCAGCCGGAAGATCAGAATAAAATTCTGGAACCTGATCCCCTCGGGCTGTTTAGTTAATCACAATATCGATCTCGGGATATTGTGCGTATTTTTTCTGTGTCCTTGTAAGAATTCCTGACAGCAATGTCAGCGGCCCGACCCTGCCGATGAACATCAGCAGAATATCAACAGTCTTTCCTGAATTTGTAAATGTTGATGTATCGGCAAGGCTCAGTCCGACAGTTCCAAATGCCGAAAAACTTTCAAAAAGCAGCTTTACCGGATCCTTCCCGGTTTCTGTTACAAGGAGAGCTGCAAAGCCGGTTGAAATAACAGAGAGTGAAAGAAAGATTATTGTAAGCACACGCGAGATGCTCCTGTTGCTTATCTCCCTGTTACCGATTCTTACGGTTTCCCTTCCTCTGAGATAGTTCCATGCAGTTTTGAAGGCAAGAGCAAAAGTCGTGGTCTTAATACCGCCTCCTGTTGAGCCGGGCGATGCACCTATCCACATAAGGAAAATCATCAGGAAAATTGTAGGATAACCCCATGCGGAGATATCAGTAATGTTGAAACCTGCAGTCCTGGCACTTATGCTTCCGAAGAACGAGGTTAAAATTTTCCGGCTGTTGTCAAGATCCCGCATACTGGTTTTGGATTCGAACAGGAAGTAAAAAGCAGCTCCGGTAACAACAAGAATTACAGTCGTTAAGACAGCTATCCGGGCAGGCACATTTCTTTTTTCGGGCCTGATGGGATTGATTCTGCCCTGAAGCCTGCGGATGATCAAAGCCGCAAGGTGCTTAAAACTGCTATACAGGCCCAGTAAAACGGGGAACCCTATACCGCCAAGTATAATCAGAACTGCAACAGTGATCTGAAGAGTAAAATCATCAACTATCTCATGTGCGCACAGGTTCATTGAAAGAGTTGAAAATCCGGCATTGCAAAAAGCTGAAACAGAATGAAAGACCGAGAAAAGTAATTTCCCGGGGATCTCTTCAGAAAGGCTGCAGTAAATCATTGCAGCTCCGGCTCCCTCCAGAATGAAAGTAAACATTATGATTTTAGTAAGAAGCTTTAAAAGATTGTTCATGCTTTCAGATGAGAATAATTCCTTAAGCAACATCCTGTCCCTGAATGATGAGCCTGAAGTGAAGACATATCCAAAAAAACCCGTGAAGGTCATTATTCCCAGGCCGCCGATTTGCATGAGGCACATGAGTATGACCTTGCCAAGTGTTGTAAAAACGACAGCTGTATCGACAACTGTCAGGCCTGTGACGCAAACGGCACTTACAGAAGTGAAAAGTGAGTCGAGATATTTTAAAGAACCGGTATGAGCCTTTGGCATCATAAGAAGGCCCGACCCGACAAGTATGATAATCAGAAAGCTGGCAGAAAATATCAGTCCCGGCGGGATCTTTACTGAACTGATTGTTCTCATCAGGCCGGGCATCTCAGTAATACCGATCAGGAAGATGGCGACCACAACCGGAATATTTCCGTCCAGCAATGTATTCAAAGGTTTTCCGAAACTGATGATCCCCGTAACTGACAGGAATACACCGAGAGAAAAAAGAAAAATTATTGCCGCGGGAAGCTTTGAAAAAAGCTTGTCAAACCTGAATTTCAGCAGCCCTGGGATATAATTTGTGAAGAAGATGACAATGAATAATACCCGGAAAGCTGATTTTAAGCCCGAGATAATTTCAGGAGAATTTCTAAAACCGGCATAGAAGATGAATCCCGGGATAAAAAGAAAATAAGCCACATTTATAAGGAAACGGCTAAGGTTGCAGGTTAATCTGGTGAACTGCCGGTACCTGTCACCGGCGAGGAACAACAATTTAAACATCCTTTCGCGGATGTCACGCGTATTTCTTTTCCCTATCATTCCAGTTTCCCGGGAATCCGGATTTAAAAACTGAAATTTACGGAATTTATCTTTTATTTAAAATTTTACTGCCAGCCTGTTACTTCCCTTTGCTTATGAGCAGCCATGTATCTGAATAGGCCGGAAATTTCGCCCAGATTCTTCTGATTTCATTCCTCGCCTCTGTCACATCATTGGTTGCCATAACTGAAACACGGTAAAGGCCGGCATCATTTTTCAGTATCTCTGATTTGAACCCGTCCTTTTTAATAATCGACTGATGTTCCTTTGCGTTCAAAGGATCACGGAAGCTCCCGATTATGACGAAATACTTCTGAGGTGACGGAGCCGTTTCCTCTACAGGGACAAGTTTCTCTTCTACTTCCCTGATGGGCGTTGACGGCATCAGTGTCCTTCCGATTGAAGTCCCTTTAATTTCTTCTGTCTTGTCCTTCCGGCTGCCAAACAAACTTGTTTTTGTTGATGAGCACGAAGCAGTAAGCAACATAACAAATATTACAAACAGAGTACAATTTCTCATATCCTTTTTTTTTATCCAGCCGCAAAGGTGCAAAAATTATTCCGTTTTTCTAAAGCCGGAATATTAATAGGCTATATCCAGAATCTCCCTGAAGCTGTTTTCAGTAATTATCTTGTCGGCAACAAGGTTCAGATAATTGTTTTTTGAACGGAAAGCAATTCCGATGCCGCTTTCCTTTATAAGGCATATGTCGTTTTCACTGTCACCGACTGCTATTATGTTCTTGATATCAATCCTGTACTTCTCGGCAAGCTCAAAAAGCACATTTGATTTACAGAAGTCGTGCGGACACTTGCTGTGCTTATTTCTCATGAATGCAGAAGGGACCTTTACCTCTCCGGTCGCGATGCTTTTTGAAAATTCAAGTTCATTGCCAATTGAAAAATCCATTTTAAGCTTATTCTTGATATGATTCGTAACAATATCATAGCTGTCGCTGATGATCCCGCATATATATCCTTTTTTCTTAAGACCCCTTATGACGTCAGGAGCGTCATCAACAATTTTTATTTTATCGGCCACGCCAAGAATTTGATCTATCGATCTTCCCTTAAGGAGCCTGGCTATCGATTTTGTTCTGACATACGGATTTGTATATTCTGTTACAATTCTTATTAGGTCCTCTTTGAAATTGAATTCATCGGCAGCTGTAGTAATGAAGCTGCCATCAAGGATCGTGTTGTCCATGTCGAAAATGATCATCCTTTCCAGCCCGATGAGGCTTTCTCTTATTGCATAATCCATCTGGCTCCTTATAATGCTTATATGTTCAAGAGTCTCCAGATTTCGCGCCTCAATATTTCTGGTCCTCTTCAATATTGACCTGGATACTTCTCTCGACATCCTGGCAAGCTGCTCCCACGACTGCATCCTGTTTTCAATATATCCGATGTTCACCTCGGTGATTCTTGCCCCGAGATTATACAGATCGAGGAGTATGCCAATGTCAACCCCGTAATCATTCTCGAAATCGATCTTCTTAAGAAAACTTTTCCTGGCCCCTATCATTCCACTCAATGGCTGTGAGAATCTTGACAGCTCGGGGAAAAGAATGCTGAGCAGCGGTTTCGCAACCAGTTCTGTAACACGCCCGGCCTGCCTGTCGAAACATGATTTCACAAAATCAGCCTGGTCATCAAGAATGGGTTTTGAAAGAAGTTCAACAACGTTCGCGGGATATGTAACAATGTCGGCATCGAGATATACTATCACCTCATTCCTGGCCAGGAGCATGCCATCGCGCATCGAATGTCCCTTTCCGAGTATGGGGCTCGTATAAATCCTTACCTTTGGCAGACGGGCCTGTTTTATTGTATTGTCAAAGGATTTGTCGTCGATGACAAGTATTTCGTCTACAACAGGGGAATTACTGACCAGTGTAATTACTTTTCTTATTGTCTTTTCCTCATCAAGTGCGGGGATAATTACAGATACCATTGTCATGTATGTTTTTGGCAACCATTCTTACAGACTGCTTATTTAAGCAGTTTTTTGATGTTATAAAGCTTGTTCAAAGCTTCGACAGGGGTGAGATTATCTATATCAAGTCCGGCAATCTCGTCGCGGATCTGTTTAAGCAAAGGATCATCCAGTTGGAAGAAACTTAGCTGATATCCTTCCCTGTGACCTGCCAGATCGGCCATTGGTTTAGTAAGTTCCTGCCTTTCGTGGCCCTGTTCCAACTCTTTAAGTATTTCATCGGCCCTGCTGACAACACTTCGCGGCATGCCTGCCATTTTTGCCACATGTATGCCGAAGCTGTGTTCGCTTCCCCCTCTTTTGAGCTTACGAAGGAAGATTACCTTATTGTTGAACTCTCTGATCGAGACATTATAATTCCTCACTCTTGGAAATGAGTTTTCCATCTCATTGAGTTCATGGTAATGAGTTGCAAAAAGAGTTTTTGCCCTGTTTTTGTTCTCATGAAGATATTCAACCATTGCCCAGGCGATCGATATTCCGTCATATGTACTGGTACCGCGGCCTATTTCGTCAAGGATGACCAGGCTGCGTGCCGACAGATTATTTAGAATGCTTGCAGTCTCATTCATTTCGACCATGAAGGTTGATTCTCCAAGACTTAAATTATCGGAAGCACCCACTCTTGTGAAGATTTTGTCGATAATTCCGATCGATGCTTTAACAGCCGGAACAAAACTGCCGGTCTGTGCCATCAGCACAATAAGGGCAGTCTGGCGGAGCAAAGCAGATTTTCCCGACATATTCGGACCTGTCAGGATAATAATTTGCTGATCTTCGGTGTCAAGAGTAAGGTCATTAGGGATATAGGATTCGCCGGCCGGCAGTTGTTTTTCGATAACGGGATGTCGGCCGTCCTTGATATCGATCCTGTACGAATCATCCATTGATGGCCTCACATATCCGTTCTCTTTCGCGACAATGGCGAAGGAATGAAGGCAGTCGATCCTGGCGATCAGAGCGGCATTGAGCTGAATAGGAGGAATGTACTCAAGAATTGCAAGTACAAGATCGTTGAACAGCCTTGTTTCAAGGCTTATTATCTTTTCCTCGGCGCCAAGTATCTTGCTCTCATATTCCTTTAGTTCCCCGGTAATATATCTTTCAGCATTGACAAGAGTCTGTTTTCGTATCCATTCAGGAGGGACCTTGTCTTTGTGAGTGTTGCGTACCTCGATATAATAGCCGAAAACATTGTTATAGCTTACTTTCAGTGAGGAAATTCCTGTCCTTTCGCTTTCACGCGCCTGCAGGCCTGCCAGATAGTCTTTGCTGTTGAAGAGTATTGATCTCAGCTCGTCAAGTTCGGCAGAAACGCCTTCCGCGATGACCTGTCCTCTGATTATCTGGGCCGGAGGATCATTGTTCAGTTCCGATTCTATCCTGTCGGCTATAAGTTTGCAGGGATTAAGCTGTTCCCCAATGGTGTTCAGCGATTCACACCCGCTTTCAAGGCAAAGTGTACGAAGAGGATCGATGGCTTTCAGCGCCCTTTTAAGCTGAACAACCTCGCGGGGATTTATCCGGTTGACGGCCACCTTGGAAACGAGCCTCTCAAGATCTCCAACCTGACGCAAATACCCTGCTATTCCGGTCATGAAGGATGGATTATCAACAAAGTATTCAACTATATTGTGCCTGTCATTTATCGGCTGCAGATCCTTAAGGGGAAGAGATATCCATCTTTTAAGCAGGCGCCCCCCCATAGGCGAGATAGTCCGGTCGATGATCTCTATGAAAGTGCGGGCGCCCTCGTATGGGGAATGGAAAAGCTCAAGATTCTTTATGGTGAATTTATCGAGCCATACATAACGATCCTCATCAATTCTTGAGAGGTTTGTTATATGCCCGAGCTGAGAATGCTGGGTTATGTCGAGATAATAAAGAATAGCTCCAGCGGCTATGACACCACAGACAAGGTTCTGAACCCCAAATCCCTTGAGCGAACTGGTTTCAAACTGTTTAAGCAGGCGGTCATTGGCAGCCTCAGGGGTAAATATCCAGTCATCAAGCTTATAGGTATAGAATTTTGTCCCGAAGGCATCATTGAAAAGAGTGCTTTTCCCCTTTTCAAAAAGCACTTCTTTTGGCTGGAAGTTGTTGAGCAGCTGATCTATATAATCCAGGGTACCTTCCGAGGCAAGGAACTCTCCGGTTGAAATATCCAGAAATGCAATTCCCGCAATTTTCTTATCGATATGAACTGCTGCAAGAAAATTATTCTCCTTATGGTTAAGCACATTCTCATTCATTGAGACGCCCGGGGTAACAAGTTCTGTTATCCCGCGCTTTACAATCTTCTTGGTCAGCTTCGGATCTTCAAGCTGCTCACATATGGCGACTCTTTGACCGGCCCTGACCAGGCGTGGAAGATAAGTATCGAGAGCATGATAAGGGAACCCGGCAAGCTCAACAAAGGAAGCCGAACCGTTGGCCCTTCTTGTCAGGGTTATGCCGAGTATCTCCGAAGCCTTTATCGCATCGGTGCCGAATGTCTCATAAAAATCTCCCACCCTGAAAAGCAATATGGCGTCAGGATGTTTTGATTTGACAGTGTAATACTGCTTCATCAGCGGTGTTTCGACATAGTTCTGATCTTCAGGCATGATTGCTTGGGCAGAGACAAAAGTTTAATCTGATCGTTAACAAAGATAATTTATTTTTTCTTAGCTGCCGGTGACAGGGTTCTGTACAGGAATAAAAAAGGACAGATCTTTCAGGTATAAAATCATGTTTTTTATTCTTCTTTATGAATAACTTGTGCCTTTACTGATAATATGAAAACATGAAAAAAGTACTGATCCTTGGGGCCGGGATGGTTTCGAAACCAATAATTCAGCACCTTCTTCGACACGGTACTGGTGTGATTGTAGCGTCGCCCATGAAGGAACGGGCCGACGAAATCATCAACGGTAACCCCCTGGGGTCTTCGCTCGACTGGTCAATGGAAAACCAGAGCATGCTTGACGAGATGGTGGCAGGGACCGACATAACAGTGTCGCTTCTCCCCTATGCCTTTCACGCAGATGTCGCTTCGGTCTGTCTTAAGAATCACAGGCCACTTGTTACGACTTCATATGTTCAGCCTGGCATTCAGGCTCTTGACAATAAAGCTCGTGAAGCGGGAATAATTTTTCTCAATGAGATCGGCCTTGATCCGGGAATTGACCATATGTCGGCAATGAAGATCATCGATAATATTCACGGCCAGGGAGGAAAGGTTGAAAGGTTTTATTCACTATGCGGAGCTCTTCCTGCACCTGAGGCTGCAGATAATCCACTTAAATACAAGTTTTCATGGAGCCCTAAAGGAGTTGTAATGGCCAGCCGGAACAGTGCGCTTTACCTGAAGGACAGGAAGAAAATCCATGTTGAGCCGGTAAATCTGTTCAGGGACAGGTTCCTTTTCAACTTTCCCGGGCTTGGTGATCTTGAGGTATATCCTAACAGGGATTCTCTTAGCTATATCGATATATATAAGATCCCCGAAGTTTCAACCATGTACAGGGGCACATTCCGGTACCCGGGGTGGTGCGAAACCCTCGACCTGATGAAACAGCTCAACATGCTCGATGACAGCACCGCCGATTACCGGGGGGTCAGCTACAAGACCTTCCTTGCCCGTCAGGCAGGCCTTGACAAGGCCGGTCTCAGAAACGCACTTGCTGAAAAATTCGCTTTAGCATATGATTCTGTTCCGTTAAGATCACTGGAGTTTCTGGGATTTTTCAGCGATGAACAGATAAACCGCGCCAGCAGCTCTCCTTTTGAGATAGTCTCTGACCGGATGATCGAAAAGATGAGCCTTGGATCCGGTGAACGCGACATGGTGGTTATGCAGCATATTTTCTTCGCGGAATATCCGGGCGGAAAAAGAGAAGTGATAGTTTCGTCGATGCTCGCTTTCGGCTCCGTTTCAACTGATACCGCAATTTCGCGGACAGTAGCCCTGCCTGCTGCTATTGCAGTTCAAATGATCCTTGACGGGAGAATAGATCTGGCCGGCGTCTACCGGCCCGTTGTACCTGAAATCTATAATCCCGTCCTGAGCGAACTTAAACATTACGGCATCGAAATGAAGGAAGAATATGGGCTTCATGAAAATGTTTTCGCCGGTTTGTAAACATTATCCCGTGATTGCATCTCCAGTTGCAGCCGGATCTAAAACTTCAGATAGAAATCTTTTGTAAGTGCAATGTATTCATCGGTGAAATCGTGCCTTTTCCCATAATCTATTGTCAGAAAACGCTCCGAAAAATGTTTCTCTTCCCTGCTGAAGCGAAGGATAAGCCTTTTTATTTCAGAATCAGGTTTAGGCCTTATGTTTAATATGTCACTGGCATAAAAACCCATCTTCCGTGCAAGCGACATAAAAATAAGCCCTTCCTCATATGGCAGAATGAGTTGAAGGTCTCCCTCATCCGAAAGAAGCCTGTCTGCGCCTTCAAGTAAATCCTTATGGGACAGATTGTCATTATGCCTTGCAACCGACTTTGAAGGATCGGGATTTTTAAGGGAATCAATAAAATATGGCGGATTCGTAACGATAAGGTCAAAACCTTTTCCCCGACCCATAAAGTTCTGAAGAGTGCTGTTTTCAATTTTTATCCTGTTTGCCCATTTGCTTTGCCGTATGTTCTCCGACGCTTCCAGAAATGAATCAATGTCGGGTTCCAGTGCAGTTATTGATGCAGAGCTTCTCTGTGCAAGCATCAGAGCAATCAGCCCGGTTCCCGTTCCAATATCCAGAATGCTTTTTTTACCTGAAACATCAGCGGCAGCGCCTATTAATACCCCGTCGGTTCCGACTTTAAAGGCACTTTTCCCCTGATTAATGATGAATTGCTTGAATCTGAAACAGCCGCTGCTCATCTTTTATAATATAAACCCTTCCAAAGTTATTAAAATGATTGCCGCAATCATTAAATGTCGTCGTCTGTAAAATAGCATATATTGAAATAATTAACTAACTTAATAGAGCCAAAATCTATTTAAGGATCCCGTGCAATTCCATAAAGATAACCATCAAAAAAGCAGATATGAGAAAAGTATTTCATAATGCAATAATGCCGATCTTACTGATTTCAGCGGGCTTTTCACTTTTTACCGGATACCGCCAGAATCATAATCCCGCTGCATCTCAGGAAAAAAGGAGTGCCCCTGAAAACTACCAGAAATTCTGCTCGGGATGCCATGGGGCAAAACTTGAAAAATTTGCAGCCAAGGCATGGATGGAAGAGGATGGCTCTTCATCAGCCTTTAACAGTATCAGGTCGGGTATAGAGACAATCGGCATGCCTTCATTCAGGAAGACTTTTACTGATAATGAGATCAAAGAGCTTGCTGAATATGTCAAAAAAGGAATTCCTGAAGACCGGTCAGTATTAAAACCAGCAGTAACACCGGGAGGTGTTGTTGAATCAGAAGTCCAGAAATTTGTTGTCGACACTGTGATTTCAGGTCTCGATGTACCATGGGGGATGGCTTTTCTTCCCAATGGAGATATGCTTATCTCGGAAAGGTCGGGCAAACTTCTCATCTTTTCAGACGGGAAGCTGTCGCAACCTGTTGAAGGGCTACCCCCCGTAATGGCGGTCGGACAGGGGGGACTACTGGATGTTTGCCTGCATCCCGATTATCAGAAAAACGGCTGGATATATTTCTCATATTCCGCCCTGAATACAGAAAGTCCCGGGCCTCTCGGCAATACAGCAATAATGAGGGCAAGGCTTAAGGGGAACAGGCTGGTCGATCAACAGGTTATTTACAGGGGAACTCCCGAAACTGACCGGAACTATCACTTTGGCAGCAAAATAGCTTTTGACAACAAGGGACATGTCTTCTTCGGCAACGGAGATCGCGGTCAGCACTTTGATTTTCCTCAGAAGCTTGATAATACCAACGGTAAAATACACAGGCTCAATGATGACGGATCGATACCAAAGGATAATCCGTTTGTTGACACTCCGGGAGCAATACCTTCTATATACAGTTACGGACACCGTAATCCACAGGGTACAGCTGTCAACCCTCTGACCGGCGATCTGTGGGTTTCTGAACACGGACCAAAGGGGGGAGATGAACTCAATCTGATTAAACCGGGAAAAAACTATGGATGGCCTGTTATCTCGTATGGAATAAACTATGACGGGACAATTCTTACACCCGACACAGAAAAAGAGGGTATGGAGCAGCCGGTTTTTTACTGGATCCCGTCAATTGGCCCGTGCGGAATGATATTTGTCACAGGCAACAGATATAAAAACTGGAAAAATAATATCCTGCTCGGGTCTCTCCCTCTCAGGCACCTGGAAAGAGTGGTACTGAGAAACAATTCTGTCATTCACACCGAACAATTGCTTGAAGGAATTGGTCGTGTCAGGAATGTGGCAATGAGCCCCGACGGATATATTTATCTTTCAATTGAAACTCCCGGTAAAATACTAAGATTAATGCCTGTGGAATGATTTTCCGGCAGTAAAAAGAAAACAACCGTTTGCATACTCCGCCTTGCAACAAGTATTATTTTTCCAAAAAACTGAAATAAAATTTATTAAATTTCCGGTCACATAAAATCCAAAACGATTTTGTTATGAAAAATCAGTTGCTGAAGATCTTTATTTATTTAATACCGATAATTTCCACCTCAAGAGTCGTGGCTGTTGAAGATGCACGCCTGTTAAGGTTCCCGGATATAAACGGGAACCTGATAACTTTTGTTTATGCAGGTGATATCTGGACTGTCAGTTCCGACGGAGGTGAGGCAAGGCGTCTGACATCGCATCCCGGACTGGAAATATTCCCGAAGATTTCTCCCGATGGTAAGTGGATAGCTTTTTCGGGAGAGTATTCCGGAAGCAGGCAGGTTTTCGTAATTCCTTCAAATGGCGGAGTTCCACGGCAGCTCACATGGTACAACTCTGTCGGTGTGATGCCTCCTCGAGGGGGGTGGGATGATGTCGTCCTCGACTGGACCCCTGACAGCAGGCAAATTCTTATCAGGGCAAACCGTACCACTTTCGGAGAGCGCCAGGGAAAATACTTTCTTGTAAGTCTTGACGGCGGACTTGAAAAACCACTTGCTGTCACAAACGGCGGATTTGGTGTTCTGTCTCCTGATGCATCAAAAATAGTCTTCACGCCTGTCGACCGTGAATTCAGGAACTGGAAGCGATATAAGGGCGGAAGGGCAACTGATCTCTGGATCTATGATCTTAAAAACAACACTTCCGAACAAATAACCAGTTTTGAGGGGACCGATCAGCTTCCCACATGGTCGGGCGATAAAATATTCTTTGCATCGGACCGTGACCTGAAACTTAATATCTGGCAATACAACACAATAACAAAAGAAACAAAACAGGTTACAAAGCATACCGAATTCGATGTGATGTGGCCATCAGGAAATGGAGATCAACTCGTCTATGAGAATGGCGGATATATTTACAAACTAAATCTTAACACCGGCCAGACCGAAAAGGTAAAGATCGGCATCAGCTTCGACAATCCGAATCTTGTTCCTTATTATAAAAATGTGAAAGAGCATATTCACAGCTTCGCTGTCTCACCTACCGGGAAACGTGCTCTCTTTGACGCGAGAGGCGACATCTTCTCAGTCCCTGCAGAAAATGGAGTTACAGAGAACCTTACAGCCACCCAGGGTATAAGGGAAATTTTCCCTGCATGGTCGCCCGACGGAAGGTATATTTCATATTATTCAGACAGTACGGGGGAATATGAATTATACCTGCTGGAAAACAAAAAAGGGGCATTGCCAAGGCAGGTCACTTTCAATTCATCAGCCTGGAAATACCAGCCTCTGTGGTCACCCGACAGCCGTTATCTTGTATTCTTCGACAGAACCCTGAATCTCAGGATCCTTGAAGCATCGACAGGCAAGCTCAAGGATATTGACCATGCTGCATCGAGCGAAATAAGAAGCTACAGCATATCCCCCGACTCGCGCTGGGTGGCCTATCAGAAAGAAGGTTCGAATGAAAAGTCGGCCATATGGGTTTATGAGATACCAACGGGGAAAAAGCAGCAGCTTACCGATGGGACCTTTGCTGACAATAACCCTGTATTCAGCCTCGACGGTAATTATATTTTCTTTGAGTCGGACCGCGACTACAACCTGACTTTTTCAAGCTTTGAATTCGATTATTTATATAACAGATCCACAAAGCTGTATGCACTCTCTCTGACAACCAGGAGTCCCAGGATTTTCAAGGATAAGAATGATACAGAACCTGTTAAAGCCGAAAACTCGGCAACACCTGTATCAAAAACATCAAAGGACAAAAAGTCCAAGAACCAGGCCTCTGACACAAGTACGGCAAAAAAGGAAATAAAAGTAGATATTGATTTCAGCGGAATAAACAATCGCGTCACAGCACTTCCCGGGGATGCAGGGGAATACAGGATCACAGGAGCATGCGACGACGGACTGATTTTCATAAGTAACGGGAAGCTTATGAAATTTAACCTGAAAGAAGAAAAGAACGAGGAAATACTCGACAGGGTAATGACTGCCGTACTTACATCGGATGGCAAAATGGCAATGTACAGGTCGGGAGAGGATTTCGGAATAATAAAGCTGACTCCGGGGCAAAAAGCAGGTGCAGGGAAACTGGATCTTTCAGGACTGGAAATGAAAATTGATCCGCGGAAGGAATGGGATGAGATTTTTGTCGATGCATGGAGGATATTCAGGGATTACTACTATGTCAGCAATCTTCACGGTGTTGACTGGAAAGCCATGAAGGCAAAATATGGGGAGCTGCTTCCTTACGTGAGCCACAGGGCCGATCTCGATTATATTCTCAATGAAATTGTTGCTGAAAGCAATACCGGTCATTCCTATGTTGACTGGGGAGACTTCGAACAGGTAAAGAGAGTTGACAACGGCCTTCTCGGGGCCGAACTGACTGCTGACCTTGGTTCCGGCCGTTATAAAATAACAAAAATATTCGAGGGTGAAAACTGGAACCCGGCACGCCGGTCGCCACTTACTGAACAGGGTGTTGATGTAAAGGAAGGTGATTATCTTATCAGAATCGACGGAAAGGAAATCACAACTGATATCAACCCCTATGTTTATCTTGAAAACAAGGCAAACAAAAATGTGGAAATAACTGTAAGTTCGAAACCATCGTCTGAAAATGCCCGTACCTCAACAATAAAAACAATCTCAAGTGAGCTTGAGCTTATGTATTTCAACTGGGTTAACGAGAGAAGAGCGCTGGTCGATAAACTATCAGGGGGAAGGATAGGGTATATACATGTTCCAAACACCTCCGCGAGCGGGAATAAAGAACTTTTCCACGGTATGTACACTTATTTCGACAAAGAGGCTCTGATAATAGACGACAGGTACAACGGAGGAGGTTTTATTCCCGACAGAATGGCAGATCTTCTTGACCGCCATACACTTACATACTGGTACCAGAACGGTCTGACACCAAGTAAGGCTCCGGGGATAGCACACGATGGTCCAAAGGTAATGCTCATAAATGGCTACTCCTCATCGGGAGGGGATGCTTTCCCGTATTTTTTCAAAAAGCTCGGACTTGGCAAACTGATAGGGACCAGAACATGGGGCGGGCTTGTCGGGATCTCAGGCAATGCCAGCCTTGTCGATGGAGGATATGTATCGGTGCCACGTTTCGGCATTTTCGACAAGGATGAAGGATGGATCATTGAAGGAGTTGGCGTTTATCCTGACATTGAGGTTGTTGAAAGACCGGAACAGATGGCAAAGGGTGTCGATGCCTGCATTGAAAAGGCAATAGAAGTCCTGCTTCAGGAACTTAAGGAGAAACCTGCCGGAAAGGTCAATATCCCTGCTCCGCCTGACAGGTCAAAATGGCGCGAGGATATGTAAAGGATCTTCTTCCCAGGCTTCTTTAACAACTTTCCAGCCCATGCGTCGGCCAGTGCGAAAACAGGTCCGGAACGAAGTGGCCGGACCAGCCGGGACGAAGACCTTATTTGGTGCGACACAATGCGCGTACATGATCTGCCTCCGGCCGGTATCGATAACCGGATCCGAAATAAATCCTGACCGTCCTCCGGTCATTGTCGGGAAAGCCAGAATAGTGAAGCCGGCCTGATATCACATTCACAACATCCTGCCAGACCTTCATTGCACAGTTCATGGAACCCGATACAAGGTTATGCATGAATATGTCCTCCGTAAAAACCGCCCTGGCAGTTCAGTGTTATGGCATTTGCGTTGTGCTTTTTAAGGAAAGATTTCATTCCCGGCTACATGGCAGCGGAATTTACGAGAGTTAAAATGTAACATTTGTTACATTTTAAGCATTCTTCTGCCATTTTTCCGCTACACCTGCCGATTCATCATGATCATCATTTGCCCATTCTTCATTTACCTCAGCAAATGGGACACATTCAACTGGCATGCCTGTTGCAGGCTCTCCTGTTTTTGCCTCCTGGTCATTGACACCCTTGATCCCGGGTTCGCTGAAACGTCTGACAGATTCATCCGGGCTATTGGTAAGCCGGGGACTGGCTGAACAACTGCATGAAGCGAATAAAGAATCCTGATCCTGAATTTCTGTCCGGATTTTCCCTGACTAAACGGCGTTTCTGCAAGGCCCGAAGAAGCAAGAGTCATGCCGGCAGCGCAGGCAATGAATGATCTGATAAATCTTCACTGTGAACATAAAAATTCAGTCACAGCCGCTGTCTTATAAGTTTTATCCATTCTGGCATGAATTGATGAAGGTTAGCCTAATCAAATTCAAGTTATGAAAAAACGCATATCCTCCGGTCAAAAAAACATATACAAAAATGAACAAATCTACATATTCAGTTGTCTATAATGTGAATTCATAGAGTAAGGTTGCTTCAGAATTCGCATGAAAAAAATATCACACTGAATATGAATGCTTTTAAAAATAAATTCAAGAAAAATTGGGCACCGGTATTAGTGATCACGGCTTTCATTTTTTTCTTTGTTTTTACTTCTTTTCCCGTTTCAGGAAGTGAGCCTGACATACTTTTCAGATCGGATGAAATTGTAAGAATTGAGCTCAGGGCTGATTTTTCCGCTTTGCAAAAGGACCGTGAAGGCACCCCTGAATATCGCAAAGGAGAACTGATTTACTTCTCTGATAAGGGAGACACTATTCGTCTTGACGTTAAACTGATGGTAAGGGGTAATTTCCGGCGTGATCCCTCAATCTGCAGTTTCCCTCCGTTATGGGTGAATTTTAAAAAGAAGGAAGTTGAGAATACTTTATTCGACAACCAGGACAAGCTGAAACTTGTAACGCCGTGCGGATCGCAGGAGGATGTTATCAAAGAATATACGGTCTACAAGCTTTACAATGAAGTAACCGATCTAAGCATGAAGGTAAGGCTCGCCAGGATTCTCTTTTTCGACACAAAAGAAAACAGGAAGCTCTTCGAAAAGTACAGTTTCTTCCTGGAGGACAAGGATAAGGTAGCTGAACGCAACGGCCTCGAGGCAAAAGACAGGTTTCTTACTCCGTTTGACCTTGAATCGGAAAGCTTCAAGACACTTGCCGTATTCCAGTATCTTATAGGCAATAAAGACTGGTACGTTACCTCGAGAAAAAACATTGTAATAATGCAGTCGGATGATTTTTCCAGACCGCCTTATGCTGTTCCCTATGATTTTGACCTTTCAGGGCTTGTTGATGCCGGGTATTCAAAACCTGAAGGAGTTCCGGAATACATGCTTGCAAGCAAAAGGGTTTACAAGGGTATCTGTTATACTGAAGATGAATTCAGTAACACATTCGAACTATATCTTAAACTGAAACCCAGGTTTGAATCAATTATCAGCAACCAGGTCTTATTGTCAAACTACACAAGGAAAGAGATTATAAGGTATGTAGATCAGTTCTACAAGGTTATAGAAAACCGGTATCTCTTCAACAAGGAGTTCTGCAGCACCTGCCAGACGCGTCAGGATTACAACCTGGCTGAATTAAAAAAATAAGTACCCACTGTAATCCGGTGGGTACTTATATCTGAATGAAGTCTTTTTAACAAAGCTTGTAAGGTCTTCTGTATTCGTAATCCATAAGTCTGTGTTCGGAGGCTTCCTTGTCGTCGACGAAGGTATATGTTGCCGGGTTCCACTTAACAGGTCTTCCAAGTTCTGTCGCGATATTGCCAAGGCAGCATGTGATAGCGGTGCTGCAGCCGACCTCAATTGTTGCTATCGGCTTCTGGCGAGAGCGGACTGAATCAATGAAATTCTGCATATGCGGTGAACTGATCTCGAACTGCAGCCCTGCCTGTGTCGGGGCCGGACGGCTCTGTGCCTGTCCCTGAGAACCCGACTGGCGGCCCTGTGCGGCAGACGGTCTCTGTCCCTGAGGCATTGCAGGTCTCTGAGCCTGCGGCCCTGCAGGTCTTGGCTGCGGGCGGGTACCCTTGATATCTTCAGGTATAAGAGAAGCGTCTGAACATGCAATATATCCTCGGGCAACTTCAATCCATCCTTTGGTTCCGATGAATTTTATGCCCTGGGCCCCAGGATTATCTTCAAGATATGGCTGTTCGGTCATTACAACACCTGTTTCATATTTATATGTAAGGTATGGCTGCCCGTTATACCCTTTCGGGATGATTTCACACGGACCCGATCCATCCATTCCTATCGCGGCCTGTGCGATATCAAACATATGAGCACCCCAGTCAGCGGTGTATCCGTTTCCGGTTTCGCGGTACCAGCGCCATGCACCCCACAAAGTTTCATTCTGAACCGGATCAAGCGTTATCTGCGGAGCCAGATCGGAGTTATATACAATTTTGCCGTCGTTAAGCGGTCCGAGCCACAGGTTCCAGTTAAGATTTGCAGGTATTGGCATTTCCGGCAGATCCAATGGTTTTGGAGGATCGCCAACCTTTGCATATATCTTTTCAATATGGCCGATCGCACCACTCTGAACCAGTTCAATAGCTTTCTGAAATTCCTTGCTTGATCTCTGCTGACTTCCAACCTGTACTATTCTGTTGTTATCGTTGGCAACTCTTGTCATTACAAGAGCTTCTTTTATTGTATAAGACAGAGGTTTCTGAACATAAACATCCTTTCCGGCCTGGCAGGCATGGATCGTCATAAGGGCATGCCAGTGGTCAGGTGATGCAACCTCAACGGCATCGATATCTTTCCGTTCAAGAAGTTGTTCGTACTGTTCATATGTGTCGCATCTGGGAGCAAGACCTTTTGACTTCTGCCATTCCTCAACTGTTTTTTTAAATCTCTGCTGCTTGATTGTGTCAACATCGGCACAAGCTATAACCTGCAGGCCTTTTACTCCGGCAAATCCCCTGAAATCAGAGAGCGCCTGTCTTCCAAGTCCTATTGTTCCAAGAAGTACCCTGTCACTTGGCGCAACGCGAACACCGTTGATTACATAACTGGGAAGTATTGTCAGCCCTGTCAGCCCGAGAGCCGACAGACCCAGGAAATCTCTCCTGTTCATCCCCTTTTTAGATTTTTCTTTCATATGGTTATTTATTTTTGGATTAATGTTTTTATTCACGATAAATGTAGAAAATAGTTACAGATCTAAGCAGCTGTTAAGATTTTTTAACAGAACCGTTAAACCGGCATCCATGGCGGAATCAGGCAAAGAAAGCTTTTGCCGGTTAAATTATGCCATCAGAATGCAAATAATTGCTAAATTACATCCCAAATCCATTAGAAAAAATCATTATAACCTTATTGATTAATTTATTTAAATGCTGATAATTATGAAGAAAAATCTGATTTGCTCCATTATTCTCCTGCTTGTCGCGGGAACATTTTCCCTGAAAGCCCAGAGCCAGGGAAACTCAACAACTGACGTGATTTTGAATGGATATTCCGCGAAGATGTTTACATCCGAACCTGTTAAGGACACTGATCTGGATCTCATTCTGAAATGCGGTATTAAAGCTCCAAGTGCAAGAAACACCCAGGGATGGAAATTCACAGTTATAAAGAATGCCGGGCTTGCAGGGGAGATCATAAAGAACATAAACCCCGGAAACATAATTGTAATTGTCTCGGGAATTGACTCACAGCAGCCGGGAACGTTTACTGAATTCGACTGTGCCCTTGCTACCCAGAACATGTATATTGCCGGGCAAAGCCTCGGTTACGGCGTTCATATTTATGCCGGCCCTGTGGGTATGATCAACCAGAAAAAGGAGGCTTATGGGATCCCTGAAGGTTACAGGGCAATATCTGTTCTCAGAATTGGGAGCATAGACAAAAATGTCGATGCAACTTCTTCAGCATCTGCCAGAAAACCATTTGATGATATCGTTATTTACAAGTAAGACACTGAATTACAATTGATCATCGGGCCTGTTAAGCATCCTTACGTTTTCATCAACAGGCCCGATGTTTTTAAGATGGTCCTTTTTGCTCTTTGCACCAAGTTCTTCAAGCTTACGTCCTGTTACCAGTATCCTGCTCTCAAAAGATCCTACTGCATCGTTATAGCTTCTTAAAGCTGATCTTAAACCGTTTCCTATACCTGCAAGGTAGTCTGAAAATACCGACAGCCTTTCATGCAGGATCCGTGAGGTCTCGAGTATTTCCATTGCATTTTCGGTCATGCTGTGCTGCTGCCAGATAAGGGCAAATGATTTCAGAACAACAAGCAGAGTTGTTGGTGTTGCAAGGATTATCCTTTTCTGAATCGAATATTCAAGCAAATCCTTGTCAGTCGTCAAAGCTGCATTAAGAGCAGACTCAATTGGCATAAAAAGGACAACAAGATCGGGACTGTTAGTGAACTGGGCATAATATTGTTTTTTGCTCAGTTCATTTATTCTTTCCCTTACTGATCGTGCATGAGCTGCAAGAAGCTGATTCCTTGTTTTTTCGTCTCTTGTTTCCAGCGACTCCATATAGGCTTTCAGAGGCACTTTTGAATCGACCACGGCGTGTTTGTTGTCGGGAAGATTTACAACCATGTCGGGCTTTATCACCGTATCTTCCCCCTCCTTATGGACCTGTTCATTGAAATCACAATGTTCAAGCATTCCTGCATATATAACCAGGTTCCTGAGTCCAAGCTCTCCCCATCTGCCTCTCGATTGTGGATTTTTAAGGGCATTTACAAGCTCTCCGGTCTCTTTCTGCAGGCCGGTGCTTGCAAGCTGAAGGCTCGAAAGCATTTCTTTGACCTGACCGAATGTAATGTTAGATGTTGTTCCCAGTTCCTCCACCTTAAGCTTATAGCCTTCAATTGCTTCACGCAGAGGGCCCAGCATTTCTTTTATGGCATTCTTTCTCTGATCAAGATCAGCGCCGGCTTCAGTTTTATGTGCTTCAAACTGGGTTCTGGCAAGCTTCAGGAATTGTTCGCTGTTCTGCCCCAGAGCTGCAGAAGCTGCTGATGTGAATTTTTCAAGCATTGCTTCCTGAGCAACTCTAAGGCTCTCTCTGTCTGCTTCCATCTTTGTGGTCAATACCGCAATCTGCTCCCTCAATCCTGATATCTCCTGGTTCTTATTGAGCATTTCCCTGCCATGTAATGAAACTAACCTTGATTTGGCGATGAACCACCCGATAAGGAATCCCAAAGCCAGGCCCGATAAAATGTATATTGCTGTTTCCATGATTCCCGAATTCCAAGACAACAAATTTAGCCAACATTATTTTATATTGGTCAATGTAATCGGATCCTTTACCAGATTGAAGAAAAAGAAAAAACTTTTTAAGCTAAGAAGGAAATCAGTTGCCCGCTTTTGAATATCTGTAACTCAGCCTCTCTTTTTTGACCAAATCCCTTACAGCCGGTACAAAAAATGCCGATAATCCCAGAATACTGATGGCACTGCCCGAAATAATGAATGCATTAACTATTCCTATGTTGTCAGCAATAAACCCTGTCGCAAGTAGTCCCGCCATAGACGGCAGCAAGGTTATACTCGTATACATTGAAAATACCCTGCCAAGGGCCGAAGGTTCAACCATAGTCTGCATAACAACCGTGAATGAACCTGAGTAAAGCGTAACCGATATTCCTCCTAATGCTGTGACAGCTGCAAAATACATAAAACCGGCCGGCGGCAGTAATCCGGAAAACATGAATGTAAGACCAAGCAGAACGAACATAAGGATGATAAGGGTTATTTTGAAGTTGCTCAGACCTTTAATACCCATTATTGCACCACCAGCCAGCATTCCGATACCCCAGGCTATTTCGACTATGCTCATTTGATATGCACTACCTGAAAAATGCTGCAATGTCATAAGAGGGAAAAGGGCCGCAACCGGCATAATAAAGAAATGAGCTGTAACTGACAGGATAAACATCCATAACAAACCGGGCTTATTGTATATTTCCCTCAGCCCTTCATGGATTTCATGCATAATATTGGGCCTCACGGCCTTTCCCTTAACAGGATTCGGAATGTGAACGATCACCAGGGACAGAATTCCTATAATGGCCCCTGCCACATCAATAAGGAGTATCCATGTAAGATCAAATAAACTTATCAGAAGTGCTGCAAGCGCCGGACTTGCAATTGTGCTTACCGACTGAATAATATTGTTGATACCTGATATACGCATAAGCTTGTCCTCAGGGGCAAGAAGTGGCACCGAAGACTGCATTGCCGGTACCTGGAAAGCCATTCCTGCCGACCTCATCATCAGAAGGATATAGATAAAGGATATTCTGACTTTGCTCGTAAAGAACAGAATGGAAATTGCCAGAGTGCATAACGCAATGAAGAGATCAGCGAAAATCATTGTTTTCTTCCGGCTCCAGCGGTCAACAAAGACACCTGTGAACAAGCCAAGAATGAGTTGCGGAAGAAGGGAGGCAATGGTCGCATAAGCCAGTACTTCGGCCGATTTTGTTTCGATGCTTAACCAAAAAACAAGGGCATACCCGACTACGTAGCTGCTTAATGTAGAGAACAGCTGACCTGTAAAAATAATAGCAAAAACCCGCTTCCAGTCTGACATGGCCCGTAAAAATATTAAATGAATTGCAGAACTTCTAAATCCCGGCACAAAATTCGCGGCACTTTTCAAAATTCCCGGCTTTGCCACCATGGCAAAAATCTGAAACATGAAAACAATTCAAACCCCTTAAAAGCGACTTTTTTTATTATTGCTTATTTCGCACCTGCAAAACAGGACGGTCAGACATAGGCAGAAAACATATACCGCATTTCCGTTTCCCTTCTTTCAGGAAAGGCCGTGTTTTAATGAAAGACAGAACGGGCCTTACAACGAAGCAGAACAATCATTTGTCGATAAAATGATGTTCACCGAAGTCGACGGTAAGCACAGATCCGCCAAAGATCCAAAGCTTATTGACACAATTTTTTTTTGTTCCGGCTGGAAACATGTTTAATCAGGTTCTGGTCAAAGGACCTGTAACATTAACCAGAAAATTTCACACCCTCCGGTTCTGATAACGGTTAAGGTGTAAAGTCAAAATCAGTGGGAAAAAAGGCACACCACACCGGAGGTTTGAGCATGTTGATGTAATTACCCGGAACGTTAAGATTGCCTGAAGTGAAATCCCTCCAGATTCAGAAGTGGCAACAGCATCAGTTTTCCGGGTCAGGAAAAACGGATCCCTATAAAAGTTCAGAAATGAAAAGCGGGTTCTGAAGCTATTCCCGGGTTCTGAAGCCAGAATTAAGGAATTAAGACAACGAACGGATAAACATGAAATCATCGGTCCTCCCTGACAAACCCTGAAAATTCCGAAGCAGATCACAGAAAAGACAAAGACACCGGTCCATTAACGCCAGGTACTTTTCATTCCTTCTGAAATGGTTCTCAAAATGAGAATGACGGTGATCAATACAGAAAGGGCATAAACAAAGCACCCTTTATCATTATATTATAAACCTGACACTTACAACAGTCAAATACTAATACGACAAAAACCGGCACACTATTGGATAATACAGAAATAAATCTGTAACCCTTTCTCAATGAAAAACAAAATAAATGTGCTGGTAATAGAAGACAATGAATACTATGGCAATCTGCTTGCAAATGCTATTCAGAACAGTATTAATCCATTCCTTGAAAGAGGGGATTTTCAGCTTGTCATTCATACGTTCACAAATGCAGCAGAGTACATAAGAAAAGTCGAATCAGGAAAGATAAAATGTGACTATAATGCCGTCTTCATCGATTATTTTCTCGGCGAAGGCATAAGTGCCGATGATGTTATAAACACACTGAAAAAGCAATCGTGCAACGCGATGATCGTTCTTATGTCACATTCAAAGGATGTTAAGGAGAAATATGATTTTATAAACTATAATTATTTCGTTGTCAAGGACAGGTTTGCCCCATCACTCTGCGGCCTGTATCTTCAACAATATATTGAAGATAAATATTCTGTATCTTTGGATCAATGACAGGTACGGATAAACGGCGGATAAGGAAAAATTCGATTCGGATAAAAGTTGGATCCCTCATGTTCCTGGCAGTATTGCTTCTGTCAGTTACATTTTATCTCTTTTATCGTAATCTGTCATCAATAGTTGCTTCCATAAAGATTGATTCCACACCGGAGCTGAAACTGTTAAACATTAGGGAAATTTCATCCGGTATTGAGCAGGCCGGATACAGTGTCAGGCTTTATACACTAACAAAAAATCTCTCTGACATAAGGCCATACTACAGATTTGTTTCAGGTATCGATGAGAAGATAGGCAATCTGAGGAAGGAATGCGGTAATGATTCAACACTTCTGGCCCAGACCGATACAATAGGGAATCTCATTGAACAGAATATTGTGATCTGGAACAAGCTTCTTGCCTTGTACAAGGACGACGATGTGGTTGAGAACATCAGGGAACTATCGGAAAAGCTTAATGAAGCCCCTGCAGAAACGCCCAGGCAGGGAATACTGAAAAGGGTTTTCGGCAAGGGTCCTGATACTCCTCCTGTAGAACGCGAGATCGCGGCAGATCTGGATTCTATTGTTTACCAGTCAGAAATAGCAAGGGAGCAGATGGCAGCAAGGGAAGTGCAACTTGCAGCTAACAACAGGGAGATTACCAACAAGTTTTATGACCTGATAACCAGAATGGAAAATGAGGTAAACAGTCATATCAGGGCCAATGCCGAAGAAGCTGCGGGCATAGCCGGACACACGTACAGATGGCTCGTTCTTACAGCTGTCTCGGGCGGTTTGCTTGCAATACTGATTATAATAATTATCATTAGGTATTCCCGTAACGCATGGGCATACCAGGCTGCTCTTGAAAACTCAAAGAATGAGACAATAAGGCTGGCAAGGACAAGGGAACTGTTCATGGCGAACATGAGTCATGAAATACGAACTCCTGTGACTGCAATATCGGGATTCACCGACCTTCTGCTGCGTGAATCACCTGACAGCAGGACAGCTGAGTCACTCAAAATAATAAAATCATCATCCGACCATCTTCTGAGGATAATAGACGACATCCTCGATTTTTCAAAACTTCAGAATAACAAAATCACACTTGAGAAAGTTCATTTCAGCATAGGCGCTGTTATTTCAGATGTTTACACCATGTTTGAAAATATGGCCCGCCAGAACAATACTGTACTCAGCTGTCATTTAAGTCCGGGCACTCCTCCGGCTCTCATCGGCGATCCATACAGGCTGAGACAGATATTGATAAACCTGATAAGCAACGCCGTGAAGTTCACAAAAAACGGCAGCGTTCATTATGAGGTAACCGGCAACATGAAATCGCCTGAAGAAATTGAACTTATCATTGAGGTTTCGGATACGGGCATTGGCATAGATGAATCAAGAATAAATGCTGTATTTGAAGACTTTACCCAGGCCGAAATGAGCACCACCAGGAAGTATGGCGGTACAGGACTTGGCCTGTCAATTGTGAAAAAGCTTGTGGAAATACAGAAAGGAACCATTGATCTTACGAGCAGAAAGAACAAAGGTACGACAATTGTATGCCGTATACCATTTTTGATCGGCGACGAAAAACAAATAAAAAAAGAGGCCACCAGGCCCCTTTCAGTACCAGAAGAGCTTAAGGAAATAAAAATTCTTGTTGCCGACGATGAAGAATATAATCGCCTGCTGTTCAAAAAGATATTTGAGCGATGGAATGTCAGCTGCGATCTGGCCGCAAGCGGAATGGACGCTCTTGAGATGTTGAAGGAAAATAAATATGACCTCTTGTTCATTGATATGCTTATGCCCGGAATCGACGGCCTTAAGACAACAAAGTTCATAAGGGAAGAAATGAACATCAGCGAATCCGAAATGCCGGTCATACTCATTTCGGCGGCACCTCCCGGAGAGGACCGGGAAAAATATAAAAACGCCGGCATCAGCTCGTTTGTCCTTAAACCATTCACGGAAGAGATACTTCTGTCTTCTGTTCTTGCATCCACAAGTCGTGGCACAATTCCCTCCTGTGAAAATCAGGATGCCAAAGCAAACAGGCAGCCCTCGGATATAGAAAAGATCGATACGGGAAATTTATTCCATATTGCTGCCGGAGATAATGATTTTGTTAAGCAGATGCTTGAATCATTCCTCAGGGCCACGGAAACAGGACTGGAGGAAATGCAGGAAGCAGCAAAAAATGGTGAATATGAATCTGTTGCCGCCCTTTCACACAAATTGCAGCCTCCATGTCGCCATCTTGGGGCAGCAGATCTCTTCAACCTGCTTTACAAGGTTGAAAAAGCAATTAAAAACAATGAGACGGTATCGCTTGAATCAGAAATAAAGAATATCCTGTCGGAGTTCGCTGCTGTCAGAAAGGCCGTGACTGATCAGATTTCAAAAATTAAGGAAAAAGCCTGAAATGACATCATAATTTTGTACTTTGCACTCTGTCAGGTTTGTCTGTTTATTTTAAAAACGATCAGCCATGACCGGAAAGCCTGTTAAAATATTTGTGGTGGAAGATAATGAGTGGTATAATAAACTGCTTGTTTATACTCTTTCGCTTAATCCTGATTATGAGGTTAAAAGTTTCCTCAATGCAAGGGACTTTCTGAACTCTCTCCATGAGTCTCCCGATATTGTAACTCTCGATTTTAAACTTCCCGACCTTACAGGACTCGATGTACTTAAAAGGATCCGGCAGGAAAACGGCAATATCCAGGTGATCCTGGTTTCGGAACAGGATGACATTGAAACAGCTGTAACACTTCTGAAACTTGGGGCTTACGACTATATTACCAAATCCAACGACATAAAGGAGAGGTTACTGAATACTGTGCAGAACATTACCAGGGATATCGGCCTCAGAAATGAAATATCCACCCTCCGCAAGGAAGTGCAGCAGAAATACAGCTTCAGAAATACCATAATTGGTGACAGCGCTGCCATCAAAAATGTTTTCGGGCTTATAGAAAAGGCGCTGGAAACGAATATCACCGTAATCATATCAGGTGAAACAGGTACCGGCAAGGAGCTTGTAGCAAAGGCAATCCATTACAACTCAAGACGGAAGGACAAACCTTTTGTCGCCGTCAACGTGCCGGCAATACCATCCGAACTCATTGAAAGCGAATTATTCGGTCACGAAAAAGGAGCTTTCACCGGAGCATCTTTCCGCAGAACAGGCAGGTTTGAAGAGGCAGACGGCGGATCACTTTTCCTTGACGAAATAGGTGAAATGGAAATGAACCTTCAGACAAAACTGCTAAGGGTTCTCCAGGAAAAGGAAATTGTCAGGATAGGCAGCAACAAACCGGTGAAAACAGACTGCCGGATTATTGCGGCAACAAACAGAAACCTGAAAGAGGAAGTAAGGAAAGGAAAGTTCAGGGAAGACCTTTACTACAGGCTTTTGGGGCTTCCAATAGAAATGCCGCCTTTAAGGGAAAGGGGAAATGATATCCTGATGCTTGCAGGATTTTTCATTGAGAGGTTCTGCAGGGAAAACAACCTCCCGGTAAAGCGCCTTTCTCCCGGAGCACAGAAGAAACTTCTCAACTATTCCTTCCCGGGCAACGTACGCGAGCTTAAATCGATTGTGGAACTCGCTGTCACATTATCCGTGAATAACCAGATAGAGGCTGCAGATTTTACATTTGAAGATCATGGCCCGTCTTTAATACCCGATGAGGGCGACCTTACAATGCGAGAGTATGAAATGAAGATCCTGAGGGCCACCCTTAAAAAATACAACAATGATATTCCACTTACTGCAAGAAAGCTTGATATAGGTGTTTCAACTATCTACAGGCTATTGAGGCAGGAAAGAAAATCAGAGGAATAACCTTCTTCATCCTTTGCCCTGAAATTTCTCAAAATGAGAATTTTTCTCTCAAAAATGGAAACCCGGCCTGAAAACCATGATTTGTTTTTATCTGATAATCAAAACAATATGCCAATGATGGCATGATGGTCCGTCGTTTGTCATATATATTGACGCCGGATTATTTAATAATAACCTGAGATCAGATTCTGTAAAACTTAATAAACTTAGAAATGGAAAACAGATTTAACAATGACCCTAAATCAGTAAATGAAAATGAGGTCTTAACAAACAGGGTTAACAATGCCAGAAAAGAAGGCGTTACGAAAGGAGCCCTTACAGCAGGCATAATAAGTCTTGTCCTGCTCCTGGCACTCGGCATTCTGGGATATTCACTTCACAAGAAGGATCATAACACCCAGCTTGCACTGATGGAGGATCAGAGAGCCGCATTCACTAAGGAACTGAATCAGCGCGACTCGACTCTCAATGACTGGCTTGCTTCCTTTAACGATATCGAGAACAACCTCAGAATGATCAGGGAGAAAGAAAAGCTGATTTCTGTAAACACATCAGGTGCTGAAGTATCAAAAGACAAAAGGAACCAGATCCTTGAGGATATCAAGAGCATTAATACACTTCTTGATGATAACAAAAAGAAAATTGCCCAGCTCAATTCACAGTTGAAGAAATCGGGAGGCCAGATAACAGAGCTTAAGGCCAGGATTGCTTCATTAGAAGAGTCAATGAAGGCATACGAGACTGAAATTGCTGAACTTAAGACAACTCTCGCAAACAAGAATTTTGAGATCGGTCAGCTTAACGAAACTGTGGTTGCGCTTAATGACACGCTTGCCAGTAAGAAGGAAACCATCAGCAGCCAGACATACAAGCTGCATCAGGCGTACATAATCTCAGGCACATACAAGGACCTTAAAGAAAAGGGCCTTTTATCCAAAGAGGGTGGATTCCTTGGCATTGGAAGAAAAGAAGCCATCAGAGAGGACTTCTCAGACTCTCTCTTCAAGGAGATAGATATCACCAAGACTCTTACCATTCCTGTTAATTCAAAGGACATGAAGCTTATTACCGAGCATCCGTCGGGCTCCTATGAGGTTGTAAAGGAAGGGGATAAAATGATTTCTTACATAGCGATCAAGAATCCGGATGAGTTCTGGAGAATCTCAAAATATGCAGTTGTTGAATTAAAGAAATAAAGAAATCAGTATTAGTCAAAATTAGTCAGGTTAGATGAGAAGGGGCTGTCTGCAGATAACAGACAGCTCTTTTTTTATGCCTCCCTGACCATCCAGGCCTTGAATTCGGCAGCCTTGTTTTTGCTTACATAAATCCTTTCAGGTGGTTCCACGTCAAGAGTCAGCAGAAGCCTGCTGTCGAACCATATTGTTAAATTTTTAACACTATCGCGGGCTACGATGAACTGTTTGTTTGCCCTGGTAAAATCGACAGGATTAAGGATAACTTCAATCTGATCGAGAGTTTTTGAGTAATTATAGCTCTTGCCGTTTTTCAGGTATACCTTTGTATTCTTTTCAGTGGTGTAGAAGAACGAGATTTCCTTCATATCCACCGGTATCAGTTTATCCTTAACAGGTATGAGGATCTTATCCTTGAATTTCGTTAAAGGTGCGATCTCTGTGAGCTGGGTTATATATTTTAAAACATCCTGCCGCGAAAGCTTCCTGAATTTATCGAGCGCCCGCTTCAGGTCAACAGTCTTTACGGGTTTCAGGAGATAATCGATGCTGTTAACCGTAAAGGCTTCAATTGCATATTCATCATAGGCTGTGGTGAAAATGACCGGTGTTTCAAGCACGATATGTCTGAAAATTTCAAATGCAGAACCATCTGAAAGATGAATATCCATGAGTATCAGGTCGGGCATGGGATTACTTTTCAGCCAGCGTATTGTTTGCCTGATGCTTTCAGTATTGCCTGCAACCTCAATCTCAGGATCGAGTTCTCTCAGAATATCCACAAGATTTTCGAAGGCGGCTGTTTCGTCTTCAACTATCAGGATTCTCATTTTTTTCTTTTTTCAGAGGAAGATAGACAGTAAATCTTACGCCATCATTCTTAACCCGAATATGAGTGTTCATCAGCATTGAAAATCTGTTCTCAAGGTTTCGTAGTCCGGTCCCGTTAGAGTCGGAAGAAACAAGCTTTGGAAAGACCGGGTTTGAAACAGAGAGCTCTTCGAGTTCATTGAGACAGATATTTACAATCATATTATGCTCACTGTCAATAGTATTATGCATCACCACATTTTCGACAAGGGGTAAAAGGGACAGGACCGGAATCCTGAGATCCTTTTTCTCATCAGGGACATCGATCATGAACACAAGTTTATTGGCAAATCTGATTTCCAGCATATAGAAAAAGGCCTTTAAAAAATCAAGTTCTTCACCAAGATTTACAAGTCCTTTCTTGTCACTCTGCAGTATATACCTGAAAACATCAGATAACTTATTGACATATTCAAGTGCATCATCGGGATTCTTTCTGCGGATCACCGACGTAAGTCCGTTCAGGGAGTTAAAGAAGAAATGCGGGTTTATCTGGTTTGTAAGGGCATTGTAACGGCTTTGAAGGTTTTCAATTTTAAGCTGCTCGATAACCTGTTCTTTGCGTCTCTGCTCATAATACAAATGGGTGACATGCCCGAGTAAAACACTGAAAATGAACATAACAAAGAACTGGAATATAAGCAAGCCCGAATACCATTCTTTTTTCGGACTGAAATTCATTGAAAAGGCAGTATAGATTATATACGCGGCCACTGTAATAACAAAAGCCTGTAACAATCTGCTTTTCAATGCATCTTCACTTATTTTCCTGAGATTGAACCAGATAAGAAACCATATCAGACCCGAGAAATATAAATATCTGAAGCCGAAAAACAACAACTGGGCAGTATGCTTTTGTTCTCCCACATATTGACGCTCAAGCGAAAAGATGGATATATTTGGATAAATTATGAACAGGGCTGATAACAGGCTTATCAGGATAAATCTGCCCTGGGTACGGGTATTATTAAGATCAGGAAGTTTCAAATCAGAATTTAAGATGCCTGTTTTATTCATTTTACTATTTTAATGCACATCAAACGGCTCTGATCACGGATAAGGAGCCTGCCGTCAGCCAAAGCAAGAGGAGCCCAGTTTTGGGTCGAGCCCCCTGAGCGCGAAGATACATCATCATTTCCTGATCCCGGTGTTCCTTCTTTAAGAAGATCGGCTTTTGAAATAACCTTAAAAGCAGCGGCATCGGGTTCAATAAGGAAAAGTGCCGTCCTTCCGTCAGTTGCAAGCAGAAGGCCATTGGAGGCTATCATTCCGCCCTTGTCAAATAATGGATTTCTCATAGTCTTCCATTTTACCTGGCCATCGATGCTCATGCAGACGAGTCCGTCCTTTCTTTCATTTGTCGAATATTGTGCATAGAAATTACCATTGATCAGCACCGGAGGCTGGGTATGCGTGCCAAAATCAGGATTTTTGTAAAGCTCTGTCACACCAAAGCTCCCGTCAGCTTTCCTTTCAACTTTTATCATTGCCGCGCCTGCCTGGTAACCGCCTGTGATAAGTATCTTACCATCTCCCGCATCAACAGGGCCGGGCACAGGGATTGGACACTGCCAGTTTGTATACTCCCAGAGTATCTTTCCTGACAGCGGATCAATTCCCACGACTTTACCCCCGCTGGCTGAGGGACCTCTGCCGGCAGATGCCGTTACCATAACAACCTGGCTTGTCCCTGCGACCTTCACCAGGGCAGGACTTACATACCCGGCAGGTCCTATTGGCTGTGTGGTCCATTTAACATTGCCCGAAATCTTATCATAAGCAACTACTCCGGCTTTCGGAGCCTGTGAAGCAACAATAACCAGCTCTCCAAAAATTAGTGGACACTGGGTAATTGCCCATCTTGGGATCTGCCCGCCGCCGAAATCAGTCCAAATGTTCTTTTTCCATAAAGGCTTATGTGTATTGATATCTATGCAATAAAAGTCACCATATGGTCCGCATGTATAAATTCTGTTCGCGTCAACAGTCGGAACGCTTCTCGATCCCGGGAACTGGACAGAACCAGGAGCATCATATGCAAAATTCCAGAGTTCTTTACCAGTGTTCAGATCAAAACATCTCAGGTTGTCTCCCACCTTGTCATCCCTGTCGAGAAGATATACTTTGCCGGCTTTGACAACGGGTCCGCCATAACCGATCCCGATTTCAGAGCTCCATAAAACCCGTGGTCCGTTTTTTGGCCAGGTCCGTAGAAGGGCAGTCTGGTCGGAAACGCTGTTCCTGTTGGGTCCGAGATATTGAGGCCAGTCCTGCGGAAAAACCTTAACAGTACATATTGATAATGCAAAAAGAATTAAGTACAAATTGTTTTTTTTCATATTGAGGGTCTCCTTTTCAGATTTGCATGTATTTGAAGTGATTAACCTAATCCCTGAGACAAAGCACGATTTACACGTTAAAGATAGTTGCAGATTTTTCAATTTCTGTGTTTTATTTACATGAAAAGGAAAATTCCGGCATCAAAAACGAAAAAACAGACAATACATGATCTTACAGTTTCTCATGTCGTTTTAAAATGCTGTAAGGCAATATTGTCCTGTTCCTCTAACGGGCTTTTATATCGTAAGCCATCAGTGCATTTGTGTGCCTGAGATAGAGTATTCCTCCTTTTATCACAGGATGAGCCCAGTAAGGGCCTGCAGAGCCCATGGTAACTTTAAAAGAACTAACAAGATCAAATCTCTGGGGATTGGGCCTCAGAAGTCCGACATTCCCGTACTTTTCATCATAGATATATAGCATGCCGTCGGCAGCAATTATTGATCCCTTGTTGTTCCAGTGCTGTTCCCACATTTTTTTGCCCGTGTTCCAGTCGATGCAGCACCAGTTACCGTTACTGTTGCTGAGCCAGTTGGATCCGTAGATATACCCGTTAACGAGAACAACTCCCCCATGGTGAACATCAAGTACATCGTCTGTCCATAATACCCTGGCGCTCCTTCCATCCTTCCCGATCTCTATCATCATACCTCCGGTATTGTAACCACCTGTTACATAAACCCTGCCGTCACTGTACAGGGGAGTTACACATTTTATCAGGTCACCTCCTTCTTTTTTGTTTATATGGGAAACTTTCCACAAGATCTCACCGTTTGAAACATCAACTCCATATACGTGACCCAGGGAAACATTGATAAGCATTTTTTTGCCCGCGTAGTTTACAAGGATTGGGGACACATAACCAGGTTTATCATTCAGGCTTGCTGATTTCCATATAAGCTTTCCGTTGGTTTTATCAAGGGCGATTGTCATGGTCTGAGGCCCGCCAGGCGAGAAATAGACTTTATTGTCATCAACCAGCATTGCTTCGGCAATGCCCCATGAGCCATAAGTGCCTTTATGGATCTCACTTGCCTTATACGACCATATTACCCTGCCTGTTGTACCGTCGATGCAGGCAAGGTCGCCGTATCCGCTCGTGCAGTATACCCTGTTGCCTTCGACGGTAGGCGTTGCCCTGCTTTCGGGGTACGACTGGGTCCATGACCTGCCGAAAACAGTCTGCCACAATATTTTACCCTTCATGTCAAGTGCAAAAAGAATATCATCATTCCCCTTATTGCCTGTTGTATATATTTTATTTTCCCCGAAACTGACCGAGGAATTGCCCTTTGCAAGATCAGTGCATGACCAGACCAGTGCAGGGCCCTTTTCAGGCCATGATTTTAAAAGTCCGGCTTCGGCAGCTATCCCGGTTCTGTTTTCCTCGCGCCATTCGCTGATATCCTGCGCCACAACAGGCATTGAAACAACAGCTGATAAGATAATTGACAAAACAGCATTTTTCATGTTGCAGTAGTTTTCGTGAATAATCAGGAACAATTCGAAATCATTTAATTATGTGGTGATTAAGTCAAACTATTGTTAATATCTGTTCTTCAGGGCAAAAATTGTGCTTTTTTTTAAATAATCAGGCATGACTTCATTTACAGAAACATGATAAATATTACTTTTTAACATTTTTTGCATGAAATTTTTCACGTAAACGACAAAAGTCTTTTCAATGACAAAACATGGGATTCACCTCAACAGCTTACCGGTGCATCCATGGATATTTTATTCAAAACCCGGCAGGAGAAGGATATTCTGTGTGGCGGCATACATTCCCAAGCCCAGTTCTGGCTCCGTTCTGATTAGCAGCTTTATGTCAGAAAGGCCGGGGAATGAGGCCGGGCGTCTTGTTAATATATGTTTCCCATTAATTCCATTATGATGCAAAACGCTCCGTCTCAATCTACTGCTTACCCCTTTTTATCATTTCAATCATGAATGAGCCGTTCCCAAACTTGCGAGCGACCGGTTAAAAACCCCTGTAAGCAGGATATTTCTTATTAAATACACTCTCATACCGTTGCATTTGCAAATACTGAAGTCACATTCCCGAATCCCCAAGGATCGGCGAAAAGGATGATTCCTTACATAATTATGGTTTGAAGAGAAACGAAATGAAAGATCTTTATGCCCTTTTTTTTTAATAAAAATAAAGAAAACCCGGCTGCTGCATGCCATTATTTTTTTTACTACTTTTGACCAACGGTGATGGAGTTCGCCTTAAACTGCAAATGCTGATAACTTCTACCTTGTTTTTGACAGAAGATTGTTTATGTTACTCACTGACCCCTTTGCTGAATGCGGATATTTATCAGCACACGAGCCGACAGTTTTCATCCGGAATACTCTATTTGGCAGAAAATTTATCGCTGATAATCACTTAACAGATCATTCAGAAAACAAGACAGAATATTATGACCACCAGACAATACGATTCAAGTTTGAAGAATAAATGGACAGAAAGATACATTTACCTGAAAATCACAGAAGATCGCTTTCTTCAAGTCTGATAGTTGTTGAAAAGTCACTTCTCGAACTTGAGGAATTACTGCAAAAGGAATCCACTTCGTGTTGCAATGTTCTGACAAAAGACGTGGATGAAAAGGTTATTACTGAAAATTTAAATGCTATTCAGGATGCAAAGAGATATATTTGCGAACTTTCGGAAAAATACGACACAACAAAAGAAGTCTTAAGCCTTCAAAGGGTCATCAATGCGAAACGTGCCAGAATATGGGAGATATTGTCTGACACTCTTTCAAAGAAAATAAAAGGTTACGGCGCTTTTCCGAAGAAGTATGTTGATGAATATGATGGTGATATAAATAAATTGATGGAATTAACAGAGAGAATAAATAGTTAAACACTTAAATCAATTACAATGGAAATTATAAATGTAAATGCACTGGAAATACTTGACTCGCGAGGAAACCCGACTGTGGAAGTCAACCTGACACTGGAAGACGGAACTGAAGCCAGGGCTGCAGTACCAAGCGGAGCATCAACAGGAGAGCGTGAAGCATGTGAACTTCGTGACGGTGACAAAAAAAGATATCTTGGCAAAGGGGTCTTGAAAGCCGTTGAGAACGTCAACAAAATCATTGCACAGGAAATCGTCGGAAAATATTATGCAAGCCAGCGTGAACTTGACTATGCGATGATTGCACTTGACGGTACTCCCAATAAATCAAAGCTTGGTGCCAACGCCATACTGGGTGTTTCCATGGCATATGCAAGGGCTGAAGCAATGAGTTCCGGAATGCCGCTTTATCAGTATCTCGGCGGAAGCAACGCCCATTTACTCCCTGTCCCCTGCATGAATATCATAAACGGAGGGAAACATGCCGACAACAACGTCGATTTCCAGGAATTCATGATTGCTCCCCATGGCGCCTCTTCTTTTACCGAGGCAATACGAATGGGAGCAGAAGTGTTCCACACCCTGAAGTCAGTACTGAAGGGCAAAGGATACAGTACAGGTGTCGGTGATGAAGGCGGTTTTGCACCCGACCTGAAATCAAATGATGAAGCTGTTGAAGTTATTCTTGAGGCTATAACTAAGGCAGGCTACAAACCAGGTGATGAAGTAAGCATCTGCCTCGACCCCGCTGCAAGCGAACTCTGGGAAGACGGCAAATACAAGCTTTTCAAAAGCACAGGCAAATTCCTGACAAGTGATGAAATGGTGAAACTATGGGAAGGATGGATAAATAAGTATCCCATAGTATTGCTTGAAGACGGTCTGGCCGAAAACGACTGGGCCGGATGGCAGAATCTGACCAAAACACTCGGAAACAAAATTGAAATTGTCGGCGATGATATTTTCTGTACAAATAAATCAATTGTTGCCGAAGGAATTAAGAAGGGAGTTGCCAATTCTGTGCTTATTAAATTAAACCAGATAGGTACAGTTACAGAGACTCTTGAAACCATTGAAATGGCTTATAGGAATTCTTATAACTGCTTCGTTTCTCATCGCAGCGGCGAGACTGTTGACAGTTTCATCTCAGACCTGACAGTCGCGGTAAATGCAGGCCACCTTAAGACAGGCAGCGGATGCAGGGGCGAACGTATTGAGAAATTCAATCAGCTTATGAGAATTGAACATGCATTGGGAAGCGCTTCCAGATTTGCCGGAAAAAAGGCATTCAAGAATGCTTAGACTTTTATAACCGGTACAAGTTCATTGTAAATTAACACCATGAAAATTAATGAGTGGTTCTGGCAAAAGCCAAAATCACTCATTTAATTTTTATGGATAAGTATCAGGCACGCCGGCGATGTAAACAGCAACACAGGTACTGCCATAACGAATCCGTCACTTACGGCAATTGCCGGTTTTTTGCGTCTGTGCTCAACTTAAAGAGCATCGCCGGTGTCTTTCGATAATACACATCCGGATAATACAGCATAAAGCTTTACAGGAATTCTGCAGACGCATCTTTCTTCTTTCAGGCTGTGAAGATTTTCTTTTTAAAATATAATGCGACATTTACAAGCAAAATAAGTACAGGGACCTCAATCAATGGCCCAATTACTGTTGCAAATGCCGCCTGAGATTTAATTCCGAACACAGCAACCGCTACTGCAATTGCGAGTTCGAAATCATTGCTTCCGGCAGTGAATGCCATTGTTGATGACTTTTCGTATCCGCTTCCAATCCATTTTGCAATGAAGAATGTGGAGAAGAACATGACAGCAAAATAAATTGTATATGGGATAGCGACCCTGATGACATCCAAAGGTAATTTTATTATGTTTTCACCTTTAAGTGAAAACATCACAAAAATCGTAAACAGAAGGGCTACAGGAGTCAGCCATGACACTTTGGAAATGAATTTGCCATAATACCATTCATCACTTTTTACTCTTCTGAGTAAGGTATTTGTAATCAATCCGGCAAAAAAAGGTATACCGAGATAGATCACGACAGTTACTGCAATTTCAGATATCGATACTTCAACTACAGAACCACTTAATCCGAACAAAGGGGGAAGAATTGTTATAAAAACATAAGCATATACAGAATAGAGGAACACCTGAAACAACGCATTAAAGGCAACCAATCCTGCAGCCAGTTCGGCATCTCCTTTTGCAAGATCGTTCCAGACAAGTACCATTGCAATGCAACGTGCAAGACCTACGAGTATAACTCCAACCATTAGTCCGGGATGGTTATGCAGAAACAGGATGGCCAGTAAAAACATTACTGTCGGACCAACGATCCAGTTCATTGACAAAGACAGTCCCAGCATTTTGAGGTTTTTGAAGACCAAGGGAAGTTTCTCATATTTCACCTTTGCAAGAGGAGGATACATCATAAGAATAAGACCTGTTGCAATAGGAATGTTTGTCGTACCTGAACTCAGTGAATTCCAGAAGCCTGAGATACCTGGCATAAAGTAACCAATTATAACCCCGGCAAACATTACAAGAAATATCCATAGTGTCAGATACCTGTCAAAGAAGGAAAGTTGTTTTGGCGTACTCATAGTTTTCCAATTTGGAATTTTGAAAATTATTCTGGTTTATATGCTGATACTGTAATACTGAAAATTCCGGTTTCTCCATTATGATACGATGGTATTTCATCAGCATCATTATATACAGCCAGCAGTGAATCCGGAAGTTTGATTTCCTTTTGCTTATGTACCTGGAGATTTATGAATCCGGAATCTTTCACGATTTTCAGATATTCTGCCATTTCACTGGCACCAGAAACACATCCGGCATACAATTCAGCATCCTTCTTCATTCTATCAGACAGTGTTCCTTTAATAACCACATCAGAAACACAGAAGTGCCCACCGGGCTTCAAAACTCTGAACATCTCACTGAATGCTTTAATTTTGTCAGGAACAAGGTTGAGTACACAATTTGAAATAACCACATCGAATTTCCCATCCTCAAAAGGCATCTCCTCAATATCTCCGTGGACAAAATCTACATTGGTGAATTTCAGTTTTGCACAGTTTTCTCTGGCTTTCGCTATCATTGGTTCTGTCATATCCAGCCCGGTTACTTTTCCCTTCTCACCAACAATTGCCCTGGCAACAAAACAATCATTACCGGCACCGCTGCCAAGATCAAGTACATTATCTCCTTCCTTGATGCCTGCATAATCGGTTGGAATTCCGCAACCAAGACTCATGTCTGCATCAGGATTATAACCTTCCTTGCTCCTGTAATCCTCACTGAAAACTGTATATACTGTTTCAGGCCGGCAGCAGGATGAGCCGCCGCAACAGGAATTATCAGGGCTGTTATCCGAAGCTATTTTACTGTATTTTTCCTTTACAATCTGTTTTAATTCATCTGCATTCATTTTTCAGGTTATTTGGTGATTTAGTAATTCTCAAATTCTCAGATTCTCTTCATAGAATTTCCGGAACTCATCCTTAATCATATCTCTGACTCTGCGGAATTCATCCATTATGAATTCATCCGGACCGGTGGCATTTGAAGGATCCTCAAAACCCATATGCAATCTGTGTTTTACCTTCCCCATGAAAAGCGGGCATGTCTCATTAGCATGATCACATACCGTAATGACGTAATCCCATTCATCCGGCAGGTACTGATCGACATTTTTCGGATTGTGGCGGCTTATATCAATTCCAACTTCCTTCATTACCTGGACTGCTTTCTGGTTCACCTGTTTTGCCGGTTCCGTACCGGCCGAGCATACAATTAGCCTGTCATCAAATGACTGTAAAAATCCCCGGGCCATCTGACTCCGGCAACTGTTGCCCGTACACAATATCAATATCTTCATAAGTTATCTTTATTCACAGTCAAGATGTACCTGAATATTAATTTCAGCCAAAAATGTATCTGACATTTCTTTCAACTCCTTTATTTTTTCAATGTTCAGACAATAACAAGTTTTTACGCCTTCAGTTGTACCGGTAATCAGACCTGCATCTTTTAATTCTTTAAGATGTTGGTTCACAGTGGTTCTGCTAAGAGGCACCTCTTCAGCGATATCTCCTGTGATGCAGGTCCTGGTATCAGCAAGATATTTGAGTATTGCCAGGCGTGCAGGGTGCCCTAAGGCTTTGTAAAATTCTGATAGTTTTTGAAGTTCTGAACTAAATAACTCAGTCTTAGAATATGCCATTCCCTTTGAAATTAAAAATCAACCATTTTATGTCGTAAATATACATCATATTTTTTAATAACGTATAATTACGTCACGTATTTTATAAAAATGTAATTACAGAAAATTCGCTTTTCTCTATGATACAGAAAGATAGCTTAAATTCCGGGAAAGTTCCCCACCTGGTTTTTTGGTCAGACTCTGTAAGGGGGATCAGTATAATGGCCTAATCAGATGGGTTGAATAAATAAATTAACAGGAGTGGTATTTATAAAATATTACTGGTAGTCTCTGACCACCTCAATTAATTCGGGGAGATCCATTCCGATTTTTTTCAAAAATTCAATTTTCGGAACACCGTTACTGTTCCATCCCCTCCTTTCATACACAGCATCGAGAAGCTTTTCATACTGCTCCTCACGGTATTTTCTCAGTACAGCCATCTTTTCCGCAGTTGTACGGCCGGCCGGATTAAACCCGGAATGTTCAGCAAGCTGTTTGTCATAACGTTCAGCCCGTGATTCATATTCTTCGGTGGTAACAGGACCTGCAGCCCTGTAAGGTTGCCTGTCGTGGACCCGTGTTCCGAATCCCCTTCTCAGATTAAATATTCTCTGAAAGTTATAAACCCTTTCAGAATCTTCAATCAGACGTTCCTTGCTGAATTCACGTCCAGTAACAGCCTTATAAATAGTTACATAATTATCCACATGTTCCGGAACTTTCGCAGGTTCGTCTGAGAGTGCATTGCTTTCGGGTTCCACATCATTCCAGGGCAGTTTACAAAGGCCGACGAGACCGAACCATGTTCTGAACAAGGGGAAATAATGGAGAGCTTCCGCTTTATGTTCAAATGTCGGTATATGGTTGTTTACCATATCCATGAATATGAGCCATGCCTCATCGTGCTGTGGTCCCTTGTTGGTCATTGCATAACCTCCCTGCTGGGCAAGTGATTCTTTAGACAAGTACTGAGAATATTCAAGCCCCTTGTTTTCCATTGCAATGTCAAACAGGAAACCGGCGTCTCCCCAGCCGTTTTTAATGAAAAGGTTTTTCATCTTTCTCACACCAAGTCCCGCAATTTTCCCGAATCCCTCACCGCGGGCCATCATATGGAGCAAATCGAGGGCTGCAATGGCATTTCCGAATTTCAGTTCAAGCCCGTCTGTCCGTTCCCTGGTCAGGATTCCGTTTTCATAACAATCCATAATAAAAGCCACAGAAGTAGCCCAGGAAATGGTATCCATGCCATAAGTGTCACAGTAAAAGTTAACTTCAATTATATAGCCCGGATCAAAAATCCCGCAGTTTGATCCAAGTCCGGCGGCATTTTCATATTCAGGTCCGTCAACAATTACCCTCTGACCTTTATATGGGCCTGTTTGGAGTTCAAAACCATCGACACCTTTGCTGCACGACATATTGCATCCTATCCAGCAACCGTCATAAATGTTTTGTGTAAAGTTTCTCTTCCACACTGATGAATCAATTTTATATGCATCGCGGTGATTTCCGAACTTAAAGTTGTTTACCGGCAACAAGTCATGATCATTCATTATCTCCATGAGGTGTGCAGTGCCAACCTGCCTCATCTGGCATTGTTTATCATCAAGTTCGCGTATTTCCCTGTTGAATCTGCGTCCGCGTTCCATAATGGCCTCAAGGTCAGCGACATTATTGAGATTGCCCTTCACACCAGGTATTTTACACACCAGGGCCTTTATTTTCTTATTGCGGAAAACCGTTCCGATTCCGCCCCTTCCAGCCTGTTTCAGACGTATTTTCTTCCTTTTTGAATCATAAAATGTGAAATTCAGCATGCCCATAAGGGAATGTTCGGCAGCAGTCCCGGTTGAAACAATGCCTATATTTTTCCTTTCCGATTCATTGTCGGCAAAGATATCTGTCAGTTGTTCAACCAGAACATGAGTATCTGCAGCAAAACCTGAAGCATCAAATATTTCAACCTTATGGTTTATGCCATCTATATATATGATGATATCTTTTGAAGATTTTCCCTGGAGCTCCAATGCGTCAAAGCCACTAAACTTGAGAAAGGGCCCAAAAAAACCTCCCACATTGCTGTCAATTACAGAATCTGTATGAGCTGAAATGCTTACCAGAAGAGATTTCCCGGCACCTGAGTACTGGGTTATTCCTCCAATTGGACCTGAACAAATAATAATTTCATTTTCAGGATCATCCCATTTTGTATCAGGTCGGGTTGCATCCCACAATAGTTTAAGCCCATATCCTTTGCCCCCAATGAATTTTTCCTTCATTTCTGATGAGACATTTTTTACCCTGATTTCACCCGAGCCTGCATTTATGTACAGAATTTTGTCGGTATATCCTCTGTATAAAGGGGTCCATTCATAGTCCCATTTTATTATTGAATTCATATTACTTAAAGTAAATCATTGGACATTTGTAACCGGATCTCATAACACAAATGTATTATATTGAAATAAAACTAAATATGACAATATTCATAAGTAACCAGAAATCGCGGGAAAATAATCACCGTCTCTTCTGATTTTTGCATGGATATGGCACTGACTGAATTTTTCATACTTGTATTGCTTGCAGATATGCAAAACATTTCGTTACTTTGCGAAACTAAGAAACAAAAATATTGTTGAACATTACAGATTTATCATGTCAGGAAAAACCGAATTGTCACCCGATGTAATTGATATAGCCAGGATAGCCAAGGCATTGAGCCATCCTGTAAGGGTGTATATATTAAAGAAATTATCGGTAATGAATGCTTGCTGTTACAGTGGCGATCTCGTTGAGGAATTACCGGTAGGACGATCCACATTATCACAACATTTGAAAGAATTGAAGTATTCAGGACTGATTCAGGGGGAGATCAATCCTCCATATATAAAGTATTGTATTAACAGAGAAAAATGGGAAGAGGCAAAGATTCTTCTGAACGGTTTTTTTAATGAAAAGAAGAATTCATTAAACCTGAAGGAATCAAAAGCCGGGTTAAATGTCAATGTCTGATTATTGAAGAACTTCCAAATTGTTTTTAAAACCAATTACCATGAATATTAAGATACTTGGACCGGGTTGCCCAAAGTGCAAAACACTTGAGAAAGTGACACGTGACGCTGTTGCTGAAACAGGCATAAATGCAACAATTGAAAAAGTGGAGGATATTGTTAAAATCATGGAATACCATGTCATGCATACACCTGTTCTTGTAATAGATGAGAAAGTGGTGCTCAGCGGTCAGGTGCCGGGTGTAAAGCAGCTGAAGGAGATACTTATTAAGAATCAGCAAACCAGATAATATGAAAACTCTCAGATTAGTTTTTGCAATTCTATTGTTTGTTCCGGTTATTTCGTGCAATGCGCAGCCCTCAAATAAGCAGGCCTCAGCCTCTGACAATAACTCAGATAAAATAGAGGCTTATTATTTTCACTTCACTGCTCGCTGCACAACCTGCAGGACAATTGAAGCAAGTGCCAAAGAAAACCTTGAAACTCTTTACCCAAACCGGTTTAAACAAGGTTTAATTACGTTTCAGTCAGTCAATCTTGAAGAAGCGGTCAACAAACCTCTCGCGGAGAAACTTGGTGTTTCAGGGCAGACCCTTCTTATTGTAAAAGGTGACAAGAAGATCAACCTTACCAACGAAGGGTTCATGTATGCTGTTGTAAATCCGGAGAAATTCAAAGCGATAATCAACGAGAAAGTTGACGGCCTTCTTGCACAATAACGTCATGGAATTCCTCACTAATTTACTTGATAATACCACATTGCCATGGCTTACGGCATTGCTGCTTGGTCTTATGACTGCAATCAGCCCATGCCCGCTTGCAACAAATATCACCGCCATCGGATTTATAAGCAAAGATATCGGCAACCGTAACAGGGTATTCATTAACGGACTGGTATATACTCTTGGCAGGGCAGTTACATATACTGCAATAGCATTTATTATCTTCCTCGGGGCTGACCAGATGAAGTTTGGAGGTTTCTTCCAGCACTATGGCGAAAAGATTATCGGTCCGTTGTTGATCCTAATTGGACTGTTCATGCTCGACTTGATAAGAATAAAGTTCCCCGGGGTTAACAGGCTGATATCAGGCATTCAGGAAAAAAAGAAGTGGGGGTATTTTGATGCATTACTCCTGGGGCTGCTTTTTGCCCTTGCATTCTGCCCATACAGCGGGGTACTCTATTTTGGGATGCTTGTTCCGATGACAATCGCCAGCGCCTCAGGGCTATACCTTCCGGTTGTTTTTGCAGTTGCAACCGGGATACCCGTGATCATAATTGCCTGGTTGCTTGCTTACACTGTTTCAGGTGTCGGAATTGTATACAACAAGATGAAAACATTTGAACACTGGTTCAGAAGGATCATAGCTGTGCTGTTTATTGCTGTCGGTATTTATTACATAATAAGGATTTATCTGTAATTTTTTTAATAATATGTTTCGTCATTTTACGAAATAGCATCATATAAAACAATCACTGCTAAACGGATAAAATGTAAACCAGACATGAGATTCTTCGATTCACTTCGTTTCGCCCAAAATCTAATTCTCCTAACCGGACATTGATGTAAAACAATTAACAAATTATCTCATTTTCAAATTTTCAAATTGACATGGAACCTAAAAAAGAATTAAAAATACTCTTCTGGATTGCAGCTGTTTTTGCATTTGCATTCTTCCTTCCCACAGAGAGCGCCAGATTTAATACGGCAATAGCAGCAACACTAGATCTTGTAAAATGGTATGCCCGGGAACACGTTATTCTCTGTCTTCTGCCCGCATTCTTCATCGCCGGAGTTATTTCCGTATTCGTCAGTCAGGCTTCGGTGCTAAAATATTTTGGCGCCCGGGCAAAAAAATGGGTGGCATATACTGTGGCGGCCGTTTCAGGGACAATACTTGCCGTCTGTTCATGTACAATACTCCCATTGTTTTCAGGCATACATAAGAGAGGTGCAGGTCTTGGCCCGGCTATTGCTTTTCTGTACTCAGGGCCGGCAATTAACATTCTGGCAATTATCCTGACTGCCCGCATTCTCGGAATTGAAATGGGAGTTGCACGTACTATAGGCGCGGTCTCTTTCAGTATAATAATCGGGTCAATCATGGCCATTATCTATCGCAAGGAAGAGAAAGTTAAAAAGGAAGAACAGATGAACATTGTCCCCCCGCCGGAAAAAAGACCAATGTGGCAAACATCGGTCCATTTTTTTACGCTGGTTCTCATTCTTGTTTTTGCCAACTGGGGCAAGCCTGCCGAAGGTGACACAACAAGTACCTGGTATTATGTCTGGCATTATAAATGGTGGATAACAGGCTTCTTCGGCCTTGTACTAGGATATTCGTTAATAAAGATTCTCAGAATAAGATGGCAGTGGGTTCTTGGTGCTGCTTTGGTTGTTGCCGCGTCTGTTATCCTTTCGAATAATCTGATTGAAAGCGGTAAACTCAGGCCTCTTGTACCAATGCTTGCAGGGATAATAGCTTTAAGTGTAATCACAATATTTGATAAGGTGGATGAAGAAAACAAAGCATGGACAATTGCGTCGTGGGATTTCGCAAAGCAGATACTTCCATTGCTTGCCATCGGGGTGATTACTGCAGGTTTCCTTCTTGGATCAACTCATGACGGAAAGTCTGTCGCCGGAGTGATACCAAATGAATGGATTTCCGGACTTGTGGGAGGCAATTCTGTATTTTCAAACTTCTTTGCTTCTGTTGTCGGGGCATTCATGTATTTCGCAACCCTGACTGAAGTGCCAATCCTTCAGGGACTTATTGCATCCGGGATGGGGAAGGGACCTGCTCTTGCACTTTTGCTTGCCGGCCCTTCCCTTTCATTGCCAAATATGCTGGTAATAAGGGGCGTTATCGGAACTCAAAAGACAGTTGTTTATGTAAGCCTCGTGGTTTTAATGGCAACAATAACAGGTTTGATATATGGTTCAATATTTTAATTGCCAGACAGATGCCTGACATTATAGTGCCTCGAACAGGTTCCCCTGACCGCGTCAGACTTGCGAATATGCGAAGGGAGGAGGCTGCTGAAAACAATCCGGATGCCACAATCGAAAAGGTATCAAACGTTAATGATTTCTACAAATATGAGGTTATGCCGACACCGGCTCGTATGCCAAACGGAAGGCCTCTGCCCAGGGAAAATTACCAGCCAGACACACTCTTTTCCACTGGTTACCGGAAAACAATCAGAGAAAATTAACAAATACAGACCTTTAAATAAAACTAAATATGGAGCAATTTAAACACCTCGACACCAAGACCATTGAACTGGCAGGCATATCAGCTTCAATAGCCGGAGGATGCCGGCCCTGTCTTGATTATCACTTTAAAAAAGCCCTGGAAATCGGCTGCACTGTTGAACAGGCAAAGGAAGCAATCGAACTGGGAAAGATGATAAAACAGCGGCCAATAAAAGATATATATGAACAAGCTGAAAAATTAATTGCAAATACAAGCACCCCATAATTTATTTGTTGTTAATCAAATAATTAATGATAACATGAAGATTTTAAGAAAATCGCTTTTGCTTTTTCTGCTACTGACTGCAATTGTTATAATCCCCGGTTGTTCAGGACAATCTTCAAAAGCAGAAGATAAAACAGATAAGGGGATAAGAAAGTATAAGGTAACCTTTATTGAGCTTGGCTCTGTTCGCTGCATCCCATGCCAGCAAATGCAGCCCGTAATGAAATCAGTTGAAGAAAAATACGGGAAAGATGTCAAAGTTGTCTTCCACGATGTCTGGACTGAGGCAGGTGCACCTTATGCAAAACAATATGGTATTGAAGCGATCCCTACCCAGGTATTTCTCGACATGGATGGTAAGGAGTTTTTCAGGCATGTCGGATTCCTCCCTGAAGAGGAACTGGTTAAGGTGCTTCAACAACAAGGAATTAAATAAAAAAGTTGCTGACTTCTGTTTGATGGTTAGCCGATCAGTATTGTGAGGAATTTATTCTCATTTCCGGGTTTCAGCCTGGTTAGATGCCGGGTCTTGTTATATTCCTTAAAGCTGGAGGTCTTCAGGCATTGTTTAACCGTAGTTAACCAATGTTGAAAAATCAGTCAGTCTGACATTGATGATCAGGTCTCTGACCAATATTTCATATTTAAGAAGTTTTAACCCGGTTGACCCTGTTTGTCAACCTTAAAGTAACTATCTTTACAAAAAATTACTGAGTTTGAGGAACGGAATTAAAATCAAAACCTCCCTGATCTTTCTCAGCTGGCTGATGATTATGGCTCACGATATTATTCCCCATAATCACCAGGAAAATGATTTCTGCAAATTAAGCGGGCACCTTCAACCGAAAGCAATTCCGCATGAATTCCACGACCAGTTTGCAGATCATCATGTCTGTAAAGCTTCCCGGCTTCTTTTCCATCATTTCAGCCAGGATGGCCTGTTCCTTGAAAACAACAACAATGATTATTCTTTCTGTGAATCACGGAAAGAAATGATCGCTGAAAATCAAAACCGACTCTTCAATAACAATAGTCACTACGGACCTGCTTCACGAAGAGCCCCTCCGGCAATATAAGCCTCCATCTCATCCATTCATTTTATTATCTTTTTGACAAACAGCTATTTAACATTATTGTGTTCAATGAAAAGACTATTAGCTTTTTTTCTGATTCTTTTATCAGTATTATTTACGGGCTGCTCATCGAGGAGTACCCGCGGCCATGAACCAGTTGCAGAACCTGATGAATCAGCCATACACGAACAGGAACATTCTGCTGATACATCAGCCTGCAGGATTATCACTCTGAAACCACAGCCGTTTGCCTTTACAATTAAAACGGGCGGAATTATAATGAGTGACAATAAGGATATAATGCTCATTACAGCTAAATCGCCCGGACTGGTTAAATTCAGGAATAATTATCTCTTCCCGGGAGTAAGAGTGACCCGTGGACAGAGTTTATTTACAATTACCGGAGAACAACTTAGTGAAGACAATTCAGACTTGAGATATAAACAGTTAAAAGCAGACCTGGAAAAAGCCTCCAAGAACTATGAAAGAGCAAAAAATCTTATTTCGGATAAAATAATAACTGAAGAACATTTCCTGACGGTAAAAAATGAATACGAGAGAACCTTCAACGAATTCGAAAACCTGAGTTCAACATACAGTGACGAAGGAAATTCTGTTTTTTCCCCCGGAGATGGATACATTCGGGAGATCTTTGTCAGTGAAGGACAGAAAGTATCATCAGGAGAAGCTCTGGCGTCGATAATGATTCAGAGGAAGCTTGTACTGAAAGCAGATGTGTCACCTGATAATCTGGAAATCCTTCCACAGATTGGAAGCGCTAATTTCAGGGTTGGGTACAGTAAAAAGCTCTATAAAACCTCTGAAATGAATGGCCGGAAAATTGCCTATGGTAAAAGCACGGGAGGGAATTCGTTTTATGTCCCCGTGTATTTCAGTATTGACTATGATCCCGGTCTCATTGAGGGCTCCTTTGCAGAAGTGTTCCTCACCGGGGAGAAATTAAATGACATCCTTGTTGTCCCTAACAGCGCTCTTATGGAAGAATTCGGTAAAATCTATGTCTTCGTTGCACATGAAGACGGTGATTTTGTAAAAAGGTATATTACCACGGGATATAGTGACGGGGAGAACACCATGGTCATAAACGGACTTTCCGAGAATGAAAGGATCGTTGCAGAAGGTGCTTACCTCATTAAGCTCTCGCAGACGACAACAGCCGCACCAGCTCATAATCATTAATTTTCAGGACATGCTGGACAAAATCATTGACTTTTCATTAAGGAACAGGTTAAGTGTAATGACAGGAGCACTCCTGCTCATCATTGCCGGGACAATTGTCACCACACGTATGGAGATAGATATATTTCCGGAACTGACCGCTCCTACCGTGGTCATAATGACGGAAGCAAGCGGAATGGCCCCCGAGGAAGTGGAAAAGCTGGTAAGTTTTCCCATCGAGACAGCTGTGAACGGGGCAGCATCGATCAGGAGGGTACGTTCAACTTCAACGATGGGATTCTCAATTGTTAACGTTGAATTCGACTGGGGAACTGATATCTATAAGGCAAGACAGACAGTTGCCGAAAGGCTTATTCAGGCAGACGGGATGCTTCCGGCAGGCATCAACAAGCCGGTAATTGCTCCGCAGACGTCGCTTCTTGGTGAAATGATGATAATAGCCCTTGAGTCAGACAGCCTGAACCCCATGGAGCTCAGAACAATGGCCGACTGGGTTGTCGCACCAAGGCTGCTATCGGTCGGAGGTGTTGCTCAGGTAAATGTGATTGGAGGCGACATAAAGGAATACCAGATACTGGCAGATCCCTACAGGATGAATTTCTTCGGTGTAACCATGAAGGAAATGATTGACATATGTAAGGAAATTAACCTTAACACTTCAGGTTCATTCATAAATCAATATGGGAATAAATATATTGTAAGGGGAATGGGAAAGACTGACAAGGTTGAAGAACTTGCAAATTCGGTTGTCAGGATCTCGCAGGGGCGTGCCGTAAGGGTCAGTGACGTGGCTGCCGTAACAACGGGCAAGTCGCCGGCTATAGGCACTGCATCATACAGGGGAACAAGTGCCGTCCTTATAACCATAACCAGGCAACCCGATGCCAACACTGTTGCCCTTTCAGGCAAAATTATTGATGCCATCAACGATATTCAGAAAAATGCGGGTTCATCGGTAATCTTCCATACTGACATTTACAACCAGGCATCCTTTATAAACACTTCTGTAAGAAATGTAATGAAAGCGCTGGCAGAAGGAGGGATTTTTGTAATTATCATACTGTTTCTTTTCCTTTTCAACACCAGGACCACCATCATTTCGCTTCTGGCAATGCCGATTTCCCTTCTCGCCACAATAATAACCCTGAAGGCTCTCGGTTATACCATCAACACTATGAGCCTGGGAGGTATGGCCATTGCTATAGGTTCGCTCGTTGATGATGCGATAATCGATGTTGAAAATATCTACAAGCGGCTCAGAAAGAATGTCATGCTTCCTCCTGAGAAAAGGGAACTGCCTCTAACGATAGTATACCAGGCCTCAACAGAAGTGAGGTCATCGATCTGGAATGCAACCCTGATAATAATCATAACGTTCATGCCGCTATTTTTCCTGGGCGATCTTGAAGGAAGGATGCTCAGGCCGCTGGGAATATCCTTTATCGTCGCCCTCTTTGCATCACTTGTTGTTGCAGTCACACTCACACCGGTTTTAAGCAGTTATCTCCTTACCGGTGAACGCAGGCTGATGAAGGCAGTAAAAGGATCTTGGACCGAGCGGAATCTCGGCAAAATCTACCATAAATCCCTTATTTCCACTTTAGGCAAAAGCAGACTGATTATTGCATTTACCGGATTGTTTTTTTTAATTTCTGTTGCCCTGTTAACAACTACCGGGAGTTCTTTCCTGCCACATTTCAATGAAGGGGCGCTTACTGTCAATATCTCGCTGCCCCCCGGAATTTCACTTGAAGAATCAGCCAAAACAGGTGTGGCTGCACAGAGAATACTGCTGGAAATACCCGAAGTAACTTCGGTATCCTGTAAAACCGGACGGGCCGAACTTGCAGAACACTTCTTCGGTGAAAACACCTCAGAACTTGATGTCCCGTTCGTACTTTCGGAAAGAAGCAGGGACGAATTTTTTGCCGATGTAAGAAAAAGACTTGCAACCATCCCCGGAGCCAATTTCGAAGTCGGACAGCCGATAGCGCACAGGATCGACAGGATGCTGTCAGGTACAAAGGCGAACATCGCAATAAAACTATTTGGAGATGACCTGAATGAACTGTACAGAATTGCCAATGAAATCAGATCCGAAATTGCCGGCATAAAAGGGATCGGTGACCTTAATGTCGAACAACTGGTTGAAGCACCACAGCTTAAGATTAAGCCAAACAGGGAAATGCTCACCCGCTATGGCATCGACATGAACAGCTTCAATTCATTCATACAGTTTGCCTTAGGCGGGAAGAATGTGTCTGATGTTTATGAGGAGGAAAAGCGCTTCCCTCTCGTTCTCAGATACAATAATGAAACACGCGGCAACATTGAAGGAATCAGGAATGCAATGATCGATACCTGGGATGGCAGGAAAGTGCCGCTTTCCTTTGTGGCTGACATTGAATCTTCATCAGGGCCATTTTCCATAAACCGCGAAAATGTAAAACGCAGAATTGTAATCTCTGTTAATACAGCGGGCAGAGATGATGGCAGCGTGGTAAAGGATATAAAAGATAGAATAAACAAAAATATTCTACTGCCCGATAATTACCATATTGAATACGGCGGTCAGTTTGAAAGTGCTGAAAGTGCCACAAGAAGGCTGATTACAGCCCTAATAATTGCAATACTGGTAATCTTCCTGATACTCTACCAGGAGTTTAAGGACATCTCGCTTTCGGTGATAGTCCTGCTTAATCTGCCGCTTGCACTTATAGGAGGAATCATTGCCATTAAGCTTTCATCCAACGTTATAAGCATACCTTCAATAATAGGATTCATCACGCTTTTTGGCATCGCCACCAGAAACGGGATATTGCTTATATCAAGGTATATTCACCTCAAAAAAGAGGGAATGCCACTTTTTGAACGGATTATCACGGGGTCGGCCGACAGGCTCAATCCAATTCTGATGACAGCCCTTACAGCAGCGCTGGCACTGATCCCCCTTGCAATGGGGGGCGACAAACCGGGGAATGAAATCCAGAGCCCGATGGCAATAGTAATTCTCGGAGGACTTCTCAGCTCTACGCTGCTGAATATCTTCATAATCCCCTCAGTTTATTATTTAATTGAAAGAAGAAAGAATAATGATTAAGAAGTTTTATATCCTGATATTGCTGTTTAGCCTTAATTACCTGACCAACAGTCAATCCCTCCCGGAATACCTGAAACAGGTCTCTGAAAATAACCCGGAGTTACTGGCTTACGGTAAGTTACTTGAAGCGAAAAGGATCGAAGCCCGCACAGGCAATGTACCATCGGACCCGTTCATATCCGCAGGTTTCATGCCGGGGAATACCGATGCATCTGGTAACAAAAAGACCTGGTCGGTATCACAGTCTTTTGATTTTCCGACAAAATACCTGCTGCAGAAGAAAATAAACAACAGCACAATTGAGCTTGCAGAACAGGAATTCAGACTTGGCAGTATAAAAATCCTGCTGGAAGCGGAAACTACAGTTTATGATCTTATTCTTAATAATAAGGCACTTAATGCACTGCTTGAGAGAAAGAAAGGCTATGAAATGCTAAAGTCTGCCTGGGAGAAAATGCTGGAAAGCGGAGAAGGAACAATCATGGATTATAACAGTATTTTACTTGAAATTTCAACCGTGAACCTTGAAATAACGCGCAGAGAATCAGAAATAAAGATGCTCATAGAAAAGCTTGGTTATATGAGCGGATCAGATTCAGGAGGAATGAAATTTGCCGATTATCCGGTTAATTCATTACCAGACATCGACCGGCTGATCACAGAGAAATCGGAATCCCACCCGGCTTTCCTCATCCCGGAGATTGAATACCGCATAAGTCAGCAGGATGCCAGGCTTGCCAGGAGTGGCTCTCTCCCAGAATTTCAGGTTGGTTACGCATCAGAAAACGTTTCAGGTACGGCTTACACCGGCCCCGTCGCCGGGTTGAGCATTCCACTTTGGGCCAACTCTAACAAGGTTAAGTCGGCATCAGCTGCTACAGATTATTCAGCTGCCGTGCGTGATGCCACGCTTCTTAAACTCAAATCAGACATCAGATCGAATTACTACAGGGTAGCCGCATTGCAAAAAGCCATATCAGAGTTCAGGGGAATTATTGAATCGGGAGGCGGGACTAAATACCCCGGAAAAGCTCTGGAGGCAGGAGAAATATCTGTTACAACATATTTTATGTATATGAAAGCACTGTATGCATCGGAGGATAGGCTTCTGGAGCTTGAAAACGAATATTATAAGGCGCTGGCTTCATTATTGGACCACCGGCTCATTGATTGAAAACCTGAATTCCGGTCAGAAAAGTTTGTTTCCACTTATATGCACGGGTAGAAATATTTAATGAAACAGACATATCAGGTTTTAATGATATTGTAATCCTGTTTCAAAAAATGTAAATACAAATTTTCTGACTGACGTATCAAAGGAAACAAAAAGACTGATCAGACTGCATTGCAAAAAAATAATGATATAAAAATAAAATAGCGGTGGCCGTTTGGTTCTCTTTCTGCCTGCCGCCTGTAAAATTTCTTAATACTGTCCTGATCATAGCATCGGGTAAGCTCCCGGCTGCGAAAGCATAACCTGCTGAACCGGACTTGGTTTAAGAACTTCATGCACTTTTGGTTTGTCAACATGCCCAGGAATTATCGCCGCAAGACCTTCCGAAGCACACCAGAGATATACATTCCGGGAAATATAGCCTAAGCCGACTGCAGAGAAGAATTTCCTAAGCTCATCGGTTGTTCCGGTAATCCTGTCAAAATCGGCTACATATACAAGAATCACGGGAGCACCTTTAACAAAATCCCGAGTCCCGCCATAAATCCCGAGATCTTCATTACCCATCCTGATAAGGGCATATTTTTTACGTCATAAAGGAACCCGCCATCTTGTTTCAATATATAATATATAAATATCATATTCAAACCGGTTTTTGCTGCGCGTACAGTCAGGAACTCATCCGGGCTGTTTATCCCATTGGCTGCCCACAGGAGAATCGATATTTGCCGGGAAGTCAATTCCTTTGAACTGAAAGACCGCTGCGGTTTCCATAGCTGAAAAGCCTCCGTAAGATATCCCGCCGGTCTTCTGTGAAGGGAGAAGAGTGACAGTCTTAATTACCTGTGCCGGACAAACAATCCAGCTCAGTAAAACGACAAATGATATTATAATCCTTTTCAGTCCAAGTATTATTATGAAGGCTTTACTTCCTGATATTCTGACCTATGGTTTAATCTTTTCAAACAATCCGAGGAGTTTCGTTTTATAGATATCAGCAATCTGTGCTTCATGTTCTCCAATCGGTTTCACCGGAATAAGATCAATTACGTCAGAAGCCGGCAGACCGGATTTGTACATAAGGTCGAGAGATGCAATAATTGTTTCATAGATCGATTTTTTGCTCTCCTCATCAGAAAGGCCTAATTTCACCCCGATCTCAGCCAGTTCTCTCCACTGGAACCAGAAATATGTAGGAAGCATTGCCGACATTATCGCATAGCTCTCAAGTTTTTCTTCAGATACTTCGAAGGTTGTTCCCAGGGAGCTCAACAGATCCATTACTTCTTTCTTCCGCGAAAGGTCAAATCCCGCGGAAAAACTCACCGGATTATAACCCTCATTGATGAATGAAGTGGCATTGGGTATCAGTCTGGCAAGGTTCTTAACGTGAGCCAATTTCACTGATACCTTTGGCAGGTTAATCTTTGGGGCCAGCGAAATGACAACCGCCTCTGCTTTAACATCATCCTTAATAAGCTCAAGTGTATCCATAACAACCGGAGGATGGAGCGCAATAAAAACAATATTCTGGCTGGCAGCACCTTTTGTGTCAGAAAATTCAACCTCAGGGAAGTGTTTTTTCAGGTTTGATAAAACTTCCTGGCTGGTGTCAGCCACAACAACCTTCCCCAAATTCACATTTTTATTTGTAAACCCCTGCAGGAGGATTTTTGTAACCCTTCCGCCACCGATAAAACCAATTGAGTTTTTCATTACTTTCTATTTTGCTATATAAAGGTTAAGTTTTTCGTTTTACTGCATCCCCTGGCTTAAGCTGACACATACAGGGCCCTGAAAGCCGGGCTCTGATATCTGTTTCAACCGGCAAGCCGTCTCTTTCCCAGTCAACGATGCCGCCTGCCATATTGGCTACATTTTCGTATCCGTTAGATTCCATGAATAAAACACTTTCACGACTTTTTAATCCAACAGCGTCAGCAAAGATCAGAAGCTTATCTTTCGGGAGATCACTGAAATTTTGGTCCAGTTCACTATAAGGGAGATAAAATATATTCTCAACCTTAAACTTTTTAAAAGAATTCATATATTTCTCCCGTACATCAACAATTACAGCTCCTTCCTTACAGAGTTCATAACTTTCCTTTGGTGTGAGATTAAGAATTCCGTGTGCAATAAATCCGCAATTAAACCATGTTTTTTTCACTGCCACAGTAATAGATTATTTGTTTTGTCGTTTGCAATTTCTTGCTGGCATATTCATAAAGGTATTTCTTAGCAGGTTCACAATTTTTTCAATTTATGCAATTGAGCCCGTGGCGGTTCAATACTTCCCCGGATCGATCCTGTATTTTTATATCGTGACAGGTATTCTGAAACATTAGAAAAAGAAACAGTCAAATTGTTGGCTGTCTTAGTAAAGCTACAAGATTGAAGAGATGAGAAATGTCCGAAAACAGATAACCCTGCCATATGCGCGAGTGACTTGGCAAATCCGGCAAGCGTTATATCCTTTTCGCGATAAATAGTTATAATATTGCCTCTCATTTTTACTGATTTTGCATATTCTGAAGCAGTATTCCCAGAAGACAATTTCGTAAATTTACGAAATGATCTTAAAAAATCAAAATAAAAAACAAAAGTTTACAGGGCGTCCCGGATGTGTTAATACCTCCCATTTTTCTCAGCTTCCCCCGACAATATGATGGTACTTAATATTTTAAAAACAGAACATTATAGAAACACTTCTGGCATGATAAAAAATCTTTGTAATAAAACTATATTACGCCATACAAGTCTGGCTCATCCCGGTCCATATTTCAGTTTGTTCTGAATTAATAACATGATTTACCTGTGCAAAACATTCGTCTCCTGCTCCCGACTGTCATCCTTTTCAACAGATCCTCCGGGATGTTATAAATTGTATTTTAGGCGGACGGTATATCATAAATCAGGCTCTTGCCAGAAGTCAGGGAAATGATTTAAAAGGATTGTTTTTCGTATCATTTTCATTATTAATCATATATGGATTCAATAAAACATCTTGTTTGTTGCCGACACATAATGTATTGACATTGAACAGAATATGTGCTGTTTTTTTAACTTGGCCAAACAGAAACTGTGAGACTGACTGATATTTGATTTAAAAAGCCGTCTGTAGTAAATCGTAAGAGTAAGGTTTCCAAGATTTGATTGATTTCCCTATGAAAATTTTTCCACAGCCCCCAGTCCAAACAGCGCAAAATCATATTTAACCGGGTCTTCCGGATCAAAACTCCTCAGGACTCCGTCCAGTTCGGCAACTGCCTTTGCATCATTTTGTTTGCGTTTTAGTATTCCGAGTTTACGTGCAATGTTACCTGAATGAATATCAAGCGGGCACGACAGGATTGAGGGAGAGATTGAATCCCAGATTCCGAAATCGACACCTTTATCGTCTTTACGGATCATCCATCGCAGGAACATGTTTATCTTTTTTGCCGCCGATCCTTTAAAAGGGTCTGAAACGTGCCGCTCGGTTCTTTTCTCGTGTGGCAGTTCAAAGAATATTTCGTGCAGTACGTGTATCGCAGGCTGAAGCGAATCGGATGTCTTGTAGGTTTCAAAAATTGTTTCAAGCCCACCCCTGTCGCGGTAAATAAAACGCAGAGCCTTAAGAAAATAAGCAAGATCGGTCAGATTAAATGTCCTGTGCACAAACCTTATTGCACGATCGAGTTCACAATCAGTTGAATTCACAATGAATTCATAGGGCGAATCCTCGAGGATCTCCATCATCCTTACCGAATTTTTCAGTATCATTTTGCGGTTTCCCCAGGCTATTGTTGCTGACAGGAATCCTGCAATCTCGATATCTTCCTTATTTGAATACCGGTGCGGAATACTTATCGGATCCGCCTCAATAAATGAAGGGCGGTTATAAAGCTCAACCTTTTCATCAAGAAATTCCTTCAGTTCTTCTCTTGTCAAAGACATTGATAAAACATTAATAAAACACAATAAAAACCATATCGCGCCGGGTACAATATTTGTCAAAAAAACAATAATCCAGACATCGTTTTTACGAAAACACCTGTGAGTTTTTCAAGCGGTCAGCTGTCAGAGATCAGACTGGCAGCCCCTGACGACACGAAACAAGACAAAAGATATCCGACACACAAGGCATGCCTTGATGCCTTCACCCCGTAAATCATTTTACAGGTCTTCGGGCTTCCGTCTTCAGTCTTCATACCAACCGGGGCCTCTTCTACATTGGATTGATCACAAATCCAAAGCTGTAACTCTTATCCCTGAGCTGGTATTCCTCATGAACCCTGGGCGACCAGCTGTCGTCACCGCCAAGTCCCATTTGCCTGAGGTCAACATTTACATAGGTTTTGTCACCACGGAACAGCTTTTTTGAAGGTTTGGCCAGATTCAGCGCATCCAGGGAATAGTTCTGCACATTTACCTCCATAAGTGGAGCACCCGTGATCTTAATCCCTGTTGCGGCATCATCGGTTATTTTTAACCAGCGGACATCAGTTTTATTTCCGTTCTCCTGATGCATTACATACGGGAAATACTGGTCGGCAACAGATCCCGACCACAGACCGACATGGGCGCTTTCCTTCCTGTCCTGGTAGCTCTCGAAAGGCCCTCTTCCATACCATTCTATATGATCATATGACGCCGGCATTGAAAACTGCATCCCCACCCTTGCCAGTGGAGGAAAATCGCCGGAAAGGCTCAGATCCATCGAGAACACTATGCTGCCATCGGTCCTGAAAGTATACTTTCCCCTGAAATCCATTGTTCTTTCTTCTAAAAACACGAGGTCGGACGAAACGTTCATAGTCACCTCTCCATTGTCCTGAGACTTAATATCCAGGGCCTTTACCCTGACGTTGTAGCGGTCGAGCCCTGCTTTCCTCCACCGGCTTGCGAAGCTCCTGTTGCCTCCGCCTTCATCATTATCAGTGGGCACTCTCCAGAAACACGGTTGCAACGGACCTGAAACAAGTTCAGAACCCCTGAATACATATGATATTATTGATCCGGTCGATTTGTCAATCTTTATTGATATTTCCTTTCCGTTGATTGTAATTATTTCACCTTCGGTAACCTGAAGCGGTTTCCCCGGAACACTTACAGCCGGGATCACAGGGGTCTGGCTTTTCAATAAAATCTGTTCAGATGCCATGTCAAATCCTTTTACGGCATAGGGTAAATCGGCCTTTGTCCGGAATACCAGATTTAGATAATATTCTCCATCCTGACTGAGCATTTCACCACCGAGCGGAATGTTTATTTCACCCGAGTCGCGAGGGTTTATGTCCAGATTTTCAACAGAGCCCGAACCAACAGGATATCCGTTGCGGATTACTTCCCAGTCCATCTTAATATTCTTCAGATCAGTAAAGAAGAAGAGGTTGTTTATGCGCAGCCTGCCTTTCCCACCTGAGATATCTTTTACGCTTATGTTCTGCAATATCTTTTTGAATTCATGAATTTCGGGCTGGGGGATCCTGTCGGGATTGACAAGGCCGTCGTTTGCATTTGCCCCGTCGACATAATTTACGATATTCCAGTATCCGTCACCGGTGCCATTGGCTCTAAGGGCCTGGTCGACCCAATCCCAGTTGAAGCCTCCCTGAAGCCGCGGATACTTATAGAAAAGGTCCCAGTACTTTTTGAAATTACCAAGGCTGTTGCCCATGGTATGGGCATATTCGCA